>Ga0307430_1000621_pt1 | contig 29666 bp, 20 predicted proteins | sample SalMarWE160130MG_FD_202159 | JGI IMG/M metagenome (GOLD analysis project Ga0307430, IMG submission 202159) | Salt marsh sediment microbial communities from the Plum Island Ecosystem LTER, Massachusetts, United States - WE1603-130 | ecosystem: Environmental > Aquatic > Marine > Intertidal zone >...
GCAGAAAAACCATTTAAATTTATTGTTGATGCGGAGAGTACTTCTGGAAAGTCTAAATAAAATACCGGTATATTCTTCTCATTTTCGAGAATTGCAGAGAGAGAAAGTGCAGGACGATTTCCAAGTTCGAGAAGTTCAGAGTATTCCTCTCCATATTCTGTTGCTGACTCATACGAAAGATGCTTTTCATCAATTAGTGGTAACTGAAAACTGGTGTTTTTTAATCCCAGTTTTTCCGTTAGTGAAAGATAACGCTCAAGTAGTGTTTTTAGTTTTTGCTCCTCTTTTGATAGATCTATTTTCTCTTTTGATTTTCTCCAGTTGATGTTGAAAGAGTACCTTTGTGGTTTGGCAGTGAGAAAGAAACTAATATCTCGGGCATAGACATCTGATAATCTTGCAAGTTCAACTGCTTTTACAGACCTTTCACCGTTCTCTATTTTCGCCAGTGTTTGATAATGTTTAAATCCTGCAAGTTTAGCAGCTTCTTTCAAAGTCATTTTGATACTGTTTCTCGCCTGCTTTAAACGTTTACTTATTTCACTTCCTTTTTTCATCATCTCTCCTTTCCTAAGTAAATATATAACAAATAAGTTAATTTGTCAAGACAAATATAAATAAATAGGGAATATTTCATATTTTTTCACTATAATGGACTTCTGTTGTTGCAGGAATGACATTACACACCCCGTCATATACCATACGGTATATGACACCCCTCTTTTTAGAGGGGACTTAACTTACTTACTTTTCAGAAAAGAAAAGGGCAGACACATAGGTCTGCCCCTACGAAAATCACCATCATAATGGACTTCCGCTGAAGTTTACCCCGTGCTTGACACCCCTCTTTTTAGAGGGGACTTAACTTACTTACTTTTCAGAAAAGAAAAGGGCAGACACATAGGTCTGCCCCTACGAAAATCACCATCATAATGGACTTCTGTTGTTGCAGGAATGACATTACACACCCCGTCATATACCATACGGTATATGACACCCCTCTTTTTAGAGGGGACTTAACTAACTTACTTCTCAGAAAGAATAGGGCAGACACATAGGTCTGCCCCTACAATAGGAAGACGAAATAATATTAATTGACTGTCAAGGCGTGTGAAATTATCGATGCGAGGAGTTCGCCGCTGGTTGCATCGATAACTGATGTTCCGGCATGCAAACCTGTACCTTCAGTTTTTGTTTTTAATTTGTATTCAATATTCAGTTTTCCTTTGACCGATACCAGAACAAGGTAAAGTTTTCCATCGTCAACTGTGTAGCCAGTGATCTTCTGTGCTTTTTTAAGTTTCTCCAAACTCGAAATATCGATATCGCAGACAGCAGGAATGTGTTCTTCGATTGTCATTACCGATATTTCTTTTTGGGCATTTAGTCTGAGTTTAACCGTTACGGGTTCACCAACTTCAGCCTTCTCCGGTGCAACTCTTTCTATTGCGACGATCTCTTTTGTCTTTAGCTGCTTAACACCCCATTGTTTGAGCTCGAGGGAGACCGATGCAGTCAAATTTCCATTGTATTTGACTTCTACATTATTTTTTCCGGATTTAATCCAGGGGGTTATCTCGAAGTAGCGGAGTTTTGCAGCTGAGAGGAATGGGTCTTTCGGGTCTATTTCTATCTTTGTTATCTGTTTCCCATTTACATTCAGTGATATTTCACTCTTCTTTTCCTTCGCAAATGCTCCTGTTTTCAAAAGTGCACGGATTGCAGTTGCAGTACCGATTTCGTTATGCCAGGCGCCCCATGCTTCTCTGGTTGACAGTAGATATGTCATTCCTTCGCGTAGATACGAAGTATATTTTTCAGAATCAAATTCTGCAAGTAGTTCGAGAATGCGTGCATTCAGTTCTACCATACCGCCGTAAGCATGATACCAGTGGGGTTCCCAATAGCCTGTGCGTTTAAGAGTGATGAGATAGTCAATATTTTTCTTCAACAATTTATCGACTGATGTGTCTTTTTTGTATTTGGACCAGTAAAGCAAACCTTGAACTGTAGCAGCGACGGTCATTGGTTCCTGTGGATGGGATTTTAACAGCCCTACCATTTTGTCTTTTAGATTCAAGAAGTCTTCATCATAGTTGTTTAGTGAAGGGAAAACAGAAGCGGTAAGCATAAGCACTTCGAAAGCCTCTGCACTCATTGCATTATCTGTCTGGTCGTTGAATATTTCCCAGAAATAGGCACGTTTTGATGACCATAATCCATCTTTGTTTTGAGCCTTTAGAATATAATCGACTGCTCTTGAGATTACGTTATCATCAACAGGTAAGCCTGCCTTCTTGATTTCGGCAAGCGCGTGTAAGCAGTAGATAGTGTAGTAGAGATTTTCTCCGCCCACAACGGGGACTGCATTTGGTGCTGTTGCGTCTGCAACGAAATACCATCCCCAGGCACCGGAAGGGAATTGTTGATATGTCAGTTGTGCTGCGGCACTATTAAGCTTTTGTTCAATTAAGGTGATGTATTTCTTGTTTCCTTTGGATTGTTTTGCATAATCAAGCATAGCAGCATTCATAATCGCCGATGCACCGCTTTCCCAGGGTGAGTATGCGGGAAATACATCGAATGCCCACCAAGCTTGAATTGCAGGAAACACATTTGGCATAGTAACATTCAGGTTAACAACTCTATATGTTGCATCTCTATCCGCTGTGAAAACGGCTTTCCAGGTTTTGCCTTTTTCAATATTCCCCTTGACAAGTTGTTTCTGTGGGATTCCCGCTGGGAGTACATAAATAGATTTCTTTTCCGAGTCAACAAAGTCAGCGGTTTCGCAGGAGACTTTGAAATTGTTTAGTCCGCAGTGAGTGGCTTTTATAATCCATTCTGCCATAGCTGTTTCGTTTTTGGGGATTGTTAGTGGAATGTTTTTCCCGAATTTTACATCAAGTTTATCCCCGGACAAGTATGCCGTGCACTTAATTTTCTTATTCGTAAGATTTCTTATGAGTGCATGCACTTTGATTTCATCTCCCAGTGTCATTGTTGCTGGGAAAGCAGCTCTTACAAATATGGGTTGAGTTACATTTATGCCTTTTCTCAAAAAACCTATATAACCTTTCTTATCCGTTGCTACAATCGATAATTTTTGTCTTGTAATCTCATCTGGCATCCTCACGGTAAATTCGGACTTTCCGTTCTTCGTAACAAGAAGAGGTTCCCAGAGAGCGGTTTCAGGGAAATGGGTTCTTATGATTATTTTCTTGGATGGTTTTTCTGGTTTTTCACCTTCTCCATCCCTTTTCCCTTTTCCAGGAAGTGAAGCAGTTTTCGTCATAGCTGGCTCAGCAGCGGGCTGTGAAACGGATTTTTTAACCATTTCTTTTTCTTCTTCACCATTCATGGGCTCTCCGCTAATGTCGTCGTAATAGCTTCCGTCTATTTCCTGATCTGCAGCGAGACCTGCTTCTGTTTCTGCTAGCTTTCTATATGCCCCTGCTATGAAGGGACCTGGAGATTTCCAACCCCAATTGCAGTATGCGATGTCACGCCAGGGTGAACCCCAATTTCGATCGACAACAGGCCAGGTAAGAACTCCAGCTCCTCCTGTAGAAATAACCTTCACCTGTGGATTATAAAAATGCTGTATGGGGTCCTTTATGAACGGGTCAAGAAGGGATAAAACGGCATCATCGACAACGGATACACCAAGACATTTTTCTCCTTTGCCGCCTTTTACTTTGACTTTGAAGGAAACTTTATCACCCGGAGCTGCAGTTGGTTTGAAATTGCTTACGGTAATTTCCAATTCCTTATCGGGATAGAATGTTATATGCTGTCCTTCTGTAATGAATCCAACGATATTCGGAGTGAGAGGTTTTGCTTTGCTTTTCTTTTCGATAGCACAGCAGTAGAGGTTAACGAGCATTGAACCCCAGGTTGGAGCGGTAACTTTTCCAGCTGCAACATATCTATTTGCATTTTTGTGAATTGGAATTGTGGTGGAAACAACCAGCGCTCCCGATACGTCAGTCATATCTATATGAACTATTTTTTCTATAGGGATGTAGTTGGGGTCAAAATTAACTTTTATGGTGGTCTTTGTTCCTGCACCTTTTGGTGGTTCACTTGCTTTTGAGACCATAGGTTTCAGCGTCTGATATGGGATTGTCCGCTGCGCAAGTACGTCTTTCATAATCGGGCTCTTTACATATGCTGTTACAGTATTTTCAGGCATTATAAATTCAAGCACCGCAACACCTTTATCATCGGTTCTTGTTTCCTTTATTAGTTCTATTTCAGGAATTTCGAGAATCAATGGAATGTCTTTTGCAGGCTGTTTGTCAATATCAACAACCTTTGCAAGTATCTGAACTTTCTCGCCTTTAGGATAAGCATCCTTGTCTATTTCAAGAACAGCTGTATATGGGCGGGCTGTATAGGTGAAATCCCATACGATTTCATTAGTTTGTCCGTAATTGTCCGTTGCTTTCAGTTTTATCTTGTAATCTCCTTCAAGTGTCATTTTTTTCCTGATTAAATCCAACTGCTTGCTATCCAGATTTATTGTGTAAGTAGTTTTCTTTGAGCTGTATTCCTTTGTGAATAATTCCTTTTTATCGGGCGATAGAAATGATAGAGTTAGTTTTGATGATTTGATTTTTCCTCCTGCGAAATATCCTAATTCAACTTTTGCCTGAAGTTTGTCTTGAGTATCTGTGAAATAACGTTTGAGATTATGTTTGATACTAATTACAGGTGGCACGAATCTTTTAACGCGTATGGAAGCTGTTTCCCTTGCTTTCTCGTATAGGGTGACAAGTTCATAGTCACCTTCAGGCATATTGGGAGGTAATGTAAGTTTTGTTGCACCTATTCCAAAAGGATTTGTTTCTACATAATCACCCGAGAAGACTTTGCCATTTTTGTCCTGAAGGAGCAACTGAATTTTGGCATCGGCGATTGGTGAGTATTCACCCTTTAATTGCCACGCCATAATTCTAACAAGTATATTCTGACCCGGATTGTAAACACCTCTGTCTGTATAGACATATACTCTGTCAGCTTTAAAGGAAACGGTTCGAGAATAACTGGAAAAATCTTTGATAACCTCGTATGTTTTCTTCTTTTCTTTCAATGTTGCTACGAGATTATGGCTCTGATTGCTGCCCGGTATATAGTCAAAGATACAGACGCCATTCTTGTCTGCTTTTCCAACGGATTTTCCGTTTACCACGACCTTCGCACCTCTTGCAGGTATGAAATCAGGTTTAAACAGTGTAAGATGTATCTTTGTAGGGTCGTTTGACCATATTTGATAAGGATAGTTGATTATCAGTATCAATTGTTGTTTCTTCATTCCATCTTCTCCCGGTTTTTTTGAATGTGTGTCAGTTGAAAAGAAAAACGAAAAGGCAAAAACGCAAGCAAGAGATACAAAGATTCTTGCTGTAGACACGGCATTTCTACTTCCCTGTTTCATCCTTCCTCCTTTTTTAGGTTTGGTTATGTCAAAAATATGAACACAGAGATTCCATTTGTTTTTCTGTGGTTAGATTCTGACTTATTTACAAATGTGTAGATAAAAAATTCCATCATTTTATTATTCTTATTTTCCATGAGCCTTTCTTAAACCACAAAAAAGCGATTATTGCAATAACAAGGTTACTGATGGTCATTCCCCAGAAAATACCATCGGGTCCATAATGCAAGACTTTGGTAAGAATTATTACAAAGGGTATTCTCAAACCCCACAGCCTAATCATCTGCATTATGAATACAGGCATTGTATGTCCGGAACCCTGGAAGGCTCCTGTGAAAACCATCATTATTGCGAAAAATAGAACCGAGTAAGATGTAATCTTGAACATACGCATACCTATAGCAACAACCTCAGGGTCATTAATAAAGAATTTTACAACATATCCCCCGAAGAAGAAAAGAAGCGTAGTAAAAATGAAGGTGAAGAAGGTGATTATTCCGACGCTTGTCCAGACAGACCGTTCTGCTCGAGACACCTGGTTTGCACCAATGTTCTGTGCAACCACGGTGCTGGAACCCTGCGACAGTCCCATGGCAGGCATTACCAGTAATGAAATAATCCTATTTCCAACTCCAAAAGCACCGATGACACTTGTCCCAAATGTGTTGACAATGCCCATAAGAAGCATAAATCCGAGAGATGCACCTGATTGACTAAAAGCAATGGGTGCACCTATCCTGAATACTGATTTAATAATTCCAATATTGAATTTAAATCCGTTGAGTCGTATTTTTACACCATACTTACCAGATACGAGAAAAATTATTCCAATTACTGAGGCTAGAAATTGGGTAAATATTGTCGCAAGCCCTGCTCCAACGACTCCGAGTCTGGGGAATGGACCCCAACCAAAGATAATAAAGGGGTCAAGAATAAGATTTAATCCAACTGACACAGCACTCAATTTCAATGGTGTTATTGTATCCCCATAACCCTGCATAATAGCCCGATATACAAAAAACCCAAAAATAAATGGTATGCCTATGAAGATAATGCGCATATAAGCGAGTGTTTGCGGAAATGCATCTTGTGGTGTTTGCAGGATATGGAGAATCTGTGGCGTGAAGATGTATCCGAGAGTACTCAATGTGACTGAAATTAAACCTATGAGAACGAAAGTATTGCCAGCTGTTTCGTTAACTTTCTTAATTTCCCCTGCTCCCCTATACTGTGCCAAAAGGGTGGAGCCACCAATAGCAAGACCACTTGCAATGGAAATTATAAAGAATATAACATTAAATGTGATTGTTGGTGCGGCAAGGGCGGTTTTACCGAGTTTTCCCAGCCAGAATGCGTCTACCAGATTGTATAATGTCTGAAAAAGATTTGCTATGATAATAGGAAGAGAAAGGTGTACTACAGCCTTCCAGATTGTTCCTTTTAGTATGTCAGGTTGATTTGAAAACCTTTGAAACAAACCTTGTTTTTTATTCGGGTTTACAGGTTCATTCAGCATCCGTGCAATATAACAGATTTTTATTAATCAATCAAGAGAAAAAGGGTAACTATGGGATTGGAAAAATACTTGACATTTTATAGATTAGTGTGATATAAATTTTGATGTGAATAGTCAGAAGAAATTTTATTAACCTTTAATCAGGAGGTTTAACAATGCCTAAATTACAGAAGGACAGATTCATATTTTTAGGGATTTTGATTGCGTTTTTGTTCCTGGTGTTTCATGGTTGTAATCTGGGTAAAGGAAGTGTTTCGGTAAAGAGGTTTTACGATGAAGGTGAAGTTCCGCAAAAAACGAATTTCACGATTGCATTTTCTCAGAATGTGGTTGCAGCGGAAAGTGTTGATGTATGGAAGGACCAAAAGGGTTTAAAAATTGACCCACACATTGAAGGTAGATGTAAATGGATAAATCAGAAAGAACTAAGATTCTATCCGGAAGAGCAGCTCAAGCCATCGACAGAATACCGTCTTGAGATATCTCCTAATCTACTGAAAAATAAGGCGTTACATATTAAAGGTAAAAGTAGATTTGAATTTCATACTCAGAGAATTGTGGTCAAGGATTTTACACATGAATATGTTATGAATGAGAAAGAACCTAATTCCGCACGACTGCGAATAAGTTTGGAATTTAATTATAATGTAAATCCACAGGAGCTGATGAAATATCTTAAAGTAAAGTTTCTTAAGGCTGAAGAAATTATATGCGATGTTGAACAGATAAAGGACTCTAATATACTTAGTGTCATAAGTAAGCCGTTTTCAGTGGAAGATATTGATAAAAAAGTAAAAGTGCAGATCAACAAAAATTTACTTCCGGTTGATGGTGTGGTTAGTTTGCTTAAAGAATATGAAGCTGTTTTTAGTATTCCGAGACGCAGGAAATTGGTAGTGGAAAGTGCATTTCCAGAATGCTCCAGTAGCGGTAGCTGGATAACAGTGAAGTTTTCAACTTTCGTAAACATCGATGCAATAAAGAATTTCATCGAGATAGAGCCTCGTATTAGTTATTATTTGTTGAAGCAGGAGAGATATGTTTACATTCATGGAAAATTCGAACCTGAGAAGGAATACATATTGAAATTGAGAAAAGGTTTACCTGCATTGAATGGGAACAAACTTGAGAACGAATTTTCTTCAAAATTTATAATGAAAGAATTGGAACCATCGGTTGATTTTGTAACGAAAGGTATTTTTCTGCCAAGTAAAGGAAGTCTTAAGGTTGGTATAGAAACGGTCAATGTGGATACGATCGAACTCAGTGTCGAAAAGGTTTTCATAAACAATCTTGTTTATTTCCTTAATCATAACTGGATGTATAGCAGTTATTTCTCCAGGGATTATCTTGGTAAACATGTTGCGCGAGAGAAGATTGAGACGGAAGATAAGAAAAACAGTAAGGTTGTTACAACTGTGGATATGAATAAATATTTAAAGGATGACGAAAAAGGTATTTATATCCTGATACTCAATCAGCCGGATTACTACTGGGACCGAAAGATAAAATGGGTTAAGTTAACGGACCTTGGAATTATCGCAAAAGTTTCAAATGATGAAATGGTAGTATTTATTAATTCACTAAACTCTCTTTCACCGCAAGAAGGTGTAAAAGTTAAATTGCTGAGTAAGACAAACCAGGAATTATTCGAAGGTATGACGAATTCTATGGGGATCGTGCGGTTCGAAAACTATCAGGAAACGGTGAAGGATTTTCAACCTTTTGTTATTATTGCCGAGAAAGAGAAAGATATATCTTTTATGAGACTATCGGATTCGAGATTATCGCTGAGCGACTTTGATGTTGGTGGTGCACCTCCAATGAAGCAGGGCTATGAAGCGTTTATCTATACCGACAGAGGAGTTTACCGTCCTGGAGATACCGTTCACCTTGCAACTGCTGTCCGTGATAAAAAGCGGCAAATACCTCCGAATTTTCCTTTGAAACTAAAAATACTCGCACCCGATGGCAAACTTTTCAATGAGTACAGGGGCTGGATTGGTGACGGAGGTCTGGAGGATTTTGAGATAGATATTCCAATGTATGCTATGACAGGTGTTTATAGAGCAAGAGTCATAATAACCGATAGTGTTGTCATAGGCAGATTGCAGTTTAATGTCGAAGAATTTATGCCACAGAGAATAAAGGTTAAACTTGAAATTGAGAAGGATAGCTATGACGGAGGTGAAAATGTTCGATTTGATGTTGAAGGAACCATGCTTTTTGGCCCCCCTGCAGCTGGAAGAAAGGTAAGGACTAACTGTAAAATCAGTGCAAAAACGTTCAGTCCTCAAGGATATAGCAAATTTCATTTTTCAGATTATGAGAAGCATTTCGATGAGGTTAATCTCGATTTGGGAGAAGAAACCCTGGATAATGAAGGAAGACTATCGGGTAGTTTTCATATTCCCGATGGTATGAAAGCACCGTCATCCCTTCAAGGATTACTTGAAGTGTCGGTTCTGGAGATGGGTGGAAGGGCAGTAACGAAGAATAAGGAGTTTACCATACATCCATATCCTTTTTATATTGGTTTGCAAAAAAAGGAAAAAGGATATGGGAAGAAGAACGAAGAGGTACATATTAACTATGTCGTGCTGAAACCGAACGAGGAGAAAGAGAGGTCGATGGGTTTGGAATTCAGTTATTATAGGGTTGAATGGAACAGTATACTCGAGCGTGATAATTATGGAACCTATCGTTATGTTTCTGAAAAATCGCTAAATCTTATTGAGAAACGCAATATAACTTACAATGGAGAAATATCTTCTCTTTCCTTTATTCCACAGCACTATGGTCAATACAAAGCAGTTATTACAGAACTCAAGTCCGGTGTATCTTCAAGTATCGATTTTTATGTTTCTGGATGGGGTTATGCCCCCTGGGCTATGGCTGAACCCGAAAAGATTAAGATAGATTTTGACAAGGAAAAGTACAAGGTAGGAGACAAGGCAAATTTGCAGATCAGGACACCTTTTCCGGGTAGACTTATTTTGACCGTAGAGAGGGATAGGGTGATTGACCAGAAAGTAATAGAGATGAAAGAAAACACTGCGAATATAAGCATACCGGTTCGAAAGGAATATGAACCCAATGTTTACATTGTTGGTAATTTGATTCGCTCCAATAAATCGACTGAGGTTCACGCACCAATTCGGGCTTATGGTGCCTATCCTCTTATGATGGACTGCAGCGAAACACAACTTTCAGTTGAACTAAAGGTTCCTACTCACATTAAGCCCCGTTCGAATCTTGATGTTTCGGTCAAAGTGAAAGGTGGTTCGAGTCATACATATCTTACGGTTGCCGCAGTTGATGAAGGAATCTGTCAGATTACTTCCTTCGAAACCCCTGACCCATTTGGATTTTTCTATCGCAAACGCAGACTTTCCGTAGAAACTTTCGATATATACTCTTTTATTTTGCCAGAACTTGAAAAAACTGGAACCATCCCATCTGCTGGTGGTGGAAGAGCAGGAGAGGCTGCAAGGCACTTGATGCCTGTGGCTCTAAGAAGGGTTAAACCTATAGCACTCTGGTCTGGAGTTGTAAAAACAAATAACAGAGGAAAGGTAACTGTTAATTTCGATATCCCTCAATTCCAGGGGAGTTTGAGAATAATGGCAGTGGCATTCGACGGAGAAGAATTCGGTTCGTCTTTCGAAAATGTTACTGTTTCCGATCCAATCGTTCTGACACCGACATTCCCCAGGTTCTTAACAGGAAAGGATAGTTTTGACATACCTGTTAATGTCTATAATTCAACAGCCAAAAATGGGAAAGTATCGGTTGAGATTTCTGCAAAAGGTCCCGTTTCGGTATTGTCATCAAGAAAGAAAAGCATAACTATCGAAAGTAAGAAAGAGCAAGCTGTTAAGTTTACCTGCAGAGCGGCAAATGAAGTTGGAGCACTGCATTTCAACTTAAGGGCGAAAGGTTTGGGTGCATCCACAGAATATGATGTTGATATTCCTCTCAGACCGGGTTCGCCATTACTCACCAAGGTTGGTGCAGGGAAAATCGGTGATGATGGAGAAACGACTCTTAGCATGAGTTCGGATTGGGTCAAAGGAACAACGAAGTTTCATATCTCTGTTTCGACGTTACCTACAATCAGATTCGGGCATAGTTTGCGTTTCTTACTCCGGTATCCGCATGGTTGTGTCGAACAGACGACATCCAGGATTTTCCCGCTCCTTTACTTCAATGAAATAGCGAAAGTTGTCGAACCTTCACTGTTCAAGGAGCAAAGTGCAGATTATTACATAAAGGAAGGCATAAATAAGTTAAAGTCTATGCAGATGTCAAATGGAGCGTTTTCTTACTGGCCAGGTGGAAATTATGAATCGGAATGGGGAAGTATTTATGCAACTCACTTTTTGGCAGAAGCTCGAAAAGCAGGATATGAAATACCGGACTGGGTACTCAACAAGGCTGCTTCACATCTTAAGTATATGTTAAGAAAGCAATCTCAACATAACCTAAGGCGTTATCTAATGGATAGACAGGCTTACATTACATATGTTCTATCGATTCTTGGACAACCGGATAAAGTAAGTATGAATTACCTGAAAGAGGTTGAGTATAAGAAAATGTCGACCTGGGCGCAGTTTTTACTTGCAGGTGCATATGCACATTCAGGCGATATCAATACTGCAAAGTCGATGATTCCTTTCAAGATAGCTCCGAGTGAAACACCAAGGGAGACAGGAGGAAATTTTAATTCTGGAACAAGGGAGAATGCCATTGTGTTGGATGTTTTAAGCGATGTCGACCCGGATAATGCTTCGATTCCTGTACTGATAGAAACCATTGCAGAAAAACTAAAGAGATACCGTTATTATTCTACACAAGAAGCTGCTTTTGGATTTGTGGCATTGGGCAAGAGTTTAAGGAACATCAAGAAGGGAGAATATAAAGGAAAGGTGTGGATGAATGAAGAACTTCTTGGTTCGTTCGACACAAAGAGCGAAGTATTTGAAACAGAGAAAGGAGAAGGTAAGAAAGTCAGGATCAAAATACAAGGTCAAGGACCTTGCTTCTACTACTGGTATTTCAGTGGCATAAAGAAAGGCTCGGATTTTGAAGAGTATTCAAGGGATTTACGGGTTAACAGGGTTTATTTTGATAAATGGGGAAATCCCATTGTTTACAGCGATATTGAACAAGGAGATGTTATAGTTGCAAGATTAACTATGACTGCCCTAACGGATAATCTGAGCAATGTTATAGTATCGGATATGCTACCTGCCGGACTTGAAATAGAGAATCCGAGACTTGAATCTCGCCAGACCTTAGACTGGATAGAGGACAGACCCATTGCGCCGGACTATATGGACATAAGAGATGATAGGCTCAATATCTTCGTCAATTTACGGAAAGGTCGAAAGGTAGATTTTTATTATATGTTGCGGGCAGTTACATGCGGAAAATTCGTTCTCCCACCAGTGTTTGGGGAGGCGATGTATGATCCCTTCAAATCGTCGGTCGCAAATAGTGGTGAAATTACCGTTAAATCTTCAAGATAATGGAAAAGAAGCTTGCAGTTATTTCCGGAGCAGTTATTGCTTTTTTCCTTGTTGTAATGTTTTTCCCTGTTGATAGGGGAAAATTAAACAAGCCTGTTTCTCAAACGATCTATGATAGCAATGAGAGATTGCTTCGCGCTTTCCTTACAGGCGATGATAAATGGAGAGTGAATGTGGATGTTGATGAAGTTTCCGATCGTTTGAAGATGGTTGTAATAAATGTCGAAGACCGATGTTTCTATGACCATCCAGGTATTAATCCCTGGGCTGTAGTTCGAGCTATCTATTTGAATCTAAAGAATAAAAGAATTATCTCGGGAGGCTCGACGATAACAATGCAAGTTGCGAGAATGATGGAACACAGAAAACGGAGTATCCCTTCGAAGATTGTAGAGATGATTCGTGCAGTAAAACTCGAGGTACTTTATTCGAAGGATGAAATACTTGAGTTCTATTTCAATATGGCACCTTACGGTGGAAACATTGAAGGAATTGGTGCTGCCTGCTATTATTATTTCCAGAGAAGTCCATCTGAAATAAGTCTTGCACAGGCAGCACTGCTTGCAGCAATTCCCAATTCTCCGAATGCATTGCACCCTGAAAGGCATCCTTTAAGGTTAAAGAAAAAAAGGGATAATATATTGGCATATTTAAGAAAAAGAAGAGTTATTACGGATGAAGAATATTATCAGGCTAAGAAAGAAGATATTATTATTGAGAATCCGGGAATGCCTTTTGATGCTCCTCACTTCACCGATCTAATACATGGATATTTCCCTTTGAAGACAAGGGTTTATACTACACTGAATTCCGCAATTCATGGAAAATGCAGAATAATACTTAGAGAACACTTGAAGAAGTGGTATGATTCAGGTATAACAAATGGTGCGGTAGTCGTTCTGGATAACAAAGACAACAGTATTCTCGCACTTATTGGTTCATACGATTTCTTTGACAAGGCTCATAGTGGGCAGGTGAACGGTGCGACATCCTCCCGTTCACCTGGTTCGACGCTTAAGCCTTTCCTGTATGCTATTGGAATCGATAAAGGGCTGATGACGCAATCTTCCATAATGTATGATATTCCAATAAGCTATGCTGGATATACGCCAGAAAACTACGATAGTAAATACTATGGTGTGATTTCGGTCAAACAAGCACTGACCAAATCAATGAATATTCCGGCGGTGAACCTGCTTAGCAGGATTGGTATTGGAAATTTCGTATCTTTTCTACAGAAAGGTGGAATATCAACCATCGATTATGACAATCTGGATTATGGTTTGTCCATCATTCTCGGAGGGTGCGAGGTTAAGCTAGCCGAACTTACCAATTTATATGCAATACTTGCGAATGAAGGTCGGTTCAGAAGAGTCAGATACTGCAAAGATGATCCGATAATACAAGGAAACTCGATCCTGTCTCCGGGTGCAGCATATATAATTACAGAACTGCTGAGCAAGGTAAAAAGACCCGATCTTCCAACATACTGGAAGTTCAGTATGGATAGGCCTAAGATCGCCTGGAAAACAGGAACAAGTTATGGTCATCGAGATGCGTGGAGTATTGGTTACACAAGGGGTTTTACCGTAGGTGTCTGGGTTGGGAATTTTGGAGGTCAAGGCACGCCTGAATTAGTGGGTGCACAGGTTGCTGGTCCAATCCTATTTGACATACTGAACGCAATATCTGGGAAAGAGGAAAGAAAGTGGTTTAAGAGACCGAACTCCGTGGGAACAAGGGTGGTTTGTGCAACCAGTGGAATGTTACCGGGAAGAGATTGTCCCCACAAAATCGAAGAAATGTATATCAAGGGTGTATCATCTGTGGATAAATGCAATATACATAAGACATTCTATGTGGATAAGAGAACAGGTTACAGAATCTGTAAATCTAATCTATCAAGTTCATTATATGAAAGAAAAATATTCGAGGTTTGGCCTGCAGAGGTTGCAACATGGATGGAAAGAAATGGCTACGCTCTTGACAAAGTCCCTCCTCTTATGCCCTCATCACACGGAGTTATGTCCGGTAAAGGGCCTGTTGTTCGTTCACCTGACAGGGAATGTAAATACTATGTAAGAAAAGGAATTAACTCGGAATATCAGAAGATTCTTTTGGATGCTTCAGTTGATAATTCTGTAAGAAAAATATTTTGGTTTCTGGATAATAAACTAATATGGTCGGGTAGTCCAGAAGAAAAAGTATTCATTTATCCAGAGATTGGGGAGCACATATTGGTGTGTCAGGACGACCATGCTCGAGCAACCTCGATGAAACTTGTCATAAGATAGGAATGTAGGAGGAACTTCCATATACATTCCACCACAGAGACACAGAGCACACAGAGAAAACATTTGTTTCAGGTTTTTAACCAGTCCAACAAATCAAACCCTTTTTCTCCCACGTTAAATGATTTCACTTCTAACTTTTGACTTGTCTTTTCTCCGATACTCCGTTTCACCGACACTCCGATACGCTCATCACTCTTCTCTCATGTCTTTTCGGTCTCTTAGTAATCTTACAGCTGTGCTATCAGTGTTATGAGAAAAGGAACGAGAATTGTGAGAACCACTCCATTGAAAACCGAGATTAAGGCGTAGGTTTTTCCAATAGTTCTTGTGATTATGGGAAGAGTTGTGTCCATCGATGTTACGCCTCCCGAGGCAATAGGGGAGAGTTTACCAAAATGTTTTGCAAACAACGGGGTAAAAAGTAGAGTCAAACTTTCTCTGAAAATATTGGCAAGCAAAGCAAGAACCCCGAGCGTTTCACCATACAGTTGAGTAATAAGAATACTTGAAAGGCTGTAGTAACCCAGCCCTGAACCCACGAGAAGAGATTCTTTTAGATTGATTCCAGTAATTAGAAATGAAAGCAATCCGACTGTTAAGAGAGTTCCAATAACCACTGAAACAGGGAGCAGAAAGATCTTTACATTTAATGTTTTAATTATTCTCCACGCACCTGAATTGCTCCCCACTCCAATTCCAACAAGAAACATCAAAAGATACAAAACATACATACTAAGATTACTAAATGAAACAATTTTAGATAGATTTGGAATAAGTCCCAGAAGAATACCTGAGCAGAAAAATGCGAGAATGATTAGACTATTTTTCACTCTTCCTATCCTTGAGGAGCAATTTGCTGATAACAAATGATAACACGATACTGCCAGCAATTGCACCAAGAGCAAGAATGAGCGCTTGAATGCCTATCTTACCGATATTCCTGATAATTGTCCTGTTTGCTCCGACAGAAAGCCCTAAAAGAAAGAGAAGAAGGTAGACTGTCCAATTAGTAATTCTGTCAATATTTCCTATTATTTTTTTTTGCTTCCTTAGTAGAAATCCTAAAAATGCCCCGGTAACGAAAAATGCAATTACATTAATCATAATTCAGACAAAGATTAGGCATATTCGGCAAGGATGTCAAGATATTATTTCGATAAATTGATGTTTTTTCCCGGCAGCCGAAACCTATGTAGGGGTAGACCTGTGTGTCTGCCCCTATTGTTTCTGAAAAGTAAATCAAATCCCCTCTAAAAAGAGGGGTGTCAATGAAATTGACGGGGTGTGTAATCTCCTTTTAAAAGACGGGGTTTAGCCTGTGAAATAGGAAAGTTCTTTGAAGATAGCGGTATTTCACAGGGTTCAGGGGTGTGTTCTGTCATTCCTGCAACAGCAGGAATCCAGTCAGGGAGGAGGAATTTGACGGAAGAACTGCCATTCTGAGTAATCTTCCCCATATCATCCATGGAAGAATCTCGGATGTTAAAAAAGTTGACAAAAGACCTTTTTCACTTTAGATTGTCTAAAAGAACGTGGAAGGAACAGTTGTTTTTAACGGTATAGCTGGAGGAATTGATTGAAATGTCCAAATTGCGGTAAGGAAGTTAGTGATAATAGCAATTTTTGTGAATTCTGTGGGTATGATTTGGTCAAATATCGAAAAACCATTGAACGTGGAATAGCGAACATATCAAAGAGTGATATTGAAACAGCCTATGGAAAGACCGAGGAAGTGGTTAAGCAAGCAAGAAAGCTTGCAACAAAGGGTGGACCATTCAGTGCCTTTTTTAACCGCATCAAGGTTCTCATCTCATTGCTCAAAGATTACAGGAACAAAGAATATCGGGAAGTGCCCTGGCGAGTGATAGCTGCTGCTGTTTTTGCAATTCTGTATTTCATAAATCCTTTTGATTTAATTCCGGATTTCATCCCTGGAGTTGGCTATATAGATGATATAGCAGTAATTGCTCTTATCTTTGCTTCTATCGAGGGCGAAATCAAAAAATATGCGAAGTGGAAAGGGATAGAATTGGAGTAGTTTGCGGAGGATTTTCTATTTATGATAAACCTTTGAAATCGATTTTGCGAGTTTTTTTATAGCCTTAGAATCCATTCCTCTATGTGTAATTTCTGCTGTGCCGAGTCTTCCACCAATATCTATAAAGATCCCAACCTTCTCTAATGTGTGGCAGAGTTTCTCTGCTTTTTTCGGTATAAGGTCTAAGAGTATTTGATGTGAATTTGTATATCCTCTCTCCTTGAACTTCACAGGAACGCCCGATTCGTCCAGTGCTTGTGCAAGAGTTCTTGCATTTTTTATTACCCTTTTTCCATAAACCTTATCTTTCAACATCTCTTCCATTGCAATGCCAAGTGCTGCAATGCGATTTGTATGCGGATTATCAATCAAGCCAATGCCTTCATTCAAGTCCATGGCAAGATATTCGTTTAGCAGTTCATAATGTTTTCTTGAATTGGTAAGAACGATACCTCCCTGAGGTCCATATAGGGTTTTATGTGTGCTCCCAAAAAGCACTTCGGCACCTTCGGCGAGTGGATTCTGAAATTCCCCACAGGCAATTAAGCCCATAATATGGGAACCATCGTAAACGTAATGAGTGGGAAAACTGAATTTCTTTATTGCTACGCTGATTTTTTTAACAGGGTGAGGGAAGGGAATAAAAGAGGAGCCAAGAATTGTAAGTTTTACCCGTTCTTTCTTTATCATCTTCACAGTTGTGTTTACATCAATCTCAAGGCTTTTCTTATTAACAGGTATATTAACTCTCCTGCGATTGAACTTGTGAACACCCAGAGGATAACCACCAAGACTGAAAGGAAGCATTGCTACTTTGTCATTGGGTTTAGTAAATGCAAAAATAGCAGCAAGGTCACATATATTTCCCGATACAGCCGTGACTATGGCATATTTTGCCTTGAACAGTTTTCTTGCCAGTGCTTCTGTTTTTCTTATAATTTCCTGGGCAAATTTTGAGCCGCCATACCAACTTGTATGATACCTGCCTGCGAGGTCAGTTGCAAGTGCATTTTTCACATTCACGGAAAGATAATTTTCCGATGCAATTAAGTTAATTCCTTTGGACCTTAATTTTTCGTGTTCTTCTATTAGTTTTTGTATTTTAGACATTATTATTCTTTTCAAACAGTCTGGATAAACAGAAAGATATTTTAGCCTATTGGGGCAAACTGCTCAGATTAACTTGGCTAATTCCGTTTTACTTATGCCTGCTTGTTTTAAGATCTCAAGTAGTGTACCTTTTGGTAAGTCTTTTTTATGAAGTGGGACGACGACGCGTCTTTTAGTCTCAAGATTGAAATAAATATGATGGCTACCTTTGATTCTATCCAGCATAAAGTTCTTTTTTTCAAGTATCTTAATAACCTTCTGAGGAGTAAGTGAAGGGGTTTTAGACATAGGCATTTACTGTGAGCGTATACTCAAGTGTATTTTCTTCGGTTGGTATTTCTTCGTCATGTTCCTTCAAACTTTCAATATATAGTTCAATAGCTTCTTGCGCCATTTTTATTGCCTGTTCTATGGTTTCACCATAAGTGATACACCCAGGAAGGGAAGGAACCAAAACTGTATAGCCTCCTTCAGGTTCTTTTCTGAGTAATATTCTATAATTTGTTTGTTTCATTTTATCACCCATATTTTGTCTTGTAATTGAAGTTCATTTACTACAAATTAAATTATATGACAGGGATGCAGAAAAGTCAAGGTAAATAATCAGTAAACGCTGTTACATTCTTCCGATATTCACTAAATGTTTTGTTATTTTAGCATTATCATCTTCTTTGAAACCATTTTTCCGTTTATATCAATCCTGAAAAAATAGCTTCCGGAAGGAAGAATTTTATTGTTGGAATCCGTTCCATACCAAGGGATTGTGTATTCTCCTTTTTTCATAAATGCATTCTTGAGTGTTTTTACCTTTCGGCCAGAATGATTATATATTGTAAGCTCAACATTGCTATTCTCTGGAACAGCAAAATGAATTTCTGAAAAGTGTAGAGCCGGATTGGGATATAGGTTCATAAATGGTTGAAAGTTTTTTGTATCGTTTCCTGAATTGCCGATTGATTGGGGATTATTGGAACGGTACAAATAGGTATGTGTTCCATTATTGAAACTTCCTGCGATTATGATTGTTCTTTCATTTCCAAAGTAAAAAGTATAAGCATAGTAGGTTGTATCGGTATCTGAAAAAGTTAGTTGATTGGACGATGTTGAAATGTCCCTTAAGAAAATATGACCCGTGTAATTTACACTGTCTGTATACTGGTATAATACTTCGATATTTCCATCGGTATCAAAATCCGGGGAGGCTGCAATAATATTATAGTAAAGTGCTCCTCCAGGGATGGGAAGTGAAAATGTAGTTACTGTTTGATAGTTTGTATCTATTATTTGAAACGAGTAAGCCGAAGTTTGCTGCATAACAAGCCAGGGTGAAGATGGCGTTCCACTTGTATATGCACCTGCCCAGTATCCTTGCCACTGAAGGACTTGTGAATGTAGTGAGACCAAAGAAGTTAAAAAAATGACTGCAACCAAAAAGAGTTTTTTATGATTCATTCATCGAGTCCTTTCTTTTTTGTAGGAGGGGTTTCCTAACGCCGACAGACGGAGACTAAGAAATGTTTCCCACATTGATAAGTATTTCTCATTGCAACTATCGGATAAGAACAATTTTAGCCGTCTGTGAGTAGATACCTGCATCGAGTTTTACAAAATAAATACCTGCCGGGACGATCTGTCCTTTTGCGTCTTTCCTATCCCATACTATTTTTCTACTGCCCGATTGCTCAATACCACTTATAGGTGTAAAAACTTTTTCTCCGCTCACAGAATAGATATTTAAGTCTACTCCGGAAACTCCGGATACTGAAAATCTGATTACTACCTTTTCTATAGATGGATTTGGTTCTACGGATAATTTGGTACATGGAGTTGGTTTTTCTATTTTTTGTTCCTTGACGTCGACATTACCATCGGAAAGAGCATAAATCCAACCATCCCTTGTGCCAACAAGAATATCGGGATAAGCATTACCGTCTATATCCTCGATCCACCAGCAGGATTCAATAGGTCCGCTCATATTCTTATACCAGATGGTATCACCTGTGGTTCCATCAAGAGTAAAAAAGACATTGACATTGTATCCTGTTCCGCAGGCAACATCATCTTTTCCATCTCCGTTAATATCAGGAATACGGACGCTTGCAAAAACCTGGTCCGGTGCAGGAGTTGACCAGAGGATATTGCCGGTTATTCCATCCGTATCTATGCAGTAGAAACTATTCATAGTTGTTCCTGATGGGAGAAGTTCATTGAAGCCATTTTCATTTACATCGTAAAGCACATTCAAATCAACGATATTACCTCCGGTATTCATTGTCCATAAGGTTATGCTATCTGCACCGGAAATGGCTGTAATCACACCGGCACTGTTTCCAGAAATAACATCAGGAATATTATCCGAATTCAAATCTCCTATCGTGAGCACCGTCCATCCTGCACCTGTCAATCTCTTTTTCCATATTTGACTACCGCTAAAACCATCAAGCGCAAAGACATTGTAGGTTGATGAGCTTCCGTCACCGGTTCCTATTGCAACATCGGGAATACTATCCCCGTTTAGGTCTCCTATTTCTCTTATGCCAAAAACAGCATATCCCAGATTGGTCTCCCATATTTTTACTCCTGTTGCACCGCTAAAAAGATATGCCCTATTTGGGTCTGCTCCTGTTGAAGCTAAAATATCTATTATGTTGTCACCGTCTATATCAGTCATCGGCGCAACCTCGTAAACCCAACCGCCGCTGCCATATTCATGTGTATCATACTGCCAGATAGTATCACCGTTTGCACCTGATAGTGCAAAAACGGAACGGGTTCCCCAGATAGTTGCAAGAACGACATCCGGAATCGAATCTCCGTTAAGGTCTGGAACTGAGATTAGTCCTCTTTCAAGATAACATGAGGCTGAGACGAATTTCCATATTGGAACTCCATCTATTCCAGAAAGGCAATAGAGTGTGTCATTTTCACTCACGGCAATTACATCCTGATGTCCATCGCCGTTCACATCGTCTATGTTTTTGATGGAGCGGATGTGTTCCCATAAAGAACCATTTGCTTTGTATGACCACAGTACTGTTTGAGCACTTACAATCGTGAAGGTCAGCAGCACAATAAACAGGAATAAAAAAAATGTTTTCATTTCAACTCCCTTGTTTTACCTTTTGATTTTCTCTTGATTATTTGGCAAAGTTACTTCTTGGAAATCCCCCTTTTTCAAAGAGGGATTTAGGGGCACTTGAGAAGAGAACAATTGTATTAGACTACGCATACATGAATAATATATCTTCCAGAAAGAAATGTCAAGGAGAAATAGACTTTCTGTTGTTCCTGAGTAATCTATTCCATATTGACTATGGAAGAATCTGGACAAAGTGGTCTCATTCTGAGTAAGGCAGTAGTTTTTCACCTTGGAAGAATCTGAAAACGAAAAAATCTTGACTTTGTATGATATTTGCTATATACTTTGAGTGTATGGAACCAAATAAGACAAAAACAATTTTAAAATTGGACGCCGATGACGAGAATAGGGAAATAGAATTTGAGTTGAATTATCTTATGTCTCTGACAACCAAACAAAGGTTTCAAATGATGTTTAAGAAGACGCAAGAAATGCGTAACCTGTTAAAAAATTGTGGATACAGAAAAACTTCTGAAATTATTAAAAGAACATAAAGTTGATTTTGTAGTAATTGGTGCAACGGCTTTCCCTGTTCACGGTTACACGAGAGCCACCTTAGATATTGATATTTTTATTAGAGCAGACGAAGCAAATGCAAAAAAGACAATTGAAGCGCTCAAGAAGTTTGGATATGATTTGAGCGATGTTACCGTGAAAGATCTTCTCACAAAAAAGATATTAATTCGTCAATATGCAGTGGAGACTGATATACATCCATTTGTAAAAGGTATAAGTTTCGGCAACGTATGGAAGAATAGGATAAAAGCCAAATTCGGTAACACCTATGTTGATTTTGCTTCATTAGATAGCCTAATAGAGATGAAGAGGGCTGCTGCTCGTGCAAAGGATTTGGAAGACCTCAAGTACTTAGTCCGTCTGAGAAAGAAAAAACAGAAAAAAGACAAATAGGTAAAATAAATTTCCAAATGTTGTAAATTTAGAACATTATGTTGCAGTAAAGCATCATAATACATTTTTCAATATATGATTTTGAAACCATTTATACTACTTACCTTTAGGATTTAAGGTAGATTTTTCCATAAATTATCTTGAAATCCAGTTGCAATTTTACAACATTATTGTAAAAGAATTTACAAAAAGTAACTAATTGGGTTTTTAACACTGCTTGAAGTGGCTTAAAATGGTGTTTTGTTTCGCCTGCGAGGTTTTTTATTCGTGGCATAAAACTTGCTTTTAATACGATTGAAGGCTTCAACTTTAGTTCAAAGGGGGGATAATGGTGTGGGTGGAGCATATAAAGGGAAAATTTAGGGGGAAATTTGTGTTTTCGAAGGAAGAGAATAATAGAAACTTCCGATAATAATTGGTTATACAAAACATTAAAGAGCTACGAAAGAGGAGTGGAATTCGAACTTTCAGATGATGCTGCATTGAACATAACAAAGTCCGATGTAGAATCTGGTTTGTTATTAATAAAAAAAGCTCAGATTTTGAAGATTTCATGGAATCGTATTGGTGAAATTGCCAAGAGAATGAGACTCTGCTCAACAAGTTTAGCAATTATAGGTTATTCCATCCTTGACGAAGACCCAGGTGTAAAATTAGAAGAATTACTGTCTAAAGATTATATGTTGATTTCACCTAAAGGTTTGCACCTCCTTAAAACCTTAGGGAAAAAATTCAAAGTTATGCGAGCTGGAAATGCATTCAAAATTGCACCTTATCACTAGAATTGTCAACTTGGAATCATAAGGAGGATGAACAAGTGTCAAAGAAGTTGAGTAAAGATTTCAAATTTATGCTTCGTGTTGTTATTTTCATGCTTGGATTATTCGTTTTTCTTCTTGCAGTTGGTATTGGTGTTGATTGCTGCACATACCGGGTGCTGAAGAGAGCTGGAAACGAAGCTTATGAGTCATTAGTAAGTCAATCGGGCACAAAATCGAGAAATGCATGGGACTATTACCTATCTGCCATAGCAATGTCTAAGAACATCGAATCAAACAAAATGCTCGAAATGTACCTTGATAGTAAAATCGAAACCACACCCGAAATTAAAGGAGTTATGAAAGCAGCTGAGACAGCTATAAAAAAAATCAGGCAGGGTTCAGCAATGACATACTGCTCTATCCCTTATAATTACAAGAAAGGCTTGGAGCTCAAAATCCCAGACTTCGTGACTTTGAGAAACTTAGTCAGAATTATGTGTGTTGAGTCTTTGTATAAAATTAGAAACGGTAGAACAGAGGAAGGGGTCAGTGATTTGTTATGTGTGATGAAACTTGGAGAACATATAGAGTGCGCAGCACCTTTGTTACTTAACCAGATGATAGGCAGTTTTTACATTTCGGAAGCCTTAAAGGTTTTAAAAATAGGTTTGTCCATCGGGCTATTTAATGATGATGAATTGAAGCAAATATATAGTTCGTTAACTCAGATTGAGGAAGATTTGCCTTTCGTGAGCGCAGCTCTGGAGGGTGAAGAAAAGAAGATTAAGGTATCCTTTGCCCATCTCTCAATTGGGCAAACATCAAAACTCATTTTACTAAGGTCTTCACAGGGAACAGAAAAACCGTTTTTTTTTGAAAGATTAAAATTGAGACTTTCGTGCTGGCGGTATCTTTTCTCTCCAAGATTTGCAGCAGTAAAAAGCTTTGGATTTATGGACAAGGTTGTAGAGAGGATGAAAGAAATTGAAATTAAGTCTAATTCGAACTTAAGGAACGCAAATTTCACTATTAAACCGGAAGAATTACTACAGGAAAGGATGAATAGATATGTACGAATAAATCCTGTATTCAGAATTATTGATGTAAACGTTATGAGTTTGTTTCATAGAAAATTGCAGTGTATCACGAGAATCAAGGTTTTGAAGTTGGCTTGCAATCTCTGTGCTTATGACCTGGAATATGGGCATTTTCCAAAGTATCTTGAAGACATCGGTGGTGATATTATATTGGACTTCAACACTGGTGAGAAATGGGAATACACCAACTGGATTGACTCCATAACTGTTTTTAGTCCTGGTCCGAGTTTTCAAACCACGAAAGATGATGTTTCTGTAACTCTCTTCTTACGGGCAAAATAAAAACAATTTGACATTTTTGATTTTTAATTTATAATTGTGTATATGTTTAAGAAAACTTTTGGTCTTATTTTCGTATTTTTCCTTCTTTTGCAGTGCTCGATTCAAAGTGCTGTGAAATGGACTTTGGAGACGGAATTAGAGTTTAAGACGGATTTGATGAAACCGATTGATATAGATGATGACAACGTTGATGAATTGATAATGAAGGGATATTGCACATATATTATTAGGGATCAGAAGGGAACTATAATCGAAGAAAAACTTTTTGATGATAATAACTATTTCTTCATAGACGCAGTTAGTCTTGACAACAGTCCCCAAAAAGAGCTCATCTTTCAGAAGGTTTACAATGACACTCTGTGTTTAATTACATTTGAAAGTGGGAACAAAGAATGCAGGGTCAAGCTATTTTCAGTGAAGGATATTAATCCGCCTAAAGGTTGGCAAGGTGGATGTGGAAAAGTATATGCTGCTGACTTGAACAAGGACGGTTTCAGTGAACTTGTCTGTTTTATAAGAACAGGATACGATGTTCATCCCCGCGGTATCTTCGTGTATGATTATCATAACAAAAGAGAACTATGGCACCTGTTGATTGGTGGAAACCCATATTTCGGTTCATGTTTTTGTCCGTTCTTGAATGACAATGTTCATTCAAAAGATAATTGGGTCATTTTCGGAACCGCTGCTCATTGCAATGGAGGTTTAGCAAACGGAGTTGACGATTATTCTTCGTATGTTATTGTCCTTGATAGCAAAGGAAAACTTGTCTGAAAAAAAAAGTTGGTGACAAATCAACAACGGCTGTGCCGTGCTGCATTGACATTGACAGAGATGGACTTATCGAGGTTGTTGTAATTGAAGAAGCAGGATTAGCCGACAATAGAAAACCTAATTCTCTTCTAATACTTGAAGGTGAAACTGGAGAAATTGAACACTATATAAATACAGGAGAGAAATTTTTTGGTATGAAAGTCTGTGATTATAACCGTGATGGGCGCTTGGAGATTATTACCGGGAATACGGATGGCAAAATGCGAGTTTTTGATGATTCTCTTAATAAAATTCAGGAAGTATCCTTTCCCACAAGCGTTAAAGTTCTTTCAGTGTGTGATTTCGATGGGGATGGAACAAATGAAATTTTGCTTTCAACAAGAAATAGCAAACTTTTCATACTCAACGAGCAACTGAAGACTATTCTTGAGCAAAATATTATACCTGGAGAGAATTTTGTGCGTGCTGATATTGTCAACTGCGGCAGAAGAAAAAAGCTGCTTTTCAAGGTCAGGAGTGATAGCATTTCTTCATACAAACTGATGTCGGTTGTTCCCGTAGTTCAGATTATAAATAGAAAACCTTACAATTTCATTATTATAGCAGTTCCTCTTATGGTCTTGTGTGCATTGGTCATTGCTGTTATTTATTATTTTCGTTTGGCAGCAAGATTAAGGAGAGTGGTAAATTTCGTTCCCAGCGGTTTATTCATAATCGATTTTAAAAACAAAATAGCTTTCATGAATACTCGTGCAGCAAAAATGTTTCACAAAGAGATGGAGGAGGTCTATAGTAAACCATTTATTGATATATGTACTGATGATAAGGAACGGAAAGTGCTTGATAAATGGTTGGCAAATCCCGAGGTGCAAAAATCATTTACATTTGATAGTATTTTAGATGGAAAAACAAGGAAGTTAGAAGCAAAGAAACGTGTTTTGAATAATAGCAATAAAGTTGTACTGATAGAAGACAAAACAGGTAAGTATACAAGCGATAAGATAGTATCGTGGGCGGGATTTGCACAGAAGTTGGCACATGAGGTAAAGAATCCGCTTTCGACGATAACATTAACACTTCAGCGACTGCAGAGTCTTTACAGGAAGGAACTTGGCAAAAGTGCAGGGGGACTTGATACATACGCAAATTCCATTTTAGAGGAAGTAGATAGATTGCGTGGAACAACGGATAGATTTATGAGGTTTTTATCTATAGAGAAGCCGAATTTTGAGTTAAATGATATAAATTCCCTTATTGAAGCAGCTTTAGAGAAATATGATAGAATATTACCAAGAGGAGTAAAGATCAAGAAGTCATATGGGAAGAACATACCGTCAGTGGATTGTGATAGCAGTCAGATAATGGTATTATTGAACAATTTGATAGAGAATGGGTTAGAGGCGGTAGGGGGTAGTGGAGTATTGAGTGTAAGGAGTTTGTTGGTGGAGAAGATTATTGATGGTAAGATAGGGAAGTATATTGAGGTAAGCATAGAGGACAGTGGTGCTGGAATAGCAGGAAAGGATTTGCCGAATTTATACAAAGCCTTTTACACTACGAAGGAGGGTGGAACAGGATTAGGGTTACTGATATCGCGTCAGATAATGGAACAGCATAAAGGAGAGATAAGTATACAGAGTAAGGAAGGTATTGGAACAACTGTGACGATTCAATTGCCATTAGATTTGAATAATGTTGAAGCAAAATAGGATATGCTTCGACCAATTAATATAGAGGACAAAAAAAATGAAAAAAAATGGATATAACATTCTGATTGTTGACGATGAAAAAAAGATATGCGGTATCTTAAGTGAAATTCTGAAAGATGAAGGCTATTCTGTCAGAGTTGCCAATAATGGTAAGGATGCTCAAAAGGTTATTAAAGACGATAATGTTGATTTAGTTCTTCTTGATCTTAAACTCCCGGATACTAACGGAATGACGCTTCTACAAGAGTTTAAGAAAGCAAAAGCAGATATATCCATTGTTATGATATCTGCGTTTGGAACAATTTCAAAGGCGGTAGAAGCAACAAAATTAGGCGCAGATGATTTTATTGAAAAACCACTTGAAACAACAAGGGTTCTTACCACAATCAAGAACGCCATCGAGAAAAGAGAGTTGTTCAAAGAATCGGAGCGAATGAGGAATGACATGCTTGAAAGGTATAGGATGCTGGGAGAATCAGAGAAGATTAAACAGGTCATCTCAATCGTTGAAAAGGTTGCTCCTACCAATGCAATTGTTCTAATTCAGGGTGAATCGGGAACAGGTAAAGAGCTGGTTGCCAGGCTTACTCACAACAGAAGCATTAGATTCACAAAACCTTTTGTCAAGGTGAACTGTGCTGCAATCCCGGGGGAACTCATAGAAAGCGAGCTTTTTGGCTATGAAAAAGGTGCGTTTACAGGTGCTTACGGACAGAAAAAGGGTCAGTTTGAAATTGCTAATACGGGGACATTGTTCCTTGATGAGATTGGCGATATGAGCAAGAAGGCTCAAGCAAAGGTTCTTGGTGCGATAGAGGAAGGAAATTTTAGACGCATTGGAGGGAAAGAAGCTATTGATATTGATGTTAGAATTGTTGCGGCAACGAATAAGGATTTGAGGAGTTTAATTGAGGAAAAAAAGTTCAGGGAAGATCTTTACCAAAGGTTGAATGTTGTCTCAATTTTCGTTCCTCCTTTGAGAGAGAGAAAAGAAGATGTATCGACTCTTGCAGAAAGTTTCATAAGGGAAACTTGCTCAGAAAACAACAGGGAAATTAAGAGACTAACAAAAGGGGCTGTGAGGTTTTTGCAAAATTGTAAATGGCCTGGCAATGTAAGGGAATTGAAGCATCTTATGTCAAAACTGGTAATCCTCGAGGAAGCAACAAGTATTAAGGCAGAACATATTGAAAAAATACTTGGTGCTTCTCCAAAGCAAATTTCAGTCGAGGGTAGTTTTCAGGAGGCTAAAGATAGATTTGAGAGGGACTATATTATTTCAATCTTGAACAGGAATCGCTGGAAAATATCTGATACTGCTCGAGAACTGAAGATGGATAGAAGTTCGTTGTTTAGAAAGATGAAGAAGATGAATATAAGGAAAATTTAATTATTTACGGATTTCCCCAAACTTTGATTTTAGGCTTGACAGAATATTAATTATTCTATAATGTGTTATTATGAAATCCATAATCAATTCCCTTCTTTATACAATCTTGAGAGGTGAACTCGTGGTTATGTGTTATTGGGAAGAATATAGAATAAAATGTGAAGAAAATGTAGACGAATAGTAATGAAAAAATCAAGCGTTAATAACACAAAGAGAGTTACTCCACCTAAGATGTCTTTATTAAAAAAGCTCTTCATAGGATTAGCCACAGTTTTAATTGCAGTTGTTGTCGCCTTTTCCTGGTTTTTAATATCATTGTTTTCTGAACCAGATATGGCAAAAATGCCTGAATACTACCCATTTAAATCAGTAAAAGCAAAAGCACAATATTTGAAATATTATGATAAAAGGGCTAAAGAATGGCCAGTTGCTTCGGAATCCATAACAGTGGAAACACCATATGGAAAAACTTTTGTTCGTATAAGCGGTCCAATGAATGGTCCTTCTTTGGTATTGTTGCCATCTACGAGTGCATCATCTCTTATCTGGATGTCAAATATTAAGGCTTTGTCCGAACAATACAGAGTATATGCAGTAGACAACATTTACGACTTTGGTCGAAGCATAAATAAACTAAACATAAAAAGTTCCGATGATATGATGAATTGGCTTGATGAGCTGTTTAGTGCTCTTGAACTTGGAGACAGTATTAACCTTATGGGTCTCTCATATGGTGGTTGGCTGACAAGTCAATACACACTAAATTATCCAAATAGATTAAACAAAGTTGTATGGGTTGCTCCGGCAGCTACACTGTTTGAGCTTCCATGAGAGTGGGTGTGGCGTGGAATTCTATCCGTCTTGCCTCATCGTTACTTTATGAAAAAGTTTATGGTTGAGTGGCTCTTTGAGGATTTATTGGAGAGAAATGATGAAACCAGCTTAAAACAGTTGGATGAACTAACCGATGATGCAATGATGGGTCTTAAATGTTTCAGATTTCGGATGCCAGTTGCACCATCTGTATTAACAGATAATGAGTTACAGCGTATAAAAGTGCCAACGCTCTTTTTAGTCGGTGAAAACGAGAAAATATATTCTGCAAAGAAAGCTGTTGAGCGCCTCAATACTGTAGCTCCACAGATACAAACGGAGATTATTCTCAATGCAGGTCATGATTTGACAGTTGTTCAGACAGAATTAGTGAATAAAATGGTTCTTGATTTCTTGATGAAAACCGCCGAACCAATTAAATAATTAGATTGATTATTTGAAAGGGAAGTTAGAAGAAAGAACGCAGATGAACTCAATCGTTCATTCCTTAAGGGAAGTGAGAAAGAAATGAGTGAAGGAAAGGAGGAGTATCAGCTGTGAAATTTGCAGAATCCATTACCGATCTAATCGGTCAAACGCCATTACTTCGTCTTCAACGGTTATGTCCGGATCAGAATGTTTTTGCAAAATGTGAATTCCTCAATCCTGTCAGCCTGAAAGATCGTCCGGTTTTTCAGATCATTCAAGATGCTGAGCAACAAGGTGAGTTAAAACCCGGAGATACACTAATAGAGGCTACCAGTGGGAACACCGGTATGGCAGTATCCTGGATTTCAGCCATCAGAGGTTATCATGCGATTCTGGTAATGTCAGAGATTCAGAGCATCGAACGACGTAGCATA
>Ga0307430_1000624_pt1 | contig 29637 bp, 21 predicted proteins | sample SalMarWE160130MG_FD_202159 | JGI IMG/M metagenome (GOLD analysis project Ga0307430, IMG submission 202159) | Salt marsh sediment microbial communities from the Plum Island Ecosystem LTER, Massachusetts, United States - WE1603-130 | ecosystem: Environmental > Aquatic > Marine > Intertidal zone >...
CCCATTTCGTCTCCTCTTTTTATTTAAAATAAACACTTATATAGAAATTGCAAGCCTTTTAGGGAATTTACCTTTACTCTTTATCCTTTTTGATATGATGAGTTTTGGCACAGCCTCATTAGTCACTGGTCACAAGTCAATAAAAACAAAAAATATTGTTTTTTTCTCTGTGTTCTCTGTGGCTCTGTGTGAGAATAATTTTGGAGTGTGGGTATGTAATCTAGTGTTAATCTTGTGTAATCTTGTGGTTTGATTTAAGGTAACACTTGCGGATGATAAGGGATAATCTTAATTTATAATTTATGATAGAAATTTCACTAAAAGATATACCTGAACTTCCGGGAGTTTACCATTTCAGAGATGAAGAAAAAATACTATATATCGGTAAAGCTAAAAATTTAAAGAAGAGAATCAAGAGTTATTTTACAGGAAAAAGTTCCATAAAGGAAAAGAGAATAATACAGAAAGCAAAATTTTTGGATTATACGGCTACTTCAAATGAACTTGAAGCTTTGATTTTGGAAGAAAACGAAATAAAAGAACACCAGCCTAAATATAACGTAAGATTAAAAGACGATAAAAGATATCCATATATAAAAATAACCATAAAAGATGAATATCCCACAATTTTTTATACACGAAAGATCGAAGATGACGGTTCTCTTTATTTCGGGCCGTATGCGGATGTAAAGGCTGTTAAAAAGGCACTAAAAACAGTTATAACAGTGTTTCCACTCAGAACGTGTAGAAGGAAGAACCTGCCGGATAAAGTTTGCCTTCAATACTATATCAATAGATGTATTGGCCCATGTACAGGTAGAATAGGAAAAGATGAGTACAGAGAACTAATAGGAGAAGTTATAGATTTTTTGCAGGGAAAAACAAAAAAACTGGAAAAAATTATCCATGAGAAAATGAAACAGTTTGCCGGGAAATTAAATTTTGAAATGGCTGCCGTTTATAGGAACCAGCTTATGAGTCTCAGAGATTTGACGAAGAAGCAAAGAATGGTACTCAAAGACAGGAAGTCAAGAGATGTAATTGGTATTAGTAGTAAAGCCGGGATGGCTTGCGTTTTTGTTTTTCAGATAAGAGAGGGAAAGATAATTAATACAGAGAGGTATATACTTCGTTCGAATGAAGATGTACCGCAAGGAGAGTATATTCAGCGTTTTCTCCTCTGGAAGTATCTTAAAATTTCGTATATACCGGGAGAGATTTTAATTCCACTTGAGATAGAGGATAAGGGCTTATTAGAACAGCTTTTTCCTTCTAAAATTAAAACACCTAAAAGAGGTGACTTGAAGAAATTGAAAGAGATGGCAATGAAAAATGCAAAACTCGAATTGGAAAGAGAGTTTTTGCATCCTGCGAGAGGACTAAAAAACTCTCTTGTTGAGCTTCAAAATATTTTTCTTCTTGAAAAAACACCACTGCGAATAGAAGGTTTTGATATTTCGAATATTGGCGGTTCCGATTCAGTAGGTTCGTGTGTGGTTTTTATAAATGGATTTCCTGTTAAGGAAAAATATAGACGTTTTAAGATAAAAAGCGTTATGGGTATAAATGATCCGGCAATGATTGGCGAAATCATAGCCAGAAGAATCAAAAGATCGATTACCGAGGGAGATATACCTGATTTGATTTTGATTGACGGAGGAAAAGGACAGTTAAACTCGGCTATTAAAGCAATGGAAAAAATTACGTCCTTGAAAATTCCTGTGGTAGCTCTTGCAAAAAAAGCGGAAGAAATACATTTACCGAGCGGAGAAATTATTTCTTTACCGTTAAGATCGAATGCTCTACGGTTGTTAATCAGGATACGTAATGAAGCACATTCTTTTGCTCTTAATTATCATAAAAAACTTAGAAGAAAAAAGCTTTCTCTTTCGGAATTGGATGAAATTGTGGGTGTAGGTTATAAGCGTAAGATTACTTTAATACAACATTTCGGTTCAAAAGATAGGATACTTGCAGCGTCTAAAGAAGAAATTCGTCAAGTTTCGGGAATTGGGGATAAACTAGCTAATATTATCTACGGTTCACTTCATTGAAATAGTTGGATGTTAATTTGATATTATTGTTATTTTCCATATCATCTGAAATATTAATAATTGATTCACCGGATACATCGGAAATCAATCTGGGTTATTCCTTTGTTATTGTCAATTCCGATAGCTTATGGTGCAAAGAGGAGCTTTTGCTGCGTGATTCGGCATACATAATAAATTATCGAAAAGGGACCCTGAGAATTATAGGAGAGTGTTCTTTACCGTTAAAATTCAAATTTTCGCATCTGGATTTTTTATTGAGTGAAACCTATTCGAGGTGGGAAAAAGGAACGCGTACGTCTTTACCCGCAGAGACTATCGGTGATTTGCAACAACAAGATGTAGGTAAACTTACTATAAATGGAAACAAGGGTTTGTTTGTAGATGTAAGATCAAGAGGAACAGATATAAGCCAGAGTTTATGGATGAAAATAGGGGGACAGGCCGGTCAGTTTGATGTTTCCGGTGTTCTTTCTGATGAGAATATTCCTAAAGGTGCTGTGGTTTCACAGAATTTGCGTGAAATAGACGAAATATTTATTGAGGCTGTTTCCGATAATATGTCTTTCAGGGTGGGGGATATTGTTACTATGGAGGAAGAAGTAAATAAAAGATTGCTTGGATTATCCTCCACCTGGGAAAATCTGTCCGGAGTAGTCGGGGTTTCCAGGGCTAAATACGGAAAAACCACGTTTAAAACACTTGAAGACAAGCAAGGTCCTTATAAAATTAATCCTGAAGAAGAAATAAGCGGAATATCGATTGTAAGAGGGTCTGAGCAGGTTTGGCTTGATGGTAGACTGTTAGAGCAGGGGACAGATGAAGATTATATAATAAATTACTCTGAAAATTCGTTAACCTTCAATCCCTCTATTTTTCTTGATAACGAATCAGTAGTTCTTGTTCTTTTTCAATATAGTGTTTACGGGGAGAGTAATATTTTCTATAAAACTTCTTTTGAGAGCAGTGATTACTCTTTTTCTTTTACAAGAGAGGAAGATTTTTCGGAAAAAGATTTAATTGAATCCTATCCTGATTCCGGTTTTGGATACCGGTATGCTGCGGTGAATGTGGGTGAAGGAGAAGGTGATTATGCCTTTCGGGATTCAATATTTGTTTATGAAGGCTATGAAAACGGTTCCTATGAGGTTTATTTCCAGTGGGTTGGTGAAGGGAACGGAGAATACGAATATGTTGATTCATTACATTACTTTTTATGGACAGGTAATGGTCCGTATTCGGCTAAAAGGAAAGTTCCTCTTGGGGAGGAAGATAATCTTTTTTCTATTGGTTTAAACAAAGAATTGGAAAAATTTGCTTTGTCAGGTCAGTTAAAAGCGAGAAGGATAAGGATTCCCTCCGGAGGTGAGAAAAGAGATGGCTTAAATGCAAATGTTAAGTCTGAATTTAATCCGTTTAATTTTTTGAGTTTATCTGCTAATTATTCTAAGAAGACTCCGGATTTTGTTGTTAGAGAATGGGAAGGGGAAAAAGATTTATTGAAGACCTGGGAAATGGGCAATCTCCCTTCTGATTTTTTCGAAGGTGGTGTAAAGTTAATTCCAAATTCAAAAGTAGAATGTTCCTATTTTTATGGAAAGGCTGATACTCTTCGAAAAGACAGAATGAATCTAAATTTCCAGCCTTTTTATTTTAATTGGGAAAACATACGAAACTATCGGCAGGATTTAAAAGGAGGATTAAGAATTAATAATTATGAAATTTTTTATAGAAATTTGAATAAAGGGGAAGATTATAGAAAAGAATTTTCCGCGGGCAGTTCGTATCTATCTATTTTGTACGGTTTGGAGGGTGGAGATCAAGTAGATACAGCAAAGGTATATATGGCAAGAACCAATTTTAAGTATAAAATTGCGTCTCTCGTTGCGTCTCAGGTATATAGAAGAAATTTGAGTTCGGGACAATTAGAAGGAATTGCAAACGGAACTTTAGATATGAATTTAATCTTAAATGCTTTTTACCTCAGAAGTAAGTTTAATGTTTCCAGGAAAAGAGCAGGTATCTGGGATAAATACTATCAGGATGTAAGACAGGGAGAAGGGAATTACTCTTATGATTCGACTAGTAATACTTATTATGTGAACCCATACGGTAATTACATTCAGCGCATTGTATATACTGGAGAAGAAAGGGATTCAAGAGAATATTCGACTAATATTTCCGTACGTTTGGAACGAATGATTTTGCTTAACGGATATTTAAATTCAACATATAGTCCGAAATTGATGTCCAAGAGCGATGGTTTGCTGAGCGTTAAATTTCCTAAAAAAAGTAAAAATAGAGCCTTTTTAAGGGTGAATTTTAAATATAATAATGGAGAGGATTTTTTGGGAGTACAAGACCGTAACTACGGGAAGGTTAATTTGGGTTGGGAGAATAATGCCCGTGGATATAAAGAGATTGGATTGACGCAGCAGTGGAGCACAGAAGAGGATCGATTTGGGGGTTACTTGAGCTTTTGGAATCAAAGCGGCTTTGAAATAAAACTTGAAGGACTTTTTACGTTCGGAGAAGATACTCTTTTTTCACCCATTCTCGGATTGGGATACAGGCTTTCTGGTGGGGGAAAAAGCGGATTGATTCAAACGACGATGGGTTACAATCATTATCCTGACGGTAACGTTAATTCGTATAGAATAAACGATCTTTATCCTCCGGGATTTTTCTACGATTTAACATCTTCTATTACGTTTGATTTTACCGAGACAGTTCATTTGGTGGTAAATACGAATATTCATAAACTTAGTAACGGAGAAATATATTATAATGGGAGAATGGGTATTACAACCGATTTTTCCCCGTAAATAGCCCTTGACTTATTCCTTTACTTTTGTAAAATAGAATAATGAATATTGTTTTATTTGAGGACGAAAAAGTCAGAAATTTTTACCCTATTACAAGAATGCGTACAATCGATGAGATCAGAACAGGTAGGTGGACACAAAAAGAGCGAGTGTTCCTGCAATTCAAGACTAAACCTTTAACTTATTCTACAAGAGAACTTTACGGTGATAAATTTAAAGTAGAAAACGATACGCTTTTCTTAAATGCAAGGCTGAAAGACTTTAGTTTTTTTGACAATTTAAAAAGAGATACATGTGTTGTTAATGGAGATGGTGAGATTCTTGGTTACAGGGGTAGCAAAATTATTGAGGGTAAGAATTTTGATGGTTTCGATATAGTTGATAAGGAAATACCGCTTTATAATTTTATCTGGGAAGTCATAAAAGATTTATCGGATAGATTAAACGCGGATTTAAAAGATGATCCTGCTTTAGGTAAATTATTGAGTCCCGTTGAAAATTTTGTTCATATAAGAAATAAAAAAAATGTTTATGTAGGAAAGGGGGTGAAACTTGGGGAGGGTGTTGTTCTGCGCGGCGAAGATGCCCCTATCTGGATTGACGACGATGTTGTTATTGAAAGCCATTCTTGTATTATAGGTCCTGCCTTTATAGGCAGAAAATCAAAAGTCAAACCCGGGAGTCTTTTGGATATTGTCGCAATTGGTGAAGTTGTTAAGTTATCGGGCGAAATCGAGGGAAGTATCTTTCAGGGGTATTCAAATAAGCAGCATGTAGGTTTTTTAGGGCATGCTTTTATTGGTGAGTGGGTGAATTTGGGAGCGGGAACAACTAACTCGGATTTAAAAAACAATTACGGTAAAGTAAATGTGGTCTTAGAGGGAAAACGTTACGAAACTGGTATGCAGTTTCTTGGGGCGATAGTTGGAGATCACTCAAAAGCTGCTATCAACACTACTTTCAATACGGGTACCATTGTTGAACCTTTTTGTAATTTGTTTGGCAGGGGTTATCCTCCAAAATACGTGCCTCCTTTTAGCTGGTGGGGAGACGGCATTGAAGAATATAGATTGGATAAAGCAATAGAGACAGCAGCTAAAGTTATGAAAAGAAGGGATGTGGATTTGAGTGAGAATTACAGAAAGAAGATTGAGCGACTTTTCGTCGAAGCTAAGGACATTAGGAAAAAAATAAAACAATATTAGGTTTTTCCCTAATTCGACTATTGACTTATTGGGTTTTTTTCGTATAATAGTTTTTAAGATGGGATATAAGGAAATGGAAAAGTTTCACAAAATCGTCACAGTAGAGTTGCTTTCAACCATTGATCATAAAGTAAGAGGAATTCAGCAATTCGTTATAGCTCTCCGTGGGTTGATAGAAGAAGACGTTCTTAATGATTTGAAAGAGGAGACGGAAGAATTGCAGGCAATTTATGAGTCATTTTTAAAGCTCAGAAATTTAAATTTAGAAGAAATTGAAATAGGAAAATTTTTGAGGGATAAATATAATATAAAAACTGGTATTTCTTATGTGACGGAGGCGGACAGGGAAAAGCTTAGTTTTATTCTTGATACCTTGATAGAGTTTTGCGGTAGTACTAGCTATAGGTTATCTGTTACTCCTTCCGCTAAGGGTTGTGTTATCAATTTTGTTTCTTCGTCTTTTGCCAAACTATCTGTTGATGATTTTCAAAAACTTTCTGATAAAATTGAGGGACTACCTTTTTTTGCTATAAAGAAGACGCTTAGTAGAATGGGTTGCGATTTTTCTGTTAAAGGAGATGAAATTTCTATTGAACTTTTAAACCCCGGTGCCGAAGACGCATAGTTTAGAACTAGATACCAGGTCCCAGTTTCCAGGAAAAATATTTCGTTCTATTATTGTAATTCTATCTTTCATAAATTAAATATAAAAAATCAAAAAGCAAAATGACAAATAAAAATGTAAAATTATTTACCGAACTAACTGCAAAAATTATTCGTGCTATTCGCGCAATTCGTTGTTACTCTAAGGTGTTGTGGCTTGGGTTTTAAATAAATAAAATAAAAAGAGGTGTGGTTGGGAATCCGTGTCTATCAGTGTCAATCCGTGGCTAATTTATTGTTAGGAAGTTAGGAGGTTGGGAAGTTAGAGAGTTAAAACAACAAAATTTGTTTTTTTCTCTGTGTCTCCGTGGCTCTGTGTGAGATTAATTTGGTGTTGTGGGACGGGATTTAAACAAAAATATGATTTTCTGTTTTTGTTCTCTGTGTTCCTCTGTGTGCTCTGTGGTTCAATTAGTTTTTTTTGGGTGGGGAGGAGATTCTGGATTCTTGCTGCCGGCTTCTAAGTTGCATTTAATTTCCCCTTTTTTTATAAGATTTAAAGCTATTTTTACTAATTTCGGTTCAAACTGAGTTCCGGAATTTTTTCTTAATTCTTTTATAATATCTTTCTTTGCAAGTCCTTTTCTATACGGTCTTTTTGATATCATTGCGCTTAGAGAATCAGCGATAGCTAGTATTCTTGCAGATTGAGGTATTTTTTTTCCTTTTAAGCCATCAGGAAAACCTTTACCGTCAAATCGTTCATGGTGATAAAGAACAGCGTTTAAAATTTTTTTATTTCTAATCGATGGATTTATTATAAACTCTCCTATTTCAGGGTGTTTTTTCATTATTGCATATTCTTTTTCTGTGAGCGTTTTAGGTTTCATCAAAATAGAATCGGGTATACCAACTTTACCTATATCATGTATCATAGCTGCATAGCTAAGTATTTCTTTTTCTTTGTTGGAATATCCGAGTTCGCTGGCAATTTCAAGGGCGATTTCTTTAACCTGCTTCGAATGCCCCTCCTGGTACGGATCTTTTGCCTCAAGGGCATTAACCAGAGATGTAATGGTATCTAACATCTTCTTTTCTATTCTTTCTCTTTGTTCTTTAACCTTACTTTCTAATTCTGTTTGGTAATCTCTTTTTATTTGTAAGAGGAAATTCCTTTCTTTTACTTTTTCGAGAACTCTTCCAATTTCCTCGGGTAAGACCGGTTTAACAAGGTAATCGTATGCCCCTACACGCATAGTGCTTCTTATTATGTCGAGATCTTTAAAAGCCGTGACCATTATTATAGAAAGGTCAGGATTAATACTTAACAGCGTTCTTGCGGCTTCTATGCCGTTCATTCTAGGCATTTCGATGTCGAGAAGCACACAATCATAACTGTTTTTCTTGTATTCATTAACTGCCTCGTAGCCATCTAAGGTGGTTTTGCAATTATGTCCTTGTATTGAAAGAATGTTTGTAAGAGATTTTAGAATTTTATTATCGTCATCTGCTAATAAAATTTCCATAAAAATATAATATTTATGTTAAGAATTTTTATAAATCAAATTCTTTACCTTCTCGGGCGCCTTTAACTTTCAATCCTCTCCCAGCTAGTTTATTAGCTTTTTTTACAATTCTGTCTACTTGTTTGTCGCTTCTTGTGGGGTCATAATGGGTCAAATAAAGTGTTTTTACTTTTCCTTCTTTTGCAAAGGCTACTGTTTGTTCCCATGAAGAATGTCCCCAGCTTTTGTGTTTGTTTATTTCCCTTTTTTCGTATTGCGCGTCGTGAATCAGGATATCAGAATCCTTTATAAAGTTCAGATGTTCTTCATATGGTACTGTTGCAATATCTTGATGGTCAAGTTCGTTATCGCTCATAAATGCGAGGGTTTTGCCGTTTTCTTCAAATTTGAAAGCGTGAGTTTCAAGAGGATGATTTGTTAATATTGAACTTATTTTAACTCCATCGATCACTATACCTGATTTTCTTATCTTTTCAAATTCAATGTTAGCGCCAATTTTTTTGAAGGGTACCGGATAGTAAATAGATTTCATTTGTCCTTTCAATATGTCTAATAGTCTTTCATAAGTTGGAGAAGCAGCAAATATTTTTATTGAGAAATTTGGAATATAAATAGGAATGAAGAAAGGAAATCCCTGAATATGGTCCCAGTGGGAGTGGGTAAGAAATAAGTTAATGTGATTTATTTTTTCTGAAAGTATTTCTTTCGAAAGTAGTCTCATTCCGGAACCCGCATCAATAATGATTTTTTCACCGCTGTTTATAGTGATATCTATGCATGTTGTGTTGCCTCCATACTTTACTGTATCTTTGCCGGGTGTTGGTATTGAACCTCTTGTCCCCAAAAGCTTAATCTTCATATAATAATTTTAAGTAAAAATGTAGATTTGTCAAGCTCTTTATAGAGATTTGTCTTATTAAAAAGGATTATAGGGGAGGATTTTTATATTTTTTTCATCTTGGCTCTTGCCGATTAATCTTTTGCTTTTATTATTTATTAAAGTAAAAAGGGAAACCAAAAGGGTGAAAATATATAAAGTTTTTGTGAGTAGTTTTTTTTAATAAAAGGAATTGTTTTATCCTTGAAGGGAGGGTTGTATGAAAGCGTTGGTAAAATTTATAGTTGTATTAACGGTTTTCTCGTTTTTGAGTATAACGTTATTGGGTGCCGCAGGAGGTGGTAAAGTGTTTGACAAGGAAGATAAAATAAAATTGCCTGAACCTCGATATAAAAGTCAAGTTTCTGTTGAGGAAGCTATATTGAAAAGAAGGTCAATCAGAAATTATTTGGATAAGCCCCTTGAATTAGAAGAAATTTCGCAGCTTTTATGGTCGGCTCAGGGGATTACGGATAAGGAAAGAAATTTAAGAGCAGCTCCTTCTGCCGGTGCTCTTTATCCTCTCGAAGTTTATGTTGTTGTAGGTAACGTATCTTCACTGAAAGAGGGTATTTATAGATATAATCCCTTCAATCATGAAATTATTAAATTTAGAGAAGGGGATTATAGAAATGATCTTTCGCTTGCCGCGCACGGTCAATCCTGCGTCAAGAATAGTGCTGTTTCTATAGTTTTTGCAGCTGTTTACGAACGTGTTACAAAAAAATACGGTGATAGAGGTATCGGATACATATACATGGAAGCTGGGCATGCTGCTCAAAATGTTTATTTGCAGGCTGAAGCTTTGAATTTAAGTACAGTTGTTGTGGGTGCTTTCGTTGATGATAAAGTTAAAGATGTTGTCGGTTTAAAGGAGGAAGAAAGTCCTTTATATATCTTGCCCGTAGGCAAGAAGTGATACTGGAATTTTTCCGAGGAAAGGAGGTATAAATGGGAGTAAAAAATAAAAAAGAAATTTCTGTTTCGACGAGTAGGAGAAATGAGTTTGTAGACGTAACTGAAGAAGTAAGAAGTGTTGTTAGGGAAAGTGGGGTAAAGGACGGTTATGTTCACCTTTATGTGCCTCATACGACCGCGGCTGTAACTATAAATGAGAATTACGATCCCTCGGTAAAGAGTGATATTTTAAATAAGCTATCAGATATAGTTCCAGCAGGAGCGGGATATACACACGCGGAAGGTAACGCGGATAGTCATATTAAAGCTTCTCTTATCGGAAGTTCGGATTTTATTCCCGTTACGGGCGGTGATATTGATCTTGGTAGATGGCAGGGAATATTTTTTTGTGAATTCGACGGCCCTCGTTCAAGGAGAATGCTGATACAGGTTATCGAATAACTTCAGTACCTATTAATAACTTCAATTAGATTGTCCATCTTTTCTTGCAGATTTGAATTATCAAGTTCAAAGGCAATATCGATATCATTTCCTGTGTTTTTTATGCTATTAAAGAAACTGTCAAAATCAATATTACCCTTACCTACGGGTAAATGTTCGTCTTTTTCGCCGTTATTATCGTGAAGGTGTACGTATTGTAATCTTTTATCCATTTTCTTAATCCAATCAGAAGGAGATAATTTTGAGAAAACATTCAAGTGTCCTATATCCATGCAAACAGCAAAATAATTACTATTAACTGCGTCGCATAGCTCGATTAACATATCCGGTTCTTCTTCGACCAAATTTTCGATGACTATTTTAATTCCTTTTTCCTCATATTTTTTTATTTCGTTTTTCCAGAATTTTGTTGTTTCTTTCAGCCAGAAATCTTCTAACTGCCATTTTTTAATATCACCGTCAATTCCGCTGTGTAGAACTAAAATCTCCGGTTTTAATTCTTTTACCATCTCGTAGGTGAATTGCATTCGCTTTTTTACGGCTTTTTTAAGCAAATAATCCCTTTGAGTATATCTGATCCCTACAAATGGTCCGTGAATAGAAATTCTTCCTCTAAAATTTTCTATTATTTTTTTATGCTGTTTTATTTTTTCTTCCCAGAGTAGGGGAGAAGTAACTCCTTTTAGACCATAGCTTTGTAGTTCAATACCTACATTTAACTCTTCAAGCTTTGGCAGTATTTCGATTTCGTTTTTATCGCCTGATAAACATAAAAGAAAATTTATCTTGTCCACTATGATATATTAACTAACCCTCAACATCTGTCAAGTATAAGAGTAACGGACCAATAATTTCGATTTTTAAGATATTATTATGATGATACTTAGAAATACAATTCCCTTGACTAAATCTAAGGATGTTTTATAATGTTGGTATTCAGGTTAAAACTGTTCTTAATTATGAAATTAAAAAAAATAGAATTAATTTTATAAAAAAGGAGAAGTATACAATCCCGATTGCAAATGAATTTTGAAATGATCCGAAAAATTTTCTTTTCGATCACTACCATGTCTGTGCTTGTTATGGGGCTGATCGTGAGTATAGCAACTGCAACTTTTCTTGAACGCACATACGGGAGTTTTACAGCAAAAGTTTTTGTGTATGAAGCCTTTTGGTTTGAAATCTTATGGATTTGGTTTTCGGTCGCTCTTTTCGTAAATCTTTTTCGCTCAAAATTGTGGCAGAGAAAAAAATGGGAAGTGGTTTTATTTCCTTTTGCTTTTTTTATCATTTTATCGGGAGTAATATTGACTCGACATTTTACAATAGATGGTTACCTCGCCCTTCGCGAAGGCCAGTCGTCTAATCAATTTGTAGACAAGCCTTTTCAATTACCATTTTCCCTGTACCTTTCGGATTTTAGAATAGAGCGATATGAGAATTCAGAAGAACCCTCTCAGTTTAGAAGTGATGTTGTAATTAAAGACCCTGAACATGATATTGAAAAACCTTATTCCATTTATATGAATCATATTCTTAAGTATAGAGGTTACCGTTTTTATCAGTATTCCTTTGATGAGGATGAAAAAGGATCGATTCTATTTGTATCTCGGGATCCCGGAATTCCTGTTGCGTACGCGGGTTTTATTCTTCTAATTGGAGTAGTCGCGTTAGCGTTTTTCCTTCCGAAAGGCAGAATCCGTGAGCTTGAAACTGGTATTCGAGAGTGGGAAGAGAGTCATTTTAATATTATTCTTTTAGGTCTTATCGCTGTATTATGTCTTGGTTCGTTGGCTTTTCATGTACAAATAGAGGAATTATATAGTCGTTTTCGTATTTTACCGTGGTTAGGTAAATGGTTTGTATTGGTGTCCTGTGTTTTTTTGTTGATGAGTTTAATTCGATTTGCGTTTAAAGATCGCTTTGAAAAAATATTTACTACTTTTACAAAAATCTTTCAGTGGGCAGTATTGCTCGGATTTTTACTATTTACCATAGGTGTGGTAATTCGCTGGGTTTTTATGGATTATGCCTCATGGAGTATGAAATACGGGTGCATGGTGCTTGCAGGGTGGGCAAGCCTTTTGGCGGGTGTTGTGCTGTCCCGTCATTCTCGTTTACCAATGATATGCGGGAGCATACTTTCCGGGATCGTTTTAATTGTATCCCATTTGCCTTCTATATATGGTACTGCTTCTGCTCTGCCGCCTGTTTTGAGATCCAGATGGTTTCTTCTTCACGTATCTACTGCAATTGCCAGTTATGGTTTTTTCGCTGTAGGGACTACTATAGCCCTTTTAAGTCTTTTAGCACTGGTGTTTCCGATTTCCCTAAAAAAAGATCATATCCTGCGCGGAATCACCACCTGGAGCAAAATCACAGAACAGTCACTCTGGATAGGTCTTCTTCTTCTCGCTATAGGGAGTATATTAGGGGCGATATGGGCTAATGAGACCTGGGGTCAATATTGGGGATGGGATCCCAAGGAATCATGGTCCTTGATCGTTATTCTTTCTTACGCGTTGGTGCTTAATCTTCGCTTCGTTGTTAGCAATTGGCGGTACTGGTTCAATATCCTGGCATTTCCTGCTTTTGGTACCATGCTGATGACGTATTTCGGAGTAAACCGGTTCTTTTCGGGAATGCATACATACAGCGGAGAAACAGGAAGCCAATTCCCCTTAGTAATCTTTTGGATTGTTGGAGGATGGATTGCTTTATCGCTTCTTGCCTATCGAAAGGGCAAGCGAATCTGAAAGAAATTATCTTTGAGTTACAAACGCCGCGTCTAATTCAAATAAAAGTTCATCCCTGCATACATCTGCCACCAAATACATTGCGGGAATATCGGAGAGTCCGAGGGATTCTACAGTTTCTTGATACAAGGGAAAATCACTTTTTCGCTTGAGAAATACGGTGGCTTCGCAAAGATCAGAAAAAGAAGCTCCTTCTGAATGAATGAGCGAATCCACCACTTCTACAGTATATTTCACTTGAGAGGAAATGTCTCCAATGTAGATACTTTCACCTTTTTCATTAGATGACATCCCAGTTTTTTTCCTTGACAAGATTATCGTTTTATCTTATATTGTTTTTGATGTGGTTTACTGAATATTTACATGAATATTGTCGAATTCTAAAGGAGTAATGCTTATGAAAAAAGTAAATTTAGAGGTTTTAAAATCACATCTCTGGAAATCTGTGGATATTCTAAGGGGGCACATTGATGCCGCAGATTATAAAAAGTTTTATTATTTGATCGTTACACCCATTTTTTTTATTTTCTTTTATTTATGGTTCCACTTTCGAGTGGATCCTAAACTTATTTATCAATATCAAGAACCTATCTTCTTTTTTAACGCTCGATTTTTCCATGAGCATCTTCTCTATCCAGGGGGGTTGACAGATTACATTGCTGCTTTTTTAGCGCAGCTTTATTATTTTCCATGGATCGGTGCGTTAATGCTTACAATTTTTGCCATTCTTGCAACCTTCCTTACACGATGGCTGATTCAAAACACTGGAGTAAAAATAAAGGGAGATATTATATCTTTTCTTCCTGCCCTGTTGCTCTTGGCCTGTCATAGTCAATATGAATTTTTATTGAACTTTACCATTGGATATCTCCTTGCTTTACTATTTTCTTTTCTTTATATCCGTTTTAAGCCAGAGAATCAGGTAATTCGTTTTCTTATATATTTCCTGTCGTCGCTTTTGCTTTATTTTTTGTTAGGGGGAGCGTTTTTCCTTTTTGTTCTTTTGTGTGGTCTTTTTGAACTTCTGCTTGCTCGTCGATACATTTTGGGTTTCCTCATAATTCTTTCTAGTGTCGGATTACCCTATCTGGCAGCATCCTTTATCTTCTTGGTCAGCATGCGAAAGGCGTATATCTATCTCTTACCTTTTGATTATATTAATAAAAAAATCTATTTACTACATATCGCATTATATGTGTTTTATCCTCTTGGATTGATTGTAATCGCTTTCATGAATTTGAAGAAGGTTAAAGCTGTAAAGCGGAATCTTTTAACCTCCCTACGAAGTCGCGTAGGGCCTCGATTGAACATGATACTTCAGGTTATCGTACTTATCTTTTTTATAGCAGTAACAGCTTTTCTCTCATATGAGAAAGTACAAAAAGACCAGCTGATGGTGGGTCACTATGCTCAATGTCATGAGTGGCAACAAGTATTAGAAACGGTAAAGGGTACATCCCGATTAAATTTGGAAATGATTTTTCAAGCCAACAGGGCGTTATATCATTTGGGGCTCTTATCGTCGTATATGTTTGCCTTGCCACAAATTTGGGGGACACATGGTTTGATCTTGACAGAAGATGACGGGTTCAAATACCCCCTCCTAAACAGCGATTTTTATTTTTATTTAGGACATATTAATGAAGCAGAACACTGGGCCCACGAGTCAATGTCAATTCGTGGCGAAACTGGATGGACTCTTGAACAACTGGCATTAATAAATATAGTCAAGGGTGAAGAGGATGTGGCTAATGTTTTTATCTCTAAATTAAATCAATCATTGTTGTTTAAAGAAAAGGCAAATAAATTACGCAAATTATTGAATGACAATTCCAGGCTTTTACGTGATCCGAATATTCTTGACATACGTTCTCGTATGCTCCATCCGGAGCATGATTTTGTTTATTATTCCGATTATCCCGATGTTACCTTAGAACGTATATTGAATAATAAACCCTCTAATAAAATGGCTTTTGAGTACTTAATGTCCTTTTATCTGCTGAGTGGCAATCTCGTTCAATTTGAAAAAGGAATAGCACGATTAAAAAGTTTAGGCTATACTAAAATCCCCAAGCATTATCAAGAAGCCCTGTTGCTTTATATTGCTATTTCTGGGAAACGTGAATTTCCTTCCCTTAGAGGATATAAAATCAATAAGAAAATAATAGAGAGATTTAAGAATTTTCAAAACGTACTGAAAAAACACCATGGTAATAAGAATTTGGCCCGAAAGGAACTTTACAAATCTTATAGGGACACATATTGGTTCTACTCACTTTATTATAAACCAAAGGAGCAATAGAATGAAAAAGCCAAATTTTATTATATGTACTGGATTCCTTGTTATTATCGTTATTGTAATAGCGCTACTTTTTAATGTGAGATTTAATATAGAGGATATAGATCAATATACAGAAATCGGACGTCCCCCTAAAATAGATCCTGATTATACAAATACTGTTATCCCTCCTAACATCGCCCCTATGAATTTTATCATTAAAGAACCGGGAACACGATACTATGTACAGATTTCGTCTACCAATGGAAAAGAAATAAAAATTTCCAGTAATAATGGTAAAATTATAATTCCACAAAGAGAATGGGCAAAACTGCTAAACGCTAATCGAAGCGAAGAGATTTACTATCTAATTTATGTAAAGGATGAGGGAAAATGGAAACGCTATCAAACATTTTCCAATCGAATTGCTAAGGAAGATATTGATAGCCATCTAGTTTACCGATTGATTGAGCCCGCGTACGTACAATCAAGAAGCATGGGAATATATCAACGCAATCTAACCAATTTTCACGAAAAAGCCATCTTAAAAACGCGTGCATTGAATGCCTGCTACAACTGCCATTCTTTTCATAACAAAAAACCGAACGAAATGGTTATGCATATTCGTGGTGGCAAAGCAGCAGGAACTTTTATAATTCAAAACGGGAATATAAAAAAAATCAACACTACCACAGAGTTTAATAAATATCCGGGTGCCTACAGGTCGTGGCATCCCAGCGGAAAAGCTATCGCCTTTTCGGTAAACGTTGTTAGACAGTTTTTTCATTCTGTAGGATATACCCAAGAAGGGTATGACAAAATGTCTGACTTAATTTTATACAAAATCGATTCAAATATGGTAACGACATGCCCTGATATTGCAAGTCCAAGATTTATGGAAACCTATCCGGAATGGTCTCCTGATGGACGTTATCTCTACTATTGTCGAGCTCCACAACCAGACTCCAGTTCGTTATTTGAAGAGGTGTATAATAAACTGATGTACGATCTAATACGCATTCCATACAACTTAGAAACTGATAAATGGGGCAAGCCTGAAATCGTCTTATCTCATAAAAAGACAGGTCTAAGCGTTACGCAACCACGCATCTCCCCCGACGGAAAATATTTAGCCTGTGCTATGACTAAATGGGGGACCTTTGCCATTCATCGTCCTGGAGGAGATATTTATCTGCTTAATCTACAAACGGGAAAGTTTTATAAAGCGGATGTAAATAGTGATCGTCCCGAAAGTTATAATTCTTGGTCCAGTAACAGCCGATGGTTGGTGTTCTCCAGTAAAATGCGAGATGATGTCATAACGCGGCCATATTTTACTTATATTGATGAAAATGGAAAAGCCCATAAGCCATTTATTTTACCGCAGGAAGACCCAACCTTTTACGATACATTTATTACTACCTATAATGTACCGGAACTTGTTGATGGGCCAATTCCAGTCAGCGGACAAGAAATTCTTAAAATAGCTTTAACCGAAGGCAGTACACAGAAAGCCGTTCTTGATCCCAAAATTGATCTGGATGCTCAGACGAGTGCTTCTATGAAAGTCGAAGAAAAACATAATTATATTCATCAGTAACAATCTCTTAAAGTAAAAATCGAGAATTATTAATGAGTATTTTTAAAAAAATTACTTTGAAAAAACTCGGAACGGCGATCCGAAGTTTCGTATTTTTTACTTTGTTTTATTTATATCTATGGCTTTCAGTGAGTTACAAACGCTGCGTCTAATTCAAATAAAAGTTCATCCCTGCATACATCTGCCACCAAATACATTGCGGGAATATTGGAGAGTCCGAGGGATTCTACAGTTTCTTGATACAAGGGAAAATCACTTTTTCGCTTGAGAAATACGGTGGCTTCGCAAAGATCCAAAAAAGAAGCTCCTTCTGAATGAATAAGCGAATCCACAACTTCTACAGTATGTTTCACTTGAGAGGAAATGTCTCCAATGTAGACACTTTCGTCTTTCTCATTAATAGAAGCAGTTCCTGAAAGAAAGATCCATTTTTCCTCGGGTTCCGCCACACACATGGCTCGGGAGAATGCGGAGCCATATCGATAGGGTGAACGTTGACGAATCCCATAAAGGGGTCGGATTTGTATTCCGGCATTGGATCTTTGCGTAACTGCCAACAGATCCATAATTGTAGAAGCGCCTTGGGGATTTTTCCCTGTAATACCTGTACTGGCAGGTAGAAAAATCTCTTCCGCGTGATCGAGATCTCCGCTCTCGAGTAATCCAAAATCGGTGTAGCATGTATTTCTTGCCAGATTGAATTCATGATACCAGTCCAGTATGTTCTCCACATAAATCCATGTTCGGACTACATCCCGGTAGGAAGCGCCTGCAGATTTCAAAAGGGCTTCAGCTTTACGGAACATAGTTTCTGCTTGTTTTCGGCGATTCCCTCCGCTGGATGAATCCCCTCCGTGGATGTTTTGTAATTGTAAAAACTTGGCGCCATTTCGACTCCACATTCGCCCTCGGGGAATATTTCCCTCCCGGATGATTTTTATCATTTCTTCACCTTGAGAGGGACGGAAACTACGGAATTGAATCCCTGCAAGTGGATTGCCGTAACAGGATTCACCCTCGATATAGGTTACGAGCCCCGGATCCTCAGGGAATCGATTCCGGACTCTTTGATTTCGGGTTTCGAGTAGGTTTTTATAAATCTCAATATTTCCGAATATCCGCTCATGGATAATCTGAGCTCCCGCATTGGCTATGATTTCAGTTACGCGATCGTAAATAATTTCTGCCATGCGAATAGGATCCACATGAGGATCGGTCACCAATGCGGTGATGCAGAAATAGGTATTTTGAATATCGGTAAGAAAAATTTTAAATTCTGGATTTACATCAATCGTTTGCGTAATGATCCTTGGCCTCCTTCTAATCCGTAAAAAATACAGGGCGTTGGAATTCATATAAAAGGGGAGGATATAAGCGAAAAAGAATGATAAAAAAAAGCACCAGGAAAACCAATACATCCTGAATCCAAGTGGCATGGCGATATTTTACTTTTGGAAAATGAAAGTCCATTCTATCCCTCATAAAAAAAACATACAGCATCTCCTTGAAATGTCAAGGGAAAATTTCGCCTCTTACTTCTTGCACCGAAAACCGATACACGGTGGTGGTTTTATAGGTTTCTCCGAAATAACGGGGGTAGACCTTGAAATGTGAAATGAGTGATTCAATCTCTCTCCCGTTATATATTAAACGGGTTTTGAAGTTTCGAGAAGAAAAGATTCGTGCTATTCGTGTTATTTGTTGTTCCTTGCTTTGTTGGTTCGTTGGTTCGATAGGTAGTTAAAGAAACAATTAAAAAAAGGTGTGGTTGGGTAAATCAGTGTTTATCCGTGTGAATCCGTAGCTAATTATAGTTTTTTTCTTTGTGTCTTGGTGTCTTCGTGACTAATTAATTATACTTCCAATCCTTTTTCTTCAAAAAGATAACGTTTGATTTTTCTGGTTGTGGTTTTTGGGAATTCTTCGTCTCTTATTTTTACTCTTCTGATTCTTTTGAAATCGGTCAAGTCGTTATTTAATTTTTTTACAACTTCAGTTAATATTTTATGTGGATCTTTATCTCGGATTTTATGTTTTTCGCAGTATTTATCCAGTTCCTCGTAATTCGGATAAATGGTAGCTACTAATTCCTTGTTCTGTGTATTTGGGTTGGTTTGATATAATACAAGAATTTCTTCAATAAGAGGAGATTCGGATAAGTAAGTTTCTATTTCTTCGGGATAGATGTTTTTTCCTCCCTTTGTAACGATTACGGATTTTTTTCGTCCAGTAATATACAAATAGCCATCAGAATCTATAAAGCCCATATCTCCTGTTTTAAACCATTCTCCTTCGAAGACTTCGGCAGTGGCTTCTTCGTTTTTCCAGAAGCTTTTAAAAATCGAAGGTCCTTTTAATGCAATTTCACCAATCCCTTTTTCTCCTGGATTTAATATTTTAGCATCCAGACCCGGTAGCGGCAGTCCTACAGATTCGTTTTTAGGAGCATTTGGCGGATTTACGGAAACTACGGGAGACGTTTCGGTCAGTCCATATCCCTGGATTATTGGAAAGCCCCATTTTTCAAACTTCTTTGAAACCCATCCAGGTAAAGCGGCACTACCGGGAACCAAAAGTTTTAAATTATCCAATCCTATTTTCTTTCTTATCGTTGAATACAGAAAAGATCCACTTCCTTTTTTAATTTTGTGGAGAAGTGTACCAATGCCGTTTAGAGCACCAAAAAGAGTTCTTTTTGCTGGAGGAAGTTTACTGATTTCCTTTTCTATTCCCTTTATGAATTTTTCAAGGACTAGAGGTACTATTGGGAATATAGTAGGTTTCGTTTTCAAACAGTCTTCTTTTACCTCTTTTGATTTTAGGGAGCGGGCAAGGGTTGTCCTGGCTCCGATAAAGAACGGGGCTAAAATATTAATGCTTTGAGAAAAAACATGATTTAGAGGAAGAAGCGTGTAAAATACGTCTGTTGGATTAAATTCAATCACCTGGCGCATCATTTCCACATCGTTTGTAAGGTTTCCCTGTGTAAGCACGACTCCTTTAGGAGAGCCGGTTGTTCCGGAAGTATAGAGAATTAACGCCGGATCATCCAGAGTTAACTGTGGTAAAGTAAAATTATCGATCTTAGAGGTTACTTCCGGCATTTTTAAGGGAACGCTTATTTCAACTTCACTCGTAAGTAAGTCCTGTGAAGCGAAAAGTATTTTAGCGCCTGAATTATTTACAAGATGATTAACTTCTCTGTAAGTAAGGCGATTGTCAAGAGGAACGCCTATTGCTCCTGTGAACTGAATGGCTAAGTAAGTAATAACCCACTCAGGATTGTAGTGTCCGTAAATAGCAACCCTATCACCTTTCTCTATATTTTTGGATCTGATTTTATTGGCAAGAGAGAATACCAGTTCCGAGAGTTCTTTATAAGTCCATTTTTGTAATTCGCCTTCCGGGGTTAAAATCTGGAGGGCAATATTTTCAGGATAAGTTTTAACGGTTTTTAAGAACATTTGAGGAATAGGAATAACCTCTTCCGGTTCCTTTACGATTTTCCACTGCATGTAAAGATTATATAGAAAAACTATTTATTTGTCAATAACAAAAGTTTGTGAATCAGTGAATGAGTATATGGGGAAATGAGTAAATAAGTTATTTTACTGTATCTTTTCTTTTTTACTACTCTTCAACCCATATTCTCATCTACTCATATACTTAGGTATTAATACAGTTTTCTCCTTTTCCAGCGTAAGTATACGTATCCAATCGCAAGTCCGCCTAAATGAGCGAGATGGGCTACGTTTCCGCCTCCTTCAAACAGGTATAAGAATTCAAGTGCGCCGAATATCCAGACCGCGTATTTCGCGTCGATTGGAATAAGCAGTGGAAATATTATTAGTTTTGTTCGAGGAAAAGTCATGCCAAAGGCAAGAAGTATTCCGAAAACTGCTCCTGAAGCTCCCACTACCGGGATTATAGAATTCATGTTAAATAAAGAATATATGAATGCCGCTCCGATTCCGCAGATAAAGTAATACTTATAAAATTCTTTAGTTCCCCATAGATATTCAAGTTCTCGCCCAAACATCCATAGGATGTACATATTAATTGCAAGGTGGAAGAATCCTCCGTGTAAAAACATATATGTTACACCCTGCCATATGTAACCTTTCATAAAATCTCTTGGGATTAGAGCAAAAAAAGCAGTAATTGGTATGAGGTTGTAGAAAAGAATCTGGATTATAAAAACTAAAACATTTGCAATTATAAGATTCTTAAGTCCATTTTGAGTTTCTCTTATATTCATATTGTCTCCTTTTTAATCAAATTCTCGATAGAGAAATTACTAGTATAACCATTTTAATGAGTACCCCAGTATAAGTACTCCAATAACACCGAAAAGGTTTATTTTTATCATAAAGCCCAATATCAATGTGAAAATATGTAAATCGAGACTGATGGGATGAAATCCAATTCTTAGAGGTGTAGTCATGACCATTTTTACAGCACCGTCAGGTAGTATCATTCCTAACAAATCACCTATGAAACTGCCCAGTATTAGACCCAATAATAAAATAAATATTGTTAAAGGTATATTTTGCTTTAATTTGTGCAAAATTTAAACCTCCTTTTTGTCTTTGAGTATACAAGGTAAGCTAAAAAACCAGTTAGGGAACCTGTAATTATAGAGGATAAAATGAAAATAGGGGAGATGTAAAAGAAAGAAACATTAGGCAGGAAAATTGTTGTGGCGAGTAGAAGTTGAACTATTGTGTGAACTTCTGCCCCTAGTATGCTTACTCCCAATAAACTGAAAGGTAGTTTGCTTTTTAAAATTATCCACATTGCAAATGTACTTAGCACCGTTCCGCTTAAGGAAAATATAAATGCCGGGGCAAAAAGCCTTCCAAGTATCAGACTTCCGGTTATTGATTTCAATATTCCTATTAAAAAAGCTTCCTTAAGCCCAAAGAAAATAAGAGCCAGTAAAATAAATATGTTCGCAAGACCAAGGCGAATTCCGGGAATTGGAGTCGGAAACAGGCTTTCTATAACGAATATCGTTATAGAAGCTGCGGTAAATACAGAAAGGAAGGCTATTCTATTCAGTGATTGCATCGTATTCTTTTCCCGTTATTTTTATTACAACTTTGTTTGGAACACAAATGATAAAATCTCCTTTTTTTGATATCCAACCTTTTTTTTCGCAAATTTTTAAAGGACAGGGTGAGTTTAAAATTCTTACTCTCCCGTCTCCGATTACAATTTTTGCAGTTCCAAGTTTCCCGTTAACAATAATTTCCCTATTTTGGTTCAAAGGATAAACAAAATTCTTGCTTTTGTCAACACTTATAATTACTTTTTCTCCTTGATTTTTAGGAAGAAAGAAAACAGAAAGGAGAAAAAAGATTATTATAAATACATCGCCTATTTTTAAAGGATGAAATCTACTTTTCGATTGCAATTAGAACATTTCCCCTTGTTTATACCAACTATTTTTGTATGGAATCCTGTTCTTTCTACAAGAACATTCGAACAATCCGGGCAGTAAGTGTTTTCGGTTCCTTCCATAGGCGCATTTCCAATATATACGTAATAAAGATATTCTCCGGCTATTTCATACGCTTTTTTTAACGTTTCGATCGGTGTCGGAGATTTTTCGTAGTGCTGATGAGGAAAGTATCTGGAGATGTGTAGGGGTATGGTTTTGTTGACCGAAGCTAAATATTTTGATAAATCTTCGATTTCTGTATCATTGTCGCCCGGAATCAAAAGATTTGTTACTTCGATGTGTATTTTTTTTGAAGCCTTTTCAATTGTTCGTTGTGTAGCTGCAAGATTTCCCTTAAGGATTTTACTGTAGTACTCCGAACTCATTGATTTTAGATCGATATTCATTGCGCTTATAATATCAAGTAAATCATCCAGAGGTTTTTCTAATATCTGGCCGTTGGTTACCATCACCAGATCTATTCCTTCCTTTTTTGCGTATTTTGAAGTATCTTTTATAAATTCGAACCAGATAATGGGCTCGGTGTAAGTGAAAGCTATCGAAGGAGAATCATATTTCTTTGCTAAGTTAACCAGCTCTTCCGGTGTTATATTTGTCGTTTGTGTTTTTTTTGCCGATATAGTATAGTTCTGACAATAAGGGCATCGCATATTACAGCCGTTTGGAGATACTGAAAGAATCTCCGTTCCGGGTCGAAAGTGAAAAAGAGGTTTTTTTTCAATTGGGTCGACGGCAAGAGAGGTTGTTCTGCCATAATTTTGGGCATATAAGGTTCCGTCCTCGTTTTTTCTTGCCCAGCAGATTCCTTCTCCTCCGGGGGGTATAGCACACTCGTGGGGACAAAGTTTGCATCGGGCAATTAAATCTTCTGTTATTTCGTAATATTCTGCTTCTCTCTTATTCATAAATATTTAACTTGCTATCATTTATAAATTTATGAATATTTTTAGATGTGTCAATGAGTATGGCTTCTAAAGTATTGCTTTTTATATGTTTTATTGCTTTTTTCATGTCCATTGCGACCAGAGCAGTTGTGATGCAATCTCCCTCGATACCGTCTTTTACGATAACCGTTGCCGATGCTATTTCTCTGGAAGGATAGCCTGTAAACGGATTTACTATATGATGATATCTTTTTCCCTCAATCATAAAATATCTTTCATAATCCCCTGATGTAAATACAAAACAATCCTTGACCTTTAAGGTACCTATTATACCATTCCCATCCCGGGGATTTCTTATACCGATAGTCCAATCTTTTCCCCCTTTTTTCTTGCCCAACAATAAAACATCTCCTCCCGCGTCAATTAGAGCTGAATGGATACCGTATTCTTTTAATATGCTTTTTGCTCTGTTTAAAGCATATCCTTTTGCCGCTCCTCCAAGATTCAGGGAAAAATCTTCGGGTATTATCAGCGTATCTTTCTTTATTTTTACTTTCTTGTAATCTACAAGAGGTAGTAGTGATTTGATTTCGCTTTGGGAGGGGAGAGTTGGTTCTTTAAAATAATTCCATTCCTTAAGTATCGGGTCGATTGTAAGGTCAAAATATCCATCTGTTTTTCGGGAAAAGTAAAGAGATTTCTCTATTATTTTAATGGAGGTAGTATCTATTGTACCTTTTTTTATACCTCTTATTTTTAGTGAATCAATTCTTTTGAATTCGTCTTTTATTCTTTTTATTGCATTTTTTGCCAATATGGGGTTTCGAGAATAAATTTTTCCGCTGACATAGGTATCAAAGTAGAATTCCTCAAACGTGAATTCTTTGATATTTAAGAAAAAAAGAAAAAGGGCTAATACTAAAAACGCGATTATTAATGTTAGGCGTTTAAAACCCATCCCAACCCCCAGAATAGGACGCAGATGGACGCAGATTTTTTTGGATTGGACAACGAAACAAACTAAAAACATGAATCCCAACACACAACCCTAAAGAGAGTTTTACCACAGAGAGCACAGAGTAACACAGAGAAAAAAAACAAAAAAACATTTTTTGTGTATTTAAAACCCAACCCACATCCCAAAATGATCTCACACAAAGACACGGAGACACAGAGCTACACCACACTCCAAAGATTGAACATTGTAACAACGAATAGCACAAATAACACGAATTTTTATTTTCGGTTTTCTGTTTTGACCCAAGACTCAAGACGCACGACTCATGACTTAGTTTCCCAAATTTCAAGTTTCGAAAACTTCTTTTACCTGTTCGAAAGCCCAATCCAGTTCGTCCTTGGTAATCACAAGTGGGGGAGCGAAGCGGATTACAACAACGTGAGTTTCTTTACAGAGAAGTCCTTTTTCTTTAAGCTTTTCCGCATAAGGTCGCGCAGGTTCTTTTAATTCAAGACCTATTAAAAGCCCTTTACCGCGTACTTCTTTAATTACCGGATTTTTAAGCGAACGCAACTTATCCATGAAGTAATTGCCCATCGTAAGAGCCTTTCCCGGTAAATCTTCTTCTACGAGGTAGTTTAAAGCCGCAAGTCCTACCGCAGCCGCTATCGGATTTCCGCCGAAAGTCGAACCATGGTCTCCGGGATTAAAAACTCCCATGATTTCTTTTGAAGCCGCGAATACCGAAACAGGGTAAACTCCTCCGCCTAAAGCTTTTCCGAGTATTATTCCGTCGGGTTTCGCGTTTTCCCACTGCCAGGCAAATAATTTTCCCGCTCTTCCGAGTCCCGACTGAATTTCGTCAAATATTAAAAGAACATTATTCTTTTCACAGATTTCTTTAACTTCTTTTAAATAACCTTCGGGAGGAACTACTATTCCTCCTTCGCCTTGAATAGGCTCAAGAAGTACCCCGGCGGTGTTTTCATTGATTGCCTCTTCTATTGCTTTCACGTTACCGTAGGGTACGATTGGGAAACCCGGAGTCATAGGCCCAAAACCATCTCTGTACTGTTCTTCTGTCGATAAGGAAATTATGGTTATTGTTCTTCCGTGGAAATTATTGCTCGCGCAAATAATTTCGGCTTTATTTTCAGCAACTCCTTTTACCTTGTACGCCCATTTTCTCATTGCCTTTAAGGCTGTTTCTACACCCTCGGCGCCCGTATTCATAGGAAGAGCCATTTCCATGCCCGTAACTTCGCATACTTTTTTAAGGAACAAAGGCAGCTGGTCATTTCTGAACGCTCGTGATGTTAGGGTGAGTTTGTCGAGCTGTTTTTTCATTTTTTTAATAATTACCGGATTTCGATGTCCGTGATTCAATGCGGAATATGAAGAAAGCATATCCATGTATTTGTTTCCTTCTACATCCCATACCCAAACACCCTCGCCTTTATTTAAAATTACGTCAAGAGGTTTGTAATTGTGGGCTCCGTATGTATCATCCATTTCCATTAAATCCTTAGCAGAATAGTCCATTAATTTCCTCCTTTTATGAGTATATTAAAATATTATGTTGTTTATCTTTACCCGAAAAATTTATGAATATTTATTCATTTATATGCAGTTTTTAAAATAGCTTTATTTTGCCAAAAGTCAAGGGCTTATGAAGGGGTTAAATTTGCTTGACAAAAAGCAAGGAAATCCGTATCATTTATTTAGTAAATACAATAAAAAATATATTAAGGGGGAATTTATGAGGTCAAAATTTTTATTAATATTGTTGATTCTATTAATTACCGTTACAGGTCAATCTTCGACAGAAAAATATTGGGATAAATTTTGGGAAGCGACACGAAACGGACTTCCGAAAACAGCCATTGAGAATCTGGATAGTATAATAAAGATAACTCAAAAAGAAGAGGATTATTCTGAATGGATTAAAGCATTAATCCAGAAAATTCAGATGGAAAGCTCCATTCAGGGTAACAAACCGGAAGAAAAAGTTAAGCTGCTTAAAGAAGAATTAATTAAAGGAGACTCAAATACTAAGATACTACTCAAGACAATTCTGGCGGAGTGGTACTGGCATTACTATAAACATAACAGATGGAGGTTTATGAGAAGAACGACCACGGAAGGCATGTCTGAAGATGATTTTACTACGTGGGATTTGAAAAAGATTTTTCATGAGATAGATTCCTTATATCAAGATATTTTGAAGGAGAGAGAACTTTTGATCGGTATACCGGTTGATGAATTTCTTGGTTTTCTTGAGCCGGGAACAACACCGCTTGAATATCGTCCGACGCTTTATGATTTTATCGCACATGAAGCCCTCGATTTTTATACAAGCGCGGAACAGGCGGGAGTACGCTCCGAAGATGTCTTTGAAATAAATGCGAATTCAGGCGCATTTACCCGGGTAAGCGCTTTTATAGATTATGAGCCCGCTACAACCGACACTCACTCAGCTAAATATAAGGCGATTTGTATTTACCAGTCACTCTTAAAATATCATTCAGGAAAAGACAATATTGAAGCATTGGTAGACGTAAATCTACATCGATTACGCTATATTCGTAATAACTCGTTTGGCGGAAATAAGGATTCTTTGTATATTGAACGCTTAAATGAAATAGTTGAAGAATACAAAAATTATCCGCTTTCCAGTCTTGCGGCGTTTTATCTGGCAAGAGCATGGGGAGATAAAGATGACCTGGTAAAGACTCACGAGACAGCAGAAAATGGCTATAAACGATTTCCGGATTCCCCCGGAGGTAAGTCTTGTTATATATACATGAGCAAGTTAGAAAAAATATTCCTGTCATTGGAAATTGAGCGGCTGGTGCCTCCCAAGCCTTCGAAAATACTCGTTAGGTACAAAAATATTAATAGATTATTTATGAGGGTATATAAAGATGAATGGGAGAATTTTATACTGGAAGAATTTGATCATGTTAACAATAACAAAATTGATTCAATTAAAGCATTAAAGTTTCTTTCCCGGCAGCCGTATAAAGAGTGGAGTAAAAATCTTCTGGACACTAATGATTTTAAGATGAAAGTTTTAGAAGCAGATGTGCCAGAGGTTGAACCTGGATATTATCGTATGTTTGTTAGTTTAGAGGAAGACTTTGGAGATTTGACGCAAGTCGAACATTCATGGTTTTGTGTTAGTAATCTTACTTTAATTTTGAAGGAAAGACCCGGTGTAATGGAAGGTCTGGTATTAGATGCCGTTACCGGTGAGCCGATTGAAGATGCAAAAGTTTCACAAATCCATAAAAAAGGATATCATAATTATCTTATGGGAAGAGAAACACATACTGATTCGAATGGTCTTTTTGCTTTCGGAATTAGCCGAAAAATACTCGAGTGTGCTTATTTGCAAGTTGAAAAAGGGAAAGAGAAAATTTGTAGTCATTATCAAGCCTGTGCCCATGAAAGATATAGTGGAAGCCCTCGTAACAGAACCATATTTTTTACTGACCGTTCTATATATCGACCCGGTCAGATAATATATTTCAAAGGTATTTGTGTTCACATTGATAAGGAAGAAAACAATTATGAGGTTTTACCGAATAAAGAAGTAACTGTTTCTTTCTTAGATGCTAACCACCAGAAAATTGCCACTACTACCCTGACAACGAATGAATTCGGAAGCTTTAGCGGACATTTTACGGCACCAACCGGGCGACTTACCGGTAGAATGCGTATTAAAGCAAAACCTTTTACGGGGGAAACATCGATCAGAGTCGAAGAATATAAACGTCCTAAATTTACCGTAGAAATTGACTATCCGAAAAAAGAATACAAGCTTAACCAGGAAATAAATGTAACGGGTAAAGCTATCTCATATACTGGAGCGCCAATAGATAACGCTAAGGTTAGCTACAAGGTTACACGAAGTTCCCATTTTCCATACTGGTGGCGCTGGTACTACTGGTATTATCCCTCCACTCGTAGTGGTTCTAAACAGATTGTTCACGATATTACTAAAACGGATGATAAAGGGAATTTTACCATACGGTTTTTAGCTGAACCCGATCCGAAAATATCCGTAGATGAGGACCCTACCTTTACTTATACGATTTATGCTGAAGTTACGTCCCCGGATGGAGAGACCCGGACAGATAGGACATCTGTGAGTTTAGGTTATTCGGCATTTAAAATTGAATTATCCACAGAGGATCATCCGGTTAATCAAAAGAATTTTTCTTTGGAGGTATCTACCCAAACATTGAACGGCAAAAAAATACCTGCCCGGACTCATTTGAAAATATTCAGACTCAAAGAACCCCCGGAGCCGGTTAAGTCAGCCCTATGGGAAAATAAATTAGGGAGGTATACCGAACGTTATGATAGAGATAATGATAAAGAATTTTCTTCTAAATGGGAAAATTGGTCAAAGGACAAATTGTTTTTTAAAACTAAAGTTACGACAAACAGACGTAATCCCGAATCGGTAAAAATAAAGTTGCCGACCGGTTTGTATAAGATAGAATGTACTGCGTTGGATAGATCGGGAAAAGAAATCAAAGCTTTTTTGCCGCTTATGGTTCTGCCTGATTGGAATAAGAAGAAATTTCCTATTAAACTCCCTTTTGTTTTTCAGGTAAATAACAATGTTATTGAGGTAGGGAAAGATCTTGAGGTTCTCTGGGGTAGCGGCTATGAAAAAAGCAGATGTTTTGTGGAAATTGAGCATAAAAATAATATCGTAAGACGGTATTGGACTGACAAAAACCAAACGCAGCATATATTGCGCTTCCCTGTGACAGAGGAATTCAGGGGTGGATTTACCGTGTATTTAAATCAAATGAGAGAAAATAGAGCATACCTGGAGAGGATATTTATCGACGTTCCCTGGGATAATAAAGAACTTGATATTTCCGTTGAGAGTTTCCGGGATAAGATAAAACCGGGAAATAAAGAAAAAATATCACTTAAAGTAAAGGGTAGAAAAAGTGAAATAAAAGCTGCTGAGATGGTTGCGTCAATGTATGATTTTTCTCTTGACCAGTTCTATCCGCATGAATGGAAGAAATTTGATTTCTTCACGCATTATCGTCCTTCTATGAATAGCGGATTTATAAATATTCTCCGGACTTTCTATAACTGTAAAGACGTTTGGGAAGCGCCAATGTCTTACCCTGTAATAGATTACATCCATTTTCCTCAATATGTCGAAAGAAGCTACCTTTATTACCAATTTCCAACTGTACCTGGAGTGACTTACAGAAAA
>Ga0307430_1000627_pt1 | contig 29563 bp, 24 predicted proteins | sample SalMarWE160130MG_FD_202159 | JGI IMG/M metagenome (GOLD analysis project Ga0307430, IMG submission 202159) | Salt marsh sediment microbial communities from the Plum Island Ecosystem LTER, Massachusetts, United States - WE1603-130 | ecosystem: Environmental > Aquatic > Marine > Intertidal zone >...
TCTATCGGATATTCATCGCATAACCAAGTTCCACAACACATCGAAGAAGCCTACAACTCTGAAAACGAGGAGATGCAGCAATCCGCCATTCTCGCTATGGGGCGTTCAGCAAATGAACGTTGGGCTTCGTACATCCTCGCTGAACTATCCAGCCCAAGTCCTTTAATCCGCCTGGAGGCTACTCACGCCGCAGGCGAACTCGAGGTCCTCGAAGCCGTCGATTCACTCATCGATTTACTTCAAGACGTGAATGACGGGATTCGACTCGCCGCAATTTGGTCGCTCGCCGAATTGGGCGGCGAAGCCGCGGCGAATGCGCTCGTCGAGCTTGGCGAACAATCTGAAGACAGCGAATTGCAGGACGTGATCCAGGACGCTATCGATCATATGGCCTTTATGGAGGGCTCACGCAATTTGCTCTTGTTCGATTTCGATGAGGATCAAAACTTCATGGCACCCGAATCTTGATTGAACTACTCCATCTTTTCTCCTCCAACTTACTCCCGATCATTCTCGTCGCCGGAATCGGTTTTGCGCTGCAGAAACGCATTGGAATCGATCCTCACCCAATTTCCCAGATCGTTTTCTACGCCTTATCCCCTGCCCTGGTTTTTAGTCTTTTAATATCTACCGAAATATCAGGCAACGAATTGATGCAAATGGCCGCTCTGGCTGTGATCAATATCATCGTTGTTGCCATCCTATGCGTTGTAATCGGCCGCGTTCGGAGACTCGAAGCGCCCCTCCTTTCGGCTTTTATTCTCACATCCAGCTTCATGAACGCTGGAAATTATGGGCTTCCGCTTTCGCGATTGGCGTTTGGCGAAAGTGGATTGGCATGGGCAAGTATTTATTTTGTCACCAGCGCGATGATGGTTAATTCTTTGGGGGTTTATGTAGCAAGCGTTGGCAAACAATCACCCTTTAATGCACTTCTCGGCTTGCTAAAAGTGCCTTCTGTATATGCGATACCCCTTGCGCTTATTATCCGCTCGAACGGGATCGAACTTCCCGCGTGGATCTCACATCCCGTCGAAATGATGGGATCCGGCTCGATACCCGTCATGCTCGTAGTTCTTGGAATTCAAATCGGTCGCCTGAACACCTTCAATCATAAAGGTCTTCTATCCCAAACTGTCCTGTTGCGATTGATCATCTCACCTCTCGTGGCATGGCTAATCTCACCGTTATTCAATCTTGATGCAATCGCCCGGGATGCCGCTTTCCTTCAGGCAGGCATGCCCTCTGCTGTGTTTAATATGGTTATTGCAACCAAGTATGATATTGAATCCGAATTTGTTACGGGCGCACTAGTGGCGACGACATTGATCAGCCCACTTACCGTCACTGCCCTGCTTTTCGTGCTTGGTGTTTAGTCTTGGCACGATTCAAATTTATCCGTCGTCCGACCATATACATCGAGAGGATTTTCAAGCTATGTCAAAAACCTTTGTCTTCGACCTGGAAACAAAACGCCTGGCTCAAGAAGTTGGCGGTTGGGATCATATTGATCGACTTGGTCTTGCCGTGGCCGTTCTATTCGACATTGAATCTGATTCGTATCTTCACTTTACAGAAGATCAATCCCAGTCGCTCGTCGATACCATACTCAACGCCGATCGAATGATCGGCTTTAATATCATTCGATTCGATTATGCTGTTTTGAAACCCTATGGCCTGGCTATGTCTTCATCCCTTATGGAAAAGACAACCGATTTATTGCTGGACATTTATCAAGCCCTTGGATTTCGCGTCTCGCTTGACAATCTTGCTTCTGCTTCCATGCAAACCCAGAAGAGTGCCGACGGATTGCAAGCCGTGGCCTGGTATAAAGAAGGAAAAATGGAAGAGGTAATGAAGTACTGTGAAATCGATGTTGCCGTCACAAAGCAGTTATGGGAATTTGGAGTAGAACACGGCTGCGTCTACTTCCTGGATCGTAACGGTCGCCGCCGTTCCGTTAATGTAAACTGGCCTTAATGAATCGGATCTCGCAGAGATGGTCCCAATCCTGTCACTCGTTATCAATCCTCGCGCTTTCCCAATATATCGGCGATATTTCCGTTTTCCGACGACCAAATGAAAGTAGCATTTCCATCGTCAGACGAAAGCGCATAGGAAAAAATCGCTCCCACGCCTTGCACGCTGTTGATTTGACGCTTGAACGCCAAGTACTGCTGCGCCTTAATTTCAGCTTTTCCGGCAATCGACGGGTTGTTGAACTCCGTAACGAAAAGCAATTTATGCGGAAACGCCTTTCGATAGGCCATCACCCGGCCCTTTCCTTGCTTAGCGTACATCCCGCTCATGCCCGTCCAATAGCAATGAACACCAATCCAATCCGCACTGTCCATTGCATCCTCTGCTTCATGCATGAACTGATCGGAATTTTCCCGCCTACCAGAAATCTCATCACCGGGCGATAATCCGGGAAACCCGATCTTTATATCAGGAAAACTGTGCCTCAATTGATCCGTAACCCGTAGAAACCACCCACCGAAATCTCTCCCGTTCATCCAGGATCGACGCCAACCAGCCGATTGAAGATTTGGATTGGCATGCACTTCAAAATACTGCACCCCTTGGCGGTAAAAACGCCCCACGTCGGCTTCCACTTTTCGCACAAAATCATCTGCCGTTACCGGGCTTCCTGAAAAATCTGCGGTCAAACGAACCATAATAAAGATCTCCGGATTTAACCCGCGCAATTGCGGTATTGCCTCTTCTTTCTCGCAGTTCTCGATTTTGATACATTCAAGTCGGGCACGGGAAATCAACGTAAGATCATCTTCTGTAAGCGGCGCGCCTATGCGACCATGAGCTCCAAATAACATTTTTCCCAAAGGCCAGCCATGGCTCACGATGCTCTTGCTGCATGCCGTTTCCGGCCACACCAGGAACGGTGTAGGATCGATCACGTCTTTTGGATAATCTGTCTCACCACGCTGTGTTGCGCCATCCTGTTTGAGAGTCAGATGGAGATGGGAACCTACCGATGCGCCGGTGGAGTCCGCTTTTCCAATGATATCTCCCGCTTTTACCATTTGCCCATTTACGACAAGCGACTTGGCGAAATGTGCATAGACCGTTTTGTATCCATGATCGTGTTGAATTCGAACGTGAATACCATAAGGATGATTGTCCGGATTTTTGTGCACGCTATATACAACACCATCCGCACAGGCATAGATGTTGGTATTCGGCCTTGCGCGGAAATCCACCCCTTCGTGTCCGGGAAAACCCCAACGTCCATAGATTTCCGGATGTGCCCGGAATTCCTGTGTGATAACCGCAAATTCCGTGGGCCAGATCAAATAAAACGGCCGTTGTTTTTGACCGTATCGATCATTGTCCTTAACGCGTGAAGCCAATGCTTCCTTGAAGCAAATGGGGTCTTTGGCCTCAACCGCATCCAAACGAATCCCGGGACAGGCATTCCTGAGCCACTGCTGCATGTCTCCGTATTCACCATAGCCTTCCGCAACTTCCGGGAATGTAATCACCTGCCGAGGCGCCATGTACACCGCGGCGGTTTTTGGTTTGTATGTTATGTTGGGACCAAAGCGCATCACGTACGAGCTGCTTGCTCGCACCCAAGTCCAATAGTCTTCGGACGGCAGTAACAAAATTTGATAATCCATTCGCCCCTCCCCAAAGTTTTACGAGAAACCCAATCCCTTGGACTTTAGTGACACATATCGGTTCTTTCCGATGATCAAATGATCTAACACTTCGATATCCAACAGCTCTCCGGATTCAACGAGCGCTTTCGTAACCCGCACATCTTCCGGACTTGGCGTAGGATCTCCGCTGGGATGATTGTGCGCCACAATGATTGCCGCGGCATTGGCGCGTATTGCCTCTCGGAAAATCTCCCCGATACGGATCATCGAGCTGTTCAAAGAACCCCGATAGACTTCCACCGTTCGCAGTACGCGATTGCGTGTGTCCAAGAGCAGCACACGTAAATGCTCCTGCTCCAGTGCGCCCATCTCGTACAGCAGCAACGCAGCGGCGTCCTCCGGCGACTGAATAACCGGTCGCTCTTCGGGCGACGCGATGGACAATCTTCGCCCCAGTTCGATCGCTGCTTTTATCTGTGCGGCCTTTGCCGGACCAATGCCTCGACGATCGCACAACGCCTCCAAAGGTGCTTGATGCAACCCAGTCAACCCTCCCATTTCCAGGAGCAATTTTTGTGCCATCTGGAGTACGTTCATCCCTTCGATTCCCGCACGTAATAAAATAGAGATCAACTCCGCGTTCGATAGCGAAGTCGGTCCAAGCATTAAAAGACGTTCCCTTGGTCGATCCGAGGATTCCATATCGGTGATACGGTAATATGCTTTGCTGTCCCCCATTCCCCCTCCACAATGTAGAAGATGCTTGCGTCACTATACTGTATAACGAACAACAGTGTCAAAACCCGGATCTCAATAAGGGATTAAAGCATTTCCGTTTACCGTTTTCGTTATTAAAATTCTTTTTCCTTCCCTGTGCTATAATCCGCAACCGAAGGAGCGCAACATGTTTGATGCGTTGAATTTTGGATCGCTTGGAAATGTCCTTACCACGCTCACCGCCTTCTTTGGCGCGTTTCTCGCCGCTTTATGGTTAAGCCTGGTGTTCTGGACCTATCGTGACGCGCGAACACGAACGCAGGATCGAATCGTTCATATCCTGGCGGCTCTCGTTGTACTCGTCCTCAATATTTTGGGGGTCGTCATATATTACGTACTTCGCCCGCGGCAAACACTGGACGAAGCATATCAGCAATCCCTCGAAGAAGAAGCACTTCTGTCCCAAATCGAAAGCCGCATGGCTTGCCCGGGCTGCGGCGCCAATACGCATATCGACTGGCAAGTTTGCCCGCTGTGTCACACGCGATTGCGTAAACCTTGCGTACGCTGCGGGAAACTAATGGAACTCCCCTGGCAGATCTGTCCTTACTGCAGCACACCTGCTTCCAGCAACCATGAGGATTCTTCTCCTTCATCAAACGCAACTCCAGTATTCGACTAGCTGATATCTCCAACAAACACCAAGAGAGCGACTTTTGGTCAGTCGCTCTCTTTTAATCCTCGATCTAGCGATTATATACTGGCTCGTTTTAGCGCTTGCCAACCAGCGTACATGCCTACTTCGTCCAACTCACTTTCGATTCGAATCAGTTGATTGTACTTCGCCACTCGATCCGAACGCGCTGGCGCACCGGTCTTGATCTGACCCATGTTCAGTGCTACAGCAAGATCAGCTATGGTTGTATCTTCGGTCTCACCGGAGCGATGTGAAGTCACGGCTGCCCAGCCTGCCCGATGACAGAGCTCTACAGCTTCAATGGTTTCCGTCAACGATCCAATTTGATTCAACTTCACGAGCAGAGCATTGCATGCTTTTTCTTCAATCCCCAAACGCACTCGTTCGGGATTGGTGACGAGTAGATCATCTCCCACGATTTGAATTTTGTCACCCAATTCTTTGGTCATCACGATCCAGCTTTCCCAGTCATCCTGTGCAAGACCATCCTCGATTGAGACAATCGGGTATTTTTCCGTCCATTCCTTCCAGAAAGCCACCATTTCTTCGCCGGTCAGTTCCTTGCCTTCACGGCGGAGATTATAGCGGCCGCTTTTTGCATCATAGAACTCAGAAGCAGCCGGGTCGAGTGCAATGGCCACTTGCTCTCCCGGTTTGTATCCGGCTTTTTCGATGGCTTCCAGGATCACCTCTACGGCTTCTGCGTTCGCTTTCAATGCAGGTGCGTACCCACCTTCGTCACCGACCAAAGCTGTATAGCCTCGTTCTTTCAGTACATCTCGCAGCTGGTGATATATCTCAGATCCCCAACGCAGGCCTTCTGCGAAAGTAGGTGCTCCGAAGGGCATGATCATGAATTCCTGCGCATCCGTAGATTGCCAACCGGTGTGTGCACCGCCATTCAGGATGTTGAGCATCGGAACGGGAAGAAGATGAGCGTGAACGCCGCCGATATAGCGATACAGCGGCAATCCCAACGAACTCGCAGCAGCTTTCGCCACAGCCAGGCTTACGCCCAGGATCGCATTCGCCCCCAGTTTTTCCTTGTTCGGTGTACCATCCAGGCTGATCATTTCCAGATCGATCAAACGCTGTTCCGTTGCATCCCAACCCAACAATGCTTCCGCAATCGTCGTATTGACATTCTCGACGGCTTTCGTGACGCCCTTCCCTCGAAAGCGTTTGTTATCCCCATCCCGCAACTCCAGCGCTTCGTGTACACCAGTCGAGGCGCCAGAAGGCACCAACGCTCTACCCCAACTACCATCCGCCAGAATTACATTCACTTCCACCGTCGGGTTGCCCCGCGAGTCAAGAACCTCGAGGGCGTGAATCGATTCAATCATAGTATTCATTGTACGAGTATCTCCTTTGATAGCTTTTCTTTCACTCGAACCATTATACCGACCTTTTCGCCAATCGCCGCAATAAATCCATAACTCACCAAGATTACTTGAGTACGTGATAGAATTCGCGCATGACATATCCCGCATGGAAATCCTTTGCCATTAACCCACCACACACACATCGCAAACCGGATATTCCGAGGCGTAGGTCAAAATGATCTCGGCCATTACTCGCGTTGCCATCGCCATGAGTGGCGGCGTCGATAGTTCGGTTGCAGCGGCGTTACTCGTTGATAACGGATATGAAGTTTTGGGCGTTATGATGCGGCTTTGGAGTACAAGCCCGGATCTCCCCAACCGTTGCTGCACGCCAAAAGACGTCGAGATCGCACGCGGCGTCGCATCCCTCCTCGATATTCCTTTCTATGAACTCGACGTGATGACCTTGTTCAAACAAAACGTTGTTGACGCCTTCACTGATGCGTATCTCCGCGGGATTACGCCCAATCCATGTTTGATCTGTAACCGCAGCATACGCTGGGGCTTTCTATTAGAAAAAGCACAAGAGATGGGCGCATCCCATCTTGCCACAGGCCATTATGCACGCGTTGATAAAAAAGACTCAGAATTTCGCCTGCTTCGAGGAGAAGACCTATCGAAGGACCAGAGTTACGTACTCAGCACGCTTCAACAGTCCGATCTCGCCCATTCTATTTTCCCCCTTGGTGAACTCAGCAAAGAAGAAGTACGTCAACTCGCTCGGCGATTCAACTTTCCTGTGGCAGAAAAACCGGACAGCCAGGATTTGTGCTTCGTCCCTGACGGAGATTACCGTTCCTTCCTGCGCCAACAAGCGCCACGTCTTCCACCGCCTGGCCCAATCATCGACTTACGGGGAACGCAGATCGGCACGCATGCCGGTCTTTCAAATTACACTATCGGACAGCGTCGCGGGATTGGCATTTCTGCCCCCGAGGCGCTTTATGTTGTCGATAAGCAAATTGAATCGAACACACTTGTCGTTGGCAAACGCAGCGCGCTTGGCCGAAAGGTATTCACCACAGAACCGATCGATTGGATTGCCGGTTATCCGCCCGATCCATCGATGCCTCTCGTTGTGAGGGTTCGTTACAAGGCGGTCGAAGTTCCTGCAGCGATCGATATCAAAGAAGACAGGTCTGTCGAAGTCTACTTATCGAATGCCGTTGCGGATATTACACCCGGTCAATCTGCGGTATTCTATTCAGGTGAGATTTGTTTGGGTGGAGGCATCATTCGCATATGAGCATTCCTTCCTTCTTTTTCGGATTGGTTATCGCCACAATCTGCGGCCTGTTGTTTCATTTACTGCGTGGAGGTCGCCTGTCGAGAATGCTGCTGTACATCGCAACAGCCTGGGTTTCTTTCTTTGCCGGACAATTGGTAAGCGAATGGATCTCCTGGCGTGTCTTGCGTTTCGGCTCGCTCAACCTCCTTCCCGATTTAATCGCCACGCTCATCGGCCTGATGACGGCGCATGTTCTGGCTGGCCCGGAAAGTAAATCCGACACATCGCCTCGCAAGAGGATACGCAGGCGTAAATAATCCTTATGCTATAATGTTCGCAATCATCCAGAAAGCAAGGTTATTCGCGTGGATTTCGAAGAAAACCGAAACCAACCCAACGAAGAAGACGGAAGTTCTCCATGGTTGGTAATTCTCATTATATCTATCGTTTTGATTGTCATTGCCGGCTTGGTAGTTGCTGTGATTGTATTACTCAATCATCCAGAACAGACGGAGGCACTGCGAGACATTGTCATTATCTTCGTCGCTGTCGAATCATTAATCATCGGGCTCGCCCTGATCTTATTAATCGTCCAAATCTCCCGTCTTACTGCCATCATCCAAAATGAAGTAAAACCTTTGATTGATTCTGGAAACGAAACCATCAATACGTTACGGGGAACATCTCAATTCCTTAGTGATAAAATGGTTCGACCGGTTATTAAAATGAACAGTACATTCGCTGCCATTCGACGAGCAGTCGATTTGATCAAGTCCGGACGCTCAAAACCACACTGAAGTTCTTACGTAGAGGAGTGATAACCATGTCTGATCGTGATAGTGATTTCGGTACCTTTGTCTCTGGATTTATCATTGGTGGTGTTGTTGGCGCTGCTGTCGCTTTATTGCTCGCCCCACAATCTGGAGAAGAAACTCGAACCATGATTCGCGAGAAGAGTATCGAACTGCGCGAGCAAGTAGAACAAACTGCTTCCGAAACACGGTCGCGTGCAGAGTTACTCGCCCGTGAGGCACGTGAAAGAGCCGAAGATCTCCAAAAACGCGGCCAGGTGATCCTCGAAGAACAAAAAACCCGCATCGAGGAAGCCGTTGAGAAAGGCAAACAGGCAACACGCCGCAAGAAGAAAACAACCGAGCCTAAAAAGACTGAAAAGAAATCTGACTCAAAATCCAATTCATAGTCTTCCATTTCACACGAGTCAGACATGCATATCTCGAAATATTAATAATAAAAACAGGGCGGCTTATTACGCGCCCTGTTTTCTCATCCTATAGTGGTGTTGTGTTATTCAACCATGCGATCAATCGCCAATAAAAACTGCCGCAAATCGTGCCATTTCAACTTCATTGAACAGTTCAGTTGTTTCTTCTTATACACGGCTTAACCCACCATCCAATTCAGACATCGCCAGAGCCAACGAATCCGCGACATCACCGGCGATTACTCCGGCCAAAGAGCCTACCATTTCCGCTGCAATTTCCCCGGCTCTGCCGTGCAAATACGCGCCCAACACTGCAGCCTCATATGGACCCACACCTTGTGCACGCAGGCCTGTAATAACACCAGCCAAGACATCACCGGTTCCGGCCCGTGCAAGCGCTGGCGTAGCGAACGGTAAAACGGCACATTTACCATCAGGTGCCGCAATTACGGTAAATGCTCCCTTAAGCACTACGATGTGTCCCCACTCATTTGCGGCTTGCTGCGCGTTTTTTACCCGATCGTTTTGAATATCATCCTTGTCAATACCTGTCATCTCAGACATCTCACCTGGATGAGGCGTCAATATGGTCAACGGTGGAAGGAAGGATGGCCAATTGGAAATATTGGTTAATAACCTTAAACCATCCGCATCGATGACGCATGGAATTCCCACCTTTGGCTTCTTAGCTTTCTCCCCATCCGTAGGCACCAAACCCATTTTCCCACGCGTACTCAAACGCTCGCCGCCCAATAATTGCTGCAGAAAACTCGCGGTGGGTGGTTCTTGCCCAAAACCTGGACCTATAAGCATCGCCTGTGAATTTTCCATTTCTTTAATCAACACGTCTGTCGCATTTTCAGCGATGACGCCCAACTCATCCGGCAGCACGATCCAAGTTGCTTCTGGCACTTGTGGCGCCAACATTACCTGAACCGGTGCAGGCACAGCAAGCGTAACCAATCCGGCACCGACGCGGTAAGCCCCTAAAGCAGCAAGCGCTGCCGCACCGGGGTAATTTACCGATCCGGCGACAATCAATGCCCGTCCGAATGTTCCCTTGTGTGCATTTTTCGGTCGTGCAGGGACCCAGGCTCTTACCGTATCTGCTGTTGCAAGTTCAAGCTCCACGCTGGTTATCTCCTTTAAATCTTCTTTGATCCCAATGTCGCCAATAAATAATTTCCCGACTTTGTCTGCGCCCGGAAAAATGAATAGGCCCGGTTTCGCTGCGGCCAACGTAACGGTCAGGTCACACAGTAGTGCTTCATCTGCCACTTCACCGTGATCGCAATCCAGCCCTGAAGGACAATCCACGCCCACGATTATGGGTATTCTATCTCTGGCCTGCAACGCCTGATTGGCTTCACCCAGTATACTTTTCGCATTTCCGCGTAACGGAAGTTTGAACCCGGTTCCGAGAACTGCATCGATGACAAAATCCGCCTCACCTATCCATTCCCGCAGTTTTTTTCGTTTTGGGTCCTCTGCTGCGACGACAATCTCACATCCATCTTCCGTCAGCCGCTTCAGGTTTGTATCTCCTGCCGCGCGTTGTTTCGACAAATAAGCACGAATTGTTGCTCCAGCATTATTTAAATAATGCCCCACAACCAACCCGTCACCACCATTGTTTCCGGAACCGACCAGAATTACAACGCTTTTTCCCTCCATCCTGGTCCAATGCACAAGGATTGTATGCGCAATGGAACAACCAGCATTTTCCATCATTTGCGCGTAACTCAATCCCGAAGCGTCCGCGGCTTTCTCTATTACTTGCATTTGTTCGACAGTTACGATTTTGGTCAAAACGGTTCTCACTTTCTTGTGCAGCATCAAACATCTTCGATAAGTTCAGCGATGTTCAATTCTTCCAATTTTTTCGGACCAGGAATGCCGGTTTCGACATCCCAGCCGCGCGCCTGGTAGTAAGTTTCCAACATGTCTTCGATCGGTATACGATACCCTGCCGCGCCACCTTCTTTTAGCGGCTCTAGTAATGCTTTGGGTAACCGATCGTCCGCTCTTTTCATTCCCATGCGAATATTTGCAATCCGTTTAATATTCCAGCCACGCTCTCCTACACGCATCAATTCATCCAGATCGTAATGGAAACCAGTCACAGCATTAACCAATTCAAGAATCGTTTTCGGAGGCACATTTGCAAAATTGCACATGATGAGTGAGTTAAAGATGGTACGCCAGTCTTGATGCCTGGCTACATTTCTAACCTTCTCTACACCCGCATGTCTTTCAAAGAATTCCACTCCGATCTCTTCTACGCTTTGTCCTATTTCTACCATGAAGTAATCGCTTTGATTATGACAAGCCCCGCGAGGCGATGTCGCGTATACCACGCCCATACCAGACAATGCGCGCGGGTCATGATAGGGAATTTCCAACCCTTTAACATGCACGGCCATGTCGCTGGCGTCGAATCGATCAGCCACTTTCACTGCCCCCTCAGACAGAATCGCGCCGAATCCTTCTCTTCTTGCAATTCCATGGACCAGTTTCTCGACAACTTCGTAGTTCCCCCAAGTCAATACATCCCCATCCGTGTCTTCTTTTGTAAGAATACCCTTCTCAAAAAGCAAGAAAGCAAGCCCAATGGTATTCGAAACAGAAATCGTATCCATTCCGTATCGATCACACAGATCTCCCAGCAGCGTAACCGAAGATAAATCATCGATCCCGAGATTCGGCCCAAAACCGACGATTGTCTCGTATTCTGGCCCTTTTCGATCTTTGCCATCTTTAAGCCGCACTACCCGTCCACATGCAATGACGCAACCATGACAGGCGCTCACGGAAGTAAGTATCGTCTCGGCCATCGCTGCACCAGTCATACGATCAATTCCTTCAGCAATCCCCTTCGAGAAATACTTCTTGGGCATGTCCCCCAAATAATCCAGGTAGTCCCCGGCGCTTGACGACCCGTACTGGCGCAGTGCATCGGACAGGCTGTCTGTGCGTAGATCTTTATTCGATTCCGTGCGAATCTTTGTAAACCGATCCGGATGCACGATCAAAGGTTCCTGGCTGCCTCTCACCGCGATTGCTTTTAATCGCTTGGCACCCATTACCGCACCCATCCCGGTTCTTCCGGCTGCTCTTCCGCGATCGCAGATTATCGAAGCAAAGTTAAGTTGATTCTCTCCAGCAAGCCCGATACTGGCTACACGAATTAATCTGTCCGCATGCGCCTCACGTATTGCAGCCTGCGTTTCATAGGGGTCACACTTTCCCCAGTATGATTCCGCATCACGAATTTCTATTTTTCCTTCCCGCACCCAGATATACACCGGACGGGAAGCTTGCCCGGTAATCCAAATGCCGTCGTATCCCGTTTTACGCATCTCGGGTCCGAAAAAACCCCCAACGTGGGATTCGCCCCATATCCCCGTCGCAGGCGATTTCCCGCAGATAACAAAGCGCCCAACAGCAGGGCCTTTCGTTCCCGTCAGAGGGCCTGTGAGGAATAGGAGCGGTGCATTCGCTGAAAGCGGATCAAGGTCTTCATCCAAATACGGCAGCAAGAGATGGGCAGCGAGGCTCGCACCGCCCAATGTCTCCCGCAGCATCATCGCATCGACCTGAATCACATGGGAATCCCCCGTTCCGATGTCGATGTGCAAAATTCGAAAAACGAATTCAGCCATGTTGAATGTCCAAATCTGCTTCTACTTAGCGGTTTTCTTTTACTTCGATCCTGCTCATGGCGTATTCGGCCAATGCCGTGATGGTTAGACTGGGGTTGACGCCAGGATTTGCAGGGATGATCGATCCGTCTACGACATACAATCCTGGATAGTTAAACGCCTCACAATCGATATTGATCACGCCTTCGCCCTCATCCTTTCCGAAAACGCATCCTCCCAACATGTGTGCCGTCATAGGGACGTTGATCAAACCTTGCGTTATTGCACCGCTTGGATGTCCACCAATTTTGTTGGCCAAAGAACGTGCAACTTTCTCTCCCAGATCGATTTTTACCGGCACGGTCTTTTCCGGATCCTGATCCCCCACGAGGCCTTTCCTAAAGAACGCGAAGGGATTTCTCCCCAACCGCAGGCTTAGTACATTATCCTTCGTTTGCATGACCATGATCGCAATCCCGCGTCTTGTCAAACCCGGCACTATTCGCACGTTAAGGAAATCGATCGGATGACGGCATATCTCGATCAGATTCCGCCACACACGCACCACAATTGATTTGCTTGGCTCAATTAACGGAGTTGCTAATACGCGAAACAGCATCGACGATCGCTCCTCCAGACGAACCGGTTCGATTTGCGTTTCTTCGTCTGCTTTGAAAATCGAGGTGATCGAAAGTCCTTCTGAATGGTCCTCCGCTGTTTTCCGACGAAAAGCGCCGAAAAAAGTCTCGCTGTTCGTACGAACCATGTTTCCGAGTCGAGAAGACAAAAGGGGAAGTGTCTTGGTTTCATCACGGCATCGCAACAACAGTTCGACCGTCCCTAATGTGCCTGCAGAAACGACAACGTTCCTCGTTAGAACACTTTTATTCTTTCCACCAATGAAACTCGTTGAAGGTCGATACTTCACGATATATCGTGCATCCGCGAATGATTCGCCGTTTGTTGGTTCGATGCCTACGACTTTTGCTTCCTCCCTGATTTCAACACCCAACCGTTCTGCGAAGTACAAGTAGTTCTTCGGCAAGGTATTTTTGGCATCATAACGACAACCGACGATACAAGCGCCACAATGAATGCATCCGATTCTCGGCGGACCTTCACCACCAAAATATGGATCCGGGCTTTCCTCCCCAGGTTTCCCGAAATAAATCCCCACATCTGTCGTCCGAAAACTATCTTCACGTCCTAGCTCAACCGCAATTTGTCGCAAGGCTTCATCTGCAGGCCAAATCTCGGGATTTCTTTCCACACCCAACATCTTCCGCGCGTTAGCATAGTGAGGTTTTAATTTATTCGCCCAATCACCCAAATGCCGCCATGATTCTGCGGTAAAAAAGCTCTGATCCGGCTCCATGAGAACTGCTGCATAAACCAGGCTGCCTCCGCCTACACCGCTGGAGTGATATAGAAAATATCCCTTGGAGAGATTAAGTTGAAGTATTCCGTAGCAACGTATGGCAGGCATCCAAAGATAGCGTCGAATATCCCAATTTGTCTTTGGAAGCTCGTGATCCTCGTAACGCTTCCCTCGCTCCAGTATAAGTACGCGATAACCTTTCTCGGCTAATCGCAAAGCGGATACGCTGCCCCCGAATCCAGAACCCACTATCACAAAATCATAGACGTATTGATTCTCACGATGCGGTTTGGACTTATCCATGAGGACCTCTCGTTCTGGCATGAAGTTTTTGTTTCATGAATACATCGATTGGTTAGACTTGCCCTTCGATTGCGATTTCCACATTGCGACAGCAACGCACAAAATCCAATACGGTGGGCACATTGCGCAGCATATACCCGAGATTGCCTTTCACTCGCATTCTGCGGGTCAACATTGCCTGCATCGGATCCAAATCACCCTGGATAATACTCATAATGTTCTTCATGGATGTTCTCAGTACAAAGGAAGCATTCGGAATTTCTTCGCGCGCAGGGTCAACAACACAAACCTCGCGACAACTCCCATGCCATAGATCGAGGTAAAATGCGATTGGTATTCTTGGATCGTCCTCTTTTGGATTCGGTTCGATAACAATGACAATTTCCCCTTCCCAATTTTTTGCCACTTCTGCATAACGGGAATCCGAATTGAGTTCATCTTTAAGCGCCAACAGCCATTCTTCGCTCGGGAATGGATAAGCCATATTGCTTTCCTCGTAAATCGATTTTGGCGATTATGATCCAATCCTCGTAAAGAGTCAAAGATTTACATTGACATCCTTACTTGGACTCGATTAGACTATCATCTTGCACGCAAGGTAATTTCAACCGAACCTGATGGAAAGAGGCTTCACTTCACAATGGAATCGAATCAAGATTATTATCTCACGCAAGAAGGTGCGGCGAAGTTGCAAACCGAGCTTGAAGTATTGAGCGGGCCCAAGAGAAATGATTTGGCAAAACGACTACGGTTTGCAATTCAACAAGGTGATTTATCCGAGAATGCGGATTACATCGCCGCCAAAGAAGAGCAAGCCTTTCTGGAGGGACGCATCCAGGAACTCGAGGTTATTCTTCGAGATGCAATCATCATCGAGCAAACAGTATCCAATGAAAAAGTTGAAATCGGAAGTACGGTTCGAGTTGTCGAAGAAGGCAGGGAACCAGAAACCTACCAAATTGTTGGCGTCAAGGAAGCCTATCCGCGCCAGCAAAAGATTTCTTACGCATCGCCCATCGGTGAGGCGCTTATTGGTAAAGGTGTTGGTGAAACCGCGACCGCCGAAACACCAGGTGGTAAGATCAAAATTAAAATCATATCGATTCAGTAATTAAAAAAGAGCGAGGATTCTCGCTCTCTTTCTTTCCGATATTGAAAATCAACTTCGAAAATAAAATACACTCACAGCACAGTCGGCAACGCCTTCAATTCGATGGTAAGTCGATCAAAATAACTTTCTGCTGGTAACGCCGAATCCCCATAATTGAGATCAACGATGCGAGCTTCAACAGTCAAGGATGCCGTCTGCAATGTGACCACATCGCCGCCTCTCGCCTCTATGGGGTCCCCTTTCGCAGCAAGCTTCGCACGGGTTTCTCCATCTTCGAATGTGTAGCGACTCATAATGACCTTGGTTACCGTTTGAATGTCGTTCTTGTCAAAAAGCCAGATCTCAAACGCATTTACCTTCTTTGGTTCTCCAACGCCGATAACATCGCCGATGCCTACTCCACACTCGCCGAGGAAATCCCCGGAAGCGCTTTCGATGCTGAAGGAGTCATCATACAGATCATCCCCCAATGCATACGTCGTTCTGAATGTAGCCAGCGGCTGATCGTCTTGCAGGGGAACTTCTTGATCGTACATCTGCGCCGGCGCCAATTCTTCCTCGTATTCGTAATACTCTTCCTGTCCTCCGGCATCCACTCTTCGCCTTAACACCAGTGCGACGATGAGAAGCAGACCGAGCAGCAAAGTTGCTCCACAGACGGGCAGTAATAATCTAGATAGAGAAAACCCTTCTTCGTGACCTGATTCTGATGCAGTCGCGCTGGTATCTTCCGCCTCCAGATAGGTCTCGACGATCTCTTTAAACCTTTGAATATTACTCGGGCTCACCATTCCGGGATCCCCGCCCACTTCTGCCAGAATTTTGTCTTTATCCGATCCGATAGAATCATACCGTTGGATCGCGAGGTCCACATCTTCGTTCAATGCAAACGAGTCAATCGTCATCCTCAGATATTCCACACGAAGATCACGACGCAATTGGTTCACTTCCCCGTCCACCCATTCGACAGGACTAATAACCCATGCATAAAACACACCCAGCACAATACCCACGACCAAGGTTAAGAGTGCGATCATGACATTCCGATTTAGCTTGTTCATAATTTCATTCATTGCGTCTCTTCCCTCTGTTTGAACTTAGACGCTCCTTGGATTGCTTCAAATCTCGAGCATTCTAGCCCTATCTTTAGAACTAAGCAATCGACACGTTGCAGGATTTATACCGGATCGCTTTCTTCGTTCTGCAAAATAGACTGAGCGAATTGCTCATCACATTCTGTACAGCGCGCTTTCTGACGATTCTCGACAATCAACAATCCCCCACAACTGGGGCATGGAGAAGCGAGCGGCCGTTTCCATGATGTAAATTCGCATTCAGGATAATTCTCACATCCATAAAACGGTCTGCCTTTTCGTGTTCGGCGAGCAACTAGGTCGCCTCCACATTTTGGGCATTTCACACCAATTTTCTCAAGCCATGGTTCTGTATGTCGACATTCGGGAAAATTGGAACAACCGATGAATTTTCCATATCGACCATGCCGCAGCACAAGCGGGCTGCCGCATTCTGGGCATTCACGCCCAATTTCTTCTGGTTCGGCCTTCATCTCTGGCATCGCGTCTTCTGCAATTTTAAGTTGTTCTGCAAACGGCTCGTAAAAATCACGGATGACTGCAACCCAATCGCGCTTTCCCCCTGCGATTTCATCCAATTGCTCTTCCATGCGTGCCGTAAAACCGGGATCAACGATGTTCGGGAAGTGGGCAACGATCAGGTCGTTCACAATTTCGCCAATTTCCGTGGTAATCAAGCGCCTATTCTGGCGTTCGATATATCCTCGCTGACGCAGTGTTGAAATAATGGGCGCGTATGTGGATGGCCTGCCGATCCCATTTTCTTCCAACGCGCGCACCAGGGATGCATCCGAGAACCGCGGCGGTGGCTGCGTGAAATGCTGATCAGTATTGATATCCCTGAGGAGAACAAAATCTCCCTTTTGAAGATCCGGAAGCTGAGTAAGCTGGGCTTTTAATTCTTGATCTAATCCGCCTTTAACATTGGCTCTTTCTTCCTCGCCATTTCGATCGGCTTTATACACACTCAGGAAACCATCAAAACGAAGGCTGGAAGCCGTAACCCGGAATAAATACTCGTCGTTCACAGACTGACCCGTGACTTCAATTGTCAAAGTGTCATAAATCGCGGGCTTCATTTGAGAAGCCACAAATCTCTGCCAAATTAAGTTGTATAACTTATATTGATTCGCTGATAAATAGGGCTTTAATGATTTTGGTGTACGCATCACCGAGGTCGGTCGAATGGCTTCGTGCGCCTCCTGCGCCAAACGGCCACGAGTTCGATAGATAGGAGGCTGTTCAGGTAAATACGTCTCCCCATATTGATCGGTGATGAGTTTTCGCGCTTCCATCTGCGCTTGTTTTGACACCTGCGTAGAATCGGTACGCATATACGTTATAAGACCCACGCGTTCACCTTCGCCGAAATCAATGCCTTCATACAATTGCTGCGCGATGACCATCGTGCGGCGTGCGGTGTAGCTGAACCGCTGTGAAGCTGTTTGCTGCATTGTTGAAGTCGTAAATGGTGCGGATGGCTTGCGTGTACGTTGCCCTCGGCGTACACCCGAAATCTGGTAGTCTGCACTTCGCAGGTCAGATACGAGCGATTCTACTTCCTCGTTTGATTTTAATTCTGGCTTTTCCCCATTATGTTTAACGAGCCGGGCCATAAAGGCTGGCGGTTTTTCTTCGTTTAAGAATTCCGCATCAATCGTCCAATATTCCTGGGGAACGAAATCTGCAATTTCGCGTTCTCTTTCAACGATTAGCCGCAATGCAACCGACTGCACGCGGCCTGCAGAAAGTCTTCCACGGACTTTTTCCCACAGCAAAGGACTTAGATTGTAGCCTACCAACCGATCTAGAATACGACGGGCCTGCTGCGCGTCGACCAAATCCATGGCGATATCTCTAGGTTCCTCAAAAGCATGTTGGATGGCGGGTTTCGTGATTTCATTGAAGACCACACGTTTGGCGATATCCCGGTCGATCTCTGCGGCTTCCAACAAGTGCCAGGCAATGGCTTCCCCTTCACGATCGTGATCCGTCGCCAGATAAACCTGTGTTGTCTCTGCGGCTGCTGATTTGAGTTCCTTTACGATTTCCCGTTTCTCATTGGGTACACGGTATTTCGGCTGAAAATCGTTTTCGACATCAACGGATATTTGCGATCGCAGCAAATCCCGTACGTGTCCGATTGATGCCATAACCTTGAATTCTTTATCGAGGAAACGAGAAATTGTACGCGCCTTTGCCGGGGATTCGACGATCACCAGCTTTCCGCTGCGTTTCTTGCGTCGCTTCTTTCGACGCATCTTTGTTTCCGACACTTCCGGCGGCGTTAAGCCTTCATGTGCCGCAGTCTTCCCCATCCGATAGAGACCTGTACCGCAAACACCGCAGACGCCTCTCGTCGCCGGCGTTCCCGTTGCCGTGAACGTCGGTTCCGCCTGAGTAATTTCTCGTTTCTGTTTGCACTTTACACAATAAGCTTCCACACACACACTCCTATAAGTAATTCTCCAACCCCTTCTCTTGCAGCAAACGCACGACTTCTCGTACGCCTTCCGCCTTTTCTTTGGGGCATACCAATAATACGTCTTCCATATCCACCACAATCAAATCATTCGTTCCCAGCGCAACAATCATTCGATTTGTGGCTGCATTTTCATCCTGATACAGCAAGGTGTTCTCCGCATCGACAATCAAACTGTTCTTTGCCTGGATCATATTGCCATGTTGATCGATCTCTTTGACCTCGAACATACGCGCCCAACCGCCAACATCACACCATCCCAGATCGTCAGCAGGTATGACGCTCACGTTCCTGGCACCTTCCATGATGCCAAAATCAACCGTCTGGCTTTCTAATCTACACCATACGCTTTCGATGGTTTCGGCTTCTGCATCCGTGCCCAATGCACGATCGATTTCCTGCAGCCCTTGAAATAATTTAGGCATTTGTCTTTCAATTTCTTTCAGTATGCTTTCGGCCTTCCACACAAACATACCTGAATTCCAGGCATACTCCCCACTGGCGATATATTCTTGCGCCAGTTCAAAATCGGGCTTTTCTTTGAAGGATTGAACACAGTAGGCCTTATAGCCTTTGAATACGCCACGTTGTTCACCTCGATGAATATAACCGTATCCGGTATCCGGATAACGAGGTGTAATACCCAATGTCACCAGATCTCCCTCCAGCGCCAATTCCCTTGCTGCTTGCAGGAGTTCCTGGAACTTATACTCATCCGCAATATAGTGGTCCGCCGTAAGGATGGCGATCACGCAATCGGGATTTTGTCTCTGGAGTTTAATAGCTGCCAGCCCAACAACGGATGCCGTCCCTCTTGGGCTGGGTTCTAGAATGAAATGATCGACTGGCAGCGATTCCACCTGTCTTGCCAATACTTTCGCCTGATCATCAACCGTAACTACAAAAATCCGATCGTGATCCATCACAGGCCCCAACCGTTTTACCGAGACTTCAAAGAGAGTCTGTTCTCCAAAAATCCGCAGCATCTGCTTTGGCCGACTACGCCTAGACAACGGCCAAAGTCGCGTTCCCCCTCCACCTGCCATGATCACTGCAAAATAATCGTCTTCCATTTGCCGTTCTTCCTATTGGTATATGGTTCGCGATTCTCTTATTTTGATGTACTGCATACCACTCAACTTCTTCACACGCCCCTTCAGTTCAAGCATCGCCAGGGCAGCCGAAATTTGTGAAATCGGCAATGCACAAGACTCTTTCAAATCGTCCACGTGAACCGGTTCTATGCCCAAGATCTCCAGGATCAATCGCTCGGTTTTATCCTCCGGCAAGGCCTGAGATACTACCTCCTGCCGAACTGTGACCTCCAAGTTCAACGCTTCGAGCACATCCTGCGCATTAATCAACGGCCTTGCGCCTGATTGTATCAAGCGATTGACTCCCTCGCTTGTTGTTCTATGAATATCTCCTGGTACCGCAAAGACCTCACGCCCTTGCTCAGCGGCGAAATCCGCAGTGATCAAAGCCCCGCTTCCTTCACCTGCCTCGACGACGATAACCGCCATCGAAAGTCCGCTGATAATCCGATTGCGAGGTGGAAAATTCTTCGCCTCCGGCCTGGTTCCTAACGGATAATCACTTATGATAACTCCGTTCTCCGCGATTCTCTCAGCCAATTTTCGATGCTCGGGCGGATAGATCCGATCCAACCCGGATCCTAGGACAGCTATCGTTCGTCCACCCGCATCCAATGCTGCTTCATGCGCGATCCGATCAATGCCGCGTGCCATGCCCGAAACAATCGTAACACCACTTACCGCGAGTGTTCTTCCGAGATCACGAGTAACCGTTTCGCCATATGTCGACATCCTGCGTGTCCCTACTACCGCTGCCGCCCATCGATCCTGCGGCAGGAATTCACCCAATGTATACAGCACGGGCGGTGGCGCTGCGATCTCGCGCAATCTTTGCGGGTATTCGTCGCAATCCCATGTTAGGACTCGATATCCGCTTGTTTTAATCTGGTCCCATAGTATTCCCAGATCGGTCCGATTCCGCATTTCGATCAATGCGTCTATTGTTTTCGGTCCTAATCCGGCAGACTTCAACTCTTTTCGATCCGCCTTCCAGGCAAGCTCTACGTCTCCAAAAGCATCCAGTAAATACTTCATACGCTGTGGCCCGATACCATAAACAAGATTGAAACCTACCCAATATTGTTTTTTCTCCCCCATCTCAGCCTCCAAAAGCCGTCCGAGCTTATCACAGCGATTCTGTCAGTGTCAAGTTGGTTCGTTTTCAATAGCCACTCTTCCGATATGCTCCGATCATTGCAGCCGCATTTCCAAGAAAAAACGCCTGATAAAAATCAGGCGTTTGTGCGGGGATGACGGGATTCGAACCCGCGATCTCTGCCTTGACAGGGCAGCGTGTTAAGCCGCTACACTACACCCCCGGTCGCTGAGCAGTGTACCACAGCCGCAGAATTGACGTCAAGATTCACCGCTTACGCGGAAATCACCAGATATCATTTCGGCGGAGGTATCAGTGTCCTTGTCGGCGTGGGTGTGATTGTGAGCGTAAAGGTCGGCGTCGGTGTGGGCGGAATGTAACAGACACCAGGTTCTGTTCCACTCGGTGTGAAGCCTACCGCCCATCGGCATGTGTTATCCATCATCGCCGCCTGCTTGATCGGATAAAGTGAACTGGTGATCTCCGGTGAACCAGCTTCTTCCGGTGTGAAATGATCGTTGTAATCCAACCATCCGGGTTGGATGACCATTTCTTCCGACCAAACTCCCCACATGAATTCACCGATCGAACCGATCAATGTGTGCTTGAATGCCAACTGCACTTGATCTGGCTGCGTCGGCGACCTGCGTATCCATGCTGCATCCGGGTCATTGCCAATGCCCTGCGCGAACAGCTGCGTTTCATATCCATCCCATACCGGCGAAGGGCTATCGGCGTGTAACGGTGTTGTACCACCAACATCGTTATTGCTATCTTTCCAGGCATACACGCCATCCGTGGTCCACTCACTCGACGCCGGTACGACTCCAGAAATGTACCAATCTCCGCGGCCGTCGATATCTGAGTCAATCTCCACAGCGTACACGGCTTGCGAGTCTGCAGGTGGCTCGCCTTCGAGGAAAATGGTCACGTACACCCAGTTCCCGCTCATACTCAGTTCGCCGCGGACGATATCAAGATGCTCTAAATAATCCATCACTTCGGAAGTGTACGGTCGCTCAATGAGATTGATATCGAAGTTATCTGCGATCGCCCTGCGTTCTGCAGCAAAATCTCGTGTGGAACGATCCGTCATGTAACTGGTTAAGCTGCCCGGATTTTCTGGGCGGACCATGTGTTCTACTGTTGGCGTTGGGGTCACATCAACATCAGGTTCATCCACTGCTTCAATTTCTTCTGGAGCTTCGCTCGATTCGCCTTCATCTTCAGCCATGGCCTGAAGTGTCCCTTCAACGATAATATCCAAAGCCTGCATGGTTTGCGATGCTGCGACATTAATATCGCTTTCCTGGGATGTTGCTTTCGGGCCACAAGCAGCAATAACCAAAATCAACATCATCAGAAGCAGAGCAACAATATCTCTATGTATCCTCATCATGATTTCCTCCATGGAATTATCCATCGCGTCCTGTTTTCTATAAACTATAACGTTACCCCTCTCTTTTTTGTGACGATGTTGTCCAATTGATATAAGTATAACCTTAGGAAGGGATATTATTGCAATTCACTTTATTGATGCGTAAGTGCTCATGACGTATAATCGCTAACCAAGTGGAGTTATGATGTCGAAGAAACCGATAAATAAACCGTCAACAAAATGGACAGGCGCAGAAATTCGTCAATCCTTCCTGGATTTTTTTAAGCAATACGGGCATACCATTGTCCCGTCGGCATCGCTCGTGCCTGGAGGGGATCAAACCCTGCTCTTCACCAATGCCGGGATGGTGCAGTTTAAAGATGTTTTCCTGGGCAGTGGGTCGCGGCCGTATGTCCGTGCAGCCGACTGCCAAAAATGCATGCGTGTTGCTGGCAAGCACAACGATTTGGAGGACGTCGGTCGAGATGACACGCATCACACGTTCTTCGAAATGCTCGGGAATTGGTCATTCGGGGATTATTACAAACATGAATCCATCACCTGGGCGTGGACATTGCTGACGGATGTGTGGGGATTGCCGAAAGACCGGCTCTATGCCACATGTTTCGAAGACGAATTGAACGAGATTCCTCGCGATGATGAAGCGGCAGAGATCTGGCGCCAGCAATCGGGTTTCGATCCCGATCACTTGCTCTTTTTCGGCAGGGAAGAGAATTTTTGGGAAATGGCAGACACCGGTCCATGTGGTCCGGATAGTGAAATCCACTTCGATCGCGGTCCCGAATATTGCAACATGCAGGATGTGAAAGGTCACAAGTGTGCCGTTAACGGCGAATGCCAACGATATCTCGAGTTGTGGAATCTGGTATTCATTCAATACAACCGAATCAGCCCCCACAAACTCAAGCCCTTACCTGCGAAACATGTCGATACGGGCATGGGCTTCGAACGCATCGTTTCCGTGATGCAAGACGTCGATTCCAATTACAAAACTGATTTATTCACACCCCTATTGGATACCGTACAGCAACTGACTGGGGACGATGAACCAGCGCGCAATCAAAATCTTACGCCCTACCGCGTGATTGCAGATCATGGTCGCGCAGCATCCTTCCTGATTGCTGATGGCGTCGTGCCGGGAAACGTTGGCCGCAATTACGTCTGCCGCATGATCATCCGCCGCGCAAGTCGATTCGGCGCCATGATCGGTCTCGATGAGCCGTTTCTCTCGGAAGTTGCAAAATCGGTGATCGCAAATTACGGTGACTTCTATCCGGAGCTCAAACGAAACCAGGCAGCCATATTTCAAACACTCAGCGAAGAAGAACGACGCTTTCACCGCACGATTGATATCGGCGTTGCCCATTTCATGACGTTGCTGGAGCAAACACAATCCTCAGGCTCGAAGACCATTTCCGGGCAATCTGCTTTTGACCTCTACGCGACATACGGCCTGCCTTACGAAATTACTCGCGATCTCGCCGAGGAACATCAAATTTCAACAGACGAAACGGGTTTTTACGAGGCGATGGAGCAGCACCGACTGGCGTCCGGAAATGACGACGACAAAGCGCATGCGGATGAAAACATCGATCTCTATCGGCATATTCTCGAAGACCTGCAAACCTCAAAATCATTGGGGCCGGATGGTGTGGATTACGATCCATATCAATTGAGCCAATCACAAGGAAAAATCCTGGCGCTTATTCGGAATGGCGAACCCGTCCAATCCGCCAATCAAGGCGAGCAAATTGAGGTTGTCCTGCCACAAACCTCCTTCTATGTTGAATCCGGTGGGCAGGTAACCGACAAGGGAAAGATTTCCGCTGCCGATCATTCCGCCTGGGAGATCGAAATTGATCGCACTCGTGAACCCGTAAAAGGGTTGATCCTACACGAAGGCAAGGTACTCAAGGGCACCCCACAGACGAACGATCAAGCGCAGGCAATGATTGATGCAAATCGGCGTTTGGACATCATGCGCAACCACACCGCCACGCACCTGCTTCACGCCGCGCTGCGAGAGGCGCTTGGAGAGCATGCGCGCCAGGCCGGCTCTCTAGTTTCCCCAGACCGTTTGCGATTCGATTTCACCCATCCCGAGGCGATGACACCTGAGGAAATTCGATTGGTTCAAGACCACGTGTCCAACGCCATTTTAGCGAACCATAAACTGACCGTGAATCACAAATCACGCGAGGAGGCGATCGAGGAAGGCGCAATGGCGCTTTTTGGCGAAACCTATGGCGAAATCGTGCGTACGGTCAGCATCGGCGAAGACGAAAGACACTCATACGAATTGTGCGGCGGAACACACGTCGATGAAACCGGCATTATCGGCCCCTTCTTGATCTTAAGCGAAGGCAGCGTTGCTGCAGGAATTCGCCGCATCGAAGCTGTCACCGGGCGCAGAGCGCAAGCCATTATCGATAAGCGCCTTCAAATTCTGGAAGATATTGCAGCGACGCTGGATTCTCCCGTGGATGAAGTCAATGACCGGGTGACAAGTTTAATTACAGAACGCAATCAGCTGGACCGTGAAGTTGCATCCTATCGAACGCAGCAAGCGATGGATGCTTTCGATTTGATCGAACCGCAAGAACACGATGGTGTGCTCGTTCTCACAGGATTAATTCCCGATTCAAACGCCGACATTTTGCGACATTTGACGGATCGGTTCCGTGCCAAATACAAGTCAGGTGTGGTGTTGCTCGCTTCCGTCGTTGATAAGCGACCCATTCTCGTTGCAGCCGTTACCGAGGACCTCCTTTCCCGAAACCTGCATGCTGGCAAATTGGTTAAGCTCGCCGCCAAACCTATCGGCGGAGGCGGTGGAGGGAAAGCGATGTTAGCGCAAGCCGGCGGCAAAGATTCATCCAAATTGAACGAGGCCTTTGAACTCGTTGCGGATTGGGTGAAATCAGAGCTCAAATGATGCTGCTTGCACGCGATGTATCCAAGTGAAAGTCCACATCGTTCATCTTGATTCCCATGACGATTATGCCTCCGCCCGAGATAAATTGTGTTGGGCGAAGTCGCCGCGCGTGCTTATCGTTTGGCCCAAATATGGCCGTATCCTCAACCGCAGGCTCGACCTTGTGCTGCTTCAACGCTACGCCTCGCAGCACAATCTTCAAATCGGACTTGTGACGCACGACGCTGAAGTTCTGGACAACGCAGAAGCATTGTCCATCCCAACATTTGACAAAGCAGACAACGTCACCGATGCTGGCTGGCGCCGCCGAGCTAGAGGCCGCCCGAAGCCCATGCCAGCGTCTCCAAAACGAAAAGAAATCCCCATTCCAACATCCGATGTTCGCATTGAAACTCATCCCACAACAATGACGTCGTTGCATAAGATCCTTCGAGTTCTGTTACTAATATTCACGTTCACCGTGTTTGGCTGCTTTGCGATCCTGCTCGTCTCCCATGCGGAGTTGGTAATTACACCGCTTACCAAAACGCAAGCCGTTGATTTTGTACTACTTCTCGACCCATCCCTGGATGCCCCTGGACTAGATGGTTCCATCCCGAGCCAGTTCCTCACAGTACGGGTTTCGGATGATCTTCGGTTGCCTACCAGCGGCGAAGTTGCCGTTCCCGATTCACCAGCGAAAGGCTTCGTCACTTTTACAAATCTGACTTCAGATTCCATCGACATTGAATCAGGAACGGGGCTTCGGGCAACGAATTTCGACAATCAACGTTTTGTGACGCTTGAAAGCGTGTCCCTATCCGGTGAAATCGGTGCGGAAGTGGAAGCAGCAATCGAAGCTGCCGTGCCGGGTCCTGCAGGGAACCTGTCCACTGGCGCCATAGATGCCGTGGAAGGCACATTGGGATTACAAGTTGAGGTTACCAACATCGTTTATCTTTCGGGTGGCGAAAACGAAATCCATGCGGCAGTTGCCGAAGAGGATTTTAATAGACTTGAAAAAGCGCTCCAGGAAAGTCTGGAAGACCAGGCACTTCAAATGCTGAGCGCCCAACTTATCGACGATCAAATCCTCTTGGTAAATTCTCTTAATCTGACGCATCAATACGAACGGATTTTCGATCGAGAAATCGGTGAGCCGGCGGACACCCTGGGATTGACGATGGATGTTGAGTTCAGCGTTTATGCATATCTACAATCCGATGCCCAAACTGCAGCGAAATTCTCACTTGACGATCAACTACTCACTGGCTTCCAGCCCGTCCCATCTAGTTTTGGCTTCGAAGTTAGGCATGATAATGTCCGCATGCAAAATGATAACTTCGAAATCGACACCCAAGCCTGGCAGGAAATCTTTTTACCCCCCGATAAAGACTTGCTGCGGGAAATCCTTCAATGGGAAAAGCCGGCGCAAGCGCTTTCGCTCGTATCCCAGAGAATTAATGTCACGGAACCCCCCAAGTTGAATCTCCACCCCGCATGGCTGCCGCGCATCCCCTTCCTTGTCACGCAAATTTCTATTCGGTATTCATGGCAAGTGGATTCATGACCCGCATCCTTGCTGTCGATCCCGGAGATAAACGCATCGGCATCGCCGTCAGCGACCCGAGCGGTACGATCGCGAGGCCTCTTTTTGTGATCGAGCACGTTTCCAGGCAAGCAGACGCACAAAGCATCGTGCAGCATGCAGTTGAATACGATGCAGAAATGATACTCGTCGGGATTGCATTGGATCCTTCAGGCCAAATCGGTCATCAAGCCAGAAAGGAACTCCGCCTGGTCGATGCCCTACGTACGATCACAGAATTAGAGATTGAAACCTGGGATGAAACCGATTCCACGCAAACGGCGTTGCAACTTGCCGGTAAGCGAGACAAAATGACGGATGCCCTTGCAGCCGCCGTCTTATTACAGGAATATCTCGATGCCCAAAATACTTAAACGACCTACCTGTTTACTCACGTCAGCCATCGTCATACTTCTTATCTGTGGAGTGATCTGGATTGTGGGATTCGTCATTCTTGGTGTACCCAAGGCGAATGAACGCCTGGGCACTCCTAACCCTCACTTAAATCCGCTCATGCGCACGCTGCTGTCGATATACCTCTTGTCAAACGAGTCGAATCTCGATGAACCCGCGGGCACGCCTGGCTCTTCCATCGATTTCGAAGTGTATGAAGGAGATCTCGCCAGCGACGTCATCGATCGATTGACGGAAACGGGAGCCATTCGCGATGGTTTCCTGCTTCGAAATTATCTTCGCTATCGCGGCTTTGACTACAGCATTGAGGCTGGCCATTATCAACTTTCTGGCGATATGTCGGTACGACAATTAGCGGAAGCGCTCCAGACTGCTCGCCCTGCGTCGATTTCCTTCATCGTGCTCGAGGGTTGGCGCATGGAAGAAATCGCCGAACGAATTGCACTCAGCGGTCTGAACATCACTTACGATGATTTCCTTTCAGCGTGCCGCGAAATCGCACAAAGTAACAACCTTCCGGTGGAATGGCCGGCAGAACCTTCCCTGGAGGGATTCCTATTTCCCGATACCTATTTCTTCGACTTCGATGCTACCGCAGAGGAAGTGATCCTCGCCATGCTGGAGAACTTCGACACGAAAGTTGATACAGAAACACTTGAAGGCTTTGCGCAGCAGGGATTGAGTGTATTAGAAGCCATCACATTGTCTTCCATTGTCGAACGCGAAGCGATCATCCCGGATGAGCGACCACTTATCGCATCGGTTTTCTTGAACCGCACAGCGCTGGGGATGAAATTGGAAGCGGATCCAACCGTTCAGTACTCTTTGGGTCTACAGCTCGATGGTTGGTGGAAGGCGCCGCTCAGCCTCTCCGATCTTGAAATCGATTCTCCTTATAACACATACATCTACACAGGTACTCCTCCCGGGCCAATTGCCAATCCCGGGTTAGCGGCGCTTGAGGCGGTTGCATTTCCTTCTGATAGCCAATATCTGTATTTTCGTGCACTTTGTGACGGATCGGGTCGCCACGCCTTTGCCGAGACCTTCGAAGAACACCTCCAAAACGCCTGTCCGTGATGTTATGATGACCTCCAAAAAATTCGCCCCCTATGGTTCCTGGAAATCTCCGATACAAGCGGAGCATGTCGCTGCAAGCGGCTCTGGATGGGGTGGCTTGATGCGTGAAATCCAGGTGGATGGAAAGAATGTATTTTGGATCCTTCCCAGACCGCAAGAAGGTGGGCGCAACACCCTCATGCAGTGCCGCGAAGATGGAAGCATCGCTGAAATCCTTCCCGCCGACTACAGCATACGAACACGCGTCCACGATTACGGCGGCGGCGATTATTGTGTCCGTGAAGGCACGATTGTTTTTTCCAACGCCGTTGATCAGCGTTTATATCTTCTCTCGCCGAATGCCGATCCCGTTCCCCTTACGGCCGCACCTCCTATAGACGAATCCTGGCGTTATGCAGACGGCTCGATTGCGCCAGATGGTCTAACCCTGCTCTGCGTTCATGAACGCCACCTTTCAACCGGCGTGGTGGAAAACGAGATCATTGCGATCGAAATCAATGGCACATTCGTAATTCACCCCATCGTTAAAGACAGCGACTTTTACGCCAGCCCGCGGGTGAGTCCGGACGGCAAGAAAGTAGCCTGGTTATCCTGGAATCTACCCCGTATGCCCTGGGACGGCACGGAATTATGGGTTGCGGAGCTTCAATCCGACGTCTCCGTTGCTTCAGCGGTAAGAATCGCTGGAGGCGACGCAGAGTGGATTTCCAACCCGGCCTGGAGCTCAAACGGCGATCTATACTTTCTCTCGGATCGTTCCGATTGGAGCAATCTCTACCGCTGGGATGGCGATAAGGTCGAGCAGGTTTTTCAAATTAACGCCGACCTCGATCGGCCAGCCTGGACATTCGGGTATACGCGTTATGCGTTCTTGTCCCATGACCGCATTGCCTTCGTCTACTGGGAAAATGGCATCGAGTATTTGGGCCTCTATGATCCGGTTTCTTCAAGCTACAAAGGAATCAACACGGACTACTCAGCCATCCCCTACATCACCAGCAACGGCGAGGACGAACTCTGGTTTCTGGGCGGCAACTTCCAATTGAAACCTTCGGTCGTCCGCTTGAAGATGAATGGCTCGAACCCTGAAGTTGTCT
>Ga0307430_1000629_pt1 | contig 29505 bp, 19 predicted proteins | sample SalMarWE160130MG_FD_202159 | JGI IMG/M metagenome (GOLD analysis project Ga0307430, IMG submission 202159) | Salt marsh sediment microbial communities from the Plum Island Ecosystem LTER, Massachusetts, United States - WE1603-130 | ecosystem: Environmental > Aquatic > Marine > Intertidal zone >...
CGTGCTCCTCATCCCAGTCAAAGTAAACTCCTCTTATATTCAAAACCTTATCCAAGGCATTATCAATTTCTATGACATTCTCTTTCCACCTTATTGATGAAGATGAACCATAGTTAGTTCCAGGACCTGCTGCATAGAAGTCATAGGTGTTACCTTCACCATGGACGGCAGTGCCGGTGGCCCAGCCTTTAATGCCAGTGGCACCATAGCCATAAATGCCAATGCTACCATAACCACGGACGCCATAGTCCTCAGCTCTACTCCAGAGGCCAGTATTGCTACCGTCCCCATAGATATACATAGCAATATTCTCTCCTGCTTTCTCAACTCTCAATGCATCATTTATAGTTAGAATATCATCCTCAGGATCCTCTAGTGTATTAGCCTGAACAGTGTTGGCAGTAATTGTGCCTGCGTTTAAGATATTCCCACCACTCTTCATATTAATATTCTTATCCTTTATCTCAATCTGTCCATAATAAGTGTTAATAGATCCTCCATCCTTAATGGAAAGGGTGCCAACGTTATAGATGTTGCGACCCTCAGCATCGTACCCTTGAGCTAATACCTGAGCCAAAGTAGGTGTACTGCCTCCGCCAGAAGATAATTCAGTTATTGTCTTACAACTATACCCTTGACTATCACAATAAGAATCAGCTCCAATTTGCCCATTTACATCTAATTCCAATCCATTCGGACCTGTATTTCCTGCAATTCCTACTCTATCATTATAATATATCCCTCCATATCCTCCTACAGACCAAAAGCTGCTCCCTCCTGTAGGCCAAGTGGTAATGCAAGTGTCGTCAACTAAGCAGAATGCAGCGGCTCTAACCGGACCGGCGGTAACTTCCAAACTGCCGGCTTCTTCGTTTCCATAAATAGATACCGGACCTAAATCCAAATCATTATAATCATGCCCTGGATTAGGAGCTGCAGCAAAAACAAAAATTCCTACAAGCATCAGACTGACAAAAGCAATAATTGTGTAAGAAAGCCTATTTGAAATTTTCTTATTTAACAAACCAACTCTTTTTTGTTTTTTCATCCTCATTTTTCCTCTTTTCTTATATTACATTAACAAAAAGAGGTATTTAAATATTTTTGTGGTAATTTTTTATTATAATCGCGGATTAATTAAAATTAAGAACACCAATTATAAGAATTATTTCTGTTGCATAATTCTGATTTCAGCATTTCATTTTCTTCTCTAAGCTCTTGTATCGCCTTGGTGTTCATAGCAGTCACAGCGTTATAATCCACTCCATAAGGTTCTTTCAATCCTGTGTCATCTGTCTTGTAATCAACCAATTCTGGATGAACATCTTTCATTACTTCATCAACATATTCTGCAACAAAACCGCCTTGTATGTCCTGGGTTGCGTTTGGGTCTTTCAAAAAGAAAGTGATTGGTCTTAACTGCATATATGAACCCCAATCAAAATTCATTTCATTTATATCTCTCTTAAGTTTTATTGAAGAGCCACAATCGGTAATCATAGAGGCGCCATCACCATCCCAGCAAAGAGTTTCTGTATTTGCAGTGGTTGGGGCTGCTCCAAAATAGTATTTTCCAGTAGCTGCAGTAAAATCCTGGCTGCTTCCACTACCCCATACACCAGTATAATATCCCACACTATGCACACCCTCATAAGCACCAGTACTGGAGTAAATAGCATACTCACTGGCTCCAGCCCCGCCAACACTTAATTTTGATGCTGGGCTTGCTGTTCCAATCCCAACCTTACCATCTGAACTAACAAACACACCCTCATCTCCTCCGTCTCCTGACAGGTAATTTGAGCCAAGTGCAATGTTCGCAGCAGAGCCTGACATGGTGAGTGTACTTGTAACTGTTAATCCGTCATTCACTGTCACAGCATCATCTTCATCTGAAAGATAGCCATCTGAACTAATTACTAAACCATCTCCTTCATTTCCAATAATCGCATTTCCTATGACTTCTAAATTTGCATCTGGTGTTGTTGTGAGAATACCAATTTCGCTGGAAGTTGTAATATATCCACTATCTTCACTGAAAGTCCAACATTCTGACGCTGCACCTACCCAGTTGCCATGTCCAACTAAGATGTTTCCTGCTACTTCCAATGCTGCCCCTGGGCTTGCTGTCCCAATTCCAACCCTATCATCATCATGACTAACAACCAGGGTGTTTGAATCTATGTTTAAATCAGTATCAAGAGTCCAGCCAAATCCTCCGTCAAGCTCGCTGTCAGATACAGCGTCTGCAGCTATTTCAGAAGAATCCACGTCATTCTGTGTTAAAGAGTCTGCTTCAACCCGATTGCCTGTTACAATAGTGGTTCCTGCAGAATACCAGTCCCCTGTTGCATTAAATGTTCCTGTAACTTCTAATTTCGCTCCAGGACTTATTGTTCCGATTCCGACACCCCCATCATTGTAGTATATATTACTCCCAGATGAATCCCATAAACCTCCACTTCCACCACTAACATTACTTAAACAATTTCCTCCTGTTATGCAAATATCTCCTCCAGTAGAGTTGATACTACCATTTACTTCCAGTTCTTCTCCAGGACTTGCTGTTCCGATGCCGACGTTTCCATCTGAGCTAAGAACAAGCTGATTAGTATTAAACTCACTAGAGTTTGCAGTATAAAGAATCATATTCACTGGAACCCTTGTTCCTGCAGCTCCACTTTGTCTGGTTTCTATATAAGCTCCTGCATCAAAATTGTTTCCAGAATCCGCTCCCATAAAGCCTATAGCGCCTAATAAATCTTCATCTGGAGTTGCAACTTTTGCTCCCAAAGTATTGCTATGGGATTTTCTAAGTATTAAAAAAGGACGATAATTAGATGTTTCAGTGTAGACATCTATATAGTTAAAATTATGTGTATTTGCCCCTGCTTTTGCCGTGTTTAAAGTTCCGTCTGGAGAAGTCGTTCCGATGCCGACGTTTCCATTGCTATCAATAACCATTTTGGTTGTCCCACCTAACATATCTCCTGAATACTCCCTAATTTCAAAATAATTTTGATTAGCCGAGGGATTTTGAACAATAACTAAACCAGCATCCCCATCCCCCCCATACACAGATAATTTAGCTGGCAAATCCTCATTATATTGGGGGATACCATGATCTCCTATAGCGACGTTGGATGTATCTGTTCCAATTTCAACAGGGAGTCTTATTGCTCCAGATGCAATTGGAGTTACAGCATCAATTCCGGCCATACGATCTCCTGATATGTACCGAAATGCTGAATGTGTTGAAATGCCAACAGAATCCGATTCTGTAATCCAGAGTTGCCTATTTCCAGGTTCACTGTATCCAAGGACAAAAGCCACGCCTTCACTGGAGAGAGTCCCACCTGAGTATCCAGCCCCACCTAACACAATTCCTTTATATGCTGTAGAATTGTATATATGTAATTTTGCCCCTGGACTATCTAATCCTATTCCAACATTGCCATCATTATAATAAATATCGCTTCCGTTCGAAGACCACAAATCTCCACCTCCCCCAGCATTACTTAAACAATTCCCCCCCGTTATACAGATGTCTCCTCCTGTTGAATTAATGTTTCCTGCAACTTCAAGTTTCTCTCCCGGATTTGTTGTATTAATGCCGACGTTACCACTACTGAAATTACCTTGAATCAAAGGAACAGCATTTACATTTGCTTGTTTAAGGATGAATTGGTCTGATTCTGTGTTGCCATATCCTGCTTGATAGCCAATTGCTACAACATTATCACCTGTGTTAGAATGTAAAACTTCACGACCTAAAGCCAAAACATTTTGTCCTGTATTTAATCTTCCTGCAAATGAACCTACAAAAGTGGAATAATTTCCTTGATTTTGAACCCCCGCATCACCACCTATTGCTGTCACACGATATCCTGTATTAAGTTGTCCTGCATAAGGTCCAAATATTGCTGCTTCGTATCCGTCGTTCTTATATCCTGCATAATGGCCTACCGCTACTGAACGAACTCCTGTGTTTTCATATCCTGCATAATAACCTATTGCTATAAGCCCTCCAACTCCTAATTCTTCAGCTGTATTTCCTTGTCCAGCATATTCACCAAAATAATAATTATAGTTCGCTGAACCATTACCAGTATTTTTTCCAAGAGCAATACTTTTTGAGGAATTCCAATATTTCACAAAATCATCCCCTCCGAATTTTATTGTTTGGTCATCTGGGATATTTATTGAGCCGTTTACATCAAGAGTATAAGAAGGACTTGTCGTCCCGATGCCGACTTTACTGTTGCTATTATCAATAAAAAAGGTTCCGGCACTAACATTGTCAGAACTTGTAACCAGTTCAACCTGTGTTCCGGCATCAGTCCATCCTGATTGTTCCCAAATATCCTGGGATGAAGCATTACTGCTCGCTCTCCACGGGAGAACATATCCTGCTGTTGAATTTATCGCCAAAAGTATCGGGTTGCTATATGATTCCGCTTCAGTGGTTGTCAGAGACCCTGGAACACTATCGCTCACAAAATAATACGAGCCTCCAGATAATCCTGATAATTCATCAATAAATCCTGAAGAAACAATCTTGAAATTATTTGTATCGACAACTTCTGAAACAATGAACATCCCAAGGGTGTCAGAATTATTTGAACTTGCATTTAGATAATTAGAGCCATTATAGTAAAGTGCGTTTCCGACACCAAATCCGTGCGAATTCTGGGATACAGAATTCTCTATTCTTTTTCCAGATTCACTAGAAACATCACTCAAACAATTCCCGCCTGTTATGCAAACATCAACTGTGCTGTTTATTGTTTCATTTGCTAAGATGCTTCCATTTACGTGAAGTGTTTGTTGAGGGCTTGTTGTCCCGATTCCGACATTACCACCAGTTGAAATGGTAAATGGAGCAGAAGTTATAGGTGTTGCGCTATTAAACATTCTCAAAGAATTTTGGTAAGGCTGTATTGTCCAGTCCTGATAACCCCCTCTGCCTTCTAAAAATAATGTTCCTTCTGCTGAACCATCAGAACCTCCATCTAAGGCATAGGCTTTCAAAATTCCTCTCGTGGTTGTAGTTTTTCCTGCTAAAACATTCCCGATAACTTGAAATTTATCATCTGGACTCGTCGTCCCGATTCCAACATTCCCATTGCTATCCAAAACTAATTGATTTGTATTAAGTCCTGATGTGCTGTAAGTTTCTAAATGCATACGCCCTGGGGGATATGCGCTGCTTCCAGCGTCCTCATAAACAATTATTCTTGCAGCAGGATTAAATACTGTCTCAGCATTATTAGGGGCTTTGAACTCAATCTTACCCATAGCTGTTCCAACATCTAGTTTAGTTATTGCTCCTTTAGTAATATTTTGAGATTTCCTTAAAATTAAAGCGGGAATATTACCCTCTCCTGTAGATGATGTATAAAGGTCATTTTGAATAGTTGAATGAACTCCTAATCCATTTCTTTCTAAATGTAATATCTCTGAGGGATTGTCTGTCCCGATTCCAACATTTCCTGCTCTTTCTATCGTCATAAGAGCTGTTCCACCAGTAGTAGTATCATAAAAAATTAACTCATTTCCTAAGCCTTTATAATAAAGTAAGACTCCAACATTCCCACCCTCCATAAAATTAAGTGAAGCATTGCCCTCTGAAGTAGTTGACCTGATTCTTATTTGTGGTGAACCAGTACCTTCTACATGCAGAGGAGTTAATGGTGTCACCGTTCCTATTCCAACTCTATGATTTACTGAATCAATAAACAAAGTTCCGCTATTAAAATCGTAATCCCCTGTCGGTGCTGTGTCGCCTGTGTTTAATAGATATTGGTCTGCTGTCCAATTTGCTGTCCAGTGGGGGTCTGTTTCTGATATACTTGTAAGCTGACTTCCATTTCCATAAATTAATCCAGTTGCATTTATGTCACCAATAATATTCAAAGTGTTTTGTGGGGAAATCGTCCCGATTCCGACATTACCCAAAAAGTAATTATCTCCTGTGCCGTTGCTTGAAATTTCCCCGCCAAGATACAAATCTCTCCATGTTCTGTCAGCAGAGCCTATATCGAAAACCTTGCTAAATCCTTCCTGCGGAAAAAGGCTTCCGTTGATATTTAAATTCGAAACAGTTAAACTAGTAATATTATAAACATAAAGTGTCTGTGTATAAATATCTCCGCCTGAAATACTTACACCTCCTCCTATCCAGCCTCCATTAAAATCAAAATCTCCATAAACGCTTTTATTCAGCGGCATGAAAAAGCCTGAGTCATAACCATCAAGAAAATCAGAATTATTCACACTTCCAGAGCTAATCTTGGAATCAATTGTTGTATTTAACTGACTTTCATTAAAATCAAGCTGTGTTCCGTTGAAGGTAAAATAATTTTGACTTGAAACACCCACAATCCAGTCATAAATCCCTTTAAACCAAGAAGCTGTCACATTAAAGCCAGTCATATTTAAATTAGAATCCACAGTTATCTCACTCAGATTAACTTGTGTTGCTCTGAAAGAATACGGAACACGGCCAAGCTGGGAAACATCTTTCAAACTTCCGTCACGGGAATAACAGAGATAATACTGCTTATCAAAATCCAGCTCACTCAAATTACCACCGCCAGAACCAGCTGTCGGCAAATAAATTGAAACAATACCTCTTGTGTCTGTGGTCTCATTTACAGAATGATTGTAAACAACAGGTCCTGAACAGCTTGAACTTGAATTCTCTGTTATGTTAAATGCAAATGTGAAAGTCCCTGACTGAATGGTTCCATTGTCATATGTTGTCTGGAGATTTATATGAAGAGTGTCATTAATCTCAGCTGAAGAAATCACACCAAAAAAAATGACTAAACTAAAAGTAAGGAGAATATTAACAAATACTTTTGTATTATATCTTATTTTTAGAGACTTTTCCATATTTTCCTCTTTTATTAAAATTAAACAGTGGGAAGTTTTCTCTTCTCGCCTGTTAAATCAATGGTTTTATCTTTTATAAATTTTACTTACACTAAGGAAAAATATACTTTTACCGACGGAAGAAATGTTTTTCCTTTTTACTTACATGTAGAGATTGTAAGGTAAAAATGCATTAATTGAAAAATAGAACAATTCTGAAAATTATTGGATTAAGAACTAAATTAGTCCCAAATATTTACCTTAGTAGAATGGAGTATAATTACTACAGAGGATATCTGTTTTCTGGATGAAAATTTAAGAAAAATGCTGAAAGTTCTGTTCCCTAAAAAAGATTAAAATATTCTAGATGAAATTCTATAAATTTATAAACATTTTATTTCTTAAGTAATAAGGAGCCTGTAGCTCAGCCGGGTCAGAGCACTGCTCTTATAGGAAGTTAATTCGCAAGGATTAAAATCTCTTGGATTTTCTAAGAGAGGCAGGGGTCCTCGGTTCAAATCCGAGCAGGCTCATTTGAATTAAAATACTCAAATGGTCAAAAAAAGACTTTACAGAAGCAGGAAAGAGAAAATTATTGGAGGAGTTTGTGGCGGATTAGGAGAATTTCTTGACGTTGACCCAACAATAATAAGACTTTTATGGGCTATTATAACTGTTCTCTCCATGGGAGCTGGAATAGTGGCTTACTTGCTAGCATGGATAATTATTCCTAAAAGAAAGAAATGAGAATCCAAAAAAATAGAGAAAAGAAGGAAAAAAGAAAAGATTTCATAAAAGTTAATCTTTAAAAACTAATTTTGATAATTCTTTTTATCTACTAAGCCCCGATAGTTCAGAGGCCAAGAATGCGGCCCTTTCACGGCCGTGACCCGGGTTCGAATCCCGGTCGGGGCGTATCTTTTAAAACATCTTTTGAAGTCCACATATTCTTATAAAATAACCTTTAATCGTTGAATTATGAAAGTAAAAACAAAAAAACTGGATAGGGGAAAAGTAACAAGGCTTGAAACATCAGGTGAATTAAAGGAAATAATAATTAATGAGGATTTTGAAAAACCAAAAAATGCAAAAATTGCCCTATGTTTTAGGGGAGACGAGAGCTCAGGAATAATTGAACTAAACACAAAGGAAGTTGAAATACTCAACAAAGAACTAACTGAAAAAAAACATTTGCTTGGAAATATAAAAATCCTTAAGTTCAAGAAATAATCAAGATTTTCTTAACATATCAAAAAAGTTCTTTTTTTCAAACAATGTTATTTCTGGTTTCCTCTGCTTACCTTCCAAGTCAATGTTTACTTTCAGAAGTCCAAGCATTGAAACAAAAACAGTGCAGACAAGAAGGTTTTTCCCTTCATGACTTTGCAGAGAAAAGATTATTTTCTGAATCTTATTTTTCACACTCTGCGCCTCCATCTCATCAAGAATCATTTTTTCTATCTCACTAAAGTAAAAATCAAAACCCAAATCCATTTTTATTATTTCAGGAGCATTTTTATTTATCATCTCAACAGGAATTTTCTCAACCTGTCCAGCTTTCTCAAATTTAAAGCTAAACATCTCTCCTTTATTAGGGATATAAAAATCAAGATGGCGCTGGTTATCTTTTCCTTCCTTGTCTATTGTAAAAAAACCAGAGCACAAATACGCCTTTGGATTTTCTTTCATAAATCCCTTAAAAACATCAGACAACCTTAATTTTTCCAGATAAAATTGAAGATTCATAATATTTTAATAATTAGATTATTTATATTTTTTCCGCCTAGAACTATTTCCTCTCTGCAATTTCCTTCTTAATCATTTCTGCAAATTTTTCCAGCTTTATTTTCTTAATTTTTTTGTTCCCGCGAATTCTTAAAGCTATTTTTCCTGATTTCTGCTCTTTGTCGCCTGCAACAGCAATATAAGGAACTCTCATAAGCTCAGCATCTTTAACCTTGCTCTGGACAGTGGTTGCCCTGAAGTCTGCATCAATTCTCAAGCAAGGAACTTTTTCTGCAAGTTTTTTTATTACTTTCTCGGCATATTTCTTGTTCCTATCTGTAAAGCTAAGCACTCTGACCTGAATCGGAGCAAGCCACGTAGGAAGCCTCCCGTTTGTGTGCTCTAAAAGAATTCCGATAAATCTTTCCAGGCTGCCAAAAATAGCTCTGTGAATCATCACAGGCCTTTTCCTCTTGTTGTCTTTATCATTGTACTCAAGCCCAAATCTTTCAGGCATGGAAAAATCAACCTGGATAGTTCCGCACTGCCATTTTCTTCCAAGGGAATCCTTCAAATGAAAATCAATTTTCGGTCCGTAAAAAGCACCATCTCCTTTATTGATTTTGTATTTTATCTTATTTTTCTTCAAAACATTTTCAAGAGCTTTTTCAGCCTTATCCCAAACCTCATCACCCCCTATTCTTTTTTTAGGTCTTGTCGAAAATTCTATTTCATATCCAAAACCAAATTTATCATAAATTCTTTTCATTAGTTTTATTGCCCTCAAAACTTCTGATTCTAACTGTTTTTCTTCGCAGAAAATATGTGCGTCATCCTGCGTGAATTCAATAACCCTGAACAATCCAGACAAAACCCCTGAAAGCTCCTGCCTGTGCACAATTCCAAATTCTGCAATCCTCAAAGGAAAGTCCTTATAAGATTTTGGCTTTAGCTTAAAAGCAATCAAACCCCCCGGGCAATTCATTGGCTTGGCTGCAAATTCTCTTTTCTCATATTCAGATAAAAAAATATTTTCCCTGTATTTTTCCCAATGACCTGACAAAAGCCATAATTTTTTGTCGAGGATTTCAGGGGTTTTTATTTCTGTGTATTCTTCTTTTTTTAGCTCTTCCCTCATAAAATTAACAAGTTCATTATAGATAATAAGTCCGTTGTTGTGCCAGAAAGGGCTGCCAGGCGCCACGTCGTTAAAAGAAAAGAGGTCCATTTCCTGTCCTAAAATCCTGTGGTCATTTTCCTTCAGTTTGCTTCTGTCGAGAATGCTTTTCCCAATGCTCCTTAAGATATTCTTGGAGTCAATTTTCTCTTCTTTTCCTTTGATAAAAGGTGAGCCAATTTCCCTCGATAGCTCACTCAAAGGATGCCCCTTAACTTTCAGCTCAAATTCCTTATAATATCCAAAAGGCGCTTTCATAACTTTGAAATCTTTCCCAAGTTCTTCCCCAGCTCTCTCCAAAACTTCAACTGCAATTTCAGGGGGAGCAAGATTATTTGAAAGATGCGCATAAGGATAAAGAACAATCTTTTTCGCCTTGACCTGCTCTGCGATATCCTTCACATTTTTCACAAACTCTTTAACACTTTCCGCAACACTATCTCCTTTTTCAACAGCTGCCAGCACAACCAATGCCTCTGAAACATTCTGCTCTTTTTTCTCTGACTCAGAAAGTTCCTTTGCAAACTTAAGTGCTTTTTTTAGCGGCTTAAACTTAATGTAGTCAACATGGAGAGTTAGGATTTTCATTTTTCTTTGTAAATAAATTTATCAATTTCATTTTTAGCCTTTTCCCTTTTTTTCTGATGCTCTGATAAGAACGCATTTATTTTCTTAATCAGATACTCTTTTAACTCAGAGGTAAGCATTTTCCCGTTCCTATAATCATCCTCAATCTGTTTTAACTTTTTATCATCTGGCTCAAAAAACATTTTCAAATATTGAAATGAAACATCAACATCCGGGTTTCCTCCTTTTTTCCGATGCTCTTTTGTAGTATCTTTCCCGCCTGAAAATGCATATTTTTTTATTTTCCTCTCAACTTCTTTCGGGGGGTCTATTGTAAGAATTGATGCGGCAGTGTCGCTGCTGGACATTTTTCCATTTACCCCTATTAAAGGAGGTAAAAATATACTATGAATAATTGCTGGTTTATAATAACCTAAATTAGGATAAATATCTCTCGCAAGTCTAAAATGGGGATCCTGGTCAATAGCCAAAGGGATTAAACACGGGATTTTCTTTTTCTTCAGAACACTTGGAATAATCGCAGGAACAGCCTGCATTGCTGTATAAAAAATTTCCCCAATATTCCGGTTGTTAGTAAACCCAAAAGCAGATTTGATAGTTGAGAAAGTTATTTTTTTGGCAAATTTTATTGCTTCTGGATATAACAAGCCAGCATGTTTTGTATCAATAAGAAAATGTGTCTTTTTAGGGTCAAATCCTAAAGCGATTACATCCAACATATTTTCATAAGTCCATTTTTTTATTTCATTATATGATTTTTTCTTAAATAAAAATTTCTCGTCATCAGTAAATTGAAACCATAACTCCGCATCAAAAACATCTTGTAACCATTTTGTAAAAATCCATATTCCCAGATGTCCTAAATGAATCGGACCAGAGGGACCACAGCCAGTGTAAAGAAAAAACTTATTTCCTTTTCCAAATTCATCTAATAACCAATTTAGATCTCTATGTGCAAAAAAGATTTTTCTTCTTAACATAAAATGCAGCTCTTTTGTGTATTTCTTAATTCTTTCAAGAGTTTTATCATTTAACTTTTCAACGCCAAACTCCCTAATCAGCCTTTCATAATCTATTTTTCCTGAAACCTTCCAAGGAGTCACCTTAACTGAGCCTTTCTTCATATCAAATACATGCAATTCTTATTTTTAAACTTTAACAAAAACGACTAAATATTTATAAATAATCTCCGACTTTAATATCTATGAAAAAAAGAAAGGTGTTTCCTTCGATTCTGTTATTTGTATTTTTGCTTTTACCCCTGATATCTGCAGAGATAATAATTAATCAGCAGCCAGAGGAAATTTACAACTTGGGGGATACTATATCTGTCCCTGTAACAATCTCAACAAAAACAGAAAAAAGTGATTTTTTGAACATGGAATTAATTTGTGAAGACACAACGAAAAATTTCCCGCAAGGGATAATCTCTCTTGAAAAAGATGGGATAGAAAGCAGAAATCTTATTCTGCCTCTTGAAAAGAAATTCATTGATGATCTGAAGGGAAAATGCAGCATAAAAGTTTTATTTGGAGGTAAATCAACCTCAACAAAAGATTTCAAAATTTCAGATAAAATAACAGTAAATGCAGAGATTTCTGCCACAGAGATCAATCCTAACGGAAGCATTTTAATTGAAGGACAGGCTATAAGAGAAGATGGAAATCCTATTGTAGGTTTTATAAAAGTTTCAGTCAACTATGGAAATAAAACATTATTAACTCAGTCTGAAAAAGTCAACAAAGAATTTTTTTCAATAAATATTGACATTCCTGAGAACATGGCAGCAGGAGCATATATACTAAGGATGAATGTTTATGAACTGGACACAGAAGGGCAAACAACAAATGAAGGATTTTTGAACCGTAACATAAGGATAAAACAAGTCCCAACAAGTCTTGAGATAATCTTTGATAAAAAAAAGGTAGAACCCGGAACTAATCTCCTAGTTAAAACAATACTTCATGATCAGACAGGAGAAGAAATTCCTTCAACAGCTACTTTGACAATAAAAAATAGAAGGAATAAAATCGCTGAACAGAAAGAGGTTGAAACAGGCGAGTTTATTGAATTCTGGATTTCAAAAAATGAGCTTCCCGGCGAATGGAAAGTTACTTCAGAATGCGAGGAGTTCAATGCAGAATCTGTTTTTGAAATAATCGAAAAAGAAGACATAAGCATTGAAATAATAAACAGGACTCTGACGATTACAAATACAGGAAATATTCCCTACAATAAAACAGCCCTTGTTAAACTAGGAGATGAGACGCTTAGAATAGATGTTTATCTTGATTTGGGAGAAAGCCAGATTTACAGATTAAGTGCACCTGATGGTCATTATGAAGTAGAAGTCACATCAGGGGATTATTCTGTTTCTAAGGAAGTTGCACTTACCGGAAAAGTTACAGACATCAAAAGAGTATCAGGAAAAATAAGTGTAATAGAGAATCCTATTGTCTGGATATTCATAACATTACTTTTGGGATTTGTTACATTTATTGTATTTAAAAGAGGATACCAGAGAACTTTTGTAGGATACATTAAATCCAAAGTCAGAAAAAAAGGGAAGAAAGGAACAGGAACAAAAACAAAAGAGTCTGCCTTTGCCAAGCCCTTTCAGTCTTCAAAAAAAGCTCTCGTAAAGTCAGGAAACAAAGCAGAGTTCTCTCTTTCCATAAAAGGAGAAAAGCAAGATGTAAATGTGATTGCTCTCAATATAAAGAATATCAAAGAAATCCAGACAAAAAAAAGCAATGCAAAAGAAACAATCCAGGAGATAGTTGACTTCGCAGAAAGCCAGAAAGCAGTAACATATGAAAGCAACAATATTTTATTCTTTATTATTTCCTCAATAAAAACAAGGACGTTCAAAAACGAGCCAGCAACAATTAAAATTGCACAAAAAACAAATGAGATACTTTCACACCACAACAGGATGTTTAAACAAAAAATAGACTTTGGCATTTCATTAAACTACGGAACAATAGTTGCCAAACAGGACAGAGAATCAGGAGTTTTCAGATTCATGAGTCTGGGAACTCTTATTACAGCTGCAAAGAAAATTTCCTCTATTGCAGAAAACGATATTTTAATAAGCGAAAAAATGAACGATCATTTAAGATCTTATATAAAAACAGAAAAGCATGAAAAAGACGGTATGGCGGTATTTTCAATAAAAGAAATAAAAACCGGCAATGAAGAGTATAAAAAATTCATAAGGAAGTTTCTTGAGAGGCAGAAAAAAGAAAAAAAATAATCCTTTTTAAGTTTTCAGCCTTTTCAACATTACTTCTAGATTTTTTTTAATTTTTTCGTCTTCAGGTTTTTTTCTTTTCCTTCAGGTTTTTCAGTTCCTTCCTCTTTCTTTTTATCTCCTGCTCCTCTTTCTTTTATTTTATGAATCTCCTCCCTGATAATTTCAAGGATATCTCTCTTGGAAAACTTTTTCTTAAGGGAATCACCTTGTAAGAATCTCAAAGCAATGCCTGCAGAAAATATAATTAGGCCAGAGATAAATAAAATCCAGAAAACAGTCCCTGTTTTACTAAAAAACAAACTAAGGAAAACTAAATAGATTTTTGTGACTCCTTCAAAAATATTTTTAAACCAGAGTAAAACAAATGAAGAAGACATCATCAGAGCTCCGATTATTAAGGGAGTATTTTGTTTTTGCCCTGTCAATAAGAAAATAAGAACAGTCAAAACAAGCAAAACAATAAGGGCAGAATTAAACTTTTCATGCCAGTAATCTCTTGCTTTTTCTGAAACAAGAAAAAGTGTTCCTTTCCACCCTATTTGTTTTTCCCTGAAAAGAGAGGAAAAAGAAAAATCCGGCGCAGCTTTCTTAAAACAGTCCCAGAAATTGCAGTCATATTCTTCGTAGTAAATATGATTCACTATGTTTGAAATTCCTGATTCAGTCAAAGCCTGAGGATTTTCATCAAGCTCATCAAGCAAACTGCAGGGAATAACAAAAACATAACCGCCTGCTGAAAAAACGTAAGACACAGGTAAATCTTCAGAAGACTTTTGAACATCAGAAGCATTTTGATTTTGTAAAGTATCATTTTGACTGTTTTGAAGTGTATAACTCTGATTGCAATGATCAACCATAAACTCTGAAGCCTTTTCCATTTCTTTAGTCAGATTAAAGTCTTCTTCAATAAGATTGAACTTTCCATCAGTTAAATTTTCTGCAATCACAGGAAATTCCTTCTCAACGTTTTCATATTTCAATGAAAGGAATATTGTAAGAAAAACACACCCAAAAATGAGCATTACAAAAAACACAACAGAAACAATAAACAGCAAACTTCCTTTAATAAATCCCATAAAAAATAAAAGCTGGAGGTGTTTATAAATTTTGATAATAAGAAAATCAACAAAAACCTTTATTAACTAACTTGACTTTTTTTAGAAATGGAAAATAAAAAAGAGGTTTCAGCGGTGATAAAGGAAAAAAAAGAAAAGATAAAACACCCTGATTTCATAAAATGGTTTTCTGAGCTTGATAAAAATTCGGGAAATGTTGCAGGGGGAAAAGGGGCAAATCTTGGAGAAATTTACAAACTTAAAATTTCTGTTCCGCAGGGATTTGCCGTCACAGCACAGGCTTATAACTATTATATAAAAAAAGCGGGTCTCGATGAAAAAATAAAAGAAATTCTCGGGAAAATTAATTATGAGGAAACAGACGAGCTGAACAGGTTTACAAAAGAGATTCGCGAAATGATAGAAAAAGCCGCAATGCCTCCTGAAATGGAAGAAGAAATTATTGAAGCTTACGAGGACTTGGGAGCAGAAGAAGCCGGATTAAAGGAGCAACCAGCTTATGAAATTATCAAAACACCTTCAGTATCTGGAGAACCTTTTGTTGCTGTCCGAAGCTCAGCTACAACAGAAGACCTTGCAGATGCAAGTTTTGCAGGTCAGCAGGAAACTTTTTTAAATGTAAAAGGAAAAAAGCAGCTTTTGGAAAAAATAAAAGAATGTTTCTCTTCACTTTTCACACCGCGGGCAACATATTACAGAAACAAAAAAGGATTCAAGCACGAACAGGCAAGCCTTTCAGTCATTGTCCAAAAAATGGTTGATTCTGACAAGTCCGGAGTTATCTTTTCAAAAGACCCTTCTATGAAAAAAGACGATGTAATTATAGAAGCTGTATTTGGTTTGGGTGAGGGAATTGTCTCAGGACAGATTTCGCCTGACAGGTATGTTCTCTCCAAACCAGAATCAAAACAAGGCAAGGAATCAGAATTAAAAATTAAAGAAAAAGAAATTGGAACAAAAAAGATTGCCATAACCCGTGACTCCTCTGGGAAAAAGCAAGTCGTGAAACTTAAAGAAGAAAAATCAAAACAGCAGGTGCTCAAGGAAAATGAAATAAAAACTCTTGCTGAAATTGCCTTAAAGCTTGAAGACCATTACAAAAAACCCCAGGACATTGAATTTGCAATTGAGAACAATGAGATTTACATTGTGCAGACAAGACCAATAACAACTCTTGAGAAGCGGGCAGAGGCAGGTACTATAAAAGAACTTAGCGGTGAAGTCATACTAAAAGGGCTTGCAGCATCTCCTGGAATCGGCTCTGGAAAAATCAGGATAGTAAAAAATCTTGACGATTTAGGGAAAGTAAAGAAAGGAGATATCCTTGTTACAGAAATGACAAATCCAGATATGGTTGTAACAATGCAAAGATGTGCAGCAATTGTCACAGATGAAGGAGGACTCACAGCGCATGCAGCAATAGTATCAAGAGAAATGGGAATTCCTGCTATTGTAGGAACACAAACAGCAACAACAAAACTCAAAGAAGAAGAGGTAATTACTGTCGACGGCTACACAGGAAAAGTATACAAAGGGAAAGTTGCTGAAACTGCCCAGAAAGAAATCAAGAAAGTAACTGCTGAAACAAAAACAAAACTTAAAGTTATAATTGACCTTCCGAGTTTTGCGCAACGTGCTGCAAAAACAGGTCTGAAAAGAGTTGGTCTTGCAAGACTTGAAGGAATAATTGCTGAGTCAGGAAAACACCCCCAATATTTCTTGCAGAGTAAAAATATGAAAGGATACGAGGAGATTATCTACAAAGGACTCAGTGAAATAGCAGAATATTTTGAAGAAATCTGGGTAAGAACATCTGACATAAGAAGCGATGAATTCCAAAATCTCGAAGGTGCTTCAAAAGAAATAGAAACAAATCCAATGTTAGGAATGCACGGTATAAGATATGGCTTAATACATCCTGAAATTTTAAAATCAGAATTAAATGCAATGAAGCGTGTTTTCGAGAACGGAAGCAAGATAGGCATCCTAGCACCACAGATAATCTCTGTTGAAGAAATCAAAAAAATAAAATCGTATATCAATGAAATCGGATTCAGCCAGGCAAAAGTAGGAGTAATGATAGAAACACCTGCATCTGTTCAGGTTATAAAAGAACTCTGCGATGAAGGCATAGATTTTATTTCCTTCGGAACAAATGACCTGACCCAATATACCTTAGCTGTTGACAGGGGAAATGAACAAGTCCAAAATATTTACAATGAAATGCATCCTTCTGTCCTCCACCAGCTTGAATATGTAATAAAAGTCTGCAAGGAAAAAGGTGTTGAAACAAGCATCTGCGGTCAGGCAGGAAGCAGGAAAGAAATGGTTAAATTCCTTATTGAAAAAGGGATAGACAGCATAAGTGTAAACTCTGACATGGCTGCAGACATTGCTTCTTATATTTCTGAACTTGAAAAAAAACCGGAATCTGGATTGTCTAAAGATGAACAAAAACCTGAAGAAGCGAATGAACCAAAACCTCTTCCTCCATATACCGGAGAAAAAACTCTGGAAGAAAATGAAAATAAGATTGTTAAAGAAGAAGCCCCAACGATAAAGGGAGCAGAACCTCTTAAAGAGATAGAGGAAGAACAAAACACAGAACCAGAGCTGGGAGTTATAAATGAGGTAAAAGAGAACATAGAAGAAGGAGCAGAAGCAATAGAAGAAATTGTTGAAAAGGTTGAAGAAGCTGTGGGTGTGAAGCCAAAAGAAGAAGAAAAGGAAGAAAATGTTCTGGATATTTTTTAAATATTAAATATTAGTATTTAGTCTTCTGCCAAATATTTATAAATAAAAAACACCACTAATATACATGGCTAAGACTTCTAAAAAGAAAAAGGGCACAGCTAAAAAAAAGAGGAAGAGAAAAGCAAAAACTGTAACAGTAAAAAAGACAAAAAAAACAACCAGGAAAAAAAGAGGTTCGACAAAAATAAAATATGAATCGGTAAAAGAAATAAGATTGGACAGAGTACTCACAGATAATTTCGTTGCTCTTCAAAAAGTTATGGTAAATCTCTCTAAAAAATTTGATGATCTTTCAGGCGAAATCTCAAAACTTCTTAATTTATTTGAAATTTCTGCTCAAACTCTCGCAAAAAAAGATCTGGAATCGGGAGGAGATAGCAAAGACACAAAAAAAATTCTTGAAAAACTGGATACTATTTCCAAGCATGCAGGTCTGATTGGGAAAGGATTAGTTCTGATTCATGAACAAGGTAAAGAAGGAAGAGAGGAATATGAAGAAAGCTTCCCGGAAATGCAAAGATATTCTCCCCCCCAGGTTCAGAGACCAATGATGCTCCCCCCTCAAAGACCTATGAAACGCCTTCCTCCAAGACAAGGATTCTCTGAACAAGAAGACCACATGCACATAGAATCAAATGAAGAAAAAACTAATGAAAGAAAAAATTCTTTTTGATTAAAATGCTCAATCAAACGTCGAAAGGCTTTAGAAAAGTCTTCATTCTTGAATTCACGAAAGAGCTGATAAAAAATACTAAAAAATACAGAGAACTGACAATAAAAAGAGAAGTAAAAAGAATTCTTAAGGATGAATCTCAAGAAAAAAAATACAAAACAGAAAAGATAATAGAAAAGAAATTACCTCCGAAAGAAAAATTAAAAAAAATAGTTCATGAAAAGCTTAAAGAAGAGAATAAGAGAGTATTTCAGCTAAAGAAAGAGGAAACTCCTTTAATTGGTTCTATTGAAAACATAAAAAAAGAATTTAAAAAAGAGCCTAAATACCCTGTTAAAATACCCGCAACTAAGAGACCTTCTCATTCTTTTCTACCTCTTAGAATTTCAGAACCCCCTCTTCCGGAAACAGTCAGATACATAAGACCTGTGCCAACTCATAGAGAAATTGATCTCGAAAAATTAAATCCTCTGATAAATGATCCTTTTGTAAAGATAATAGAATGTTTTGGTCCTGATCAAAAAATCTTTGTCTCTGGGACAATGGGCCGTAAAAGTACTCCCATCATACTAACAAAAGAAGAAATTGATGATGTGATAAAAAAATTCTCAGAATCTTCAAGGATTCCTGTCCACGAAGGAATACTCAATATTGCTTTTGGGAGACTGCACTTATCATCAATAATTTCAGAGATCACCAGTCCAAAATTCATTATAAGAAAAATGCTTAATCTTCCTCCTAAATTTTAAACAGACCACTCTCCTAAAAATTCATCCCTTTTTTCACCTGGTTCCTCTTCATGCGAAAGGGTCATTGCAATGTCTTTAAGAAATTTGATTCTGTCCCTTTCCATAAAAGACTCAATAATTTCTCTGTTTAAGTCAAGGTCATAAGAACGAATCATCTTGTAATCTGCAAGCTCGTATTTCAAAACAAGGAGATTGTTCTTTTCCTTCGCCTCACTGACATTCATAGTTATATTCTCTCCAAATTCCCTGAAAAGGATGTCTCTTTCTGAATTACTTAGTTCAATAACTTCTGGTAAAAAAATCATTTTTGTTTCATTAATTTCTGTGATATTCTCTCCTATTCCGCCCTCCTCTACTATTGCTAAGAAAGAAAATACTTCTTTTCCAGAACCGGGCTCAACAATTTTTATCTTCAATTCCCCCAGCACAAAAGTCATATTCAGATCAGAAATATTAATAATTAAATCAGTGCCAGAAAAACCTTCAGCGATTTCAGAATAATTAGTAGAAACAATCACTTTGCAGTCTTCAATTTTTAATTCAATATCTTCTTCAGATAAATTTTTTAAATCTGTCCTGACACTTCCTGGTTCAATCACCACACTCTCCAGCCCTTCTCCTTTTTCAAAATTATGAACAAAATCCTGATTAAAAGAGACTTCTCCTGGAATAACCACAGAATTTTCAGTTGCATAACCAGTTGTTCTTAAACTCAAAAAAAAGCCAGAAATAATCTTCGCGATTTTTAAAATAAGCATCTGATTTTCAGTCTCTGAAATTGTTTCTCCTGTTAAAGGAGCTTCACCACTCTCTTCACCAGCTTCATTAACTTCATCCTCTTTAGATTCTTTTTCAATTACCTCATCAGTTTCAGTCTCTTCAACCTCGCTTTCACTAGTCACAACATCCTCGCTATTTTCGCTTTCTTCAGTTTCTTCAGTGGTCTCATTTGTTTCATCATTAGATTCATTTTCTTCAATAGTTTCATTAGCTGTTTCCTCTCCTCCGCCAGTCGCCTGACCGCTTTCATTATCACCCATAGTTTCGTTAATGATTCCAGTGATAGTTTCGTTAATGGTGATATTGGTTTCAGTTTCTTCGGTATCTTCTTCAGCTTCTTCAGTGGTCTCATTTGTTTCATTAATCTCAGAAACTTTCTTTCCAAATTCAACAATCAAATCAAAATAAACCAAATGAGGAATTTCCTTCTCAATAATTTCTGAATCATGTATTAAATCCTTTAAATAAAACTCTGAAATATTTCCCCCATTTTCAAAAATGATTTTTGATGTCGCCGGAATAAAATCTTCTTCCTCTAAAGAAAGATTCAAACTACCCTCAACAATTCCTTTTTCTAAATAAGAATAATTCACATCAAAATCAAGAACAGCCCTCCCCGTTACTTCGCCTTTAAAGTTTCTAAGAAAAAAAACAAGCGTTAAAAAAACAAAAATTCCTAAAAGAACCAGAGAAATTTTTTTGTAATTTATTTCCCTCTTCTGAGGACCTATATACTCTGACACAACTTTTCCATCAACCCTTTTGCTATGATAAACATATGGTCCGTAAGTTTTACCACCTCTCTTAATATATTTCTTATAAGCCATCTTAATGTGTAGGGTAACTACAAAAAGAGAAAATAAATAATATATTTAAAGGTTTCTTAGAAAAAATAAGCATTCATATTTATTCATCTCAGGAAGTTCCTGTCGATTGATTCTCTTCAAATAACTCAGGGAATCTGTCAGGGAAACATTCTATAGCTACAAGATACCTAACTTGTGTATTCCCTTGCTCATCCTGTCCAACAGGCAATATAATTGGCTGTTGCTGACACTGGACTGCTCTTTGTGCAATATCCGCGATAGCATCATTATATCCAAGACTAACATAACCACTAATTTTTGGCCTTACCAAAAAAGTATAAGCAACAATAGAAGCAAGAACTACAATTACTGCAACCAAGATAGCTATAGTAACTTTTGTTTTTTCAGCCATAAAGAAATTTAAGCATACTTCCTTTAAAAACTTTGTGTGATTCTAGTTTATGGATACCTTAATCCGCTGTTGTAATCTCAACCAGAGTTGTAACATCGCCCCATGTAGAATTTCCTGCGATAGCGTCACTACTTGCTCTCAATAGAACAGAAATAATATCTCCTGCTTCAAAATTGACAACATCAACAGACTGGACTGCATAATCTCTTTTTACTCCTGAGCTCACTGTACCAATCAAATTTCCAAACCCAACTCTCTCACCGTTTACATAAACAACAATTTCTAAATTTCCTGAAGATTCTTCAAATACCTCAAGATTTGTTGAAACAGCTGTAATGCTACCGTCATGAACCATGACATACCCTTTTTCCAGACTTGTTTCAACCTCTGTTGCTGTCTTCAAAAATCCAGAACCAGACATTATTCCTGAGTAACCAAAATTCAAGAGCATTGAAACTTTAGATTCTTCTTTTATTTCCTTAACCTTGTCAGAAACAGTTAAAACAAAAATTGGCTTATCTTCTCCATAATTAACTTCATAGACAGATAGATAAGTCTCATCTATGTTTTCCACGTCAATCTGTTCAGGTAATTTATTAAAATCTACTTCTTCTATGCTTTTTATTTTTTCTTCCCCAATCCCTTTTTTTTCAGCAACATTCTTGACAATCTTTTCAGTATTCTCTGACAAGCCAATATTTTCTGCAAATACTCCGGCTATTGAAAGAATCATTATAAGTGCTATAGCTACAAATAATCTTTTCATTCCTCTTTTCATATAAAAACAAATAAGCAGGAATATTTAAAGATTACTATCCAAGATTTTAAAAATGGAAACGCTCTAATAAAAAAATGAAAGATAAAATAACAAAAGAAAAACTTGAAAAATATTTCAGATTAACGTCAGCAGCTTTAGAAGAAGCAAAAAAAAATATCATTAAAGGAAAGGAAAAAGAAGCTGATGAAATTATTGAAATGGTTTCCAACTATGTCTCTGACTCAAAATACTTCCGGGATAATGGTGATTTTATAAACGCATTCGCAGCTCTCAGCTACGCTCATGGCTGGCTTGACTCCGGCGTCAGACTTGAGATTTTTGATGTAGAAAATAACTTACTTTTTACTGTTAAGTAAACTATAAAAAGGTTTCACTTTTTCTTCAACAATCTCCGAATAACCACACAAATAACAATCAAAACCACCAATCCTCCTGCAATCCATATATCTTTCCTAATCTTAAATTTACTTGATGATTGCTGTTCCTCCTGCTCTTCAGAAAGAATCTCCTCGTGGATTTCCTTGAATTCCAGCTTAGCATAACCATTACTCTGCACTTCTTTCACAGAAATCTGCAAATCATAATATCCATCATCATCTAAATCAATCTTCCCTGTTTCATTCAGATCCACGGAATAATCTTTTTTATCAACAGAAACAACAACTTTATTATTTGAAATTTTCTTAACCTCAAGGATTTTCTTTTCTCTGTTAATCTCAAATTCTATTTTCCAGTTTTTCCTCAAAGATTTTTCATAACCCTCTTCCATTTGTTCCTGGCTTGGTTTAAAGGTTGGGTAGCCTCCACCACTGGCACGGCTGACAGTGTAACTTATAGAAGAACTTGCAGAATTTCCTGTATCGTCTTCTGCAGTACACTCTGTCGTGAAAGTTCCTGTTGAAGAAGTTGAAGGATTTACACTGTATGAAACAGTTGGACTTGAATCAAAATTATCAGTAGCTGAACATGAACAAGTTATTTGTTCGTCCAATTGTACAGAAGTTGGTAAGCAGGAAAAGAAGATTGTTGGTGTAACAGATTCGTTTTCTTCTAACCCAATACTACCACTCGGTTCGGGATATAATGCTTGATATAAGCTTCTGTTTTCTGCAACATACACCCAAATTCTTGATGTTGTTTGTACTTGGTCGGGAAGAGCTGACACATACATTAAAGTTCTATTTTCCTCTTCAAGAATCCATACGTCTGCTAATTGATCATTGCTGGCATTAGCATTTCGCTGAATTATAGGAGTAGGTGATTGTTCTGTCCAGTTTATTCTGTTCGTACTTGTCCACCATGTAATGTCACTCGGTAGAACGCCACTATGCTTAAAAACTGTATGCCCAATCATATAGTAGATGTTTCCTATTTTATGCATTTCTGGTCCACTAGCCCATGAAAGAATGGGATTACTACTATGTTTTGTCCAAGTCTTCCCATCTGATGAGTTTGCATAACCTACATCCCAAGTTCCAGTATCAACATCAGAAGCCTCATACCACATATAGTAGTTAGACCCTTCCTTTATTACAGCAAGATTTCCTAATTGAGAATCATCCCATTGTCCCGATCCCCCTTTTGTTAACACGCTACTTTGACTATTCCAAGGCCCGGCAAGTTCATCTGCTGTGTATAAATCGTAATATGAATTCTGTCCATCATCCCAATCTATAGCATATAGATACCATTTTTCATTAATTTTGTCTTTCATCACATAAGCACGCAGATGGTCTTCTATAACAAGTGTTGAATTTGTCCAGTTTAATGCATTAGAACTATTTGAATAATAAATATTGAGATGATTTCCCCCAGTGTTATTGCCCCCAGTGAAAAATGCATGATAGGTATTATTCAATTTTAGGATATTTGATTCTCCTATCCATCTATCAATAGATGAATGAATATGACCTATTATTGGATTATTTTCGTATTTCACCCAAGGGTCTGAAACAACCTTCCTTCGCTCATAGTTAGCTTTTGCTTTAATAGCAGACCTATGACTAGATGATATTTCTAGCTCATCCATTTCTCCCTCAAAAGACTGTGTTCTTGTTGTCCCATCCCAATAAGCACCCCAAGTAAAATCAGCTAAAGTACCATTGCCAAAACTATCTCTTACACTATAATCAGCAGCTCCATCAGTAAGGGAATTATTAATATATATAAAAAGACCTTCATAACCCCAAGCAACCCTAACATGATACCAAGTCCCACCTGTCCATGAGGTCTTCGAGGTGGTTATATTTTTAGCACTGCCATTATTCCATTTTCTAAGCTGTAATTTACCATCTACCTCGTTTGCATATAAATCAATAAAATCAAATGGACTATTATTATTAAATTTAGTAAACAATCTTTGAGATGTAGTAGCAGAAGCGTTAAAAGTATTGTCAAATTTGAACCAAAATGATACTTGTCCATTTTCACTAACATTGTCAAGGACATTATTTATTTCAGCATAATAAGTCCCAGCAAAATCCAATGAATTACCCGAACTGAATTGTGAACCTCCATCAAGACCAGAAGTACCTCCATCAACACCAACCCATATTGACGAGTTTGATAAGGTCATGTTATTATTACCTGTTTCATCAAAAATTGAAGTTCCTGAACCTTCATCAGCATGATAGACACCTAAATGATCGCTATCAACTATCAATTTTGTCATTGCAACCGAAAAATTTGACAAAGATAAAGCATCATTGTTCCCGTAATACATATAAACTGTTGTATTAATATTATTTGTTAACTTAGGAACTTCAACCCAAATTGTTGAATTTGAACCAGTTATATTACATTCTTCTATCCAAAAATTTATTAAACTATCTGTTGAATTTGTAACCCTTATATCTTTACAAGTTGAATTTAATTTTCCTGCATTATACTCATCAGTTAAATTAGTCTGAATTTTCACTTGATAATCTGTCAAATTTTCTGAAGTTACAGAAATATTTATTGGTTGCCTATAACCCCAAGAATCATTCCACCAAGTAGTAGCGTTAACATTTTGTGAAAAAATTATTATAAACAATACTAAAAACAAACTTATCAACAAACCCCTAAAATCTCTTCCCCCTACAACCCGATTCAAATTTTGGAGGAAATTATTATTATCTCTTTTCATAATAATATTATAAAAATCACATTAATAAATATTTTCTTTAAAATTACCTTACAAAAAGGAAGCTGAAGGCGGATTTTTTAAAAAACTATAAAAACCCCCTCCACTTTTCTTTGAAATGAAAAAAAAGGTGATAGTATTAAGTCTCGGCGGCAGTCTTATAATTCCTGATGATATTGATATTAGTTTTCTGAGAAAATTCAAAAAAATCCTTTTAAAAAACACCGGAAGATATAAGTTTGTAGTTGTCTGCGGCGGAGGTGGTATTGCAAGAAAATATATTTCTGCGTTAAGAAAAGAAGGATTGAGTGAAAAACTTCAAAGCTTTTCAGGAATTTCTGCGACAAGAACGAACGCCCGTTTCATGACTTATTTCTTTAATAAAGACTCTGAATATGGAATTCCGCATACTAAAAAAGCCCTTAAAAAATACCTGAAAGAACATGATATTATTTTTATTGGAGCTCTTGAATACAAGCCAGAACAAACATCAGATTCAACAGCTGCAGAACTTGCCAGAATTTTTAAAACAGATTTTATTAACCTCACAAATGTCTCCGGTCTTTATGACAAAAATCCAAAAAAATATAAAAATGCAAAATTTATTTCAAGGATAACATGGCATGAATTTGACAAAATGGCGAATCAAATGAAATATCAGCCAGGCCAGCATTTTGTTCTTGACCAGACAGCTTCAAAAATAATTCTTGATAATAAAATCACTACATTCCTTCTTGGGCAGGACACAAAACAGCTTGAAGCTGTTCTCAGAGGGAGAAAATTTAAAGGAACTCTGATTAAAGGCTAGCTTATCTAGAGAGATACTTTAAAAAATTATTAATTAACTCTTCCTCAGCAATACCACTTGGCTGATGATGATACCATCTTCCTTTTCCTGACTCTTCAAGATAAATTGCTTCTATATAACTTAAAGTATTATCTTTTGCAATTGAACAGGCTTTAGAATGAATACTTAAAATTCCTCTTCTTGAGTCCCCCCCAGAATTAGGGGTTTCTGTCCATCCATAGGTTAAAGGTTCTGCGCATTCATTAATAGTGGGCACTATCTCGCCTGCCGGAGAAGTTGTAGGTTCTACATTTGAGATTGGGTGAATCAATTCAGTATTATCATTTCCTTCTGTAAATATGTAATAACCAGAATCATAAAGAGAGTTGAGAAGATCACGTTTCTCACAAGCCCAAGCTGTTCTGATACATGCAATTATGTTAGGTCTTTCATTTTCTCCTAAAGTTGATAGATAATTTTCCAATTCTTCTTTTGAACTTATTGAATCTTTTATTTCTATGTTATATCCTAAATCATTTATTTTATTCTTCCAACCAGTTTCCCCTTGTTTTTCAATAATTAAGATTTTTATTTCTTCGGGATTTTTTGTCCACCATTGATTTTCTAAGGTGAGTTCTTTTGAATCTTTATCACTAATCGTATCAACCTCTCTTCCAAATTTTTCCTTTCCGCTTTCAGAAGTGATTCCAGGAGCAATGGAAATTTCTTTGACAAATGCAATATCTGCAAATTCAGAAGAGGAAATTGTAAATTTTTGTGTTTCAAGCTCTTTTAATGTTGTTTCTTTTTTAATTGTCTGGCTATTTTCTCCATCAGAAATAATAAAAGCTATCACACTTATTTCAGTTTCTCCGTCTCCCCCTCCTCTTTTTACTGTAACTTTAATTTGATCCCTTTCCACATTCACTTTTTGTATTTGCAAATCCAGAAAAAAACTTCCTAATTCAATTCCTTCTGCTCCTTCACTTATTATATTTCTTATCGCGACCCAAACAATTCCAGCAGAAACAATAACTAAAAGAATTATAATCAGGGTCGCAACAATGGCTGAAACACCTTTTTTATTCATGATTTTAGAATGATTTAAAAGTTTAAAAAGTCTATTATTTTTGGATAAAATGGCGGGAATGAAGGATTCAGTTTTAATCTGGTCAAATAATTTTGAAAAAGCACGGAATGATATAAGAAAAAATAAAGGTAAAGAGATTATTTTTCTAAGTAGTAATGATGAATTAAACAGAAAAGTTCTTGAAAAATTACCCATCCAAATCCTTTCAATAAACCAAACAGGAAGAAAAGATTTTCAAAAACAGAGAAATTCCGGCTTTAATCAAGTGCTTGCAAGGCTCGCTAAAAAAAATAATGTGGCAATAGGAATAAATCTTGATGAGATAATAAATGCCAAGATACCAGAAGAAAAATCACAAATACTTTCCAGGGCCAGACAAAATGTAAAACTCTGCAATAAACACAAAGTCAGAATGAAATTCATTGCGCAAAAAGGAAGAAATTACAGAGATGTGTATGATTTAAAATCTCTTGGTCTTGTTCTTGGAATGCCTACCTGGATGATTAAGAATATAACTTAATTTATTATCTCAGAGTATTACAACCTAAACAAAACCCTTTTAATCCCCTGCATATTAAGTTTATTATGACTACCAAACCCATAGAAAAAATTCTGGAAAGTTTAAGTCCGAACGAAAGACGGATTTTACCGCACCTCAAGGAAAAAGACATGACTGAAATCTGCAAAAAGTCAAATCTGGGGAAAGTCTCAGTAATTAGGTCTCTTGAATATTTAAGTCATAAAGGCATAGTGGAAGTTTCAACTAAAAAAAAGAAAATTGCTGACGTCGGAGTGAACGGAGCCTTGTACAGAAAAAAGGGGCTGCCTGAAAGAAGATTATTAAATCTCTTAAATGAAAAAAGAATTTTAAAGATCTCTGATGTCTTGAAACAAAACAATCTTAACGAAGATGAATTAAAGGCATCTATTGGTGTTTTAAAAAAAAGGGGCTTAATTGAACTAAAAAAAGAAAAAATAATTTTTAATGCAAACAAGGAAGAAATTTCCAAAAAAACCCCTGAGGAATCCTTACTTGAGAAACTTCCCTTAGATTATGATTCACTAAGCCAGGAACAGATTTCTTCACTCCAGTCTCTTGAAAAAAGAAGAGAAATTGTTAGGACATATGAAAATACTTTCATTAACATAAAAGTGACTCCTCTTGGTAAAGAGATTATGGAAAGCGATTCAAAAGGCAAAAATTTGATTGAACAAATAACTCCTGAGCTTCTGAAGAAAGAATCTTCATGGAAAGGAAAAAAATTCAGAAGATATGACATTACTTTGCCAGTTTCACAGATAAATGGGGGAAAGAGCCATTTTGTTAACCAGGCAGTTGATTACGCAAGAAAAATCTGGACTGAAATGGGCTTCAGAGAAATGACTGGCAATTTTGTGGTAAGCAGTTTCTGGAACTTTGATGCATTGTTTACAGCGCAGGACCACCCTGCAAGAGAAATGCAGGATACTTTCTTTATTGAAAAAAAACTGCAAAATATTGACGCTGGAAAAGAGATTATAAAAAAAGTGAAAGAATCTCATGAAAAAGGAGTTTCAGGAAGCACTGGATGGAAGTATTCCTGGAATGAGGAAGAAGCCAAAAGGCTTGTCCTGCGAACGCATACTACCTGCCTCTCTGCACAAACTCTCGCAAAATTAAAAAAAGAGGAACTTCCTGTAAAATTCTTTGCAATAGGAAAATGTTTCAGAAACGAAACCCTTGACTGGAGCCACGGATTTGAATTCAACCAGACAGAAGGAATTGTAGCAGACAAGAACGTCAATTTCAGACATCTTCTTGGATATCTTCAGGCCTTCTTTGCCAAAATGGGTTTTAAGAAAGTTAGATTCAGGCCAGGTTATTTCCCATACACAGAACCAAGTGTTGAAATAGATGTCTGGAATCCTGAGAAAAAAGTCTGGCTTGAACTGGGGGGGGCAGGCATATTCAGGCCAGAAGTTGTAATCCCTTTACTCGGAGAAAATATCCCTGTACTCGCATGGGGCCCTGGATTTGACAGAATTTTGATGGATTACTATCAAATAAAAGATTTAAGAGAACTTTACAAAAACGATTTAACTCAATTAAGAAAAATGAGGTTTTGGATGAAATAAAAAATGGCAGTCATAACAATAAATAAGAAAATCTTTGAGAAAGAAATCGGAGCATTAACTGATGAAATGCAGAACAAAATTGCGATGTTTGGAACACCTGTAGAAGAGGTGACAGAAAACGAAATTCATATTGAGGTTTTCCCAAACCGCCCGGATTTGCTTTCTTACCAGGGATTTAAAAGATCTTTTCTTGCATTCCTGGGCAAAAAAACAGGCCTAAAAAAATACAAAGTGAACAGGCCGGAAAAAGATTATGAAGTTATTATAGACAGCTCTGTAAAAGATGTCCGCCCGCACACTGCATGTGCAATTGTTCGTGGATTAAAACTTGACGACGAGAAAATTCGTGAATTAATTGAAATTCAGGAGAAACTTCATCTGACAATAGGAAGAAAAAGGAGAAAAGTTGCAATAGGGATTTACCCTTTGGAAAAAATCAAGCTTCCAATAACTTTCAAAGCAATAGAACCTGACCAGATAAAATTCACGCCTTTAGAGATGAACAGTGAGCTCTCAGGACTTGAAATTCTTCAGAGGCATCCTGCAGGGAAAGAATATGCCCATCTTCTTGCCGGAAAGGCGAAGTTCCCTATATTTGTTGATTCAGCCGACCAGATCCTAAGCATGCCGCCAATCATCAACTCGCAGTTAACAGGTCGCGTGTCTTCTGAAACAAAAGATGTTTTTGTTGAATGCTCTGGTTTTGATTTTGAAACTTTGAAAATATGCCTTAACATAA
>Ga0307430_1000631_pt1 | contig 29446 bp, 27 predicted proteins | sample SalMarWE160130MG_FD_202159 | JGI IMG/M metagenome (GOLD analysis project Ga0307430, IMG submission 202159) | Salt marsh sediment microbial communities from the Plum Island Ecosystem LTER, Massachusetts, United States - WE1603-130 | ecosystem: Environmental > Aquatic > Marine > Intertidal zone >...
ATCAACATCATTATGGATACGGAGTTCCATCCACTTAAGCCAGACATGCTTATCCTTCATCCCAGTGATATACTCTCTCTTTTTGTTCCTCAAGAAATAGTTGACGGAAAAGATGAGGGGTGGCTTCTTCACGGCGCGGCCAAAAGCTAGATTAACTTTGATATATTCACCCAGAGGGATGGATAAGAAGTCAAGGTTTGACATCAAATTAAATGTCCTTACTCCTTCCTGTCCCAGGGTAGCTGAGGTAGTTTCTGATTCCAATGCTGCCCCCTTGGTCAATATTCCATGTTCCCAATCAAAAGACTCCTCTACCGGCACCGAGGTATCAGAATCTCTACCACCATAAATCACTCCACCCACCTCCACCCCGTCTGGATCATCTATTCTGGGGTCACAGTTCTTTAATCTTCTCAGTCCGATGGTATATCGGGCATTTTTGTGAGAGGGAGCTATTTCTTCACCCTTTGTGTCTCTTTTTCCTATGCTCCACTTCCCGAAATGATTAACTCCTTGTGCCGGAGTATCCCCATCTTTTCCCAGCCAGTAAGCAGTCTTATTCTCCCTTACCAGGACATTGGAGAGAATAACTTCTCCCGGAAAATGAAGAGCCTCCCAGATTAAAGGATCGTCCTTTGAGTTCACATCTCTGATAATCCCAAATATTCCGCATTCAGCGTTTACAGCGCGGATTTTTCCATCTATTTTTCTTAAGTAAGCTATATCATCACCCACAATAATCTCACCCTCTAACATAGAAGTGGAGGTCTTGCCACAAGCGCTGGGAAATGCTCCCATAAGGTAGGTCACTCGTCTTCCTGGACCAGAAATACCCATAATAAACATATGCTCGGTCAGCCAACCTTCCCGGGAAGCCTTATGAATCGCCGGCCGCATAGCAAGCTTCTTGAGACCAATAGTATTTCCACCATACTGAGTATTGGCACTAAAAACTATATTATCCTCAATATCTATATATATTCTACGCTGAGACACGTTTTTGCTTACTCCCTTTTCCAGAACACCAGCACTGTGAACGAATCTAAAAAAATTCTTAGAGCCTTGCATTCTTTTAAACTCCTCATACCCATTCCTATAAAGAATACCCTCGCTATGGGCAACGTAACTTGAATCGGTTATTTGAACACAGGGAATGGAAAATCGGGAATTTGTTGGGCCAAGACAGAAAAAACAGATATAGACCTCCTTTCCCTCCATGATATTCTTCAAGCATTTATGTATCTCAACCAGCCCTTCATCCCTATCCATACTATTAATACTAGAACCAAGATCCACATTGGAAGGAAGAAGAAGTCTGGTTTTGTCTTTATCTCTTGCCTGGTCGTAATATCCATCAAAATGAACCGTATGACCTTCCAGAGCAAGCTTTCCCTCCTCTCCATTTTCTATTGCCTTATCCCTGATATACTGAGCATCTCGAGCAGAATCAGTACGAACAAAAATAGAAGCAGGGTTACAATGCTCCACATATTTTCCCACAAAGTTGTGCAGATTTACATTCTCTAATTCCATTAACTTCTGATAGCCTTCTCTCCCGCATTTGGTCCTGAGTAATTCTACATATCTTCCTTCCATTAACTCCTCCATTCTCGTATTGCGTATATCGTATATCGTATTGCGTATATCGTATTGCGTATAAGAAATATTCACTAAAGCGCATATACTACTGTCACTGCGAGGAGCGATAGCGACGTGGCAATCAATTTGTAGCGGTCGGATTCATCCGACAATTGTGCCATAAATGGCACCGCTACATTTGCTTCAGGATTTCATCCCTCGCAATGACACGGGGTTTACCGAGCACTTACGCTCGTTGCTAGTTGCTCGTGTCTCGTATAGCTAAAACTATAATTCAAAATCTTCTAAAACTTTTGAATTTTACGCTATGGTTTTGCGTTTTTCGCCCTACGTTTTTCGCTTTCTTTTTCGACATACGACATACTATATACGATTTATGAACTCTCTTAATCGTGCAAGTCCTTCTCTAATATCATTCATTGAGGCAGCATAGGATAATCTGACATAATTATCTGCTCCAAAGGCAGCACCCGGAACCAATGCTACCCTGGCTTCCTTAAGTAGCAATTCTGCCAGATGAACAGAATCCCCTATTATTTCCCCATTATACCTCTTTTTCAGTATTTTTGATATATTGATAAATACATAGAAGGCACCTTCTGGCCTCAGACAAGAAATTCCCGGAATTTCCTTTAATCTCTCTACTGCGTAATCTCTTCGCTTTCTGAACTCAACCACCATCTTATCTACAGCTTCTGTCTGTTTACAAATGGCTGCTATAGCCGCTTTCTGAGCTATAGAAGTAGGATTAGAAGTAGAATGACTCTGTAAGCTAGACATTGCTCCTATAATCCTCTTATCTCCTGCCGCATAACCTATTCTCCAGCCAGTCATGGAATAAGTTTTGGAAACGCCATTTATTAGAATAGTCAGCTTTCTTATCTCTGGTCCCAATGAGGCAATACTAATGTGTTCTCTAGCATCATAGATGATTTTCTCATAAATCTCATCGGAAATTACATAGACACCTTTCTTTACCAGTATCTCCTTAATGGCCTCCAGCTCTTTCTTAGAATAAACTACCCCGGTGGGATTATTAGGACTATTGATAAGAAAAAGCTTGGTCTTAGAAGTGATTACTTGCTCAAGCTGAGAAGGAGAGATTTTAAATCCATCCTCCTCTGATGTCTCTATAAAAATAGGCTTTGCGCCGGCAAGCTTTATTTGTTCAACATAACTTACCCAATAGGGAACAGATAGGATTACCTCATCACCTTCCTGGCATAAAACCTGAAAAGCATTATATAGACAGTGCTTTGCCCCACAAGATACAATTATCTCTGAAGTATCATACTCCAGATTATTCTCTTCTTTAAGTTTCTGACAAATAGCTTTTTTCAGTTCTTCTATTCCTGATGCAGGCGTGTATTTAGTAAATCCCTCATCTAATGCCTTTTTAGCCGCCTTCTTTATGTAGGAGGGTGTATCGAAATCTGGCTCGCCTGCACTAAACCCAATCACATCAACGCCCTCAGCTCTCATCGCTTTAGCCCGCGCCGCTATAGCTAAAGTAGGAGAAGGACTAATTAACTGAGCTCTTTTTGATAAAGACATAATTTGCTCCTATATCGTATTGCGTATTGCGTAAGAGAAAGAAAAAGAAAAGAAAAGAAAGTATATCGTATTGCGTATTGCGGAAAGAAAAATTACCCACTTTCATAGAAATTTCTTTAGAATTTCCCCGGTATAAGAACGTTTGTTTCTAACAATCTCCTCGGGAGGACCACAGGCAACCAGCTCCCCTCCTTCTTCTCCCCCTTCAGGACCTAAATCAATAATATAATCAGCCATTTTGATTACATCAGGATTATGCTCAATAACCAGAATCGTATTCTCTTTATCTACTAATCGATTTAAAACACTTAGAAGCTTATCTATATCAGCAAAATGAAGACCGGTAGTAGGTTCATCTAATATATATAGAGTCTTCCCTGTGCCAAGTTTGGAAAGCTCCCGGGAAAGCTTTACCCTCTGCGCCTCTCCACCAGACAGAGTAGTAGCGGGTTGCCCCAGATGGATATATCCTAATCCCACATCATTCAAAGTTTCCAATTTTCTTCTCACTTGAGGAATGTTACGGAAAAATTTTAAAGCCTCTTCTACCGTCAGGTCAAGAACATCAGCAATATTCTTGCCCTTATACTTTATCTGAAGGGTTTCTTTACTATAACGCTTTCCCTTACAGACATCACAGGGAACATAGACATCGGGAAGAAATTGCATTTCAATCTTGATCAGTCCCTCACCTTTGCACCGCTGACATCTGCCCCTTTTTACATTAAAACTAAATCTACCCAGTTGATACCCTCTCATTCTAGCCTCTTCTATCTGAGAGAAAAGTTGCCTGATAGGAGTGAAAAGACCGGTATAGGTAGCCGGGTTAGAACGAGGAGTTCGTCCAATAGGAGACTGATCAATCACTATTACCTTGTCAATAAAATGTATACCCTCCATCTTTTCGTATTTTCCTGGTTTCATCCTACTTTTGTAGAAATGACGTGCCAGTGCTCTGTATAGGGTCTCCTCTACCAGGGTACTCTTACCAGAACCCGAAACGCCGGTAATACAGATAAATGTCCCCAGGGGAAACTTAACATTTATCTTCTTTAAATTATGTTCTTCTGCTCCGATAATCTCAAGATATTGATTATCTCTTGGTTGGCGACGAATAGTAGGAATAGATATCTTCAATTCATTTTTAAGATACTTCCCAGTCAAACTACGTCCGCAGTCAATAACATCTTGCAAAGAGCCACTCACCACCACCTCTCCCCCATGCTCTCCTGCTCCTGGTCCTAAATCAATAATATGATCCGCTGCTTCTATAGTAGATCTATCGTGCTCTACTACAATAATAGTATTACCCATATCACGCAGACCTTTCAAGGTATCCAGAAGTCTCTTATTATCTCTCTGGTGCAGACCAATAGTAGGCTCATCAAGAATATAAATCACCCCTACCAGGCCTGACCCTATCTGAGTAGCCAGACGAATACGCTCTGCCTCACCTCCTGATAAAGTACCTACCCTTCTATCCAGAGTAAGATAATCCAGCCCAACGCTAACCATAAAACCTAATCTTTTCTTTATTTCCTTTAAAATCTCGCCAGCTATCAATTGCTCACGTGAGCTTAACTTCAAGTTGGAAAAGAAAGTATTATTCTCTTTTATGCTCCGTTTGACTATCTCATAAATGGACATACCTTCAAGAGTTACTGCCAAACTTTCCTTACGCAGACGAGCTCCCCCGCATCCCGGACAAGGGGTCTCTCTTATATATTTAGATATCTCCTCCTGGACATAATTTGAACCACTATCCTTGTATCTCCTTTCCAGATTGGGGATAACTCCTTCAAAGGTAGTCCAATACTCATAAAATTCCCCCCCTCTTTGTTCGGTGAATTTAATCTTCTCAGAATCTGAGCCATAAAGGATAGTTTTCTGTGCTCTTTCTGATAGGCTTTCAAAAGGTTCATCCAGAGAAAAATCATAGTGTTCAGCAACTGAAGCAAGCCGCCTAAAGTAATATCCAGCAGCCGTTCTTGCCCACCTATGAAATCCCACTCCCACGTTCCAGGGTACAACAGCACCCTCATTCAGAGACCTGGCCCTGTCCGGCACCACCAGGCCAGGATCTATGCTCTGCTGAGTTCCCAATCCATTACAAACCGGGCAGGCCCCATAGGGGCTATTAAAAGAAAACATACGAGGAGATATTTCCTGATAACTAATACCACAGTGAGAACAGGCAAAGTGTCGACTAAAAATATGCTCCTTCTCCTTCTCACCGAGCTTTTGAGTAACCAGGACCAAACCATCTGACCTATTACTGGCTGTTTCTAAAGAGTCAGTTAAACGAGTTTCTATCCCCTTCTTTATTTCTAATCTATCCACTACTATCTCTACAGTATGTTTTTTATTTTTATCCAGAAATACTTCCTCCTCCAGAAGACGAATCCTCCCATCAATTCTTACTCTTAAATAACCCTCTCTCTTTATCTCTTCTAAAAGGTCCCTATGCTCTCCCTTTCTTCCTCGCACTAGAGGAGACATTATCTGGATCAAGGAACCCTTCCTGAACTGCATAATCTGATTACTCATGTCTTCTATAGTCTGAGACTGGATTTTTCTACCACAATTATAGCAATGAGGCTCACCAATATGGGCAAAAATAAGTCTCAAATAATCGTAAATCTCAGTACGGGTAGCTACGGTTGACCTGGGATTTGAAGAGGCTTTACGCTGCTCAATAGAAATTGCTGGAGATAGACCTTCAATATAGTCCACCTTAGGTTTGGACATTTGCTCTAAAAATTGTCGAGCATAACTGGAAAGTGATTCTACATATCGCCGCTGTCCTTCTGCATAGAGAGTATCAAAAGCCAATGAGGACTTTCCAGAACCACTTAATCCAGTAATAACCACTAATTCATTGCGCAGAATTTCCAGGTCTATGCCCTTAAGATTATGCTCTCTAGCTCCCTTTATAATAATCTTATTCTGGCTCATTGTAGCTCTCCGCCTGTATTCTATCTACCCAACATCTCATTGTCAAATTAGCAAAACTATGCTAGCATATAGTATTGCGTATATCGTATGTCGTATTGCGCAAGAGAAAGAGAAAAAAGGGAAAAAAGAAGAAAAAAGGGGACGGTTCTATTTTACAATATAAGCCAGTATTTAGAAGTGTTCCTAACAAAGTGGTACTAATAAAAACATAAAAATATACTAAAAATAGTAAAAATAGAACCGTCCCCTTTTCTCCCTTTTTCCGTTGTTTTTTTATCAATGAAGTATTCCCTATGGTTTTCAATTTCTTGTTTTCTACTATACGCTATTTTCAAAAGGGGAAGAGAGTGCAAACAAAACACTTTAAGATTCTCAAAAAGGAAGATTTAGCTCCTCAGATTAAACTTTTCCGTATCCGGGCCCCTCATATTGCCTCAAAATTCGAAGCAGGCCAGTTTGTGGTTGTCAGATTAAATGAGACAGGCGAGCGTATCCCTCTTACCATTGCTGAACATAACCCTGAAGAAGGAAGCATTACTATCGTAATTCAGGAAGTAGGGAAAACTACTATTCAGTTGGGCATGATGAAAGAAGGAGAGACAATAGAGGATATTCTTGGGCCCCTGGGCATTCCCAGCCCTATCGAGAAGGTAGGGACTGTGCTTTGTATAGGAGGAGGAGTAGGAGTAGCTCCTCTTTATCCGGAAGCTAAAAAGTATAAAGATGTAGGTAACAAGGTTATCTCATTGATCGGAGCAAGAAGTAAAAATCTTTTCTTCTTTAGGAAAAGAATGGAAAGGGTAAGTGATGAAGTGCTCTACAGCACTGATGATGGAAGCTTTGGCCATCACGGCTTTGTTACTGATTTGGTAAGAAAGGTTCTGGATAGGAAGGAGAAAATAGAGGAAGCAGTAGCTATTGGTCCTCTTCCTATGATGAAAGCAGTCTGTGAACTCACTAAAAAATATGATATTGAAACCAGGGTGAGTCTCAATTCCATTATGGTAGATGCTACAGGTATGTGTGGTGGCTGTCGGGTAACAGTGGGAGGAAAAGTAAAATTTACCTGTGTAGATGGGCCGACTTTTGACGGACATAAAATAGACTTCGATGAGCTTATACTCAGGCAAAGAAGATTTGAAAAGGAAGAGAAAATAGCCTTAAATGCTACTTTTCTACCACTACTGAGGCATAACCAACCACTGCCTCATAATCCCCGCTAATATCTCCCGAGGTAGCGTATTTCAAGAGTCTGGCTGTTTTTGCTCCCAGTAAAGAGGCAGCAGTAAGCATAGCCATTACTGGACCAAGTCCACACATAGAGATACGATAGCGGGAAACCGCATGATTAAGATTTCCCGGGCTAAGAGAGAGAATAGCCGTTAAGGCTTTTTTGTCCTGCCTTTCGGCAATATCCTTTGGCTGATAATGGGTAAAGTCTGTACTAGCGATTATTAAGCTATTCTTTCCTCCAAGCACTTGAGAGAGAACCTCCCCCAGCTTACTAGCTATAGACTGGTCCCGCTCCATCATGCAAATGGGAACTATCTTGAAACTTTCTCCATAACTATATTGAAGAAAGGGAAGTTGAACCTCCAGAGAATGCTCTCTTTGGTGAGCTTTATCATCAAATTGGACAAGAGGAGAAATCTCCACTATTTCTTTTGCTAGCTCCTCATCTACCTGAATTTTTCCTAAAGGGGTTTTCCACCCACCTTTACCGGATATAGCTATAGAAGCACCAAAACCACGATGATTAGGACCCAAGATAACAACTACTTCCGGAATCTGCCCTCTTATCACTTGATGAAATCCCCAGGCAGCTACAGGACCAGAATAAGCATATCCTGCATGTGGACTGACCAGACCTAAAATATTGCCCTCTTTTTTTGAGCTCAGTTGTGGTACTTTCCCCGGACCTAAGGGATGAGTATAACAGTCCTCAATCTGCTGGTTTAAAGTCTCTGCTGTCCCTTTATAAAAAGTACCTGCTACCGCTGGAGCTCTTATAATCTCTGCCATCTTTTTCCTCCAAGTTCATCGTACCCTCGCTCTTACGAGCTCACTGCTAGTTCATTGTTCATTGACTTGTTAACTCGTTAGTTAAATGGTTAATTGGTTAAATGGTTAATTTTTCCCTCTCCGGAGGGGAGAGAGCACTACTCACCAATTAACCACTCACCACTTACCGTCTTATTGTTCTTTTTGTCGATGAACTATGAACAACGAACTATAGTCTTGCATTTTCACTCTACGTTTTTCACTATCCGCTACACGCTAAACGCTATCCGCTATAGTTTAATGTAAAGCCACAAATAGAGGAGCTAAAACAAGAGAAACCACGGACATCAACTTAATCAGGATATTAATAGAGGGACCAACTGTGTCTTTTAAGGGATCTCCTACAGTATCCCCCACTACTGAGGCCTTATGAGCAGGAGAGCCCTTTCCTCCCAGATTTCCTTCTTCAATATATTTCTTGGCATTATCTAGAGCTGCTCCTGTATTGGCTGTCTGTATTCCTAAAGGAAGACCCACTACCAAAGACCCAACCAGAAATCCTCCTAGAGCAACAGGACCCAGCATAAAACCAATCCCCACTGGAATAATTATAGCCAGGATTCCTGGCAGCATCATATTCTCCAATGCTCCCCGCGCAGCTATATCCACACATTTGGTAGAGTCAGCTTTCGCCTTTCCCTTCATCAGTCCAGGGATCTCCCTGAACTGCCTTCTCACCTCCTCTACCACTTGAAAAGCTACCCTTCCTACTCCTCTGGCTAAGAGAGAGCCATAGAGATAGGGGACCATTCCTCCAATCAGCAAGCCAGCAATTAATTTAGGGTCGGCCAGGGAAAGGGTGAAAGAGCGAGAAGCAAGACTGTTTATAGTGACCCTATAAGCGGTAATCAACCCTAAAGCAGCAAAAGCAGCTGAACCTATGGCAAACCCCTTACCAATAGCAGCAGTGGTGTTTCCCACTGTATCTAATTTATCAGTGACCTGACGAACCTCTCTCGGTAGCTGAGCCATCTCTGCGATTCCTCCTGCATTGTCGGCCACCGGTCCATAGGAATCAACAGCCAGGGTAACGCCCAGGATAGAAAGCATACCCAGGGCAGCCATAGCTACTCCATACATCCCGGCAAAGAAGAATCCAATGAGAGTAGCCGCAGCAATAACCACTACCGGAACCAAAGTTGATAACATCCCCAGAGATAGCCCATTGACTATTGCTATCGCCGGGCCGGTCTTACAGGAATTAGCCAGTTCCTTAACAGGTTTATATTTACTGGAGCTATAATAAACGCTAACCTCTCCTATAACTAAACCGGAAAGAATTCCAGCAATAATGGCCCAGAAAGGTCCTAAGAGAGAGTAATCCCCATAAGCAGCTCCAAGATACTTTACAATAAAGAAAGAGCCAACCATCATCAAAGCAGCAGAGATATAGGTTCCTCCATTCAGAGTTGCCTGAGGGTCCTTTAATTTAGCCATTTTTATCCAACCAACTCCTATGAGGGAACAAAGTATCCCCCAGCCGGCCAGATAAAAGGGAAGGTAGGTTAAAGAAAGAATAGCTATAGAAGCAGCAATAGCTAAAGTAGCAATTATTGACTCTACATAAGATTCAAGAAGGTCCGCTCCCAAGCCAGCTACATCACCTACATTATCTCCCACATTATCAGCAATAACAGCCGGGTTACGAGCATCATCTTCAGGAATACCTGCTTCTACCTTTCCCACCAAATCTGCTCCCATATCTGCTCCCTTGGTATAGATTCCTCCTCCTGCACGAGCAAACAAAGCCATCAAGGAGGCTCCCATAGCGTATCCATTTATAATAGCTGGTTTACCTTTAAATAAGAGATAGACGACTACCAACCCTAAAAAGGCTACGCAAACTATGGACAAACCGGTAACTGCTCCGGCCGAAAAGGAAATATTTAAAGCTGGCTTGAGTCCCCTTCGAGCCGCCTCAGTGGTTCTAGAATTAGCTCTAGTAGCTATACTCATCCCAATCCAACCAGCTGAAGCCGAACAAACAACCCCAATAACAAAAGCTAGTGCTGTTTGCCAATTGACTCCGACATTGTGTACAAAGAAAGGAGCCAGAGAAAGAAGAGTAGCCACTATGACCACCAAAATAGCTACTGTTCTATATTCCCTGAAGAGAAAAGCTTTTGCTCCTTGCTGAATGGTCCGGGAAATGTCCGTCATTAGTTTATTCCCCGAACTTGCCTTGAGAATACCCTTTATCAAAAAACCTACTCCGATTAGTCCTATTACTCCTGCTCCTGCCGGGATAAAAACCTGCCACATAAGCTTTTTCTCCTCTTAATTATAAAGTTTCATAGTCTCGTCTATTCCTTGCCTTATCACCATCTCCACTGCTTGACTGGCTCTACTTATTGTCTCTTCAATTACCTTCTTCTCTCTAAAGGTGAATTCTCCCAGGACGTATTCCTTTAATTCTATTTTCTCCTCGGGTCTGTCAATGCCAATCCTCAGACGGGGAAATTCCTCTGTCCCCAGAAACTCAATAATAGACCTTAACCCTTTGTGCCCTCCGTCTCCTCCTTTGCGAGCCAATCTAAGCTTACCTAATTCTAAATTCACATCGTCGCTAATCACCATTATATCTTCTAAACTTGTTTTATGTTTCTGTTTGAGCTGAAGAAGGGAAACACCTGCTGCATTGACGAAAGTAAGAGGTTTAACTAAGAAAACCTCTTCCTTACCTATCTCACCTTCTCCTATCCAGGCCTGACATGAATATTTATTTAGTTCAACTCTGTGCTCTTGGGAAAGTTTATCTATAACACGAAACCCTATATTATGCCGACTCTGCTCATAATCCTTTCCCGGATTACCCAGTCCAAAGATCACTCTCATTCCTTACTTTTCTCTGATGTCTTTTCCTGTACTTCTTCAGAAGCTTCCTCTCCCTCTCTTTCCTTCTTGCCTATTACCTCAACCTCTTCTTCGGCTTCTTCTTCCTCAACCTCTTCTTCCACCCTGGTAGGATGAAGCACTGTAACCACCCTTTCCTCAGGATGATTAACAATCTTCACCCCGGAAGGTATGGCTAAATCTTTTATATCCACAAAATCACCTATGTCTAGAGAACTTACATCTACCTCTATATTGAGAGGAATATTCCTGGGAAGACATTCGATCTTCACCTCTCTTAAGAGATGTTCCACCACACCTCCCAATTTCTCTCCTTTAGCTTTGCCTATAAAGGACAAAGGCAGTGCAGTAGACACCTCTTCTCCTCGAGTAATCTCATAAAAATCAATGTGCTGGAGACCCCCCTTTAACCAATCTCTCTGAACATCCTTGACGATAACTTCCCTCTCTTTATTCTTTTTCTCATTAATTATATCCAGAGTAACAACCGTTTCTCCTTTAGATAAACGAGAGGTAAATTCACGCAAATCCTCCTGCCCTATCTCTAAAGGCAGACTTATCCTAAGATGAGGGCCATAGAGAATGGCCGGCAAACCCCCCTCTTTTCTTAACTTACGAGCATATTCCTTGCCTATTTTATCCCTGAGTTTCACTTTTAACCTGACTGTTTCCATCAAAAAAACTCCTTTCAATTTTAGCGTATAGCGTTTAGCGGGTAGCGTATAGTAAAAAACATAAAACCATAGGATATAGATCCTTCTTCTTATCGATGAACAACGAACAATGAACTATGAACTGATTTATTTTGTCGATGAACTAATTCGTTCTTACCAATGAACTATTCACTACGATTCTGCATTTTTCCTTTTACGTTTTTCACTGTACGCTAAACGCTATACGCTGTATTTAATGAACTACACAAAAAGAGAGCTTACAGACCTATTTTCATGAATGCGTTTTATAGCCTCTCCCAATAAAGGAGCCACTGAAAGAACTTTTATTTTTGTTTTTGCTTTCTCTTGTTTTAGGGGAATAGTATCGGTTACTACCAGCTCCTTCAAAGAAGAGCTCTCAATCATTTCATAAGCACTTCCTGAAAGGATAGGATGAGTGGCACTGACGTAGATTTCCTGAACTCCTTTCTTTATCAAAGCTCTCACCGCTGCTATCAATGTTCCGCCGGTATCAATCATATCATCCACAATAAGAATCTGCTTCCCTTTGACTTTGCCTACTACATTCAATACTTCAGCCTTATTAGCACCGGTTCTTCTTTTATCTATGACAGCCAGAGAAGCATCTAGCCTGTTAGCATAAGCACGTGCTCTCCTTATCCCTCCCATATCGGGAGAGAGAATTACCAAATTCTTAAGATTCTTACTGATAAAATAATCAACAAATACGGGGGCGGCAAAAAGATGGTCTACCTTTATATCAAAAAATCCTTGAATCTGAGCCGCGTGAAGATCTATAGTAAGAACTCTATCTGCACCTGCTGTAGTGACTAAATTAGCTACTAATTTGGCTGTGATAGGAACACGTGGCTCATCCTTCCTGTCTTGACGCCCGTATCCATAATAAGAAATAACGGCTGTGATTCTTCGAGCCGATGCTCTTTGAAAAGCATCTATCATTATAAGGAGCTCCATTAAATTCTCGTTGGCAGGGGGGCTGGTAGGTTGGATAAGAAAAACATCCTTTCCCCTGACATTCTCATTTATCCTAACATACATCTCCTTATCACTAAAGGAACTGAGCTCCATTTTTCCCAAAGGAGCCCCTATATGTTTGGCTATCTTATTAGCCAGCTCGGGATTAGCTCTGCCGCTAAAAAGCCCCAGCTCATTCTCCAACTTCATTTATTTCTCCCTTAATTAGTTTATTGTTCATTGTTCTGCTAATCCGTTAGTTTAATTAGTTAATTGGTTAAATGGTTAATTCTCCCCTCGCTCCAGAGGGGAGAGAGCACTACTCATCAATTAACCACTCACCGTCTTATTGTTCTTTCTATCGATAAAGTGTTCCCTATGGTTTTGAATTTTTTGTTTTTACTATACGCTATACGCTACCCGCTATACGCTGTATTTATCGTTGAACTATGAACTGATACCTGCCAACTATTCAAAACATAACAGTATAAGCCAAGCAAGAATAAATGTCAAAAACACCTATTTTTCTAAAAAAGCTGGATAAAAATTACAAAAAATATCAAGGAGATTATGAGTAGTAATAGAGAATTATTTAACCCCGATCTCATTTGTCTGATGTAGCCAAAGACCCTCTTCCCATAGGAAGTAAGAGTAAATAGATAAAAAAGAACTCCCACAGCTAAAATAAGAATACTAACAGCTACTTGCCAGAAGGTATATACTCCTGGCAAGGAAAACGATCCAGGTACTATAAGGCGAGATATCCCCCCTGCTCCCCAGGAGGGGAAAATACCCAAAGCCAGGCAGAATGCACAGAGAATAAGAAGGGGAAGAGTCATACTTAGCGGGACCTTCTTTATTCTATCGCCGGCAGAGCTGCCAACAAAAATTCTCATTATTTTGCTAAAAGAGGCAACTGTACCTACACTAGCCAACAGAATAAGAAAAGCAGCTACAGGATAATTCTTTAAGGAAAGAGAAATAAGATTCTTGCTGACAAAACCGTTGAAAGGGGGTATCCCTGAGATGGAAAGGGACCCCACTAAACAAGCAAAAAAGCCCAGGGGCATCTTCCTGCCCAGTCCTGATAATTTACTTACATCTCTTATCCCCGTAGTATAAATAACCAGGCCAGCCGAAAGAAAGAGTAGGCTCTTAAAGAGAGAGTGGTTAATTATATGAAAAAAGGAAGCAGTGAGAGATAAAGATGAGGCTACTCCAAAGGAAGCTACTATAAATCCCATCTGGGAAATGCTGTGATAAGCAAGAATTTTCTTAATATCAGTTTGAGCTAGAGCCCAAATCACAGCTAAAAAAGCAGTAAAAGCTCCTATCCATATAAAAAGATACTGGAAGGTAAGTGCCTGAAAAATATTGATAATTCTCCAGATAGATAGAAAAGAAACTTTGATCATCACCGCCGATAAAAGAGCAGAGACAGGAGTAGGAGCATAAGCATGAGCATTGGGCAGCCAGGTATGAAGAGGAATAAAAGCAGCCTTAATACCGACACCTACTACCAGGCAGACAACTGCCAGATTAAACATAGAAGGCGAGTTTTTCTGTAAATGGATAGCAACTTCTCTTATCCCTTCTAAACTTAATACTCCACCTGCTTGATAAATAAGTCCTATGCCCAACAAAAAAAAGGCAGCTCCCAGACTGCTCAAGAGAAGGTAATCGAAACTGGCTCTTATGGCTCTCTCAGTCTGAAAATAAGCAACCAGGACGTAGGTAGAGATAGAAAGAATCTCAAAAAAGACAAACATATTAAAGATGTCATCGGTAAGAATAACTCCCTGCATCCCTACTATGAGCAATAGAAAAAAGAAATAAAACCTGGGATGATAATCTTTTTCTCCCGAGGTATAGATAAGAGCAAGTAAAGCAATAATCGTCCCTATTAAAGAGGTAAGCCAGGCTAAGCCATCCATATAAAGAGTTATTCCCAGAGGCCCTTTCCATCCTCCTACACTGTAGCTAAAAGTTCCACCGGAAAATATAGCAGGCGCTATCAGGCAAAGTAAACCTAAAGAAAGAGCAACTCCTCCTAAGCTAAATATCTTACCCGGAGAAGAACGAGAGATGAAGCTTGCCAAAAGAACGAGGAAAGAGCTTAAAAGAGGCAGGACTATAAGAAGAATCAATATATTATTCATCTTTACTCATTTTTTCTATTTGAGAGATACTTAAAGTCTTGTACTTCTGATAGAGTTTCAAGACCAAAGCTAAAGCTAGAGCGGTAAGACAGATTCCAATGACAATGGCAGTAAGCATAAGGGCCTGAGGAATGGGGTCTACCACATCTTTTATCCCTTTTTCCATTATGGGAGCGGTAGTACCCTGAAAAGACCCTATATAGACAAAGAAAAGGACTACCCCACTATTGAGGATGTTTAATCCTATTATTTTCTTGATAAGGTTATCTTTGGCTATCAGGCCCCATATTCCCACGATGAAAATGGCTATAATAAGATAAAAAGACACTGATTGGACTCCTTAAATATAGTTCATTGATAAATACAGCGTATAGCGGGTAGCGGGTAGCGTATAGTAAAAAACAAAAAATTCAAAACCATAGGGCATACTTCATTGATAAAAACAAGGGAAAAACAGAAAACCCACAACAAGTAGTTCATTGTTCATCGACTAAAAATAATCTAGGTTCTGGATACTCGATTCTAGATGCTCACTCCTCATCCTTCGTCTCCCCTCTCCTTTTTTGTGTTCATTGTTCGCAGTTCATTGTTCATTGACTTGTTAACTCATTAGTTAAATGGTTAATTGGTTAAATGGTTAATTTTTCCCTCCCCAGAGGGGAGGGAGTACTGCTCACCAATTAACCACTCACCACTTACCGTCTTGTTGTTCTTTCTGTCGATCAACTATGAACTCATAACTATGAACTCCAAGAGAGGGAAGGGGTGAGGGGGGAGTATCGATATACGAAATCAGGCTCTAAATAAATAAAGGCAGATAAGAGTAATCCCTGCTCCCACATTCAGACCAATAATCATATCAAGCAGAAGAATAAATCCAGCGCTGGGTATCTCCCCTGCCTCTCCTAAAAGTAAAATATTACTCAAGAAAGACTTTCCCAGTATAAGGCCTGCCAAACCGAGAAGAAGAAAAAGAAAGACCATCACCAGTACCGTCAGACTGAGTTGCCTCTCAGAAAAGCTCCTTTGAACCAGAGTAAATCCGTGCGAAAGGAAGAGAAGAATTATCCCGGATGCCAGGACTACTCCTCCCTGAAAGCCTCCTCCCGGAGAAAGATGCCCATAGGATATAAGATAAAGCCCAAAAAGAAGAATATAGGGAACTAACTTCCTGGAAACCATAGTCACTATTTGCGACCTTTCCATCTTGCCTCCTTTCTTAGTTCATAGTTCATCGATAAATACAGCGTATAGCGGGTAGCGTATAGCGTATAGTAAAAAACAAAAAATTCAAAACCATAGGGAATACTTCATTGATAAAAACAAGGAAAAAACGGAAAACCCACAACAAGTAGTTCATGGTTCATAGTTCATCGACTAAAAAAGAATCTAGGGGATACTCGATCCTAGATACTCCCCTCTCCTTAATCCTCTCCCCATGGGGGAGAGGGAAGGGATGAGGGGGGAAAGTATTCTTCCTCTCAGGTTTTCTTAAATAACATTGCCACTCCAAAAACAGCCAGAAGCAGCACAAGTGTCTCCCCAAAAGTATCGAAAACCCTATAACCTAAATAAATAGCGGAAACTAAATTAATAACTCCTGTCTCTTCCCTGCCATAGTCTATATAATATCGGGTAATAACACGAGGAGGAAGAGAGGAGAACTCAATCCCCCAGATAAGTAGCATTGCCAGAGCCAGCAAAACTAGCAGAGGGAAGACCCTTTTCATCTTTCTCTCCGCTTAGTTCGACTTATTACCAGGACAAACAGAATAGTAGTTACTCCAGCTCCCACGGCTGCTTCAGCAATAGCCACATCAGGAGCGTGTAGATAGTAAAAAAGTAGAGAAAGCATAAAACTAAAAGCAGCCAGAGAGATAATAGCACTCAATAAATCTTTGAACTCCAGGGATAAAATAGCCAGAACAAGAATAAGAAGAAGAAGAATGATTTGGAGCATGTTACTTATCCTCAGGAATATCTTCCTTTTTCCTCACCCTCCGCCAGGGTAAAATCCCCCCTTCGTAGGCACTTCTACCAATAGCGTGAGAAGCAACAGGGCTAGTGAGGAGAAAAAATATACCGATAACCAAAATCCTCACACTTATGGAGCTAAATCCTTTAAGAATCATAAGACCAATAAAAAGAGAAAGAAGGGAAGTGGTAGCACATTTAGAAGAAGCCTGCAGACGCGTATAAACATCGGGGAACCGCAGCATGCCAATATTACCAAAAAAAGCGAAGAAAATACTCAAAAAGAAAAAAATATAGACAATATATATCATTCGTGCAACTTCTTTCCCTTAAGATACTTAGTAATAGCAATTATACTGATAAAACCAAGAATAGCATAAACTAAAGCCACATCCAGATAAACAGTACGATTAAAATTAATCGCCATCAACACCATAATAGCAACTACTTGAGGAACAATGAGATTTAACCCTACTAAGCGATCCTGGGCAGTAGGACCAATAATAATTCTAATAAGACTCAATAAAGAAGTAGCCAAAAAACAAAAGCTGGCTATAACGAATACACTCACATCCATATCCTTTTTAACCAGGATTCAAAGTGCCCCTTGATGAGTCTTGCCGCATAGTGGCTGTGGATAGTTTTTGCATCCAACCAGTGCACTATTAAATGGTCATTACCCAGGTCAAGAGTCAGGGTTCCCGGAGTAAGAGTAATAGAATTAGCTAGAACAACCCTGGCTAATTCTGACTTCAGGCGAGTACGAAAATGGACTACACGAGGATTACTCTGGCCACTAATTACAGGGATAATCATCTTGAAACTGGCCAGATAGACTTTTGTCAATAAAACCAGGGGATAAAGAATTAGTAAGTATATTCTGGGAAGGAGACTACGGCGTGCTGCCTCTTCTTTTTCAATAAATAAGTCATAAGTAAAGAAAGCAACGGCAAAGGAAAGCATCAGGCCAAGGAAGAGAGAAAAAGGAGCCAGATTTACAGTAAAAAAAATCCACCCTAGCATAAGATAACTGGTGGTAAGTAAGATTCTTATTATCTTCCATTTTAAATGAACATTCACACTCTTAACCTTCTCTTTTCTCTTCTTCTGCAAAGGCTTGAATAATTTCTTCTTTATTATTAGCATTCAATAGAGCCTCTTTAAAGAGAGAATTATGCAGAAATCGGCAAAGCTTAGCCAGGATCTTCAGATGAAGCATAGCATCATTAGCTGGGCCGATTAAAAGGAAAACAAGGTATATTGGCTTTCCGTCTATTGAGGCGAAATTAATGCCTTTTTTACTCTGTCCAAAAGCCATAAGTGTTTGGGAGACTTCTGAGGACATTATATGTGGGATAGCAATCCCTTCACCAATGCCTGAACTACCTTTTTTCTCTCGTTCCATCATAGTCTCTTTCACTTTTTCCTTTTCCTTTATCTTGCCGGATTGAAAAAGAAGGTCAACCATCTCTTCTGCCAGTTCTTTTTTCTTTCTTGATTCAAGCTCCAACTTGATACACTGAGAATCTATTAGGTCTAGGATTTTCACAATATAACACCCTTTCCCCTTACTCTGTTTCCTTAATTAAACCCTTAATATAGTCTATAGGAAGGGTAAAAAAAACACCTGTACCTGGAGAAGATAAATCACCACATATCTGCTCAATCAGCTCTTCTACTTTTTTGATTTTTTCGTCTTCATCTACCACGGAAAATATAGTCTTATTGTAAGGTTTATTCCCTTTCATAAAATCCCTGAAGTCAGCAAAGAGAGGGACCTCATAGGTCAAGAACCTCCCCATTCCCTCGCTATCCAGAATAGTAGCACCGGTAATTCCTGCTTCTATGAAAGCTTCCAAAACATCTTCCAGGAACTCTTCCTTGTTAAGCACGAATACCACTAATTTCATTCTACATCCTAACTCAAAACAATCTCGTATTGCGTATATCGTATATGGTATATCGTAAGAAAAAACCTTAAAATTCACAAGGCAATACTATTCACACAGGACAGAGCTGGTGAATCGTATTTGGTGAATCGTGAATTGTCAACCAAACCCTACAATCATTTATTTCTCTGTTTGCGATTCACCATTCACCATTCACGATTTTGCTCCTATAAGGCTTCTCCAGAAAAAGTCCTTTGGCAGCCGTATAAATCTCCAAGCTTCTAAGTTAAGGAAAAACTTCACTCATTACTTTTAAAATATAATATTTGCCAGTCTCTGTCAAACTTGACAACACTATACCCTTTGGCTAAGATTCCCTAGTGAGTTGATTGTTCATAGTTAAATATAGCGTATAGCGTTTAGCGGGTAGCGTATAGTAAAAAACGAAAACCCAAAGTCATAGTGAATCGTGAATAGTCGTTCGTGAATAGTAAGAAAAAAAGAAGGTATTCTCTCATCCTAGAAAAAAGGACAGGGCAAAGAGAGTGTGCAGGATATGTGATTTTACGATTCACCATTCACGAAATACGATTCACTAGTATAGCGTATTGCGCAATACGATATGCGAAGATAAAAACCAATGAAAAAACGCTACGAACCCAAGCAAATGGAAAAAAAATGGCTTGATTGGTGGGAAAAAGAAGATTATTTCTCGCCCCGGCAAGACATGAAAAAAGAGACTTTTTCTATGGTTATGCCTCCTCCCAATATTACCGGAATTCTTCATATGGGACATGCTTTTGATATTACTATCCAGGATATTCTCACTCGTTTTAGGCGCATGCAGGGCTACGAAACCTTATGGATTCCAGGCACTGACCACGCCGGAATTGCTACCCAAAATGTAGTAGAAAAGAGCCTGGCTAAAGAAGGAGTAACCAGACAGCATTTAGGAAGGAAGAAATTTCTTGAGCGAGTTTGGCAGTGGAAAGAGAAATATGGAGAGAGAATCTTTTTCCAATTGAGAAGCCTGGGTGTCTCCTGTAGCTGGAAGGATAAATCCTTCACTATGGATAAAGAGCACTCAGCAGCAGTAAAAAAAGTATTTGTAGAGCTTTACCAGCAAGGCTATATTTACCGGGGAGATTATATTGTTAATTGGTGCCCTCGTTGTGGAACAGCTTTGTCTGATATTGAGGTAGAGTATGAAGAGATAAGAGGAAAACTCTACTATATAAGATACCCTTTTAAGAATAATAAAGAGTATCTGGTGGTAGCCACTACCCGTCCCGAGACTATGCTAGGGGATACGGCGATAGCAGTAAATCCAAAAGATGAAAGATTCAAAAAACTAAAAGGCAAGAAAGTAATCTTACCCTTACTGGAGCGGGAACTTCCCATCATTTTTGATGAATATGTTGACCCAGAATTTGGGACTGGTGCCCTCAAAATCACACCGGCTCATGACGCCAATGATTTCTTAATAGGAAAAAAACATAATCTTGCTTTCATTAATATTTTGGATAAAACCGCAACTATAAATGAAAAAGGAGGCATTTATCAAGGTTTAGATAGATATAAGTGTCGAGAAAAAGTACTGGCTGATCTTAAGAAGAAAGATTATCTGGAGAAAATAAAAGACTATAACTACCGTATAGGACATTGCTATCGCTGTGAGGAAATAGTAGAACCCTATCTTTCTTCTCAATGGTTTGTGCGAACAAAAGATTTAGCCAAAGAAGCTATGAGAGCGGTCAAAGAGAACGAAATAGAATTTATTCCTTCTCGCTGGAAGAAGAACTATTTGCAGTGGATGGAGAATATTCATGATTGGTGTATTTCCCGTCAGCTCTGGTGGGGCCACAAATTGCCTGTCTGGTATTGTGAGGACTGTGGGAAACCAACTGTGGCTGAAGATAGACCTCCAGCCTGTTCCTCCTGTGATAAGACAGAACTCAGACAGGAGGAAGATGTCCTGGATACCTGGTTCTCCTCCAGCCTCTGGCCCTTTACTACTCTGGGTTGGCCTGAAAAAACAGAAAAATTGGAAAAATTCTACCCCACCTCTGTTCTCTGCACTGCCTGGGATATCCTCTTCTTCTGGGTGGCTCGAATGATAATGATGGGGTTAAGATTTACCGGCAAGGTCCCCTTTTATAAGGTCTATATTCATCCCCTTATCGGCGACGAAAAAGGACGAAAAATGAGTAAATCTAAGGGGAATGCAATAGATCCTCTAATAATAATGGAAAATTACGGAACAGATGCCTTCAGATTTGCCCTGGTCTCTCCTCAGTCAGATTCTCCCTATCTTCCTTTTTCCGAAGATAGGGTACGCGGCTACCGTAATTTCGTCAATAAAATATGGAATGCTTCCCGCTTTGTGCTGATGAATCTCAAAGACTTTACTCCTCAGGGAAAAGAACCGAATCCAGGATCAATGAGACTAACTGACAAATGGATCCTTAATCTCTATTTTTCTCTCATTAAGGAAGTTACTCTAAATCTAGAAAACTTTGAATTTTCCCAGGCAGCCCATCGCCTCTATCAATTTTTCTGGGGAGAGTTTTGCGATTGGTATATAGAGCTGGTAAAGTTTCGCCTTCTTGATAAAGAAGATTTATCATCCCGTTATACCGCCCAATGGATACTCTGGTATATCCTCAAGGGAACTTTGAAACTACTTCATCCCTTCATCCCTTTTATCACTGAAGAAATTTATCAGCGCCTGCCTGGAACTGAAGAAAGCATTATGGTCTCTCCCTGGCCCCTTCCCAGTAAAAAAATGAGCCCGGACGGAAATAAAGAGATGCATCTTTTGAGGGAAATCATCCAAGAGGCACGTACTATCAGGTCTGAAATAGGAATTCCCCCCCAGATAAAAATAGAACTCTGGCTTAAACCTTCTAATAAAAATAATCTCAATATCCTGAAAGAAAATGAAAAGGAAATTACTAATCTGGCAAAAGCAAAAAAATTGGTCATCAATAAAAAGATAACCAAGCCAGCCTATTCAGCCTCCTCTTTAATAGAAGATATAGAAATCTTCATTCCCCTGGCCGAATTAATAGGTATGGATAAAGAAAAGAAGAGGTTAAAAGCAAACTGGCAGAAATTAGAAAAAGAGATACTTATACTGGAAAAAAGACTATCCAACCCACATTTTCTAGAAAAAGCCCCACCTGAGATTATAAAAAAAGAAAAAGAGAGGGAAGAAGCTCTTACCCAGAAATCAAAAAGACTAAAAAAAAGACTCAAGGAAATTGAATAAAAGAAGAAAAGAAAAGAAAAATTGACTTGCAAAGTTACGAGAATTAGGCTATGATGAAGTAGTGAAAGGATATGCCGGAGTGGTGGAACTGGCAGACACGCTGGACTCAAAATCCAGTGAGGCTTACCCCTCATGTGGGTTCAAATCCCACCTCCGGCACCAGACTCGTATATCGTATTGCGTATATCGTATGTCGTAAAAAACAAAACACTTCCTACGACCAAAGAGGGATTTGAAGCCGAGTTGAGCGCCTCCAGGGGAGGAAAAGTGAGCGGAGCGAACGACAGCGAGACAGGCCGGTTTCGGAGGACGAGCGAAGCGAGGGGGGAGAAAAAATCCCACCTCCGGCACCAGACTCGTATATCGTATTGCGTATATCGTATGTCGTAAAAAACAAAACACTTCCTACGACCAAAGAGGGATTTGAAGCCGAGTTTAAATATTAAACGACAACAAGAAAAGAAGAGAAGGAGGGAAAGCAAATGAAAAAAGCTCTATGGATGAAAGGAATTGTGCTGTTTCTTATTATGATGGTAACGTTGGCAGGAACTACTTTTGCTCAACAGGGAAAGTACGATTTAATCTTGAAACTCAAAGATATAATTATTGAAATCCAGAATCAAGGCGAACTGGGCTTCCGAAACTTCACTCTCTGTTCCAAAATAATCACTATGGGACACTATGTTGCTTTGCCAGAACCGAAGGTGAAAGTAGGCACTGAAGAACTGCTCATTTACATTGAGCCAGCTAATGTCTTCACCAGCACCCAGGAAGGAAGATATGAAATCTGGATTACCCAGGATATGTTTCTTCTCGATGAGGAAGGTGAATTACTACTTGAGAAGACAGATGCCATCTCAGCGCACTTTAACACTGCAACTCCCATGCTTGATCTCTACCTTCCTAATACTCTCTATAATATGAGCACACTTCCGGTCGGCGAATACACCTATAAAGCTGTGCTGCACGATGTATTGAGAGGTACCACGGCTACCAAAACAATCGATTTTGAGGTAGTTGAGTAGGTTCTCTAATAGAGCGTTTTTAAAATATCCTCATATTATTTCCATTGCGAGAAGCAAAGCGACAAAGTAATCCCTCAATTGATAAGAATTCGAGATTGCGGAGTTTATCCCGAGCGATGTAATCGAGATTGCTTCACTCACTCCGTTCGCTCGCAATGACGAAATTGTACTTTTTCAGCAATCTCATGGGTAATTATTGACAATAACAGAGCTAGATGTTAAACTACTGGTAGTCTGGCTGATAAAATAAATTTCGGTGGATGATTATTGATGATATATATTGCCATAGTCATACCTCTACTCATTGCCTGGTGGGTAGCCTCTGATGCTAAAAAAAGAGGCTATAGTCAAGGTGCAATTGTCGCCTGGTTCTTAGGAGTATGGCTTGTATTAATTGTCTTCTTACCCCTTTATTTTATTCTAAGATCAAGACCTATGAGGCAAACCAGTTCAACAAAAGGGCCTTACGTATGTCCTTACTGTGGCAATCTCTACCAGGAGAAGGTTCCCTTTTGTCCTTATTGTGGACGCAAATTCGAAGAGGATGGGGGCTAGGGAATAATTGAAGGGGAAGTGGAATTTAGGATTAATCATCTTTTGTATTTCAGTAATAGTAGGAGTTATCTTCGGGATAGGCCCAATTGCTCTATTAAGAAACATAATTCTGGCTGTAGTTGACCCGGTTACTTTAGAATTATTTGCCATTATTATTCTAGCCATTTTTTTGAGTAATCTTCTACGGGAAAAAGGCAACTTAAGGAATATAGTTACTTCCCTGGAAACTTTTGTCAGAAATCCTCGCCTCAGTTTAATTATTCCGCCTGCCTTTATGGGACTCCTACCTATGCCTGCTGGAGCATTATTCTCTGCTCCTATGGTGGAAGAGTCTACCAGAAACCTAAAAATAAACGCCGAAAACAAGACTTTCTTGAATTACTGGTTTCGGCATATCTGGGATTATTGTTGGCCGCTTTATCCGGGGCTTATTCTGGCAGCAGCCATATTTGACGTTCCTATCAGAAAAATCATCATTACTCAGTTTCCTTTAACTCTGGCTGCTATTTTTGCTGGATTGTTTTTTGGCATGAGAAAAATCTCTTTCCCCCGGAATCTAGCCAACAACAAAAAACCGAGAGAAGTCTTCCAGGGTCTTCTCAGCTTCATAATTAATATATGGCCTATCCTGGCTATAATCTTTCTGGTTCTGGTTCTTAAAATTGAATTAATTCTGGCTCTACTCGTGATTACAGGAATTTTTCTTGCTACAACAAGAATGAAAGGAAGTAAAATATTCTTAGCTATCAGAAATAGCTTTTCATGGGAAATGCTCCTTATAGTAGCTTCGGTAATGATATTCAAGAGAACTCTTGAAATATCCCCCTTATTATCAGTGATTCCCACTTTCTTCAAAGACCTAGGAGTTTCACCTCTACTTTTCCTCTTTCTTATTCCTTTTATTATTGGGCTTCTTACTGGACTCACTCCTGCCTTTGTGGGAATAACATTTCCTCTCCTTCTGCCCCTTATTTGCCAGAGTGAGCCCAACCTAATTTATGTTATGCTTGCTCATGCGGGAGGATTTGCCGGGGTTCTTCTCTCTCCCATTCATCTCTGTCTTATAGTAACCATTCAATATTTCAAGGCGGATTTTAAAAAAATATATAGAATACTTCTTCTCCCGGTCGCTTTTGTTGTCCTGATAGCTCTGGTAATAGTGTTTATGAGTCAACTCTGGAATTAGAAATCCCCAGGGAATACCTCAGGATAATCTCGTAGGAAAAGGGGACGGTTCTATTAGGAAAAGGGGACGGTTCTATTTTTCTATTGCGGGTACTCCAAGCAGATTCCTTTAGAAAAAAATAGAACCGTCCCCTTTTCCTCTCCTCAAGTAACCTTGTTGCGTATATATCTATCTATGCCCCAGGCGGCTTTCTTTCCCGCCCCCATAGCGGCAATCACTGTAGCAGCACCAGTGACAATATCTCCACCAGCAAAAATCTGAGGAATACTACTCTGGCCAGTCTCCTCATTTATCTGAATATAACCTCTATGGTTCAGTTTCAAATCAGGAGTAGTCTGGGCAAGTAATGGATTAGCTCCCTGACCGATTGCCACTACTACTGTATCAATGTTCATAACAAACTCAGAGCCTTTTATGGGGATGGGTCTCCTCCTGCCACTCTCATCAGGTTCTCCCAGCTTCATCTGGATGCACTTAACCCGGGTTAACTGGTTTTCTTTATTCCCTAAAAATGCTAAAGGGGCAGTTAAAAAGTGGAACTTTACCCCTTCTTCCTCAGCATTCTCTGCTTCTTCCTGACGAGCAGGCATTTCCTTTTTGGACCTTCGGTAAATAATATCGACTTCCTCTGCTCCCAGTCTCAAGGCTACCCGAGCTGAATCCATAGCCACATTACCCCCTCCTATTACCCCTACTCTCCTGCCAATCTTAACTGGCGTATCATATTGGGGAAACTGATAGGCTTTCATCAGGTTAACCCGGGTGAGAAATTCACTAGCCGAGTAGACCCCATCCAGATTCTCTCCTGGTATATTTAAGAAATGGGGAAGCCCTGCTCCTATTCCTATAAAAATGGCAGAAAACCCTTGTTTTATAAGGTCATCAATAGTGAGAGTTTTCCCTATTAATACATTTGGAGATACCTTTACCCCTAGCTTTTCAATATTGCTTATTTCTACCTCAAGGACACTCTTAGGAAGTCTAAATTCAGGTATGCCGTATCGCAGAACTCCGCCTGAACTATGTAGAGCCTCAAACACAGTAACTTCATAACCCAGCTTAACCAAATCTGCCGCTGCGGTAAGCCCTGCTGGACCAGAACCCACCACAGCCACCTTAATGGCTGAAGAAGGGGAAGCGCCACATCTATTTTGAGCGCTCTCATTCATTTCCCAATCGGCTGCAAATCTCTCCAACCTTCCAATAGCTACCGACTCACCCTTTTTGGACCTTACACACTTAATCTCACACTGGCTCTCCTGAGGACAGACCCTTCCGCAAACAGCAGGAAGATTATTCTTTTCCTTAATTTTATCAATAGAAGCTTTAAAGTTTCCCTCTTGAATACATTTTATAAAGGCGGGAATATCAATCTCCACCGGACAACCTTTTATACAAGGAGGTCTCTTGCACTGAAGACACCTCTTTGCTTCTTCCATAGCCTCCCTGGCAGAATAACCAGAAGCTACCTCATTGAAGTTCCTTATTCTCTCTTTAGGGTCCTGTTTGTGCATTTCAACTTTGGTGGTTCTATCAGACATATAAGACTCCTTTTTCAAATAACCAACTTAAGAATCTCCCTTAAATCCTCATCACTAACTTCTCTTGGGTTCTTACTCATGCTATTGCTTCTGGATTCAGCAATGATGTCAGGAAAGTCAGCTTCGGTAATCCGGTAACTTTTGAGATCAAGAGGAAGATTGACTTTCTCTAATAATTTCTTGATAGAAGAAGGTAGAGCCTCTATATTTTCTATTCCTATTTTTTCTGCTATCTGCTTGAATTTGTTACGTTTGGCCCTTAAATTGAAACCTATTATGTAAGGCAAAAGAACAGCACAGGCAAGCCCATGAGGAACATTAAAACGTGCTCCTATAGGATGAGCCAGTCCATGGACAGCTCCCAGACCAGAATTAGAAAAAGCCATTCCTGAAAGTAAACTTCCCAGAGCCATTCTCTCCCTGACCTCTATATTACCGCCATTTTGTACAGCCTCAGGTAAGCTATGATAAATAATTTCAATGGCTCTAAGAGCTAAGCTATCGCTTACAGGATTTGAAGTTTTACTAACATAGGATTCAAGGGCCTGAGTAAAAGCATCCATCCCTGTGTAGGCAGTTATCTGAGCAGGAAGAGAAAGAGTTAATTCTGGGTCAACTAAAGCAACTTTAGCTATCATAAAAGGACTGCGGATGCTTTTCTTAATGACCTTATTTCTATCAGTAAGGACAGAATTATTAGTAATCTCTGTCCCGGTGCCAGTAGTTGTGGGAAGAGCTACGAAAGGCAATCCCTCTTTCTTGATTTCTTTGCCGGCATGATATTCCCAGACTGTTCCGGGCTGCCTGGCTAGCGAAGCAATAGCTTTTGCTACGTCTAGAGTGCTTCCTCCTCCCAGCCCTACTACTATATCGCACTTCTCTTCTCGAAGAAATTTGATTCCTTCATCAACCGTTTTCAGAGAGGGGTCGTGCTCTACCCTGTCAAAAAGAGAGAATTCAATCCTGGCTAGCTCCATAACAGCGGCAATTTTATCCAGAATGCCACTCTTACGTATAGCCGATTTTCCAGTGACCAACAAGGCTTTCTCGCCCCAACATTTAACCTCTGGACCTAACTGTTCAAGTGTACCTCTGCCAAAAATGATTTTTCTTGGATACATAAGAGTAAACAATATGTTCTCCTTTTTCTTTAGGTATAGCGGCGTAGAGCGTATACAAAAAACCTAGACTCCAGAGCGCGTCGAGTATGCCTTGGAACGTAAATTGTGAGTGGTTAATTGGTGAGTGGTGAGTTAAATTAACCAGTTAGCTAAAAAACACTATAAAATTGAGAACAGCGCTCGTCCTATTTGTATCTGTTTTTTCCAGAAAAGGCAAGCACGTAATGAAGGCAATAGGAAGGATTGTGGCTAGCACTTCTTCCTTGCAATCCCGGTATGTATCCTCAATAATGCTAAAAGTACCCTCTCCTCTTGGGAGAAGAGAAGGGGTAAGGGAGAGAGCAGTTTTGAGCAAATGTAGAGTCTTAATGGAAGCTCCCAGGAGACTATCTGTAGGATTCTTTCCTGTGCCTAACTGTCTCTATCCAAACATATTTTTTTTCAATGGTATAGACTATCCGAAAACTACCTACTCGCCAAGCATATTCGCCTTCTAATTCTCCGATTAGCTTCTTTCCTTTGTGGGGATTAGTATAAATCTGCTTAAGTGCTAATTTGATTTTTCCCTGAGCCTCTTTTTCCAGTTTTTCAAAATTCTTTTGGAACTTTCGAGTTAAAAATATCCTCATTGCAAACTTTCTTTAAAATAATCCTCATAGGTCTTATAGCGCCCAGCTTTAATATCCTCTTTTGCCTCTTTAATTTCCTTCAGTAACTGTTTATCAGCCATTATCTCTAATGTTTCGAACTCTTCCAAACCTACCAAAACAGCTTTTGCCTTAGATCTCTGAGTAATAATATACCGAGTACCTTTTGTAACTTCTTTAAGTATTCTGGGTAGATGGGTACGGGTGTCTACTACTCCTACAACTTTATCCATTTTCATCACCTCCAGTTCAATTATACATTTAACTGTACAGTTTGTCAAGGTTTTAGCGCAAAGGAGACTCTAAAAAGTCCCTTTTTGTCATTACGAGCGGGTGAGCCGAAGCCCAGAGCGAAGCGAGAGTCAACTTTGCTGACCGGACCGTTAAGGAGGACACCCCCCAAGTATCCTATCTTCATTTTTTACGAATTAACTATTACCTTTAATCCCTGATGTCCCTCAGCTACCTTAAAGGCCTCTTTAATTTTATCTAAACTGAAATGGTGAGTAATAAAATCTTTGCCTTTAACTGCACCTCTGGATAGAAGCTCTAGGGCAATTTTATGGTGTCGGGGAACACTTCCGTGTGAGCCTAAAACAAAGCACTCTTTGTAGTGGATGAGGTTACTATCTATCTTTATCTTTCTAGACCCCGGCGCTAAACCTCCAAAGAAGTTTACTCTACCCCGATGTCCCACTATTTCCAGGGCCTCTTCCTGAGCAGAAGGATTAGCGCAGGCGACCATTACTACATCTGCTCCTTCTCCTTTGGTCTCTTCCATAACTCGCTCCACGAAATCCTCCTCTAGGCTGCAAATAAAAGTATCGGCAGAGAATTTCCTGGCAATCTTCAATCTCTCTTTAGACCTTTGAGAAAGAATAATTCTACCTGCCCCCAAATTTCTGGCTAGCTCAACCAGCATTAAACCAATGGGCCCAGCTCCAATGATAACCACAGTATCGCCCACCTTTAGATTAGCCAGCTCATAACCATTGAGAGAGCAGGCTAAGGGCTCAGCCAAAGAAGCCTCATCAAAGCTTAAGTTCTCAGGTATCTTATGCAGGGGTCCATATTTAACAGTAGTCTCATTAATATGGATATATTCGGCAAAACCACCTGGGAATTGATACCCGATAGCATAATTTATGGGACAATTATTCCCCAAACCATTCTTGCAGAATTTGCATACTCCACAGGGAACATCCGCCCCTAAAGCAACCCTATCCCCTAATCTAAAAGTATCTATTCCTTCCCCTACCTCTACAACCTCTCCGGCAATCTCATGCCCGATTATCTGAGGAGGTTTGACTCTGGGATTTCCCTGATGATATATCCTGATGTCAGAGCCGCAAACGGCACAAGACCGTATCTTAACTAACATCTCTCCTTTTTTAATAGGAGGAGTAC
>Ga0307430_1000633_pt1 | contig 29390 bp, 24 predicted proteins | sample SalMarWE160130MG_FD_202159 | JGI IMG/M metagenome (GOLD analysis project Ga0307430, IMG submission 202159) | Salt marsh sediment microbial communities from the Plum Island Ecosystem LTER, Massachusetts, United States - WE1603-130 | ecosystem: Environmental > Aquatic > Marine > Intertidal zone >...
ACAACGATGATCGCATACATCGGGTGGTGGGATTGTTTGTGCGTTAGCGCCACCAAGGCCAGATTTTCCCGCCGCCCGATGTCAATCAGACCGGGCGGCGTAGTTTTTGTAAGTAGAGAAGGAGGGCCAGGATGTACCGCACACATGTTTGTGGAGCCCTGCGACCAGAAAATGTCGGCGAACGCATCACGTTGGCCGGTTGGGTCAATCGACGGCGCGATCATGGGGGCGTGACCTTTATCGATTTGCGCGACCGTTCGGGGATTGTGCAGATCGTTGCTCACCCGGAGAAAGACGCTGAGGCACACAAAGCGGCGGAAGCCTTGCGCAGTGAATGGGTCATCCAGGTGGAAGGCGTAGTCCAAAGACGTCCCAAGGACATGGAAAATCCCGATCTGGCCACGGGGCAGATCGAAGTGGAAATCGAGCAGATCAAGGTACTCAATCCCGCGCACACACCGCCTTTTCTCATCAACGAAGAGGGAGATGTGGATGAAATGGTGCGGCTGCAGTACCGCTATCTCGATCTGCGCCGGCCGCGCATGCAGCGCAACCTTCAGCTGCGGCACGCTGTGGTGAAGTACATTCGAGATTTTCTGGATCTACGCGGATTCTGGGAGGTCGAGACCCCGATTCTTTTCAAGACCACACCCGAAGGGGCGCGCGACTATCTGGTTCCCTCTCGCGTGCACCCGGGCGAGTTCTACGCTTTGCCACAATCGCCGCAGCAGCTCAAGCAGCTGCTCATGGTCGCGGGTGTGGAGCGGTACTTTCAAATTGCACGTTGTTTTCGGGACGAAGATCAACGCGGCAACCGCCAACCGGAATTCACGCAGCTCGATCTGGAAATGTCTTTCGTCGAGCGTGAGGATGTGATCTCGCTTACCGAGGAGTTGTTCACCTCCATGGTCGAGACTCTGCTGCCGCAGAAGCGTCTGCTGACCAAGCCCTGGCCGCGTTTGACCTATGCGGAAGCGCTCGATCGTTTTGGACGAGACGCGCCGGACATTCGATTCGCATTGGAATTGAAAGACATCACGGACCTGGTTGGTGAATGTGGCTTCCAGGTTTTCGAGAAGACCGTCGCCAAGGGTGGGTCGGTGCGAGGCCTGAATGCCAAAGGATGGGGTAACTCGAGCCGCAAGGAGATCGACGCGCTGGTGGAATTCGTAAAACCGTTTGGCGCCAAAGGCCTGGCGTATATGGCATTAACCGATTCGGGAGAGATGCGCTCATCATTTGCGAAATTCCTCTCGTCCGAAACACAGACAGCCATTCAAGAACGACTTGAAGCGCAAGCAGGGGATTTACTCCTCTTTGTTGCGGATGAAGCCAAAGTGGTCTTCGAATCGCTCGGGCGACTGCGTGACCACATTGCCGAACGATCCGATTTGATCGATCCGGACGTTTTGGGATTCTGCTGGGTGCTGGATTTTCCCTTCGTCGAATGGAACGAGGACGAGAAGCGTTGGGATCCCTGTCACCACCTTTTTACCTCGCCGATGCCGGAAGACGTCGGACTGCTTGACAAGGATCCCGGGAAGGCACGCGGACAGCAATACGATATGGTTCTCAATGGAGTCGAGGTGGGTGGCGGGAGCATCCGAATCCACGATCGTAAACTTCAGGAGCGGGTATTTTCACTCATCGGGTTGGAAGAAGATGTCGCTCGTGAACGCTTCGGACATATGTTGGAGGCCTTCGAGTTCGGCACACCGCCACACGGCGGAATTGCTCCGGGCATTGATCGTTTGTTGATGATCTTCGCAGGTGAATCCCACATTCGGGATGTGATCGCTTTCCCGAAGAATCAGGCTGCGCGTGACGTTATGGCGAACGCACCTTCACCGGCAGACCCCGGTCAATTGAAGGAACTGCACATTCAACTGTTGGGTGTCGATAAGGATTCGTGAGGCATGGACATTCAGAAGTGATCGTGGTATATATTGCGTTGCCCTGCTATGATCGTGATGTAGCACGCGTTTTGAGCCAACACTTTATAAACGGGGTTCGATCTTCGTCGGGGGACGCGATAGGCTGGAGCCAAGGCGGAGCCCGCGAGTACGGCCCCACCTGCGAAAGCAGGTTCAAAACACCGCCACACACGACATGGTGGGGTGCTCCTTTCGTAGCGATAAGCCGATGCTTGTCGCTTTTCTTTTTTCACATCCGCCAATACCGGATGGTTTCAACTGACTGGTGACGTTGATTTAATGATGGCTAAAAGGGTGGCAGTGGATCCATTCGATGGTTGTGGGTACCGATTTTTGGCCTATGGATTCCCTCCAAAAACCCGATTCCTTGCGCGTTGCTGTGAACTCAGGTAGACTCTCCCTAAATACATGGATATGAGGTTAGTATGGCCGGCGAGCGGGAAGATGCGCTGGAAGCGGCCGTATCGGATATAACCAAGCGCTTTGGTGATGGGGCGGTTATGCGCTTGGGAGAAGCCGCACATTTGATGGTCGAAAGTATACCAACAGGATCGTTAGCCCTGGATTTAGCCCTGGGTGTTGGTGGCGTTCCTCGTGGCCGAGTGACGGAGATTTTCGGCCCTGAATCCTCCGGTAAAACCACCCTATGTCAACATATCGTAGCCGAAGCGCAGCGACGCGGCGGCGTTTGTGCCTTTGTGGACATGGAACATGCGCTCGATCCGTCCTATGCCGCACGTTGCGGCGTGGATGTGGATAACCTGTATGTCTCGCAGCCGGATATGGGTGAACAGGCGTTGGAAATCACAGAACGACTCGTACGCAGCGGTGCAGTGGATGTCGTCGTCGTCGATAGCGTCGCTGCACTCGTCCCGCAAGCGGAAATTGAAGGTGATATGGGGGACCCGCACATGGGCATGCAGGCACGTTTGATGAGTCAGGCGTTGCGAAAACTCAGTGGAGCCATCAAGCAAACGAACACCGTTGTGATCTTCACCAACCAATTGAGGCAGAAAATCGGGGTGTATTTTGGCAATCCCGAAACCACGACCGGTGGGAAAGCATTGAAGTTTTACGCTTCGGTACGGATCGATGTCCGTCGTGCGGAAAGCATCAAACTGGGTCAAGAGATTGTCGGGAACCGGGTGCGCGCCCGTGTTGTAAAGAACAAGGTCGCACCACCCTTTAAGGTCGCAGAATTTGATATTATGTATGATGAAGGCATATCCAAAGCAGGGGGTATCTTGGATTTGGCCGTTGTTACAGAACTAATCGACAAACGCGGGTCGTATTACTCATATGGCGACCTGCGTTTGGGACAAGGAAGAGAGAACGCAAAGCAATTTATCAAGGAGAATTCTGATCTGGCACAGGAGTTGGAAGCCAAAATCCGTAGCGCGGCAGGTTTGGATTCAGCTCCGGTAGACTTTGACCGTGCCGAAGATGAACTTCGTTCGGAATGAATTATAATTAGGCTGCGCCAAACCGCACGACTTGGAAATTCGCGCGGCATTGACAACGAATATGATCTCAGATATGAGACTTGACACCGCAGGGAAGATTTTACGTTGGCTTGTTTTGTGGCGAAAGGGATTAACCAAATTTAGTCGGGATTTGATCCTTTAACGTTCGCTGTTTATTTAGGTTGTTCAACCTTTTTGTGAGACGGCGTCGAATCGACATCGAGAGATCGCTAGGGTTTGTCATTAGCCGTGACCTGAGTCAGCGGGTCACGGTTTGTGTTTTATCTGGAGTTATTGATTGTGGGTGTGATTACGGCCTTGAAGAATCAGACGAAGAATCGCAATCGTATCAACGTTCATTTGGATGGGAATTATTGCTTTGCCCTCGATCGCATTTTAGCCGTGGATTTGAAGGTCGGCAAAGAGATCACAAATGATGAGATCGAGGCATTGAAGAAGTTAGATGCAGAAGAACGTCTCTATCACCGCGCCCAGCGTTTAATCGAGCGAAGACCACACGCAGCGCGAGAACTGCAAAATCGGTTCGAAAGAGACAAAATACCGCAAGATGTGCAGCAAGCAGTTATTCGAAGATTAAAAGATCGTGGTTTGATCAATGACCATGCTTTTGTCGAAGCTTGGATCGAGAACCGCCAGGTTTTTCGTCCACGAAGTGCAAGAGCGCTGCGAATGGAGCTAAGCCAGAAGGGTGTGTCGAGTGAGATTATCGAACAGCACCTGGCGGATTTCGATGACGAACAGGCGGCATATGCAGCAGCCCTCAAAGGTGCTCGCCGTTATGGTTCCTCGGATTGGGAAAGCTTTCGAAAACGGCTGAGCGCTTACCTGTTTCGGCGGGGTTTTGGTCATTCTATCATTTCCTCGGTGGTATCTCGTATCTGGCGTGAGGCCACCGATTGTGAAGCCGAAAGTGAGGATATGCAGTGAATACAACGTGGGTAATTGGTGTTGGCGTTGCATTGGCAGCAGGAGTGGTGGTGGGTTATGTCCTGCGCCACATGCAACTGGAAAGAAGCATTAAAAACCGTCAGGCAGAAGCGGATCGCATATTAGAGCAAGCGCGCGGAAACGCCAAGGATATCGAACTGGCTGCGAAAGATCAGGTTTTGGAAATCCGCAATACAGCCGAGGATGAAGCAAAGGAACGGCGATTGGAGTTGTCAAGAGAGGAAAAGAGTCTCGCACGGCGGCGCGCCAGCATCGATCGGCGTTTCGAACAGATCGATAAAAGAGAGCAGGCTCTCAACAAGCGTCAGAGTTCGATCGACAAGCGCACCAATGAGCTTGAACAACGCTACGCCGAAACCCTCGCAGAATTGGAGCGCATTTCCCAAATGACACAGGAGGAAGCCAAGGAGCAACTCTTGGAGGAGGTCGAGCGTGAAGCGCGCGTCGACATGGTTCGTATCATCCGCCAGATCGAGGAAGAGGCGCAAATGGAAGGTGATCGCCGAGCTCGTGAATTGATCGCTGACGCCATTCAGCGTGTAGCTTCCGATCATGTGTCCGAGATTACGGTTTCCGTCGTGCCTTTGCCTTCGGATGACATGAAAGGACGCATCATCGGGCGTAACGGACGCAATATTCGAGCCTTCGAACAAGCGGCAGGTGTGGATGTCGTTGTCGATGACACGCCCGAAGCCGTTACGATTTCGTGTTTCGACTCGGTCCGCCGGGAGATCGCCCGTCGGGCGATGGAGAAGTTGGTACTCGATGGCCGCATCCACCCCGCACATATCGAGAAGATCATTCGACAGGTCCGTGAAGAAGTGGACCGAGCGATTGTCGAAGCGGGTGAGGAGGCGAGCTTCGATGCTGGTGTGCCGGGTTTGCATCCAGAGGTGATCAAGAAACTGGGTCGTTTGAAGTTCCGTACATCATACGGCCAGAATCAACTGGCCCATGCGGTGGAAACGGCGCAGCTGGCAGGTATTATTGCTGCTGAACTTGGCGCCAACGTTAATGCGGCAAAGGCTGGTGGTTTGCTGCATGACTTGGGTAAATCCATGGATCATGAAGTGGAAGGCACCCACGCTGCGCTTGGTGCCGAATTTTGCCGCCGTCATAATGTGCCGGAACATGTTGTCAACATGATCGCTTCCCATCACCATGAAGTCGAACAGGATTCCGTCGAAGCCGTGATTGTCGAGTCAGCGGATGCGATCAGCGGCGCACGGCCCGGTGCGCGCAGAGAGAGTCTGGAGCAGTACGTCAAACGCATTCGCGCTTTGGAGGAAGTGGCCAGTTCGTTTGATGGCGTGGAGCAGAGTTATGCTTTGCAAGCCGGGCGTGAAATTCGGGTGATCGTGATTCCGGAAGATATCGATGATCTCGAAGCAACGAGACTCGCTCGGTCTGTGGCGAAGAAGATTGAAGAGGGTATGCAGTACCCCGGGCAGATTAAAGTCACGGTGATTCGGGAAACCCGGGCTGTCGATTATGCGAAGTAGGGTCTGTTAAACGATATCTTCGAAAGATCTATAGATCAACTTTGGCGACCAGAGGATGTGTTCAACTTCTGGTCGCCTTTTTAGAATAAAAGGGAATCTCGTCAGGTTGTTTCATCCAACACAGGCACGCCGTAAAGAAACCAATATCGATCTTCAGGATAAAGTCTGCGCAGGCATGGATCCCAGATGAATTCCCCTGCTTTGAAATACGTTTGCAGAGATGCGTCGATTGGATGGATGGCCTGGATGGTCGCCTGGGAACCGGGTTGGCGTACGGCCAGCTGGGTGATTCGTTCGAAGATCACGCGTTGGCGAACTTCGTATGCATAATTATCGGGACGATCTTCTCTCTCGAGTAGATCGTTGACATATGCTTTCCAGAGATTGAAGCGGCTGAGCATCTCACGCGCCGCTTTTCTTCCTGCAGCTTCTGGCCACTTTTGGAAGACGCGCTGCATTTGGCGGTCGAGCTTTTGATGTTCGGTTCGTTCCAATGGGGTCATTCCGGTGCTTTGGGCGTCAAGTTCGTCAAACGCCAGGATCAATCCGCCGGGCGTGAGCCGCGGCAGTGGAGGCTGGTCCTGCAGAACGGATGGATCCAAGGGCCAAAATAACTCGTTCGAAAGAAGGTAATCCTCGAATTCCTCAAGCATGGCTCGAACGAGCTTGAGGTTGTACTCGGGTGAGTGCATCCGATTACTTATCAATATTCTTAATGTCTTGGATGATGTCGAGTAATTGGCCACGGGTGACGGGTTTGATGATGTAATTGCGGGCGCCGAGGCGGAATCCGGTTTCTTGGTCTTCCGGACGGTTGCGAGCGGTGAAAATGACGACAGGGGGATAGGGTTGCCCTTCTTCGTTGAGGCGCTGCATTACGTCGAAACCAGATACATCGGGCATCATCACGTCCAACAGGATCAAGTCGAACGAACCCTGTCGAATGAGATCGTAACCTGTATCGCCGTCCGAAGCCAACTCGACATGATGGCCGGCAGTCTTCAAAGTCAGTTCGACGAGTTTTAAAGTATCTACATCATCATCGACGACCAGAATTCGAGCGCCCATAGCGGTTTCCTATCTGAATTGGTGCAGGATGCCACCATTGTATACCTGTTCGAACGATTCTGCTAAAATGAGTGCTTTGGAAAAGAGTACGGTGCTTAGGGGACAGGTCTCGCCCAGTTTACGCGTTAGGCGCTGTGGTCATCCGCAATCGTAAACCCATACTCCTTCAGTTCTTGCGTGAGCTGTGTGACGTTCGTGAATGTGATGCCCGCAATGCCTATCGAATTCGCAGTCTGGATGTTACGCGGATTGTCATCAATCAGCAGACATTCCTCTGGGCTGCGATCGATCATCGTCATGAGCGAGTGGAAAGTGGCGGGTTCATTCTTATTTTTGCCAATTTCGAAGGAGAAGATCTGTGCGTCGAAGGCTTCCAGAAAGGAATGGATGGAGCGAATGTAGTCGACCCATTCCAGCGCATGATCGGACAGGAGGACCAATTGGCATTGCGGTTTTAGCTGCTGCAGGAGCCCGACCGTTCCCGGTATGCGACGCCCCAGATTCTCTCGGATCAAAGTCTTCAGTGTATGGATGGGGATATACCACTGCTGCTGCTCAAGAATTGCTTTCAGATAGCGTTGCTCTGAAATCGTACCCCGGCATAAGTCTTCCAACAACTTACCGCCAAAAGCGGATAACACGACCTCTTCCGGGATTTGTAGTTTCTATGCAAGCGGCTTTTCAATGCCAATCAGGCCAGCAATGAGTACTTCCGATAGATCTAAAATCAGAGTCGTGATCATTGGCATCGTGCGCTGAGATTTCTGCCTTAGCGCTCAATGGGTAACAGCCGAAGCGGTTGCTCCATGTACTTGCGGAAGATCTGCAGCCATCGGGCGGCCTCGGCGCCGTCTGTGATCCTGTGATCCGCAGATAGCGTGCATTGCAGACGATACCCGGGGACGATCTTTCCTTCTTCTACGACGGGTTTGTGCTGTACACTGCCAATGGCAAGGATGCCGGCTTCTGGTGGGTTGATGATGGCTACGAAGCGATCAATGCCGAACATTCCCAGGTTGGAGACTGTGAATGTGGAACCTTCGATGTCCTGGGGACGCACTTTGCCATCCCGTATCCTTATCACCATGCCGCGGACATCGGTGGATATCGCTGGAATGGATTTCATGTCGGCGTTATTGACAACCGCGGTCAGCAAACCATCTTCCACGGCAACCGCTACGCCGATGTTGATTTCTCCATGCCTAACGATTACGTCCTTGTCCAACGATGCGTTCAGGTTCGGGAATTCTCTCAAGGCCAGCGCCGCGGCTTTGATGATGAAGTCGTTCACCGACAACTTATCTTCTTCCGGCAGGATCTCGTTCCATTCAGATCGCATGGCCATCAGTGGCGCGGCATCAACGTCGATGGTGAGATAAAAGTGCGGCAGCTCTTGTTTGGCAGTAACCATGCGGCGTCCGATTGCGGCGCGCAGTTTACTGACCGGAATCCGCACGCTTTCACCCACAGCAGATGTGGACTCTTTTGCAGTACGGCCCGACGAAGCGACGGCCTCTTCAACATCTTGTTTAACGATCCGGCCTCCCGGGCCACTACCGGAAAGGCTCGCAATGTCGATTTTGTGATCCGCGGCCACGCGCCGTGCAATTGGTGAGGCGCGTACACCGTCAGGAAGTTGACCGTCGCCGCTGGGTTCGGGTGTTGGTTTGACCGTTTCGATTTTTTCTTCCTTGATCGCCGTTTCGGCTTCCTCGACAGTTTCTCCCGCTTGTGGTGTTGTCTTAACAAACGCATCGGTGTCGATTTCTTCGCCGGGCTCTCCGACGACGGCGATCGGCTCGCCCACAGGTGCCGAAGTCCCTTCGCTGATGAGGTGCTTGTGAACCACGCCGCTTATCATCGATTCGACTTCAACCGTTGCTTTGTCGGTTTCTATCTCGGCGATGACCTGGCCCTTCTCGATGGATTCGCCTTCCGCTACGACCCAACGCACCAGAATACCTTCGGCCATATCGAAACCGAGCTTGGGCATATTTACGACTTCAGCCATCACAACACCTCTTTCACAGCGTCTACGATGTCAGGTACCTGGGGTAAAGCCATCTGTTCCAATTCGCGGTTGTAGGGCAGGGGTACTTCTTTCTGGGCGACGCGCTTGATCGGCGCATCGGCGTAATCGAAGGCTTCTTCATAGAGCCGTGAAGCCACTTCGGCGCCGATCCCAAAGGATCTCCATCCCTCCTCGACGATGACACAGCGATTGGTCCGTTTGAATGACTCCACCACCGGTCCCATATCGAGAGGTCGCAACGAGCGTAAATCGACGACTTCAGCATTAACATTATCTTTTGCAAGAATATCCGCTGCCTGCAAGGATAATTGCAAACCTTTGGAATACGAGACCAGCGTCACGTCGTCTCCCTCGCGCTGGACTTTGGAGACCCCGATGGGTTCGAAATATTCTTCTTCGGGTACTTCGCCGCGTGCCTGGTAAAGGGTAGCATGCTCGATGTACATTACAGGGTCGTCGCTGCGGATAGCCGATTTTAGCAATCCCTTTGCGTCTCGCGGGGTGCCCGGCGCGACGACTTTGAGGCCCGGAAAGTGTGCGAAGACGACGTCCGGTGTCTGGCTGTGCGTTGCACCCAATTGACGCCCACCGCCACTGACGGTGCGAATGACGATGGGGACGATGAATTGACCGCCGAACATGCTGCGCAGCTTGGCGCTGTGATTGACGATTTGATCCATGGCGAGCAAGGCAAAGTTGATCGTCATGATCTCGGCGACCGGCCGCAGCCCGGCCATCGCTGCACCATTGGCGGCACCGACGATGACACCTTCGGCGATGGGGGTGTCCCGCACGCGATCGGCGCCGAAATGATCGTAAAAACCACGTGTCACGGCGTATGTTCCACCCCATACACCCACTTCTTCTCCCATGATGAAAACGCTTTCATCGCGCTCCATCTCTTCCCACAGCGCTTGTGATATGGCTTCACGCATCGTCATCTCGGCCATGGCTTATACCTCTTCCACGTAAATGTTTTCGTAAAGCGCTTCCGGTGGTGGGTCTGCGCTTGATTCGGCGAATTGCACAGCTTGCTGGAGTTCATCGTTCACTTTTTCTTCTTCGGCATCGAGTGCTTTGTCTGTGGCAATTTTCTTCTTGATCAAATAACGTCGATAGATGCCGATCGGGTCATCTTCCGACCATTTAAGGACTTCTTCGCTTTCCCGGTATCGCTCTGGGTCTCCCATCGAGTGACCTCGAAAACGATAGGTTAAAACTTCAAGAAGATAAGGATCTCCCTGACGCACGTGATCCAATGCTTCCTGCGCGGCTTCACGCACCTGCATGACATCCATGCCGTCTGCGCGTGCATTGGGCATGTTGTATCCTTCCGCTTTCTGTCGAATTTCACCAACTGCGGAGGCGCGATCGACGGCGGTGCCCATGCCGTACTGGTTGTTCTCACACACCCAAAGAACCGGCAATTGCCAGACCTTGGAGAGATTCAATGCCTCATGAAAGTAGCCGATATTGGTGGCGCCGTCTCCGAAAAGACATATCGTCGCAGCTTCCGAACCGCGCTGCTTATCGGCCAATGCCATCCCGGCCGCCAGCGGCAGATGTGCACCAACGATGGCGTGTCCGCCCCAAAAATTCAGGTTAACGTCTGCGAGATGCATCGAACCGCCTTTGCCCTTCGAGCAGCCCGTGACCTTCCCGAGCAGCTCGGCCATCACGATTTTGGGTTCCATACCGCAGGAAATCGCAATCCCATGGTCGCGATAGGCCGTGATGACACGATCCTGCGGTTTTCTGGCGGAGACGATGCCGCTTCCCACCGCTTCCTGGCCGATATAGAGATGCAGGAATCCGCCGATCTTTCCTTGCTGATAGAGTTCGGCGGACTTCTCTTCGAGACGCCGTATCATGACCATCTCGTGATAGAGCTGCAAATGCGCTTTCTTATCCATGATTTCTCCGGGTTTTGCGAGCCAAACGATCTCTTCGTTGTTTTCTATGATACTACAAGGTCGTTCAAGTGCTTACAGTATACCCATAAAAGAGCCCCGGAGTGCCGGGGCAAACAAATTATACCAAGATGGTCTGATATTTGCTTGTGGCGAAATATACACCACACGTTGATGCTCTCGCATTATGGATAGAAACCAACAGCATGCAGATCGAATTCACTCATAACCGGATCGGTATTATCAGGCAGGGTTAATGGCAGGACGAAAGCCAGCGTCTCCGCAGGTGCCAATGTATCGCTGACGATCGACCAGCCGGTGCTTACCAACTCGCCCGCAGTTGTGCGCATTGTTGCCAGAACCGTAGGCTGCTCGAGTGTCTTTTCCTCAGTATTGGTGATCTTCCCGTGAAGTATGAGCGTACTACCAACGGGTTGATAGCGGTCGATCTCGACGGACAGCGGAATGGGCGTTTCATCGAACCCACGGGCAAAATTGAGTTCAATGTTTGCTTGGATTTCGATGTCTTCCAGTAATACTCCCTGGCTTTTCGCGTTTACAAGGAGTCCCGGCAAGCGGGTTTCAAGAAAGGCCCTGTTTTCATCTGGATGTATCGGGATGGGAAACGTTGTGACCGTACAGGAAAGCAGTTCGCTTTCGTGATACGCGGCGATCAGCAGTCTTACCCAGCGGATGTAGCCGGCATCGTTGTGTATTTCCCCCAGAACGAAAGGAAGACCCTGGTCAGTAAATTCAAGTGAAGGTTCTCGAGTGAAAAAGAGTTCTACTGGAGGCAGGGAAGAAATGCTTGTAGCGTCGGCGTAGAATACCCATTCGCCAGCGTCGGTTTCCAGTGTCAGCAGTACAGGTAAGGTCTGCCCGGCTTCAAGGCTTGTGGGTCCTGCGGCGTAAGTGGACAGATCGATGGCCAAACCGGAGTCATCCGTCAACAGAATCCCGAAACCGTGCAGGTTCAGGGGTTCGTCGGAAGAATTGGTGACGGTTCCCAAGACTGCAAATTCTCCGCTCCGCGCAGTGAATGTCGTGGTCTTTTGGAACCTGACGGAAGCGCGATCGAAGGAAGCGAGTTCGCTATGGATGATCTCCACCTCTGCTGATGCGATTCCTTCGATGGTTTCAAATCGAGCGGCGTAGGGCGAATCTTCTCTGGGGGCGAGGTGTTCGAGCAGGGGGGATACTCTTTGGCGGTCGACCAGGTCCCCGTTGAAATCCAGCAGGGATACTTCCAATGAGATTTCGGCTACATTTTGGTCGGAGCCATTGTGGATGATGCCCAGTACGACGGTTTCCGATCCCATGCCCGTCACGATCCGGGGTTGTTCGATGCGGATCTCGGTTGTGGGTGTTTGCTGTGGAGCGGATGTGATCTCCTCGCCGCTGTCTGCAGGGGTTGTTTCTGCCGGAGTAGGCAACGGCCTGGTCCAAGGTCCTGACGTGCAGGATTGGATCGAGAACAGGATTGCGGCGAGGATCAAGAAGGCGATTCGCTTCACAAGAATAAGGATACCGCAAACGTTATTGCTTGTGGAATGGCTTGGAGACGCATTATCAAGAGCCCACTCTTGTTGCGTTCATGTGGTGCCATCCGGTTTGCAGGTAAGTGTCGAAAAGTGTAATCCTAGCCTTCTGGTGTTGGAGTCGGTTCCGGCTGATCTTCTTCGGGGAATAGATCATCCAGAAGCGGATCATCGAAGTCGAAATCGTAATCGTAATCGAAATCGTAATCGTCGAACCCGTAATCATAATCCATCGCCGATCCGGCTTTGCAGATGCCGATGTTCTCCCAAACCAGGCAGTTATCAATTTCGTCTGTTTCCAGAATGCTGGCGAGTTCGAGTACATCGTCCATGCTTGCTGCAAGCAGGAAGAGGAGTGTACGATCATCCTCTTGGACGATAACTACGAGGCCGATTCCTTCGGAAGCGATTTCCCCGAAGTGCGGAACGGTCAGGTTTTCGAATGTATCGATTGGCAGCACAAGATCGTCGATGTTTTCGAGGGCATCGAGATACTCGGACTCTGAATCAAAGGGCGCCAGTACGATCACGTCTTCATCCGTTTCAGGTTCATCCGTAAAGACGATATTTTGGCCGCGGGTGTTAAACGTATTCTGTATGGACGTGATGGTCTCTAGGGTTTCGGATGTGAGATCGAAGTCTTCACTTTTCAGGAGTGCAACGGATTGGCGGAAGATGTAAGGATAGTCGGTCAAGTCAACGCTTCGTTCTCTACTGAGGAGGAAATCGATTAAGTGATCGATGAAAATTTGATTGTCGGCGACCTGGTTGTAAGGAGCGGTTAGGAAAGTGAAGTCGCCGATGGCAAGGACACCGCCGTCCAGGCTGCGTACGGCTACCGCCAAATCGGTATCAGCACTCGTTTGCGACGAGCGGGTTTGCTCGTCCCCCGTGACCAATGCAATACCGCTGTTGGTTTGGATGGAACGCGAGCCGTAGAAGACCAACTCGGAGAGATCGTCTGTAAGTTCATCTTCGGCGAATTGGTGGAAGAAAACATGCCGGAAGTTACCCTCGTTTTCGAGCAGGTTGTAAAGGAAATCGTTAGCGTAGGAGATATCGAACGGAGCGAGAAGGCTGTCCGCCATAAGGGCTTCAGATATGTAGCTCTCTGAAAAGTATTCGTAATAATAATCGTAGAGATTCCGGGTCGGATCGCTGATCACCAGCAAACGGCCGCCGCGGTCGACGAATCGTTCGACAAGGCTCACCGTCGTCGGTGAGAAGCTAGCCTGTGGTGCGATTACCACGTACGCACTTGCGTATTTCAATCGCTCATGGAGCGGCCGCTCACCTGGTTCATATGTCTCTTGAACGATTTCGACACGAGCTCCGCGGAGGCTAAGGTCTTCGAGGAATGGATCAAGCTCTGCGAAATTGAATTGGTTGTAGTGGCTGTAATCGAACAAAACGACACGGCCATCGGGATCGGTGATCTCCTCAGACTTTGGCTCGGAGTTCGTTGGTGGAATAGGCATTCGGAATGATTCGTAATCGGGTGCGCTGAGGGTCGAGGGGGCTCGATACCAACCTCGATAGAACCACAACCCTCGTACCAATATCGGTAGAAGGAAAATTCCAACCGCAATGTAGATGTATTTGCGCTTCATGGCAGCCTCCTTGCGGAAGGAGGAACATAGAGCAGATAGATACCTGCTTTATTGGGGAAAGGTGTTATTACACCTTCCGAGGTTTCTGTGAAAAACCCGTAAGAGTACAAAATCGAATAATTAATTTGATTCTGTAGTTCGACGACATCGTAATGACCGATCTTGGCGAGTTGGGCGGTGTGATCGAGCGCCTCGCTCATTGAACCCAAGCCGTCGATCAATCCGTGCTGCAGCGCTTCGCTCGCCAACCAGGTTTGTCCGCTGAGTAAACCCTCGGCGTCGAGTTTCAAGCGCTCGCCGCGGCCAGAAATAACAGCCTGGTAAAAGCCCTGCTTGATGACATCGATTTCGCGCAGTGTTGTGTCGCGCGCTGCCCCGGTCATCTTATAGGGTCCGGTAGTGAAAATGTCCTCAACGATGAAGGGATCCTCGGGGAGCGTGACGATGACTCCCACGTTGCCGATAATGGAGGATGGACCGGAATAGACCTCGTTCGACGCAGCGGAGAGATAATAACCACCACTGGCGGCCATGCCCTGGACGTAGGCGACGACGGGTTTTTGCGCCTGCAACTGGATCAATTCCAGGTAAACCGCTTCGGTGTCGACGACCGTTCCGCCTGGTGTGTTGAGTACCAAAAGCACGGCACGAATACGGGCATTCTCCCGAGCGTATTCGATCTGCTGGATCAACGCATTTGCGGATTCAAAGTAGATGGCATCGTTTAATCGAATGACTCCGATAATGGGACGTGGGATAAGGAATGAGAAAGCGACTCCTACGAGTAATGGCAGCAGCAGGAATATGATGATCGTTCGAGACGTTTTCCATTTTTTCCCTGGCATCGTATCGCTCATGTCGTCTTGCTCCCATTCTTTTGGTGGATCGAACTATTGAGCAGTCGATATGCTGCCCTAATGCTATACCATTTTTTCGGTATTGGGAAGTCGTTGGATTTAGGACGGACTTCGACCAGTAGATGCCGATCATGGTGCCCCACGAGAATTATCACTGTGTGGGGCACCTGATGGGTATACGCGGCTATTCTTTGAAATCTACCTCGGGAAGATCCTTCATCGCTTCTTCGATCTTCGCCATGGGGTATTCATAATCCTGGAGTTCGTTGTTGAGATAGGCCTGGTAGGCAGCCAGATCCAAAAGCCCATGACCGGAGAGGTTGAAAGCGATAACGCGTTTCGTGCCTTCTTCCTTGCAGCGCAGCGCTTCCTCGACGGCGACGTGAATCGCGTGGGCAGATTCAGGGGCCGGGACGATCCCCTCGGTTTGGGCAAATTGCACGGCGGTTTCGAAAGTGCAGATTTGATCGATGGCGACTGCTTCGATGTCACCATGGGCGTGGAGCGCGCAGATATGGGGAGCCATACCATGATAGCGCAGTCCACCGGCGTGGATACCCGGCGGTATAAAGGAGTGGCCGAGGGTGTGCATCTTGACGATGGGGGCCATTTTGGCCGAATCGCCGTAGTCGAACGTGTATAGCCCTTTTGTAAGTGTTGGGCAGGCTTTGGGTTCGACGGCAATGAAGCGGGTGTCCTTTCCGTTGTGGAATTTCTCCCGCAGGAAGGGGAATGCAAATCCGGCGTAGTTGCTCCCACCGCCCACACAACCGATCACCACGTCCGGGTATTCATCCGCCATTTCGAATTGTTTCAGGGATTCCAAGCCGATTACGGATTGGTGCATGAGCACGGGACCGAGGACCGAGCCCAGAGAGTATTTATACTTGCCTTCTGAGGCGACGGCTGCTTCGACCGCCTCCGAGATGGCGATGCCCAAAGAGCCATTACTGTCCGGATCTTGTGCCAGGATGGATTTACCGAATTCTGTTTTATTCGATGGGCTGGGTGTAACGTTGGCGCCATAGGTTTCTATGATAATGCGACGATAGGGTTTTTGATCGTAGGAACAGCGAACCATGTACACTTCACAGTCCAGGTCGAACATCTTGCAGGCCAGGGCTAGGGCGGTGCCCCATTGGCCGGCGCCGGTTTCCGTAGTGAAACCTTTCACACCTTCCTCTTTGGCGTAAAAGGCTTGCGCTACAGCTGTGTTGAGCTTGTGCGAGCCGACGGGGCAGACGCCTTCGTACTTGTAGTAAATATGCGCCGGTGTATCCAGGACCTTCTCGAGGCGTCGGGCGCGGATGAGGGGTGTCGGTCGCCATAGCTTATAGATCTCACGAACCGGTTCCGGGATTTCGATGTAGCGATCCATGCTCACGGCTTCACCGATGAAACGCATGGGGAATAACACCGACAGAAATTCCGGCGTGACGGGTTCTTTGGTCACCGGGTGGAGCACCGGACCGGGTGACATCGGCATATCAGGATTGATGTTGTACCATTCCTTCGGAATATCCTCATCGGAAAGTACGAATTTTGTGCGTTCACTCATCTATAACTCTCCTCATGGCTAAATTGGGATACGATATGATTCTTTAAGAGCAAGTTCGTGCGCGATAATTCTCCTCCGGTTTTGGTCTCCCCTGGTATGTTGATTAATCAAAAAAAACACTCATCCCCGATGGGGACGAGCGTTCGTTTGCCCGCGGTACCACCCCGTTTAAGCTGGTGCTAGAGAAGAAAAACCCGTCGGTGGTGCGACGGTGTCTGTGAGCCAGCCTCACTCTTGATGGACATTGCTGTGAATGTCCTCTGCCATGATAACGGTGGCAACCGGCATGGACTACTCGGGTGTCCTTTCGCCCTGCAGCTCTGAGGTCCATTCTACGCTGGTCAACGGACGGGTTCTCAGCGATCCCCGTTCTCTGTGCCGTTGTTCCGGCGTGTACTTGCCCTCTTCACAGCCTTTGTTTGGATTCGTTTGAAAAATTATAGAACCTGGAAATGCACTTGTCAACAAATATGAACTCAAGACAAAATCGATTTGTCAGCTTCATCTCTTGTAAAGTATCTACAGAGGCTAAACAATAACAAGCGCGGTGCGGATTTCTTTCGTCCGCACAACGCGCTGGCATGTCTGAGCGGAACGAGTTGCGGAGAAACGGATGTATTCAAGGAATCAATCGACTTCGGGGCTGCCCCTTTTGGGACAGCCCCAGTATTTTTTGAGATGTTGGGTTTCGGATGCTCTCAACCCAATCTACGATTTGCTCGGCGAAGATCGACTGTAGCTACGACGCCTAATACGGACATACCGGCATATTGATATCATAATTGGGTTCTATCGATATATCATCATAGAGCGTATTAGGGTCTGCTTGGTCAGTAAGCCGAATCGTAAACTCAAGAGTCTGGTCGGAACTATGAGCAGGAATCATGTTGCCACAAGAAAATTCCGATAGTTCAAACTCGACTCCTAACGAATGGGCAAGCTGAGTGATATATACAGGAACATCCCCTAAGTTATTGACTTTAAGCCCGTAATAGCACACATCGCCTGGTGTTGCATTACTCATATCGGCCTTGAAAAGCACACCTTTCAATACTTGACCAGAACAAGTGAGGCCATCGGGTGGAAGGTCTGCTGCAATTCTAATGTCCTGATTCTCATTGCTGCTAAATTCAATCGGACCTAAAGTCGCAGTCGTTGCGGAAAAGTTGACATATTGATTCATAATCCAAGCGGCTGCAGCAGATGTAACCAACAAAGTAGAGGCGATCAAGCCGACTGGAATTCCTAAGATACTCTTTCTCAGTAAGTTCTTCATTTTGCTATACTCTCCAGTAGGTGAGGGCAAGAGGGTTTACTATGGGGAGGCTTCCTCTTTGTAAGGAGGTTCCTTTTCCCTCCTCCCCTCGCTAGTAAGGCTGTCAGACGATGGACAAGCCTTTGTCGATTAGTCCGTTGTAACAAACACAGACTCGCCAGTTGCATTGGATGGTAGAGAGTCGTCAAACTCCCTGACTAGTTCTTGCAACGGATTCCGACAGGTTCTTTCTATAGGCATCACTTCCCCTCATGAGCATTGTTTTTGAGTGGTCGGGGTTACCGACCGTTGCTACATATCCTGACTCTGCTCGAAGCTTGGAGCAGTCGTTCTCGTGCAGACTATTGTCATTTTGAAAAACCAGCTTATGAGACTCAAGCGCTAAATTCGCCTTTCTCCAGAGAAGCCGAATAAGACTCCCATTGATAATAAGAATTCATCTATCGGTTTTTCTCTGCGAACTTACGCAGCCCACCAATAGAAGCACAAGTGGACCGGTCGGCGGCACATATCCATTAACGGTGTTAAACGTTCCCGCCTCTACGACCTAGCCTTCCAGAGTGGGTTTGGGGCTTTCTATTTGTACCGGCGTCTGCGTTGTGACTCTCTTTTTATCCTGGTGGCGGTAGGTGGTGGTGTTTCCGTAATACTTTCGGCACAGGCTGCAACAAAAATGGCAATCCCGATCAATAAGCCCAAGATCGATATCGTTCTTCGCATGGTTATCCTCCGGTGAGTAGTGTGGCATTCGTGAAAAATTTTATTGTCCGAAGGGTACGACAAGCGTGTTACCGCCGTTCGGACAGTAGATTACGGTTTGGTAATGGATGATTACGACTTGGTTGCCTTCGATTGACAGCAGGAAGTCTGTACACCTATACTGGCTAGCAGAAAGGTGACCGTATGCCAGAGAATGTCGACACAACCATATTGATCGTGGATGATGAAGATGCCATCCGTTCAGGTTTGGTATCCGCCCTGGAACGAGCGGGGTTTCACGTTCTGGAGGCGAGTGATGGGCAGCAAGCCCTCGATGTGATCGAAGCACAAAAGCTGGATTTGATAGTGCTGGATATTCTTATGCCTGTTCTCGATGGGCGCCAGGTGTGCCGAAAATTACGTCAGGCGGAGAATTGGACTCCGGTGCTCATGCTCACACAAATCGAAGCGACCGGCGAGAAAATCTCCAGTCTGGAGGAGGGGGCAGACGATTATCTCAACAAACCTTTCGATTCGTATGAACTTATCGCCCGGATTAAAGCTTTACTGCGCAGACAAGAAGTCGCCGGACGTTCCGTGCAAATGGCGCATGTGTTGGTCAGTGGGAGGCTGCGCTTGGAACGCGAAACGCAGCGTACCTGGTTGGAAGACGGGGAGATCGCGCTTTCGAACAAAGCCTTTGGCGTGCTGGCACATCTGATGAGCAGGCCGATGGTCATCGTTAGTCGGGAGCAGCTCTTGGATCATGTCTGGGGTTGGGATGATCCGACCGGCATGCGAACGGTCGATGTGCGCGTCGCTGAAATCCGACGGAAATTGGGAGATGCTGCAACGGATCCCGAGTTTATCGAAACCGTTGCCGGCGTGGGATACCGTTTTATCGCTGAGGTAGCATCAGAATGACCACCCGCAGGATCACCTGGCTTGGTATATTGATCGCGCTTGGTGGTGTAGCACTTGCCTTGATCTTAAGATCATTTACTCCATCTTCACTAATCGTTTTCCAAATTGCCATCGCTCCGGCCGTCATCGTTTTGCTGCTGGCATTGTCCCTTTCTGCGCTTATCCTTGGAATACATCTGATTTCACGACGACAACAGGCGCGAATCCAGAATGCACTTGGCGAGCTTCACGATTCGCTGGAAAGTGAGCGCCGTCGGTTTATCCAGCGTCTTGATCATGAAATGAAGAACCCGCTGACTGCCATCCAGGTCCAGCTGGACAATCTACAAAGTGGGGAAGGGCGGGATCTCCCGGTCGTTGAAGATGTGCGCAAGCAAGTCGGTCGCTTGACCTCACTCCTGCGCGGGCTGCGTCGTTTGGTAGATCTGGAAACGCGAGTGCTTGAGATTGAAAAAATCGACGTCGAAGAACTACTCAACGAGGTGGTCGAATTGCTGCAAGCTCCGGAGCGTATCCAGCTTGACGTGCAGCATATACCCTGGTCGATTCCACCGATTTACGGCGATCGGGAGCTTTTGTTGGTTGCCTTCCGTAACCTGGTGCAAAATGGATTGCGTTACTCAGGTGATGTGATTCAGGTGCGTGCCCGGCATACTGCAGGTCATCTCGTCGTGGAGATTATCGATACCGGCCGTGGTATTCCGGCTGAAGAGTTACATCTGGTAACGGAGGAGTTGTACCGTGGGTCGAACGTTCACGATATGCCAGGGAGTGGTCTGGGCCTTTCCTTGGTAAAAATTATCGTCGAGCGTCATGGAGGGCAGCTTGAAATTCGAAGCCGCCCGGAAAAGGGAACCATCGCCACCGTACAAATCGCGTATGAGCAATCGTAAGTTTCTGCGACATTTCATTTTCATCGTCCTGCCGGCGATCCTTTTTTGGGGCGTCGTAGCCATGATTGCCCGGGGTAGCGTTGGGCTTGCAGTAACTTTGACTACAGCGACTCCTCTGGCAGGTGATCTCCCAGCAACACACACGAAAACGGTACTCGTCGAGCCGACAGTTACTCCTACAATTTCTTCCACGCAAACGGAAGAAATCACAAGCCAGCCTATTTCTGAGACGTCCGAGACGAAGGTCACCCTTCCTCCCACTTTTCTGCCGCCGCTCGATCCAAGACAGCCTGATTCAACGCCTGTGGGTGCCGGCACAGGGGTGATTGCGTTTGTGTCGGAGCGCGATGGCAACCCGGAGATCTATACCATGAACATCGATGGGACAGACATCTCCCGCTTGACATACGGCGAGGCGTTTGATGGACAACCGAGCTGGTCACCCAATGGGCGCAATATTGCCTTCACCTCATGGCGAGATGGGGATGGAGATATTCATCTCATGGATGAGGACGGGTCTGGCCGTCGTCAACTGACCTCCGATCCCGGCTACGATGAATTTCCAAGCTGGTCACCGGATGGAGCCTGGATACTATTTGATTCGAAACGCAGGGGTTACTTCCAGATCTTTCGCATGCGCAGCGATGGTTCCGGTATGCAGCGTTGGGTTATGGGCTCGACGGACGATGCCATCGCCTGCCTATCTCCTGATGGCGGCACGATCCTCTTCGAATCTCGACGTGAGAGCGATGCCTATCAGATTTACACCATTGAAGTTGATGGGGACGATTTGACTCGTCTCACACATACTGACGCACCCAATGTAAGACCCGCTTGGTCACCGGATGGAGATCGGATCATCTTTGCCTCTTTTCGGGACGGCAGTTTTCAAATCTATATTATGAATTCCGATGGAACCGATCAGCGTAGAATGACCTACGATTTTGAAAAGGTCAACTCTCCTGCCTGGTCGCCGGATGGCAGCTTGATTCTATTTAGCGGCTATCGAATGGGTAATTTTGACCTGTACGTCATGCATGATGATGGCTCGGATATCCGCCAGATAACCACCCATCCGGCGGATGATTATCAAGGTGCATGGCAGCCTTAAAATCTGTTGCTCCCCGTAACATTTACTGAATAGAAACACCAGCTAAAAGCGCAGTGCGAATAGGTTTTCGTCCGCACCGCGCCATTGCTTTCCTGATCAAGAAAATACAATCTTGCAGGCTACTCTTCCTCCGGTGTGCAGGGATCTCCAGGATCGGCATCTTCTGGGCATGGAACTACACAGACCAGGGATCGGCTTCCATATTGCTTCACCAAGCAGCCTTGCGGCTCGGGTTCCGGTAATTCGGGTGAGACGATCACAGGTTGCGTGGATACATCTCCCGTCACCTCCACCGTGTTGAGCGCTACCCAACAATGGCCATAAGCGCTGGGGTTAACGATCCAAAGCCAGGTGCTGTCCTCGTTGCGCCCGTCAACCTGGGCGGTTTCACCTTCCAACAGTGAACCAGTGACTTTAAAGTCTGTATGTGACCCTTCCCGACAATTGGCGTTCATGATCGCTCTGGCGGTCGTCGAGCCGTCATCTCCCTCAGGTTTGGGCGTCGGGGTGGGTGTAGCTTCTGTGGGTTCCTGTGGTTCTTCTCCCATCAACTCCTCTTCGAGTTCGAAGGCGCCGATATCACAATGAGTCCCCTGCGGCCGGCTCACACCGCGTTGATCTGCGGCGGGACAATCCCCGCCTCCGGCACCGGCGTCTACCGCCGGGCTGACGGGCATCAGAGCGTGAGTCCAGGTCGGCCCGCCATTGTTGGCCAATGGGTCGAGCAACGGCGCCGTGCCCGGGATGTCGTTCATGGCAGGATCGAGACTGCAGGTGTTGTCACCGTCCAGGTTGTGGCCCAGCGTGATGAAGTCGGTGCCGAAGCAATCTGCATCCGCATTATCGGCGATGATGCTGCTCAACATTCGCGTCACACCGATGTTGACGCTGGAAATGCCGTGGGATGTGTTATTGGAGACGGTTACGAACTTGAGTGTTGTCTCGCCGTTATTGGCGATTCCGGCTCCCTTCGGGGCGGTATTCCCGCTGATCGTGCTGTTGATAATCGTCAGGCTTCCGCCGTTGGCGCCAGCGACGAATATGCCGCCTCCCTTTTCAACAGCAGTGTTTCCGGAGATGGTGGAACCCTCGATGACCATGGTGGCGACGGCGTTGTTCTCCAAACCGCCGCCCCACATGCTGGCTTCGTTCTCGGCGATCGTGGTGTCGTTGATCTGCATATTCCCGCGCACGTTCCAAATCCCGGCTCCCTTGGGAGAGAGATTGAGTGTTACCCTGCTTTGGCGCAAATCCATCGAGCCGTAGTTGAAGATGCCGGTAGAGATATGTTCGCTGACTTCCACGTCCGTTAACGTCATGCTTCCGTAGTTAATCACACCAGAACCTTGATTCTGCAGGATTAGGGTTCCGGATATGTCGGCGCTGGATGTGGTATCCAGGTTGCAGATCCCGGCGTAATAATCCGGAGCGGCGTTATCCGACACGACACCCCCAGTTATTACGAGGACATCGAAATTGGAGATACCGCCACAATAATCATAAGCATTGGTGTTGTTGCGGTAGACGTCCGTATCGGTCAGTGTCATCTGGCCCAGATTGTAGATCCCGCCCGCGTTGAAGTTATCCTGGAAGAGGCTGTCATTGATTGTGGCAGTAGCGCCCGTGTCGTTGTATATACCGGCGCCAAGTTCTTCGGAGGTGTTCATGGCGACTTCGCTGTTCGACATTGTCAGGGTGTGCATGTTGTAAATCCCGCCGCCATAGGCGTGGTTCCCGACAGGCAGTTCGGCGGCATTGAAGTTGACCTCGACATTTTCGAGCGTAAGCGTGCCGCAGTTGTGTATCCCACCAGAGTTGAAAAGCCCTGGCCCGGGCACGGTGCCGATGGCGGTGTTATGTGTCACCTCACTGTCGAAGATGGACACTACGGCGCCATCGTTCACCAGGATCCCGCCTGTTGTCTTGCCGCTGCCGTTAAAAAGATGCAGGTTGTGAATGGTGAGGGTGATTCCCGGATCAACGTACATCACGGTGCGTGTCCCATCGCCGTCCAATTTCACGGCTCCAACGCCTTCGATGGTGAGATCTTTATCGACGACAGTTGCCACAGATGGGTTCAAGGCGTCGGTTTCGATGTAATCTCCCGCCATGATGAAGATCGTATCCCCATCCACGGCTTTGTCGCTGGCAGCTTCCAGGGTGAGGCAGGCGGTTGCGGGCGTATGGCAATCGTTGCTGTCATTCCCGGTGGTGGCGACGTACCAGATGTGCGGATCGGGGCTCGGAATACAGGCGGCAAGTAACATCAAGACGAGTGCGGTGAAGTAAAATGTCAGTGCGTTTCGGGTCTTCATCGTATCTCTCCTATACATGACTGGCTGCGTCGAAACGACGCTCGACATCGGTGTGGTCTTCTCACCTCATACTCTTGAACGCTTGAAGTGTTTGATTTGTGACAGTTCCTTTCAGCGTGTGGGAGTATGGGAAGTTCCTTCCCTTTCGATCTGCAACGATCCCATGTTGACTTTACGTTGGTGGGCGATGTGTTGTCAAGGCGGATTCTTGTGGAAAAAGAAACATTGGGATGCTGTTCAACGCATCCCAATGTTTTCATGACGATAAAAAATGTGGCTTTTTAGTTACCCAGCAGGACCTTCACGGCGGTGTCGAGGAGGACATCTTCACCATCCAGGTAAACGGAATTGAAGGTCTCCTGCGTGATGGGAACGGTTACATCCGGCACCACGCCGATGCTTTCGATGTGGATCTCGCCTTCGGCGTTGACTGCGCGCCCGATGGTGAAACGTATGCTCAGGTTTTCCGGCATGAGGAAATCTTCCACACTGCCACCCAGACCGGCGGTGGGATAATGCCCCACGATCGTCGCTCGGTCTTCGATGGTCATGTCGTATGAGAAGAACTCGCAGGCGCTTGCGCATCCCGGACCTACGATGACGACGATGTCGCCGTCGTAACGCAGCTCCTCGCGCGGCAGGAAGAATTGATCTTCGTCGCCGGGGTCGGCGTAGAAATCATCGATACTGTCATCGTAATAACTGGTGTTCCCGATGACGTGTTCTTCCTCGAAAAAGTACGCTGCCATCTGATCAGCGAGATAGCCGTTGCCACCGCCGTTGACCCGCATGTCGATGATCAATCCGGGAATATCGTACTCGTTCAACTCCTCCATCATTCGTTCCCAGAGCTGAATGGTGAGCAGCTCGTTGTCGAGGAAGCCAGTGATCTTGACATAGGCCAAGCCGCTGTCGAGAATCTCGTATTCTACCGGCAGTTCGAAGCCGGTAATGTCGGCGTAGGGCGAGTTGGCGTAGAGACTTTCAAATTCTACCTCGGTGGTCGGTGTAGCGACCTTTGCAGTTCCGTACGGGTTCGTATACGCAACCGTGACCTGCTTGTTGCCTGGAAATCGCAGCGCGAAAAGGAGTTGCTCCAATCTTTTCGTGTGCTCCGTACTGAAGGGCGACGACCAGGGTACATTCGCGGAGATCACTTCGTTAATAGGCACACCATCGATGGCGGTGATCTCGGCGCCGATTTGAATGCCGGCTATGGCGGCTGGCCCATCTTCGAGCAGGAAGTTGACCAGTACGCGTCCGTCGCTCAATTCTTCCGCTGCCATACCCAGTCCACCAATGATCTCGCGTTGAATCAGCGATCCAAGTACAGTGATGTCCATGGAGACGTGACCATCCGGGATCGACCAGAGGAAATCTCGCAGGGCGAGAGAATATGCTTCCGTGTCTCCGTTTTCTTCGGCCGCTTCAAAGCGTGGACGGAATTCCGAACTTAAGGCGTCCCAATCGATGCCCTTGTACTCGGTGAATGCGTATTCGGTGCGCATTTTCTCGAGCATCGCATCGAAGGCCTCTGGGTAGGGAAGAGATGAAAAGTCGGAAAGAGCGATCGATTCCGGTTCGAGCAGATCGATATCGGCTTCTCTTGAACGGTCAAAGGTGAAGGGTTCTTGATCCATGTCGACCACAGTCCAGCCTTGTGGGATTTGTACGATGGGATCGTCATCCGTGAAGAGCAAGTCATCTTCGCCGAAGCCTGAGGGAAATCCCTGGTTGCCATCTGTGGCGAAAATCACGTATTTACCCCCATAAACCTCGAGGTAATGATCACGATCGTCGCTGATGCGCGTCGAAGCATATGCGGAAGACCATCCACCGCCGGCCTGGTCGCGCCGTTCGAGATAGGCGTCGCCCCAGGTGTTGGTCCAGTAAGCGACGGCGAAAATCATCACCCCGTCGTCTGCTTTGCCATCGTTGTCCACATCACGCTGCGTGCCGCGCGGTATGAGTGGTAAGGTGAGACTGTAGCTGAAGGGGGATTCGTAGAAATCTGAAGTGATCTGCCCCAAAACCTGGGATTCGACGGGGAATATGAAATCCCGTTCCCGCTCGACGAAACCGGCCTGGTCTTCGAGGATCACGATCGGTTCGGCGACTCCGAGTGTGAAGAACGGGTTGGTGTATGCGACTTCACCCGTGATGTACACCGATCCACCCTCGTCGTTGACGATTTTGGCTGTCTTCTGATCGGTTTTGCAGCTTGTGAGCAGCATCGCCAATAATGTGAACAGGACAAACCAGATCGCATGTTTGGTTTTCATCGTGGATCTCCTTTTTTTAATCATGCAAGGCAAATTGTAGTGCCTGTCGTTGGATAGGTCGTGTAATTTTGTATTCTCAAGGACAGAAGTGGATTCTCTTTTAATAGTTTCGCATTGTACCAGACTTCGATTCCACAATATAGAATACGGCCGATATTTTACAGTTTGACTTCGCACGTCAGACGTTCGTCTTGGGTTTCGGTGAAGATTTAAACATTCTAGTTGGGATGGATCAATTTCCCGATCTGGGGAGGCTTCTGGTTCCAGCGCCGCATGCAATGCTGAATTTGAGGGCATTAACCGCAGATCTCGCAGCGCGGGTTTTTCTTCACGCGTATGTCTTCGAAGCGCATTGCGAGACTATCGAAAATCAGTAAGCGGCCGATGAGCGAATCGCCGATCTCAAGGATGACTTTCAGTGTCTCGGTCGCCTGGATCATCCCGATCACACCCGGGACGACCCCAAAGATACCGCTTTCAGCGGCGTGCGGTATTAAATCCGCAGGCGGCGGTGCAGGAAAGATGCAGCGGTAGCAGGGGCCACGTTCGCTCCAGAAGACACTCGCTTGACCTTCGAAACGGAAGACTGATCCATAGATGTGGGGTTTGCCGCTGCGCACACACACATCGTTCAGCAAGTATCGGGTGGGGAAGTTATCACTGGCATCAACGATCACGTCATACGGTTGGGCGATTTTCTCGGCATTATCTTCGCCGAATGCTTGCTTATGGATATCTACTTGGACCTCGGGGTTGATGTCCAGCAAACGCTTTCGTGCAGATTCGACTTTTCGGTTCCCCAGATTTGAGGTTCCATGCACGATCTGGCGGTGCAGGTTACTCAGTTCGACTTCGTCGGGATCGATCAAGCCGATACGGCCTACGCCGGCGGCGGCAAGATACATGGTTACTGGCGATCCCAATCCGCCTGTACCGACGATGAGTACTGCAGCCGCCTTAATTTTCCGCTGGCCGGATTGCCCCACTTCCTGCAGTAACAAGTGACGCGCATAGCGCTGGATTTCATCTGGAGAGAGTTCGGAGTCTCCTTGGATTTTCTTTGAGCCAGGCATGGTTTCACCTCATGCTTATTTATATCCTTTCCGGGGAGACATGCAAATCGTTGCGTGTTTGGTTCGCTATTTACATCGTCTTGTAGCGGAGACTGAACCTGTGGATCTGGTGATTATTCCAATCCTTTCTTCCACTGACTTGTTCGCAGGTGTATCGCGAAGGATAATCTCCGAAAGTTAGAACAGGTGTATGAAGCGCTTGCGGAGAGGAACCCTCCCGAGTAGGATAGTAGGCCATTATGTCGCAACGTCGTATAGTCCACACGCAGTCTTCACCTCTCGAGCCGATAACGGGCCGAGTGATGCGGCATCTTGTGGTGACGTTTCTTGTGGCGGTAGGTTTGGCTACGGTATTTACGGCATGGACTCCGGCCAGCCTCGATCCGGAAGAACTCGCCGGGCAGTTGGCTGCGGCTTTGGAAGATGAATCTGAAATTCCTCCCGCGTTTAGTGCCTCGGGTGGGTTGGTATCGGAGGATGGAAGACTTCGAATCGGGATTGTGGCCGGCCACTCCGGTTTGTACCCGGATACCGGTGCACCCGATCCCGGCTCGGTTTGCGAAGATGGTCTCACCGAAGCAGATGTAAATGCGGAAATTGCTGCTCTGGCGGTCAAGTATCTGGAAGCGGCTGGCATGCAGGTGGACCTTCTTGAGGAGTGGGATCCGCGTTTGCAAGATTATCGAGCTGTTGCGTTGGTATCGATCCATGCCGATTCCTGTCTGCCGATCAATGAGTATGCGACCGGATACAAAGTGGCGGCCGCGGTTGACACGGTGGTTCAAGATAAGGCACAGCGTTTGGTGGCTTGTATCATCGACCGCTATGGGGATGCAACGGATTTATATTATCATTCGGGAAGCATCACCCGAGACATGACGGAGTATCACACCTTCCAGGAAATTCATGCGCAGACACCGGCCGTGATTATCGAGACCGGTTTTCTCTACCTCGATCGGGATTTCCTCACAGGCAGTCCGGATCTCGCCGCCCGTGGTATCGCCGACGGGATTCTGTGTTACGTAAACAATGAACCCATCGATCTGAGCAGCGAGAATTAAGCATGGGAACAGACTCGGTTTTTCCCGGCATGAATCCTGCGGATCACTTCTCACTGCTTCAGGAAGCGAGGAAGGCTTTCGCGGAGGACAACCACGAAAGAGCGCGGCGGTTGTGTCGGCGTGCTATCCAGCTGGCGCCAAAGGATGAATTGCCCTGGGTCTTGATGGCCAAATATGCTTTACCCCGGAAGGGGTTGGAATATCTAGCGCATGCGTTGGAGATCAATCCCAGGAGTCGCGTTGCGCGAAAAATGATCCGAGAATTGGTTCGTCGTATGCCCGCAGGCGAACGCCAGGAGGCGATTGAGGAAATTACACTGCCCGAATCATTGGCGCATGAGCTTCTTCCCTCAGATGCGTTGACATTGCGGCGTTTGCTTTCCTCCCGCTTCGTGCTCGCAGCCCTGGTGGTCGTGGTGGCGGCCGCGATTTGGCTGGGGGGACAGCCGGTCGATGCGCTGCAGCCACAAATGTCTTCGGCCGGTATTGTCAAGGCGACCCTGACACCTACACACACACTGACCCCAACACCAACCCTGACGCCCACACCGACTCTAACACCTACACCAACGTTGACTCCCACGCCGCGGCCTGCAGCATCTTCCCATTACACCACCAATCCGGCAGATCTTGCCGATGAAGGTCGTTGGATCGACGTCGATCTCTCTGCGCAGCGCGTCACCGCCTATGAAGGGTCGACGGTGGTGAAATCGTTTCTCGTCTCGACCGGCACGCGCGCCCATCCCACGGTTACCGGCCAGTACCGAATCTACCGAAAGTATGTCTCCGCACCGATGGCGGGTCCGGGGTATTACCTGCCCGCAGTTCCGTATACCTTGTATTTTTACAAGGGCTATGCCCTGCATGGGACCTACTGGCACAACAACTTCGGAACACCGATGAGTCACGGCTGCGTCAATATGTATACACCGGATGCCGAATGGTTATATAGCTTCGCTTCGATCGGCACGCTGGTCAACGTTCATCCGTAGGCAATCTTGTATTTCACTCACAATCTCCACGAATATTATCTCGGTACGGTGGGGGAATCTAAAATTAAATTATTGTAAAGTTGTTCCGTCTTTGATTTACCCCCAGATTTGGTATTATTAAATCGTCCGTATTTGTCCGAATGGAGTATTTTCATGCCAAAATTGACCATTGAAGGACATGGCACATTTGAGGTGAAAAAGGGCACCCGCTTGGTCCATGCGATCGAAGACTGTGGTGTTGATATCCTGCATCGATGCGGTGGGTACGCAAAGTGTACGACCTGCCGTGTGGCGTTTCTTGAAGGGGAACCCCAGAATAGGAC
>Ga0307430_1000635_pt1 | contig 29373 bp, 56 predicted proteins | sample SalMarWE160130MG_FD_202159 | JGI IMG/M metagenome (GOLD analysis project Ga0307430, IMG submission 202159) | Salt marsh sediment microbial communities from the Plum Island Ecosystem LTER, Massachusetts, United States - WE1603-130 | ecosystem: Environmental > Aquatic > Marine > Intertidal zone >...
TTGGCATCTACACCATAAGTGTTCGCGCCAAATTCAAAAGTTCCCTTGTTGCTATCTCCAGTTTCGTCCCACTTCACCCTGTAATTAGCGGTATCGGCATACCAGTACATACCTTTACCAGTGCCGTCAACGCCTATATTTAATGGATCGCCTAAGTCAGCGTTGTTTATTGTTGCATCAAGGATACGATAGGTTGTCCATTGAGGATTACTTTGCTGTTTTCCCATTACTGCTCACCTCCTACTCCTATCTACTATCCTCAACTCTCATATCCCCAGATGCTAATCGAGTTGGTAGCAAAAGTTCCCGCAGCCGGTGATTCTAAGTCCGCAGCCAGCACGCCAACCGCAAACTTAATGCCCGGCGCAGAAAAGTCAAGCACTACAGTGTTAGCAGGTCCACAGTAAATAGCGAGCCTTCTATCGGCAGCAGCAGGACCCGTGCCCGCCTCATCCCCTTCAGTGGCATCATCATAAAGAACAACCTGGTCCGCATTTGAAGCATGCGCATTGGTAATGCATATACCTCTCAGATAGAAGTTCCTGCCTGAAGTAACACCACCCGGAAGCAACTCACGACAATCACTATCGTATTTGTCGAGCGCCTCATCATTGTAACCTGCTTTTGGATACCTTTGTCCCATTTAATTTACCTCCTGTAGGTTAATCTCCGCACTCCATTCACAAGAAGTGTTCGACCTTATTATTATTATTTATATCAGGGTGAAAGCACCTTGCCAAATGGCTCTACAACGAACCCTTTAAGCTTAATCTGGGCTGAAGCAGCGGCTACATATACATACCGTTCTATGGTATAAGGTGTTTTCTCAGGTATAACCACCACAGACGGCGCAAACCCGATCCTCGGACCACCGTTTACTGAGTAAAGGCTCTCCAGATGCCAGATTGACTTAATGGAATTACCGACCTTTACCCTGATTTTAGTGACATTGACACCTTCGCTATCGTCTTTGACACCGTAAATCCCGACATACCTTCGGTCAGACATGGTGCCGGAAGTCATAGTCTCGTAAGCAGCCGTGCTTGACCCGGTCACTTCATCCCATGTTGAATAGGTATAACCAAGGTCAACGCCCGGCTGAATATCCCGGACCACCAGCTTATCCTCGGGAATATTTAACTCCTTGCTTGCCATGGCCTTAACAGCGGCAATGGCACCTTTCCTAATTGCTGCCGATTCCCCTGTGGCAAGCTCAGCTTGTGGTATTAACATTATTTCAGCCATATATACACCTCCTATTTCTTTCGTCGGAGAGAGGGTGAAAGAAATGTATAGATTTTACTCTTGTCGTAGATTCCCCTCTCTCCAATCGAAAGTATTTATAGTTCACGGTGAAATTGTCTGCCCTCTCGGTTCGCATACCAACCCGACAAGCGAGATATAACTTGCGACCGCGCTACTATCAAACAGGTATCCAGAGATCTGGAAGTATGTATTTTGCGGGATGACTATTGCCGATGTTGATATCCCGACAACCTTGCTTCTGTAGGAGTAGCATTTGGTCAGGTCCCAGATAGATTTGTCACTATGCCCAACATTAAACTTGAAAAGTGAGGTTGTCTGTGCTATTGGAGTGGCGATAGCAAACCTGCTATCCCTGAGACCATATATCGCTACATACCTCTGGTCCGCCATGGTAGTGCTGGCCGAAGTTATAATGTCCTTATAGGTAGCGGCGCTTTTGACCGTACACGGCCAGATGTCAGTAGTCACCGCGGTTGAATAATCGGTATTAGAACACCAATCAAGGTCCGACTGTGGCCTGATATTCCTGACAATAAGGTTATCAACAGGCAATCTAAGCTCATAGGATGCCTGGCCTAATAGAGCCTTAGCTACCTGGTTTCTGATAGCCCCGATTTGCCCTGAAGAAAGCTCCGGAGCGGGTATTAATTGCGTTAATTTTGCCATATCTACATACCTCCTATTATGGTGATAACAGCTTGCCCATCGGCTCGATAACCACTCCCTCAAGAGTTATGTATTCCTGAACATTGTCAGCGCTAGCGTTGCCACTAAAAGCCGGCTGTATAGCGATCTGATAGTCAGTGTTCTGAGGGATAACTATTGCTGAAGGGCTCACGGCAGCCATAGCGTTCGGGTAGGCATCTTTGCATTGGATATCCCAGATAGCCCTGTCATTACCACCAACTGTGAACTTAATTAAGGTAATCCGAGGCTCAACAATGGTGCTCAAGCAAGCTCTAGCATCCTTCACGCCATAAATGACAACCCACCTCTCATTGGCCATTGAGGTGTAGGTTGAAAGAATAACATCAAAGAAGTCGGTAGAGGCATCAGCATAGGCGTTAGTCGCATCAAGTTCAGCATCCCATCTCTCATTGGAAATTGCGGTGCTGAATATACTGTCTGCGGTGTTACTGCACCAATACAGGTCTGCGTAAGGTCTGATATCCCGGACAACTAGCTTATCCTCGGGCAGTCGTAACTGCTCTGATACTTGTTTTAAAACCTCAGCGATAACACTATTCCTGATTGCTGAAACCGAACCTGGAGCAAGCTCCATCGTCGGTATTAGATGTGTCTGTGCTACCGCACCTACTTTATCAGAGAACGGCGTTATAGTCATACCCGCCGGTTCAACCACAAACCCCATTAGCTGGACAGCCAATTCAGCGCTGCCACCTATCAAGTAAGGAGAAATCTGATACGGTGCCAGAGGCGGGATAACTACCGGTGAGGGTGTCACTCCAGCTATATAGCTCTTGTATGCCTCACACTCACTCAGATCCCAGATTGTCCTGTCCGCAGCACCAATATTGAACTTGATTAACGAGACCTCTTGAGCCTTGGTTGCTGCCCTGCTGACCCGGTAATCCCGGACACCATACAGGCCAACATACCTATTGTCTGCCATGGTAGTGCTGTCTGGAATAGCGTCACGGTAATCACCGGCACTGCCGGACACGGAGTAAGTAGTGGTGGTGTGCTGAAAAGATCCCCAGATGTTAGATACGATAGCCGTAGCTGAATAATCGGTATTCCGACCAAAACCTAAATCGTCATAAGCCCGAATGTCTCTGACTACGAGCCTATCTTTGGGCAATCCCAGTTCTCTTGACGCCTTATTGACTACAGCCTCTATGGTAGCGTTTCGGATAGCCGAAACTTGCCCAGGAGCCAATTCCTGAGTTGGCGTTAATAAAACATTCGCTTCTGCCATAAAGAACACCTCCTTTTCCCCACCCTTTATGGCACCGGGGTGGTTATTTTATTTTTACGGCGTGATTATACTAACGGCTTCACCCTCACGGGAATAAGCCGGCGATACCACTGTGCTGGTCCCCAACCTTGCAGCCGGAGAGCGCATCACAAGCCTTCCACCGCCAACCGGAGAGCCTATGCCACCTTTAACATAGTCATAAATGGCTTTGAAGGCCCATGGCGCTGCGGCAATACCAAGATTCTTAGTGAAGCCACCACCGATGCGCATATAGCCACCAAGAACATAGCCAGCAGTAGCTAAGGCGATTCCCACCGGTCCATACCACTCAGGCTTTTGAGTTGCAGTGACTACATCAGCAACAGCCACCACCGCCGGCGCTCCGAGATCTTCTCCCCATCGTATCATAAGACACCTCCTGTAATTTTTTGGGTGCACCCTCAGAAAATAAAGGGAAAGGGGTCGCCTGACCCTCATTTTCTCTGAGGGTGCGACCCCTTTCGTTGCCGTTTCACCACGGCTCTTATGGTATTATGCTAAAACTTGTGCTAGGTTTTGTCAAGTGGTAGTTGTAAAAGACGCTCTAGTTCTCTCACTCTACGGCGTAACCTTTTATTTTCCTTTAATGCAACACAACCAAAACACTGCTCCTTGAAAGTTATTCTACTATGTTTCCCTCTTTCAAGAAGTTGGAGATTCTGAATTCGATTATCAGATCTATCGCCATTTATATGATGCACTACCTCGCCATTTCCTAAAGAACGCCCTAAATATCTCTCCATTACAAAACGGTGCTCACTTTTCCATTGCCCATCGTGATATAAAATAATATAGCCATTACCCTTATGCTTCATTCCCTCGTAAGCTTTTCGTGCTTGCCTTTTCCAATAGTGGCGCCGTATACCAAGTTTTCTTGCATAAAGCTCCACTTGCTGCTTAGTAACGCCAAACCTACTACCTATCTCCTCATAGCCTACATTACTATCCAGTAAAACTTTAACTTCTTTAAGGCGTTGCTCAAGGCTATCTCCCCCCCTACATTTTCTAGCCCTACATTTTTTAGGCTTGACAGACATAACTAGATAGTAAGTCTTGTCCTTGAAATTGTCAAGTGTTATAGACAAAGCCCACGGTCTAAATAGTCCACAAGGAAGGGCAAACAGTTATAGCAACTACTGAATGGCTCCCTAATTTTCCTCTCTGGAATAGCCCTTACGCTAACATCATTTACATATACGATGTCCTCGTAGATATTACCAACAGTCTCAATCGGAATTAATTTATCTCTGACACTTGGATTCGTCGTCTCAAGAATATAATCTGCATCCAGCTTTACATAAGTCCAGGCGTGACCGTCCTGGGAATCAGAATTGAGATTGCCAAGACAAGCCCAAACATTTTCGGCAGGTAATTCTTGCCGAAGCAAAGAAGTTAAAAGATAAGTCTTGTTGGCACAGTTTAATTTCCCAGCATAGATAGCCTGGCTAGGTTCTAACCACGCATCTGGCTGCACAAATCTCCTGCCAGCTACGTTTGCGCTAACCCTCACAAATTGCGTATAAGGAATAGCTGAGACATAACCAAGGCATGCTTTAATTTTATCTTCTGTTGATTCCAGCCCGCGGGTTAGTTGCTTATATTTATTCTGGATATCAATACTAGAGGGGTCAATCCACGAAGTTAAAAGCTTTACTTCCCCGAATAAAGTGGCTGCGGCAGAATGCCCTCCTCCTATGGGCTGGTTATCATACGGAATGGCAAAATTAATCCCTTCCATGATTATCCTCTAACTCTTCTTTAATCCTCTCAACCGCCTCAGTTACAACCTTGAAAATCTCAGCGCTTTTGCGAACGACATTAGAATATTCCTGTGGCAATTCAATATCAAATTCAGCGCCTAAATTAGTGTCCTCTAGCTTTGCCCGGATTCTTAGTTTCATCTTTCGCCTGTTATCTGTGTTGCCAGCCAAATATTTAAAGCACTAGCGCCCAAAACTCCAAGGATTATATAACCAGTTTTAAACCTACTCCAGCCTTCTTTTTCGGCCCTCTTGCTTAATAACATACTAGCTGCGCCACCTAGCAGGCCAGTTCCGATTGTCCATAAACTTAACGCAGAAGGCGTCGCTAGCCACGATGTAGGTTCAGGCTCTTGCACTATTCCTCTCATTCCTCTCCCAAAACTTTAGTATCCTTTTTAGACGTTTAATTCTAAATCCCCACTTTAACTCTCGTTCCGTAGCCTTTTTCGCCTTCTCAAATAATCTGGCAAACTCAGGGTCTTTTAATTCCCTTTCTAAATCCCCGTGAAACGTTCTCTTTTCCATCCCCATGAATTCGTTTTAGCCTTTCAGTTTTTCTTCGGCTATCCGTGCAAGTTTGAGCGCACCTTCTCTCGAAGAAGCCAGTAGTGTCGGGCCAAATAACACCCCGATGATTAATCCAATCCCACCAGCTACCAGCCAAGTAGGTAAAATGACACCTTCCTGAGCTATACCATTCTCGCTTATACCTCGCATATTCACCTCCTGAATTGTTTGTCGAGTCCCGCAAAAAGGGCAAGTTACTTCAGGCGATCCCCCAACTAATATAGGGTAGCCACATTTAGCACAATCCATTATCTCACCACGATATTTCTCAAAATCAACCATAATTCAAATACCTACAGGATAATATTGTTCTAACCTCTCTTTTTTAGGAAGATAACCAAAGTGAATCTCATCACGAAACTTCCTAATTTGTGCCTTTCCGTAAATATTCATTAAATTTTGAGTGTTTCCAGATTGGTTATTATAGGCGTAAAATTTTGGGTTTATATTAAAGAGGGATAATTTATCTCCAACTTCTTGTAATCCTTCTAAACAAATGGAAGAGAGTGATATGCGGTCTTTTGAAACACAACCTTCAGCATCAAATATACCTTGCAGGAAGCCTTTTATGGCTTCTAGTGTATTTAGAAATTTAGGGATACGCCATTGATAGGGTGCAAATTTATAAGGGCGCAAGCTAGAATACAATTGTTTGCTATTAGTGATAACTGTAAAATTCATATCACTTCGCTCTGAACCATTTGGGAATTTTCTAGTCAGAACATAATTATACCTATGCAAGGTTAAATTAGGGAAAGGTGCTCGAATACAGCTAGAGCAATATTCAATGAAGTCTTTTCTAGTAGAGGCAAAGCTTAGGGTATAATTTCTTGTTTTCTGTTTATATATACAGCCATCACCCATAATTAAACCACAAATCCTCCCTAATGCAAACGTTGGCTGCAAATCAATATTTCTTTCTTCACGTTGCCCGATATTATATTGTTTCTCATAGCTTGAAAGGTTTATCCACCAAGCATAATCAATAACACTTTTATAAGAACGGCCTAAAGTGCTGGCAATCTCATATTTAGGCATATTGAAATAGTGGTCTTTAAGGAATTTTATTTCATTTCCCGTCCAGCGCTTTCGGGTTATAATATTATCGCCCATCGCTTTGTAAAATAAGCCGTGCAGAGAACATACTGCATACTTTTAACTTTAATTCCAAATGCTCATTTTGTCAACACTTTTAGGGCCGCCTGTGTTCTATTTTGAACGCCAAGTTTTAGGAAAATAGTTGTGATATGGTTCTTTACCGTTTGCAGTTTTATCCTTAGCTCGATGCCAATGAGTTTGTTAGAATAACCTTTAGCCAGCAGGCTTGCAATTTCTGCTTCTCGGCTCGTTAATTCTTTCATTATTCAGACTGTAAAGTTTGCCTTACTTGGGGGCTTTTCGCCAGATTCGAGCTGATCTATATACTGCCTTATTACCCGGAGTGAATCTTCAGTTGTAACAAAGCCGCTTCCTTTCATAGCTGTTAATGTTGCCTCCAGAGCTAACAGGACTCCAAAACTTCCTGAAACAGCGTGGCCTGCTTTTAGTTCATCCCACACAGCATCCGCAATAGTTGCTGGAGTTCCACCACCTACCACTCCACTAACTTCAGTATCAAGGTATTTACCAAAGCTACCGGCAGTAACATGACCAGTTTGTAGCTCATCCCATATCTGATCCGCAATCTGCCCTACCGTTGGCGGTGTCCCGGTATACGCTCCGTCAGTCCCTCGCTCATGGTCATAAACTTCTTGGTTAGTCTTTCCTGGCGAACCTTTAATCGCCGCCGTTGGGTCTCCATGAGAACTTCTTGAAGTAATGGCAGCATCTATATTATCAACTAATAATTTACCTATAGAGCCTGCTGTGGTTAAAGCAGAGGTTAATTTATCCCACATATCCTGCGTGAGAGTGCCAAAGCTGGTTAATGTCCGTGTGCCAACTGCCCAGACAGATGCGGCGGTTATATCATTTAAGGCATCTAATGTTGTTTTAGCTCCTGAGATAGTAAATCCAGCCTTATCGGTCAAAGCCCGTGTTGCAACACTCCAAATGGCAGAAGCGGCGTGAGAACTTCGGCTTGAGATGGTGGCATTTATATTATCTACAAGGAGTTTCCCGATTGACCCAGCAGTTGTTAATCCAGAAGTTGCCTTGTCCCAGATAGCTTGAATGCCAGCAGTAGATAAAGCAAAATCTGCTTTGTCGGTTAATGCTCTCGTAGCTACAGACCAAACATTAGCTGCGGTGTGAGAGCTTCTGCTAGATATAGTTGCGTTGATGTTATCGACAATGAGTTTGCCAATACTTCCTGCTGTAGTAAGCCCAGAGGTGGCTTTATCCCATATAGCTTGGATACCCGCTATTGAAAGGCTAAAGCCAGCCTTGTCAGTTAAAGCCCTTGCTGCGGTACCCCAAACCTTATCAGCGCCAGCTTGAGTTATCCCAACATCGTTAGTTACCGCGGTTGCGGTATCAGCAAGTTTAACTCCCTCTACTTTATTAGTAGCCGGGTCATACCCAGCATCGGCAAAGTCTTTCAAATCCGTAGCACTTTGGGCAACACCACCAAGTTTGGTAACATCACCTTGCTTGACTATCGTGCCACCTGCATAACCCGTGCCATCATAATCCGCCTCGCAATTATCAGCAGCAGTAGTATCCTCGCTTATCATCTTGACATTCACATCCATATAGCCTGTGTCTTTAGCACCATATTTGCTAGCCCACGCTGCCTGAGACAGCACATTAAAACGAACATGAACGGGCAGACATACGGAACCATCCTGCACAACTACTGTAAGATTCCCTTCGGTATTAGTGTCGGTTACGGTTAAAGTCAGGTTATACCAGCCATCACAGTTTGCAATCGGAGCCCAAGTGTTCCCCGAAATATCCACCGTAGCAACCCCGTTGTGCTTTAATAATTCAGCTTCGTCTGCTGCTCCTAAAGTAATACCCGTTTCTGGAGTAAAAGCATCGCCAACATCTACAAAAGAGCCTATTCTTACTATAACTTCTGTATTAGCCTGTAAATCTTGTGCCATTATTCTTCCTCTAGCATCTTTCTGTGGTGCATTATTATCACTGGATTAACTTCTTGATTCCCTGGTGTTCCTACGCTTGGCTCTGGGTCTATATACTTTCTAACCCTAATGTCATCATAGCGAGTATAGATACCACCCAAGCTACCGTAGCAAAAGAAACCAAATGGGTCAGAAGGATTTGAACTACCGAGCGTGCCACTAATTTCATTGCTCTCTGAGATATACCAACCTTTAATGGTTGTTCCATTAACCTTAAGGGAGAATGAAAGCCACTCTTCATTATGCAACCCTAACCCAGTTCGCTCTGTCCGCAAAACTCCATTATCATAAAGTCGCTCTCTCCCATTGCTTGCATGAATTGGCATACAATAGAGATTACTATAAGATACATGGGCTGGATTCCCTGTGCATCCAGCTTCTATCTGTGCTGAGGCATGGTAAGTAGTATCATGTGAATAAGCTTTTCCCTCAACCGCTATGCTCGCCAGCATATCATCTTGTGACTTTAGCCAACGATTAGCTCCTGTTTGGAGCTCAATATATCCACCAGATTCTACAACACTCACATCCGACCTCGCCCATTTTGCTGCATCAAAGGTTTCATCATCAAAATCGTCAAAGAGTAGGAAGGTATTAACTCCATTACTTGCTGTGCTAGCTCTTGACTTTCCGAAGTAGATATAAATATCCTGATTACTGTCTAAATCGTCAGCAACCTCTATCCAGAACTTAGCAGGGTCAGCGGTTAAGTCCTCACACCAATGGTCTAATTCTGTTTCCCCGTCATCATCTGTGAAGCGGATGTCGTTAGGGAAGTCTGTGCAGTAATCCCACAACCATACCTTACCAGCACCAGCTCTAGCCTCAAATTCAAACTCATAAATGCGTGTGGTATAACTGGCATTATTTGATTTAATCCGTGCCTTTGTTACAGACTTAATCCCTGCTGGGTTTGTCTTCTCCACCCATGTATTCTTAGCGATTGTGCCAGAGAAGATATTGTGCCAATCAGCACCATAAAAAAGGTCTATGTCAACCTCTATATCGTAGTAAGCTCCAGGAGGTGTTAGGTCTACTATCTGCCCGTATATCCTGACTGTATCTGTATCAATAGCACTATCTAAAATCAATTCAAGATAATGGTCATGGGTAAAGGTATATCCAGAAGTAGTGGTATTGCCATCATAAATTAAAGTTTCGGTATTCCATGCAGAATCAGGGTCATCAAAACTTGTAGGGCTTGTCCATTTACCACTATGCACCGTCAGTGGAACTTGATAATCAGTCCCAGCACCAGCTTGTCCTGTTATTCCTATCTTTTTTCTGAATCTATAACCTGATAGCCAAGCCATTTATCTAGTCCTTGGCTACTATCCTGACATCCGTGCTTTCATCCGCAGCGCACTGGAGATAAATATAATTGATTATATGAGTCTCGTAATTTAAATTAAGCGCCTCGCCACCTTTTACTGTAGCTTTAGGTCTGCTCAAATCGTTCACCCACGCATAGACTGAATCTGAATCATCGTCATCGTTGAACAGGGAAACCGACTGTGCCGGGAAATCAAGTTTAAGCTCTTTAAGCTCGTCTGTAATTGTTAATGGATTATCAGGGTCCATGCCCCAAGTCTGGATAAGTCCGTTTGAAGTTCGGTCATCAAAATACTTCCTGATTTTAACTATCTGAGCAAGCTGAGATGCCTGGACAAGAAATTGCATAAAGCTATCATAATCATCAATGGCAACAGCCTTGCCGTTCTTATCTACTGTCTTTACCTGTTTCAGTGATTCGGCAAGTTCTGGAGGGAATTCCATCCTAACCTCCCTGGAGTTGGTAATATTCACGCTCAATGACTATTTTAGTCGGCAAACCATCATCGCTCCACTCCACATTACGGGTTTCCTTGTTCCTATAGCGGAGCATACCAGCAGTAGAATTTGCCAAGCTACCTGCTGGCATTAACCTTAACGGCTGTATCCCACCAGGCCCAACATATCCACCATTAGGGCTTGGTGGTGCAGGCGTAGGAACAGGCACGCCTACTTTCTTAGTCATAAAGAATAAAAATATGCCCAAGCCAACTAAAATGGCTATGCCAATGCTTTTATTATCCACACCGACACTCCTTCATAGCGCCTATAATTGCGTTCTCCATGGACTTACCGGCTAAATCCATATCAATCTTGCCGATTATACAATAAGCCAACTCAGATACCTCTCTCTCGCAATTTTGTCCATTCCCTCTCTTTATCTTGGGTGGTTTCGGCTCTTTAGGCAATAGGCATATTTGCCTTGCATCATCTTCATTATTGGCTTTCTGGCTACAAACTTTGCTCCCAATACAGAAATCTAGTTGGCGTTGTTCTTTGGGCTTACTCCCCTTCATATAGGGGGACATACAGCGGTTATAGCTTGCTCTATCCATAAAGTCCAGCACCTCTATCTGGAAGCGGGTATGCCTCGGGATGAGCAAGGTATTCTTCTCGGCTGATATTATAGTGCCTCATCGCCCTTTGAATATCATCCAGCGGGATTCCTTTGCCTCTATCTGGTCTTGCCTGCCCAATAGTTGCTGCACTAGCTCTAGCTCGGCGATTTAAATAAAGAACCAAAGCTAAAACGAAAGGCAGTGCGATTAACGCTCCAATACCTAGGGCATTTCCAGTAATTTCAGTTTTTGTCATTTTTTACCCTTTCTGCCAGCCCCTACTGGCTCTTCAGTTTTTGGTATTCTCTCGATATTATACCGAGTTCCGCAAGTAGGGCAAATTGTGCTGGTAGCAGCTTCAGCAATAGGAATAATGCCATGGCAGCCAGGACATTCTGTCTCACCACTTTCCCCTTCCCCCGCCTCAATTACTCGGCTAGCAACAGCACCGGCCACAGCGCCAACACCAGCACCTTTCACAGCTGTTATTACTTCGCCTAGTTTTTGAATACCATTTGAGAATAATTCATTGGCTTCTCGTTTAGTCTGGATTTCAGCCTGAATTTGAGCGTTTTTATCGGCTCGTTCCTCCTCCCATTGCTTTATTTGAAGCTGCCAGGCTCTATCACGGTCAGCCCTCCCATCCCTCATTTCCTCCAATCTTATCTGAAGGTCCCTATCCATTTTCTTCATTTCAAGGCTAATCTCAGGGGAAAGATGGTCTGTTTCCTTTTTCCCAAACGTCTCCAGCAATTCTTTAGCATCCTTAACTTGGTCAGCAAGTCCCTTACTGGGCCTAATCTTGTCCACCATGTCTAACGCTTCCTGGACTTCTGAAAACTTACTACCACCTAGCCCAAGTTCCCCGGCCGCCCTTTTTAATTCAGTAATCTGGTCAACAATAGATTTTTTATCCACGCCTTCCTTAATGCTTTGGCTTAGCTGGTCTATCTTACCACCCAGTTCCGCCCGCACCGTCTCAATTTCCTTTTCCTGGAGTTGCTTTTGAAGTTGCTCATTTTTCTCTTCTAGCTCTGCCATTCTTGCTTTATCCTCCCCGCTTATTTTTTTCTCAAGCTCTTTTTTTTCAGCCTCGCTCTTTAATTCATCAATGCCGTCCTGCCTTTCCAACCTCCTTCTCTCACTATCAGCCCTGCTTTGCTTAACAAGCTCGCTTACAGGATCGGTAATTGAACCTTGGTTCCCTCTAGAGGCCCCCCAAACTCTTTTTTCACCCATTTTGTTTACCTCCTAACTCTACCAGCCCCAAATCCACACCACGTCCCAAGAAATAATCACGAGCACAAGTATCAAGGAATTTCCCCAAACTCAAACCATCATTTGCTTCTGTTGCAGCTATTTCATACAGCGCAATTGTTTTCACGGAAAGGTGAACCTTAAAAGGCAGTGTTTCGCCAGCAACTTTCAAACCAGGGAAGGTTTCCCTTTCAGCCTCTTCAAATGCAGGCTCTATTGGCTTCTTGGGCTTTTCTTGTGTTTCCTCCTCTTGCTTTTCTTGGGTTTGCTCGGTCTCTTCTTCGGTTTCTTCAGTTTGCTCTGTCTCCTTGGTCCGCTCGGTTTGCTCTGCTTGCTTTTCTCCACCAGGTTCAGTAAGTGTTCCACCACCCCCAGTAACGACCCCCTCTTTCGCCCCTACTCCTGCCTTCCTTTCATAGCCATTTGGCTTACCAGCCTCTTTCCAATTATGAAAATATAAATTCCTTGTTCCAGCCTTTGGGAGTAGTGCTTTAATCTTCGCGCTGTGAGGAAGATTGCCAGCAAAAAACAGTTTGTATACTGTATCACAAAATTCTGGATTGCTTGATTGCTTGATTGGCATACCACAATAATGCTAACAATACCAAGAGCCAATGTCAACAACCCTCCAGCAATTGACAGCGCAAACCTCAAGTGGTAATCTTTAAACATGAGCCTCAGAGATATTCTAATCAACGAGGGCATAAAGTTAGGCACATATTTTATACGGAACAGGAAGCCTAAAATTACCACAAGCATCCCGACAACCAAGGATTTAGAGGAACGGTTAAAGTCAATTCCAAACCCTGAAATTCCTGAACAATTCCCCCAGCCGGTGCTGGAAAATCCTACTGAAATCCCCACTGAAATTCCAATAGAAACTTCTGAAGATAAAATCATTGGCGGGACCGCTGGAAACCTCTGCGGAGATGAACATTTAACTCAAGCTTCCGGTGATCTCGATGAAGCTTTACGAATGGCACGAAGTAGAGGTATTAAAGACCCAGAAGTTAGAGAAAGGTTAAAAGGCGCCAGGTCAGAATTAAACCAGATGGAGCGGTATGATTTAGTCCCTGGCAAGGTAAAGACTTATCCTGGAGAACAACAAGAAATAGCCAGATGGCTGTTACCGCAATCAAGCTCACTTCGGCACCAAATAAATGATATTTTACTGCGTGATAGAGAGATAGAGGATTTAGCGAATCTAACTGCTGCTGGCGATAAAGTATCTTCAGAACTTACAGACAGAATTGATAAACTGCCAACCGAACAAAAGGAGACCGACGCCTGTGTTATTTATACAGAAAGAGCTAAACCGGTAAGTAAGACAGGAGTATCGGTTGAAGTTGAGGCTTTGAAGAAGATGGTGGAGGAAAGGAAGAAATGAGAAAATGGTTAGTTAAGGTTTATATTACATCCACTAGCCCCACTACTACAGCTTACGAACAAGAACAAAATATCCGTGATGCCCTCAAGAATAGTTGGCTTTCTAACCGTAGAGTTATCATCATTGATAACCTCAGTGTTGAAGAAATTACAAGGAAGAAAAATGGGTAGCGTTTGCCCTTGCATTGAACCCGTAATTGTTGCTGTGGCCTGCGCCGAGGCAATGGAACATAACGCTATAGTCAGCAAGGAATCGCGAAGCATAGGCATTAATGCCAAGCGCCTCTTATCGGAAGATGAATACGACGAGTTTACTTTTGAACACGGCTGGCTTGAACATCCTATCACAGAGCCTATGGCCAGCCTTGGTTTTCATATTGCTATGCGGGAAATTAGAGACCAGTGTGGAGCGCCAAAGGAGCGCATAGATAATCTAAAAACCCTTTACAATGAGGCTGAGGAGCAATTAGAAAGAAAGGGACAATTTGAACAAGCACGGCGTAAATTTACAGATATTAAATCGGAAATTCTGAATATAGCCCAAGATTTGTGTAAAAATGATTGAGGAATTAACCCAAGACAACTTTGCCGAAAAGGTTATAGATAACCCTACCCCTTCAGTCATTGATTTTTGGGCTCCATGGTGCAGACCGTGCATTCCAGTTAGTGATATCCTAGAAAAGCTTTCTACTGAATATGACGGCAAGATTAATTTCTACAAAGTAGATGTAGTTGAAAACCTACCCCTTGCCTCTGACTTGCAAATTCAATCGGTTCCCACTATTATTTTCTATAAGGACGAAAATCACATAAACTCACATGTTGGAACTGCTAGGGAGGAAACTTTCAGAGAGAATATTGAGGCACTTTTAGGAGCTTAAAATGGCAGCGATAGACTACTCAACAGAGCAATGGAACGAAATAAGCGATGGGATTGACAAACTCTTGGACCTAGAGGCAAAGCAGCCAAGAAAAGTTATAACATCCAAGGAATTCGGCATACTAGAACAACTGCTAATTCGCATAGAGAGTTTAACCGGACACAAAGCACCTTTAGCAAAACGGTTATTCCCATACAAGAGACCAGCACCCCAAATGACAAAGAGGAAGTAAATGTTAAGCAAATGGCAAGCAGACTCCTCTCTTCGCAATGTCAAACAACTGGTTTCGGACTACATAGGTGCTATCTCAGAGGTTGTAAGAGTGGTGGGCACGGTTGACAAAAAGGAAAACGTCATTAGTATCTGCACAATTATCGATTCATCGGATTCGTTTTTACGTTACCGGGTGTATGAAGCCGAAGAAAAAGTTCTAGATGCACTTCCTCTCGTTTCTTTTGACTTTAGAGTTGTCAACCTTCGCAATTTTCCTCGAGCTGATATAGCTACTCTCTCTGAAGTCGAGGGAGAAGTATTGTATCAGAAGGTTAGTGTGGTTTCAAATGCTGAGGAGGCCTTGCGTTTTAGTGATCTGCCTGAGGGTGTCTCCTATGCCTACACAGGATGAACACTTAGATAAGGCCCAGCATAACCAAAAAGGACAATGAGTTAGTTAAAATTATCAATGAATGTGTGGCATTGCCTACTCTGTATTGTCAGAAAACACTTATTTACGATAAGTTTATAAATAAGCTCTGCTTCTGGCTACGAATGGACAACCCTAACTTTGACGAGTCGAGATTTAGAGCGGCATTAGAACTCGGTGGCGAAAAGCCACAAATGACCAAGAGGCATTAAAATATTATGGCAATATACGCAAAGTATGAAGGATATAAGCCACAATGGGAAGGCTTTGTAAATCTCAGCGAAGGTGATATTCTGCAAACTAGCTGTGGACACGGCACAAGAACAGGGCCCGATAGAGTATATATCATTATTGAGCTTGATGGTAGCCTTCACTGCTATTGCGAAGAATGCGAAAAGCGTATACTCAAGACACGGAGGTTATAATGGATAATCGAAGGTTAGGAATACCTAAATCCGATGTTGAAAGAGCCGCTACCCATTTTAATGTTCCTATTACTGAAGTCAGCGGAGAAATGGTCCGCCACATTCAGGGAATACCAAGAGGCTCAGGGTTAGAAACAGCCGAAGCCGAACAAAATAAAGAGCTTCTGCTGGATATTATGGAGCACGAAGTTTTAGTGTCCGGCAGGGTAATAGATGTTGCTCGTGCTGAAGCAACTCCCTGTAAAGGATTCACTTTCGGCTCAGAAACATACGCTTGGTCACCTGGGATTTTAGGTTTGATTTCATCAAAGAAGAATCCTGAGCAACTAGAGCGATACTGTGCTTTAGGTATAGAGCCATCCAGCGGTAGTCTTGTGGACCGGTTTCAGAAAGTTAAGGGCGCTGTGGAGGAAGCTCACCAATCTTGGGAAAAAGAGGGTGGCGATTTACAAAGCTGGTGGCATAAAGTCGGAGAATCCTTAGAAAAGCATAAGATTGAACTCTAGTCTCTACTCTGTTTGTTGTGGTTACTTTCATACGCTACAAGAGAATCCACAAAACGATTTAGTATCTCGTTAGTAATCCCTCTTGGCGGTGCCACTTTATCAAAATCAGCCAACCCGAGCTCAATACTATAATGCACAAACCACTTCTGAATCTGCCCCTCGGTAACTTTGAGCCTTCTGACAGCATCTTTGGCTACTCCCCAGCCTTGCAGTAGCTTGTCCTCTATGAAGGGAATATCCGGTAGCTCTACTTTTGGTTCTGGTGTTGGATCCACTGGCCTTCGCGCCAATGCTTCAATCGCCTGCTCTAATGTTTTGCCTCCTGCTAACCAATCATTTACCGAAGCTACACCTAGCACCTTATGCACCTGTTCCTCAGTAAGACCAAGTTGAGTTACCTTACCCCAAAAGAAACGCCATTTATTCCTTTCACTTACAGGTTGCTGAAACAGCTTCCTTAACGCGCTACTCACAGCAGGCAAGTTCTGTACGGCATCCACATCGGCACGCTTAGCACTCATTTTAACAATAGTATTGACGAGTTCGCCATATTCAGGATTGGGAATGCGATATTTGTTATCTTTGTTTTTCTTGAACGCCTCTAGCTGTTCAGGAGAATAACCAAATCCCCGTGCTTCTTCGGCCGTGTGCCAGCGATACTTGTATTTGGTTTCCCGAGTTGACGCGGCACCGATCCCAGTGCTCATCGGCTTACCCGTGCCTCTACTAAGTAAGGTGGATTCAACAGTATAGGAAACTAACCCATCAGATTCTTCAGCATGCAAAAGGGCGTATTTGGGATAAACATTAAACGCCGCTGATATTTTACCTGCGCCAGGGTCCCAAAGGCTAGGCGCCGGTGTGCCGGGTATCCGCCCATAATCTATATTTTCTTCAAGAACCTCGTAGACCAGCTTCTGAGCCATATCAATGTTGTGCTTGATAATAGTGATAGCCTCATTGGTCAAAACCGCCGACTTGGCAGCTTCTTGAATCTCAGCCTCAACCTCTACTAAATCCGTGCCCTTCTCTTCTGCCATTTCTACGCCTCCTTAATCTCCTCAATTCCACTAGGAGCAAATACATACTCCTTGCCGTCTGATAAGCGCACATCATAGACTTCCTGACCGGCGGGTGAGATATGCTTGCCGATTATCTCACCTTGTTCACCCAGATTAACCCACCTACCAAGATATACGGCAGTTATAACCTCAACAGTAGCGCCTATCCCGTAACTCATTTCAAGCCTCCTTTTCTTCTAAAACTTTCCCCTCCAAGAACAACAATAATACCCTCACACAGTCTATCTGAAATTCTAACAGGCAACTGCTTTAAAGTTAAATTACTGGTAATAATGAGGGGCTTCTTATATTCGTATCTATAATCTATAATAAAATCTAACTCCTGCCCTGCCCACTCGGTCAATTTCTCCGACCCTAAATCATCCAAGGTTAAAAGAGACGCGTTTTTAGCAAAATCAACAATAAGCGATGTGTCGCTAGTTTTATAACTATCTCTTAATTTATCAAGGAAGCCAACGGTATGATTGTAAAACACAGTCATGCCCATCATTAACCATTCCCACCCGATCGCTTGCGCAAGATGAGTCTTTCCTGTTCCGGGCTTGCCTAAGAAAGTAAGAAGCGGATGCTTACAATCACCATGCGCATAATCAGCAATATCCTGCCACCAATCTTCATTATCTTTATGCTGCCAAGTCCATAGTTGGTGAGTCTTGAAATTAGCAAGTGGCATATTGGAAATATTCAATATTGACTCAGGAATACCAACAAGAACACCGGGCATTATCTCTCTCATACTACTACTAACCTCCTTTAAATTCCTTTACTGATTGTTTTATTTCCTCTTCACTGGGAAGATCCCGAATATCTCTCTTGGGTTTATCTTTCCTAAGTATTCCTTGAATATAATTCAGGTGGCTTCCTGCTATACTAGCTGAACTTGTATCCCAAATTATTTTAGCTAAATAACCATAATCATTACTCACTTGCTTTAGTAGCCCAGCAACACACCCCCCTAAATTCTCAAAATCTTCGGGTGGAGCTTTAGAATGATGAAAGCTAAATTCCTCTACTAAGAGCCCAAGTTTCTCTTTTTTCCCTCTTACTGTTAACTCAGTAAGAATATCTTGTAGGCGTGATAAATATACACGTTTTTCTACATCTTCTTCTTTTGTAGATTTTGGCGTAGATTTCCTGCGATAATTCTCCATGTATTCACGCATATAAGCCACTCGGTCAAATTCTTGGTATTTACCCCAATTTGAAATATGGATAACGCCATCATTGATAGTGACTTTGCCAACCTCAACCATTTTTTTTAATGCATGCTCAAGAATATCCGTTTCAGTGCCAATGACTTTAGCGAGACTGGGTAAAGGATAAGGCACATCAGGAGCCAAGCAAACTATACCAGGAACCGGTGAATCCCCCGCCAACGCTAAAAATTTTACCCATACTGCTTGTTCTTCTAAAGTTAACTCCTTTGACGTAGTGCCGTATAGGAGTTCTTGAGTCCAAACTTTAATCCATCTCCTCCTTAGCGGTTTCATGGCAGAAATATATTTCTTAATATATTTATGTTCTCCCCTCTTCCCCCCTCCTCCCCCCTCTTCCTCTTCCTCTTCCTCTTCCTCTTCCTCTTATAAACTGCTAACAGTAGAATAAACAGTTAAAGTGTTAACAGTAAAACTAACAGTTAAACTAACTAAACTACTCATCTTTTACTCTGTTTTAACTCTGCCTTCTTCCTCTTCACCTCGCTCTTAGGTATAAGAGTTCTGCCACTTAACTTTATAGGGATAATTTTGCTGGCCTTAATCCAGCGGAAAATAGTCATTGTCGTGACCTTTAATGCCTTAGCGGCTTCGGGAATTGTGAATACCTCGTCTGTGCTTACAAGTAACTTTGCCATGTTAGTGAGATACAACAATTATAACAGACTGTTATTTTTTGTCAAGAGGGTAAAAATGAAGCCCCGCTGGGCGAGAGCAGGGCTCGTTGAAATGAGATAAGGAAAGGAGACGAATAGCTAACTTGTTAAGTATATAAAATTAGCCGGGGCTTGTCAACGCTAAGTAATAATTTTGCATCAATTTACCAAAGGGATTTACAAAAAGGTGGCTAGGCGATTTTACTAATAATATTACCGCATTTTTACCAAAGAAGATTAGCTAGGTTATTCCTGGGAAGCCTGTCAAGTCTCCCAAGCTGGTAAGCTGGTCGGTTATTCTGCCAAGCACCTCTGATTGTCAGCTTCACAATCTTCACTGGCGCTGAAGGATTTTACCTCCACCTTTCCGCCTTCTGATACATGTTTGCTACCAGAAAGGCAGTCTCCCCGATGAGATGCAGTTCTTAGCTCGGTTCAACTGGCATTAACCTTCACAGCCCCATACAACCTACACTGCATAGTAGTGCTGTTTCTCCGAAGGACGAGTTTCTTGAGCCACAGAAACAGCCTAGCTAATACAAATTTATATTACTATTTGGGGCTGGGGTTTGTCAAGCTATTAACTAGGCCATAATTTCATTGTCTTATTTTTACCATCCTCTACGAGAACCTCTACGATGTGTTCCTTTACAATGGAGTCCATAAGCTCTGCCATGTTTATTACTCCGGGATTTCCATTGGCCGCAGGTGTAAGGTATAGCTTCGTTCTTACAGTAAGGGCAACCGCATTTTGTTTTGAACATATAATGACCTCCTAGTTAGCCATCATACATTCACCTCCTGTAGAGCGGTTCATAGGTTTAAGAATAGCCTAAGGCCGAGGATTTGTCAATGAAAAGCAAAATGCCTTTTACAGGTTAAGCAGGCGTATCCAGTTTTAATTCTAATAGTGAATTGATGAGGGCAATTATCTTGCTTATACCGGGCCAGCTTAGCAGCTTCGGATTGAGTTCGGCCGATACCAAGGCGCCTGATATACTTTTTAATTGTAGAGGTGCGCATTTTAAGCATTTCGGCGATTTCGTATGTTGAGTGTGATTGGTAGAGTCTTTTTATTTGGTCTAGTTTTTCTCTTGTAATTTGCAACTGCGGTCGCGGAATACCCCGGTTTACCATGGCTCTTCGGGCTGAAGTATAGGAACAGCCTTTCATTCTGGCTATCTCTTTAACTGTGTGGGAATAAGCCAGCGTTTTTAGGTCGGACCAGTCGATTGATAGGTTTTCAGTCATCTTTAAGGTTTTGGAGTGGAGCTTACTTCCTTTCTGAGCTTGCCGACGGAATGTATTTCTTGGATACTAGGACCCCGGGAATATCGGTAATGCCTGATTTTACTCTTGCTCGTATTTTAGTCATTGAGGGCTCACATAAGTCCCTAGGAACAATAGCAGGATCAACAATCTGGATATCATAATCGTCCCGGTATGTTACTTTCCCCAAGTTGGTTCGCGATGTCTTGGGTGGCTCCGGAGCGACTGGCTTACTCAGCGGTTGTATGATCTCGCCATTTTCTTTAGCCGCTCGCATACGTGCCGCTTCCTCGGCAAGCGCTGCCAGCCTGGTTGCCTCTGCCGCTGCTATCTTCTCTGAGTGGTAGTGGTGAAGTGCTCTATTAAGGGCGTCGATACCGCTGCTGAGTTTGTCAACATAGGGCTTGAAAAGCTCGATAATTCTTTTCTTGGATTCATCTAGGGGCCGTGTGAGCTCCTTTCGTTTCTCCTCTGCCTGTTTGAGGGCGAACCTGGCTGAGATCAATAAGTCCTCTGCCTGTTTCTGCTCCTGTTCGCTGGTGACAGTGGGATTATCAAGCCACCTTAAAAGTATCTCCTGCTGGGATTCCAATTGCTTAACTGCGGTTTGTGGGTTGTCTATCATTTATTCACCTCTCTAATTTACTGGCTCAACTCTCCAACTTTGACGCTACTCCCTTTTAAAATCCTTTCGTTTAATTTTTGCCATCCGGCCATCTTGATGATGGAAAACAACACCCTCTGCTAGATGCCCTGGGCTGTATCCCGATTCCACTGCTAAAATGTATTTCTTAATGCTTTCAAAGTCTCTAGGCATTTCTGCTAATACCATTGGCCTAAGCTTAAACGGGTAGCATATTGGCGTAGCTAGCTCTAAAGGGTTGCCCTGTATTTTAGGACCTACGGCTTCACATTCATGGAGGCCATTAGGCCAATCTGAGATATCTGTATTATCAGCTGCCTTAAAGATATGTTTATCCGAAGGGTCGTTCCTGTCCGCAATTATGTAGCCCGGTTCTATTCCTTGCGCCTTTTCGTCTTTTGTTGGGTTGCGCCTCTTCTCGACATGAACTAATTTACCGTTCTCCACGGTAAGCCTGACATTTGTGCCATCAAGTTTTTCTGTTGGGATTCCCTCTCCTTGAAAAACCCACTCACAGCCCGCTCTAACTTTAGGGGTAACTTTAAAATCATCACCTCTATCAAAAATAGTATCTATCTTTTTCATATTAACCTCCTTTTCGGCAGCCTGCCTTGTTTATTTTTCAAGGCATCTTTCGACTAAATCGCTCCGTATCATGTCATATTTAGGATTTAAAGCCTCGTATTCCTTGTGAATTTGCGGTTTTTTGAGTAATCCCGCCTTAAATTCTTCATAATTTGTAGCTTTCTTGTGCCTTTCCCAAACTAAAGTCAATTTATTCATTGGCCCTTCAACTAATCGCCCTTTATATCTATCCCACATCCATTCTTGCATTGCTTTAACATCCGGGAAACCATCAGCGATTGCCTCTGCCTCAGTGATATTTCTGTAATCATATTTATAAGGTGGCAGTATAATTCGTGGCACTTTATTGACGATTCTTGCTATCCCCAACTCCTCTCTATTTTTACTCCGTGGCTTAATAACTATCTGAACAAGTTCAGAAACATACCAATCATTGTCTCGCCGGGGAAACCGGAAAGTAGTGAAGGAATCATTCTGAAGTTTGGGCCACTTTTTCTCAAAGCCTAGTATTCTCATCAGTCATATACATGGTGCCCTATTATCTTCGCTACAACCTCATCAGCATCATAACCCTTACAGTCCTGGCAAACTAACGCGCTTCTGCCAGCAAGCGCTGAAACTAAATCCATTGAACCAGTTTTATGGCGCCCAATGATATTTCCCTTCTTGCAGATTACCTTATCTCCGTCAACTATGGCATTCAGGCAGTCGTAAGGTATCAGGCGCTTTTCCCGGGCCTTTATCCTTAGTTTGGCAAGGTTTGAAGCATCGGGTTCGGTAAAGATGTAGTCGTTCATCGTAAAGGTTTAAATTTTGGCAGGTTATCAAGGCTGGACACCTCGCCTTTTACCCATATTTTGCCTGCCTCCCAGTCTGCTAAGAGTTTAAGGATATACTCGTCAGGGATTTTATGTTTGAGTCTCACGCCTTCCCACCAAGCCCCTTCCTCCCTGTGGCGTAAACCTTCCAGTCGGGCTAGGCTCTCAAGTATTTTGGCAAGTCCCAACTCACGAGTGCGGTAATCTTTTAGCTGCTGACATTCGTCCTTCGTCAGGTTCCATTGTTTCGGTTCTTCTTTTTCCATTGGTCTACCAGATATTTGTTTTGACATCATTCCTCCTTTGTTTAACCAGACTTGATATGTCCTTTGGCAAATACAGTTTCAATTTTCTTTTTCTCAGCATCCCAAATGCAGACTTTCTTTTCCCGTCCTTCAACCTCAATGCTTAATAGGGCATCCCTAATACTGAATAGACCTTTATTTTCCGGATGATTGGGTTGGAATTTAGCCAAAGTTTCCTTAAACCATTTTATAATACCGTTATCATCATCGTAGTCCCGAAGATCTCCCCAGATGGCTATTGCACTGCGGGTAAGACTTGATGATGCAACAATCCCTTCACCAGCTTCGTCATGCCCAACGAAAGAATAACTATGTTGCAGGCTACCTTCTGAGCCACAGGGGACATTACAGGCATCCCATTTAGGCGCATCATCGTCATAGCTACAGGTATTACCCAGCGTCTTTCGTATTTCGGCTCTTTCCTGTTCTTGGTTTAGCCCAACCACAGATGGCAGTCCGTCAATTCTGATTACTCCGGCTACATGTGTCCATTGGCTCATTTATTCTTCTCCTTCTCAATTTTCTGTATGTTTAGGTTGCTGAGGTGCTATCTTCCTCATTTCGTCATCGTATAACATCCAAGTTTGGGAGCCAACTGTAGGATTATCGCCATTTATCGGCGCATTACCATTTCTACCACAATCCCGGCAAATGAGACGGAGATGTGCTGGAGCAGGTATTATTAGATTAGCTGGCTGCCAGGACACTAATACATTCAGGCTTCCACAAGGACACCGGAAACGAATAGGCTCATTCATTCCTCTCCCTCCATTCTAGCCTTATTCTTGAACTCTTTTGAAGCGAGCTCCAAGTCCATCGCTACATCTTTGCTTTTAGCACCCGGTTTCGGAATTACTAGAGTGCAAACGCCTTCGCGAATGTCTAACTGACCGGAATAACCATTGTCCTTCAAATTTTCAGGCCAGTAAATTCTAATTGGTGGTTTTGTAGGTATGCTTACTTTTTGCATTTTTATTCCTCTCTCCCTTGGCTTAGTTGAAATTTTGTATCTACCAGGTGGTTGTAGAGTGTTTTGCCTGATGGCGTAATCCAATAAGGTAGAAATACTTGTTCCAAGCTCACCATCTCGGTTTCAATGATAGCAGCTTGAGCCTTTATCCAGGTTTCGGCAATGCGCCAAGCTACTTTAATAGCCTGTGTTCTATTCTGATACTTTTTGGGTATGCGTTGGCGGGACATAACTTTTAGAACTGCGTCTGGGTTAACGGGTAGGCGTATTCCCATTTCACCGGCAACTGTGGCAACTTGAAAAGACAGAGCTTCTATTTCCCCGGTTTCACCGTAATTCATTAAAACAGCTTTGGCGCCATGGTTAGCCAGTATAGCCATAATTTCACCTACGGTTTTCTGGGCGGTTATTGTGGTAGTGTAGTTGAGAAGAGGCATAACTATTCTTCTGTGGGTTTTTCTTCACTCGGTTCGACTGGCGCCAATTCCTCAACAACTGAATATTGTTTTGCGCCGATCCAGTTTCCGCCACCTACCCTCATATACTCCCCGGATGGAGACACTTCAGCAATTTCTGTCTCGAACACATCCTCACTGTCAGCTTTTTTAACCAGAATTCTCTTACCAACGAAGTCTTTTAAATCAGCCATGTTTACCTCCCTATATATTCTTTGGGTCTATAGTTTCATCAGCCAAATATATTCTTATCGCCTCCAATCGGCGCTGAAAATATAAAATCTCAGGTATAAATTTATTGGGGTTATATGGAACACCTATGACGGGCTGCTCAGGCTTTTTCATTTCAAATCTACTTCTCTCCTGCTCTTGGAGTAACTTTATCTCTTCTGAAACAAGAGTTTCCATATCTTTTGCTAGTGCTCCAAGTGCAGTTAATATAAACTTGTGCTTAACCATCTTCACCCTCCTTTCAATAATCGTGGTCTTATAGCTTCGTCAAAATATCTATAGCCTCTTAATCAACCACACGCCTATACAGACTGTGGCTATAAGCAGTGCAATGCCCACGCCAATTAGTACCCACTGCATTACATCCATGTTACCCCTTCATTCTCTTTCAGTTATTTCCGCTTTATGCTCAAATTGCTGCGATAGGAGTTTTAAATCTTTGGCGACATCTTTATTAGCGGCGCCGGGCTTTGGAATAACTAAGGAACAAACTCCCTCATGAATTTCTAGTTCGCCGGTATAATCATCTTTTTGTAAGCCTTCAGGCCAGTAAACCCGGGCTGGTTTTGATTCAGGTATATTTATTCTTTGCATTTATTCACCTACCTTCATTATTAGTGTCTCCCAAACTTCTCCCAAGCTTCATTATATTTTGCTTGAAATTCCTCTAGGGTAAATATGCCTTTTTCAATTAGCAATGACACAATTGCCAAGTCTATATGGCTCGCCATCAACTTGAATAAAGTTGCCATAAGGGGTTCCTCTGGTGTTTTTATTTTTGTCCCCTCCTTAAAGTTCAGGCGTATACATGCATATTCATTTGACCAAACAACTAGGGTATTTCCCTCTTTACCTATGTGGACTGGGGAGGGATTATCCTCATGGGCAGTGATAGTTACATCCTCTACAGTTTTAGTTTCCCCCGGCTTTAGACTAGCTATTATTTTGGGTTTCTTCATTCTTACCTCAGTTCTCTTGTATCCATTTTCTCAGTTTTATCCTTCATTTGGCAATTTAACCCAATCTTCTTTTTGCTCGTCCCAAACTTTGTTGTATTTTTCGTGCATCACGAAAGCCTCCAAGAGTTGATTTATTGAGACTAACTCATTGTGTCCGTATATATCTCGCCAATGCTCAAAGTCCATTAGCAGGCTAGCTACTGGTTCGTATCGGTATTTACCAATTACCATATCCCATAACTGCTCTTGGCTATACAGAGGTGTTCCTTTATCGCCATCAATGCCACCATAATTAATTCCTGTTTGCAGAATAATAAGGTCCTCTTCCCCTTCTTTTAGCCATGTTCTCAACACTAATGTTTCTGGGATTAAGGCGGCTAAACCTTCCCATTTGGTTTGGTTTGCGTCAGGCACTACAATTCCTACAAAGGAACGCCATGCGATATACGAACCGTAATGGTTGTCCATATTGTCCCATAATTCTCTTGGCATCCTCTCGCACCTCTTTATGTTTTTCTCAGTAGTATCCAAAGTTACTCCTCTACTTCCTCGTCCTCGTTAAACCAACCATTCACATGAGCGATGTGGCAATGTGGGCAATCCGGCTGAGGCTTGATACACCAAGTCTTGGTTAAATTGCATATGCCACAGGTTTCCCCTTCTACGATTTCCTCTACTTGTCTAAGGATTAAATCGCTCATTATTTCAGCCATTTTATCTTTTTATCCTTCATTTAGGATAATATAACACAAGGGCAAATCCTTTGTCAAGCCCTAAAAAAGTCTAAAAGGGGGTTGACAAAACATTTGGGGATAGGATAAAATATTACTTTGATAATGTTGGAGGTAAAGATGGAAATTTATGGAGCAGAGATTAAATTAGGTGGGGAAACGCCAAATAAGCCATTTTCTAGCTATCTAATGTTGGAAAATACTAATGATAAGGTTGTCTCTTCTATTATTCAAGGGGGTGCAATTGTGCCACGAACTCCTTGCTTTTTCATAAATTGCAATATGGACCGAACGAATCTTCCTAATAATCTCGGGCGTAAGCCTCCTAGTCCTTGTCCAATAATTAAAGATTGTATTCTCGAAGGGACAAAGCTACCGGAGGGATATTATTTCCAGTGCTACTTTGGTGAACATGAAGGCAAAGTTCATTACTACGGAATGCCGGAGGCATAAAATGAAGCTGGCTAATCTGTTCCGCTACACTGAGGTAATACAAAACCTTACTATCAGCGTCTCACCAACTGGCAAGGATGATCAAGTTAATATTCAGGGCGCTATGGATATACTTAGTGGTGTTACCCCAGAAAAGCCTGTGGACCCTAAGGCTGTAGGGTTGGGGCTCATGTCGACTCATTTAAGACGAAGATGGAAATGGCCTTGGGAAAGGAGGAATAGATGAGAATAATATGCTTGGAAAATCACAGGGGAAAGAACTTTTTTAGGTGGCTCAAACTTCGTTTTAAGGGACAGAGAGTGCATGTTGGCGTTGATTTGGAAGATGCACTAGATGAGCTAGAGAAGTCAAAGCATGGTGGCATCATATATCTTTTTAGCGGTACTTATAATATGCCACAGACTCCATATTTCCCCAAAATAAGCATTTATGGTGAACCGAAAGCTGGTTTTAACATTAGACATAGTGTTTGAAGGAGGTAAAATGCCCGATGAGTTCTACGACCTAGTCTATGGCCCAAAGGAAGCAGAGGAGGCTATCAGACACAAATACCCGAACGCAAAGATAGCAGATGCCTCAGACTTCATACACACGGAGAGGTTCGAGTGCAGAATAGAAGGAGTATCAAACGACGAATTCTACCCCTTCGCCATAAAAGAAGGCTTCCGCTAAAACAAAGGAAAAGATGTCTCTAGCTAGGCAAGGAAGTAAAAATGCTAATTGGAAAGGTGGCTTGACAGAATTAGTTAAAGGTATCCGTCGTTCACCTGAATTTTATCAATGGCGAAAAGCAGTATTAGAAAGAGATAAGCATACTTGCCAAGACTGTGGAGCAACCGAGAATTTAGAGGCTCACCACATACGCTCTATTATTGAATATCCCGAAGGTATTTTTGATGTAGATAATGGATTAACTCTGTGCGAGAAATGCCATAAAAAGCACACATGGTGGCAAAAGATAAGACCAAAAAAGAAAGGAACTAGAAATGCAAAAGACAGGAATTGAGTGGGTAAAGAACCCCGATGGGACACAGGGCTACACTTCACTATTTGACAGGCAAATAAATTTGTGCTACTATAACCCTATGGAGGTGGCACAATGGACAAAAAATATATAGCAGGTTTTTTTGATGCAGAGGGAAGTGCAATGGTATTGACTATTAGGCGAAAGTTAAAAACAGGCGTGATTTATAGATTCCGTCCTGTGATTAAAATAGCCCAAAAGACAGATGGAGTGCTAGAAGCCATTAGGGATTTCATAGGCTATGGGCACATTGACTGGGAGGGAACAACAAATAGCTACATAATCAATGGGCTTGAAGGTGTCTTAACCTTTATTAAGGCGATAGCCCCTCACTGCTTTATCAAGCAGAAAGCCCTCTTAGCTGTTGGAGAATTAGCAGAGTTTCAATCATCGCATCAAAGGAATATCCCTTATACCTTAGAGGACACAATTAAAATGCTCGACATAAGGGACAAAGTTTTTGAACTCAACAGTATAACCCGAACTGGGTTAAAACAAAAATACCCACGAGAACAGATATTGGCTGACACAGCATTTATTAGTGATGTCCACCAATGGCAACTTAAACGAGCCGAAAAAGGGGCAATAGCTTTAGAGGAGGCGGGTAAGCCCTTTAGGTTCAAAAGGAGTAAAGATGAATAGGGCAAGTTCGGCAACAGGCTGGGTAAGAAACCCAGTTATGAAATCACCAGTTTACGACCCCACGCAAGCAGATAGTTATGAGTTAGGTTGGACATTTAACCCCATCACCGGCTGTCTAAACCATGTTAACGGTCTATGCAAAGGTGGTGGCTTCCCTTGCTATGCCTATAAGCTAGCTAATGGGCGGTTGAAGCCCCTTTATTTGGCTAATAAGAATATAGCAAAGTTACCTTTCCCCCAGGGGGGCGAATATGGTGTTGGTCATTTGGCAGAGGCATTACACGACCCCTTCTATCCTCGCTTCTGGCCTTCACGAATATATCAGCCAGCCCATATTAAAAAGCCGAGCGGTATATTTACTGTGGACATGGGCGAATTATTTGGGGACTGGCTTCCCTTAAAATGGCAAGAGGCAATATTCCAAACTATTATAAATTGCCCTCAGCATCGCTTTTATCTCCTCACCAAGCAGCCACAGAACTTAATCAAGTGGAGTCCCTTCCCGGCTAATTGCTGGGTGGGCGTGACAGTAACTACTTGGGATAAGTTAATGGGGGCTAGATTCGCCCTGAAAGATATTGAAGCAAAGGTAAAATACATATCGTTTGAGCCGCTATTAAGTGAAATGAGACATCTTGATTGTTTGGAGTTAGATATAGATTGGGTAATCATCGGTGCTTGCACAGGCAGAAAGAATGAGATTATGGAGTTGTGCCAGAAATACCCCGATTTAACCCCGCTACCTTATGGCAAAATCTGGACTGCCCAGCCGAAGATTGAATGGGTAGAAGAGATTGTGAGGGCTTGTGATAAGGCTGGGATACCGGTGTTCCTTAAAGACAATTTGAAACCATTACTAAAATATCAAGATGCACCTTGGGCTTGGGGTAAATATAAGGATGGTATGCACACAGGCTTATTAAGGCAGGAGATGCCATAAAAGAGAAGAGGGAATTTAAGATGCAATGCCGTAATTGTGGACATAGGTATCGGGTAATTTTATTAACACTCTACCCGGTTGAATCCTGCCCGATTTGCGGGCATAAAGCGCCGTTTAATGAGTTTGTTAAAGAGGAAAAGAGTTTATCAAAATGACACGGAAATCTTGTTATATCTGCTCCTCTAGCAAGTTTGTGGATAATCACCACTATGACTGCCTAGAGGGTAAGTTGAGCCCCGAGACAATT
>Ga0307430_1000640_pt1 | contig 29312 bp, 29 predicted proteins | sample SalMarWE160130MG_FD_202159 | JGI IMG/M metagenome (GOLD analysis project Ga0307430, IMG submission 202159) | Salt marsh sediment microbial communities from the Plum Island Ecosystem LTER, Massachusetts, United States - WE1603-130 | ecosystem: Environmental > Aquatic > Marine > Intertidal zone >...
GCAGCGGCGTTAGCCGGCACCTATGAGTTCTATCACATGGCCAATTTCGACAGGCGTGAGCCTCTGATTTATTTGGGTTTACTATGGGCGCTGGCACTGGTCTTAAGCCCTTATTATCCTTACAAGAGCCCTGATGTTTTACCAATAGTTATTACCGCCACTATGTTGATTTCCTTGATTTATCTGTTATGCCGCCCATCAAAAGAAGGAGCATTCCGCAACTGGGCATGGACAATAGTGGGTGCACTCTATGTGGGTTGGATGCTCAGCTATTGGTTGAGTCTACGTGGTTTAGAGGATGGGCGAAATTGGGTTTACCTGGCCATGTTGACTACATTTGCTAACGATACAGGCGCTTTTTTCATTGGGAGGTCAACGGGCAAACACAAGCTGGCTCCTGCAATAAGTGCGTTTAAAACTTGGGAAGGAGCGATAGGAGGCTTAATAAGTGCCATTCTGGGCGCCCTGGTAATAGCGACGGTTCTTAACCTCATTTCCCCTTTTACTTTTAGATATTGGCAAATTGTATTCCTTGGCTTTCTCGTTGGTCTCTTTGCTCAGCTTGGCGATTTAGTTGAATCCCTGCTCAAGCGTAATATGGGGGTGAAAGAATCAGGTAATTTGTTACCGGGACACGGTGGTATCCTCGACCGATTCGATAGCCTCATCTTCGTTGGGGCAGTGATATACTATTACGTAATATGGGTGGTGTGAAAAAGATAGCTATCTTAGGCTCGACAGGCTCCATAGGGCGGCAGGCTCTAGATGTAATCCGTGCCCTGCCCGACGAATTAAAAGTAGTAGCTCTGACAGGAAATAAAAATCTTGAACTCCTGGAAAGACAAATCACTGAATTTCAGCCCAAAATGTTTTGTTCCTCGGTTAAGCCTGACATTAGTTACCGCGGGGAATTTTTATCCGCAGAAGAAATAGCCGGCCATCCCGAGGTCGACTTAGTTATTGTGGCCACTGCGGGTAAGGCAGGACTAAGCCCTACTCTGATGGCTTTACAGGCAGGCAAGACGGTTGCCCTGGCTAACAAGGAAGTATTGGTGATAGCCGGTGAAATTATTGTTCGGGAAGCCGGCCTCCATCAAGCTCAAATTCTGCCTGTTGATAGTGAGCATAGTGCCATCTGGCAATGTTTGCAGGGGGAAGAAAATAAACCGCGGAGGCTTTTTCTTACTGCCTCTGGTGGACCTTTTTATCACTATTCACAGTCACAATTGGCTGAGGTAACTCCGGAGCATGCTCTTCAGCACCCCGTATGGAAAATGGGAAGGAAGGTAACCATAGATTCAGCAACGCTTATGAATAAAGGATTAGAAGTCATCGAAGCTCATTGGCTTTTCTCTTTTCCCTTTGATAGTATTGAAATATTAATTCATCCCCAATCTATCATTCATTCCATGGTGGAGTTTATGGACGGTTCCCTGAAAGCTCAGCTTAGCTGGCCTGATATGAGGCTGCCTATTCAATATGCTCTTTCCTATCCCCGAAGGTGGTCTAATTCAGAACTACCCCGCCTTGATTGGAATAAAATCCAGTCTCTGAACTTTGAGCCCGTAGATTATGATAGATTTCCTTGTCTCAAGCTGGCTGTAGATGCTGGTAAATCAGGAGGAACTTATCCGGCAGTGCTTTGTGCCGCAGATGAGGTTGCTATAGAGCTTTTTCTCAGCCGTAGAATAGGTTTTACCGATATAGCTAAAATTGTGCAAAAAACGCTTGAGCAACATCGGAACACCCACCAACCATCGCTAGAGGAAATACTGGCTGCCGACGATTGGGCAAGGGAATGCGCTACACGCCTTTCCGCTGCCTACTGCCCTGAGCCTGAGCGACGAAGCAATCCCGGGATAGAGAGATAAGAGATGAGCATTGCCATAATCATTATTCTTTTCATACTAGCTCTATTCGTGGCAATTTGTCTTCACGAGTTGGGGCACTTCATTACTGCTAAGCGTGCCGGAGTGAAGGTAGAAGAGTTCGGTATAGGCATTCCCCCACGACTCTTTGGTATTAAACGAGGCGAGACAATATACTCGATCAATGCTATACCTCTGGGAGCTTTTGTTAAGGCTGCTGGAGAAAATGACCCCACGGTACCACGCAGCCTGGCTGGCAAAGGGCCCTGGACCAGATTAGGAATCTATGCTGCCGGTCCGCTGGTCAATATATTTCTGGCCTTTGTTTTCCTCAGTGCCTTCATTGCTCTACCTTATTCCGTCATTGCCGGCAATGGACTCATGGTGCATTCTGTATCAGTGAATTCTCCTGCGGAGGAAGCAGGCATAGAGCCCGGGGATATAATTCTGGAGATAGAGGGGCAACCTGTTCATATGAGCGGGGATGTGTACGATATAGTCAATTCAGTCGAAGAAGGGGCAGAAATAAGTTTACTCCTGCTGAGGGATGGGGAATTGGAGGAAATCAGCTTGGAGCCGAAATTCGACCCGGAAGAGCAACGAAGATTAATCGGCGTTTTCCTGGCGTGGTGGAACATTGTGAGTCAGGTGGAGGAAGATTCGCCGGTCTATAAAGCTGGCCTCAGAGCCGGCGATGCTATCCTGAGCATCAATGGACAGCCCGTATACAATGATGAGAGTATGTCCAATGTCTTGCATTCGGTTGAGGAAGGTGGAGAGATAAAGCTGGTTTTGCTCCCAAATGGCGAGACAAAGGAGACAGAGGAAATCTCCCTGACTCATGACGGCTCCGAAACCCTGCCCGGCGTAGAGCTACGATGGGTAGATGGAACTCACATTGAACAGGAGCGAGTTCCTGTGTGGAGGGCAGTCTACGAAGGGGCTAATCTCATCATCCGTCTGCCTGTACTTATAGTAGAGGCTTTCCCTCTAATCAGAGCGTCTCCGGACATGGCACTGGTGGGACCAATAGGTGCTGCCCAGCTAACGGTGCAGATGGTGCGCTCCTCTGGCTTAGGTAATATACTATTTATGGCTGGTATAATTAGCCTGGGTCTAGCCATATTCAATTTCCTCCCAATCCCGCCCTTGGATGGAGGAGGTATGCTGGTGGCGTTCATCGAAGGATGTAGGCGTGGGAAACGTCTTTCCCCTCGGGCAATGCGATTAGCTTATACGATCGGCACTGCTTTTTTAATTGCACTTGTAATTCTGGTAACCTTTAGCGATGTCTGGCGTCTAATTAGCGGCGAAGGTTTCGGATTATGATACGTCGAACTTCCAAACCTCTGAGATTTGGTAAGGTGACCGTTGGTGGCGATGCCCCAATCGTGGTGCAGTCCATGACTAAGACCGATACCCGAGATATTCCAGCTACTATAAACCAGATTAAGGAGTTAGAGGAGTGCGGCTGTGAAATTGTGCGAATAGCTGTCCCAGACAAGGAAGCGGCGGAAAGCATAGCAGCTATAAAAACGAGCGTTTCACCACCTATTATTGCTGATATACATTTTGACTACCGCCTGGCTTTGGCTGCGCTGAAATCTGGTGTTGATGGGCTCCGCCTCAATCCCGGCAACATAGGAAACAAAGAGAAGATTGCCAGGGTGGTAGCTGTTGCTAAAGAAAGAGAGGTGCCTATCCGTATCGGAGTGAATGCCGGCAGTTTACCTGCCAATTTCCAACCTGATGCTCCGCCGGCTGAGCGTATGGTTAACATAGCATTGGAACAGATACAGCTTATGGAGAGCCTGGATTTCGATTTAATCAAGGTCTCCCTCAAGGCCTTTGATGTTCCCACCACCATTCAGGCTTATCAAATGATTGCCGATAAAATGCCCTATCCACTGCACTTGGGTGTCACGGAGGCCGGGCTTCCCAAGACAGGAACCATACGCAGCGCTATAGGCATCGGCATACTCCTTTATCAGGGGATTGGGGATACCATACGCGTTTCTCTCAGCGCTCATCCTTGTGAGGAAGTATTTGTAGCTTATGAAATTCTAAAAAGCCTGGGGCTTCGTCAGCGAGGTCCGACTTTAGTAAGCTGTCCTTCCTGCGGCCGGGCTGAAGTTGATATCATTGCCCTGGCTGAAGCAGTGAGCAAGCGTCTGGAAAAAATGAGCCAACCTGTTAAAGTGGCGGTTATGGGCTGTATAGTCAACGGTCCCGGTGAGGCTAAGGATGCCGACGTTGGCATTGCCTGCGGTAAAGGGAAAGGTGCTATATTTAAGAAGGGGGAGGTAGTGAGCACAGCGAGTGAGGATAGACTATTAGAAGCCTTAATGGCAGAACTAAACTCTCTTGATAGGATAAGATTAGAGTAAAGGTAAATTAATGCGTTTTTCTAAGCTTTTTGGCAAGACACTACGACAGGCGCCCGCAGAAGCTGAGAGCGTAAGCCATCAACTACTGCTTCGAGCGGGTATGATTGCCCAGGAGGCTGCCGGAATATACTCTTACTTACCTATGGGATGGCGAGTGCTCAAAAAGATAGAAAATGTAATCAGAGAGGAAATGGATAAGGCTGGCGGGCAGGAATTGATGCTGCCCGTGTTGCAACCTTTTGAATTATGGCAACAGTCAGGCAGGTATGTATCATTCGGCAGGTCTCTATTCACCCTGACCGACCGCAAGGAGCATACACTGGCTCTGGGACCCACTCATGAAGAAGTTATCACCGACCTTGTCCATCGCTACGTGCAAAGCTACAGGGAGCTTCCTATACTCCTTTATCAGATACAGACCAAGCTCCGCGATGAGCCCCGACCCCGCGGTGGCTTATTGAGAGTGCGCGAGTTCATTATGAAGGACCTTTACAGCTTTGACGCAGACGAGGCTGGGCTCGATGAAAGTTACCAAAGTATGTGTCAGGCTTACACGAGTATCTATGCCCGCCTTGGCTTACCCGCATTAATGGTAGAGGCCGACAGTGGCGCCATAGGGGGTAAGGATTCTCATGAGTTTATGGTTCTCACTGAAGGCGGTGAAGACGAGGTCATTTATTGTTCCCATTGTGGCTATGCTGCTAATGTCGAAAAGGCTCAATTTGCTAAAAAGAAGAGCACTGCTGAAGCCCCACTTTCTTTGGAAGAGATAGCCACGCCAGGGACAAAAGCCATAGATGAGGTAGCTGATTTTGTTGGTGTGCCGACAAGTCAAACGCTTAAATCGGTGTTTTATCATGCCGACGGAGAATTTATCTTCGTTATCATTCGGGGCGATCTGGAAGCCAACGAAACGAAGTTGAGAAATGCCTTAAAGTGCTCTGAGCTTCGTCTGGCTACGGAAGGCGAAGTGGATGAAGCTGGACTTGTGCCTGGTTTTGCCTCACCCATAGGTGTAAAGGGAGTCAAAGTCGTGGCTGATGATTCTATAACCTCAGGCTCCAACTTTATTGTTGGCGCTAATAAGCCAGGTTATCACTTCAGGAATGCCAATTACACCAGGGATTTTCAAGTTGACCTTATGGCTGATATCGCCATGGTTCAATCTGGAGATAGCTGCCCCAAGTGTCAAGGCAAATTATCATTGGCTCGTGGCATTGAAGTAGGGCATGTGTTTAAGTTAGGCACTTTCATTAGTGAGAGATTCGGAGCATCCTTCTTAGATAATGACGGTGCTTCCCGGCCCATTGTCATGGGTTGCTATGGCATCGGACTGGGGCGCTTGCTGGCAGCTATAGTAGAACAAAGCCATGACGACAAAGGCATTATTTGGCCGCTCTCTGTAGCCCCTTATCAAGTCCATCTTTGTCCTCTATCGTTGGGAAAATCGGCAATCCTCCCTACGGCAGAAAAGATTTATCAAGAATTACAAAAAGAAGGCATCGAAGTGCTTTTCGATGACCGTAACGAATCCCCAGGCGTTAAATTCAACGATGCTGACCTCCTGGGAATACCTCTGCGGTTGACCTTGTCTACACGCACCTTACAAACCCAGAGCGTAGAGGCAAAATGGCGCACGGAGAAAGAAGCCCATCTTTTGCCTTTGGATAATTTGGCGGTACGGGTGAAGAAACTCTTAGATGAGACCGTAAGCTCTCAATCTTAATCAAGTTTAGCTCACTGTTGTAGTTTAGTAATAAGGCACATCAAAATGCCCAAATATAAAGCAGGCTATGTCTAGATATAAATATAGGTTTGTGCCTTTCCCTGGCTAACTCAATCCCTTAAGGCAGCGCCCAGTTCCTGACTTAGCCTGGCGAGCATCTGTTCCTGAGTTTGATCAACTTCCTCGTCAGTCAAGGTATGTTTGGGCGATTGATAGATAATCCTTATGGCAAAAGATTTCTTGCCCTCGCGGATTTGCTCGCCTCGATAAAGGTCAAAGAGAATTATCCGTTTTACCAGCGGGAAGCTTTGGATTATGTTCTCCACTGTTCGGTAGCTCACTTGCTCATCTATTACTAAAGCGATGTCTCTGGTTACGCTGGGAAACCGCGGTATAGGTTTGTATTCCTTTATCCCGGTAATCTCGGTCAACAGTTTCTCCAGGTCAACTTCTATGAGGCAAGCAGCGCCAGAAAGCTCAAAGGCTTGTACTACCCTGGGATGCACGTCTCCTACGATACCTATTTTGCCATCTTCAACGATTATGTCAGCCCCCCTCCCCAAGAATAGAATTTCATCGTCGCCAATATCAAAATTCGCTTTTAGCCCCAACTGGTTCAGGAGATTTTCCAATACACCCTTAGCATCAAAGAAATCGAGCGGATCTTTATCAGCTTGCCAGGATAATTCTGTCCTCGTGCCACTGAGTACGGCACAGAGCATCTCTTTTTCTTCAGGCAAATCCTTGCCTCGCGGCAAGAATACTTTGCCAATTTCAAAGAGCCTTATGCCGGCTTGCTCAAACTTTTGGTTATGTGCCAATGTGGCTAGAAGACCTGACCGCAAGCTGGTACGCAAGTATTCCTGTTCCTTCGTCATCGGGTTAGCTACCTTTAACGGCGTAATTTCCAACTCAAGCTTTGGGTAAAGCTTCTGCAACTTTTCCAGGCTGACCAAAGAATAAGTTAATATCTCTTGAAAGCCAAAACCGGTCAGAATATTACGTAATTTTTCCCTGAGATTGCTTCGCTGGGCTGCTGGTGACAATTTTGATTTTTGTTGAGGCAAAGGAGAGCCAAGCCTGGTGATAGGAATCTTTTCATAACCAATAATGCGAACTACCTCCTCCACGAGGTCAGCAGAGCATTTAACGTCGCTGCGCCAGTAAGGCACAGATACAGAAATCTGCGAACCTGAATCGCCTTCCTGACATTCAAAGCCCAGGGCTTTTAACACCTTAAGAATTTCATTAATATTGACCTTCAAGCCTGAAAGACGCTTCACTTCTTGGGCAGAAAGCAACATAGGCTTTGGTTTTGATTTCCCGGGATAAACATCGATTATACCCTTGGCTGCTCTACTACCAGCTAACTCCAGTAGCAATTGAGTTGCCCGTTTCAATGGTAACAACGGAAGCTCGCTATTCAGTCCTTTGTCAAAGCGAATCGAGGCCTCGCTTTGAACTTGAAGGTGGCTACAGCCTCGGCGAATGACAGCTTGGTTGAAATTCGCCGACTCCAGGAGAATATTATCAGTTTTATCCGTAACTTCGGAATCCAGACCACCCATAATTCCAGCCACAGCGACAGCTTCGTCTTTATCGGCGATAACCAGTATATCTGGATTAAGAGCACGCTTTATTCCATCAATAGTAATTATGGTTTCACCATTTCTTGCCCTGCGAACGATAATCTGTCGGCCCTTAAGATTATGATAATCAAAAGCATGAAGGGGCTGACCATATTCCAGCATCACATAATTAGTAGCGTCAACCACGTTGTTAATAGGACGCATTCCGCAGCTATTGAGACGCTGCTGCAGCCAACTCGGGGAGGGAGCTATCTTAATTCCGGTAATCAGACTAGCACAGTACCTGGGGCATAGGTCTGGCTCGTTTATATCGACTGAGGCAAAGGAGTCTATCGGTTTTTCTAATTCCTCGTAATGAATTGGGGGTAAACGGAGTGGCTCAGCAGTTAAGGCAGCAATTTCTCGAGCAACACCAATCACAGATAAGCAATCCGGGCGGTTAGGTGTTATATCCAAATCAAAAATAACATCGCCCAGATAGACACCGAGAGGTGCTCCTATGGGTGCCTCCGATGGCAATACTAAAATGCATTCGTGATTATCAGAAATCCCTAGCTCTTTCTCTGAGCAAACCATGCCCCCGGAAGTGACGCCGCGAATTTTAGCTGGCTTTAGCAGTACAGTTTTTTCAGTGTGAGGATCTATAAGCCGGGCTCCTATATGGGCAAAAGGCACTATCTGACCAAGTTCGATATTGGGGGCACCACAAACCGTGGTGACTTGCTCAGTGCCGAGGTTAACTGTAGCTAGTTTAAGGCGGTCAGCATTAGGATGAGGATTTAATGATATTATCTCCCCTATCACTATACTATCCCAGGTGCCACCTATAGTCTGTATGCCTTTGACTTCCAGGCCGGCCATGGTTAGCCGTTCAGCTAGTTCTTCAGGATCAAGTTTTATGTCAACATAATCCTTGAGCCATTTGAGGAAAACTTTCATGTTGTCACCTTAAAATTTAGAACTGCCTCAAAAACCTGAGGTCATTGCTATAAAAGAGGCGAATGTCGTCAATACCGTAGCGCAGCATAGGTATACGCTCAACTCCTAATCCAAAGGCAAAACCACTGTAAAGCTTGGGGTCGATATCGAGGCGTGCGAGGACATCGGGATGCACCATCCCCGCCCCTAGTATTTCGATCCAGCCGCTGTAGCCACACAGTCGGCAGCCGGCTCCATCGCAAACTGAACATCCGATGGCTACCTCCACCCCGGGTTCCACAAAAGGAAAGTAATCACAGCGGAAGCGAACCTTCCTTTCCTCACCAAAAAGGCAGCGACAAAAGTCAAACAAAGTGCCTTTTAAATCAGCCAGGGTGATGTTTTTATCTACTGCTAAACCTTCAACCTGATAAAACATAGATTCGTGAGTAGCGTCAGTTGCTTCATATCTATAAGCTCGTCCCGGTACTATGGCTCTTATTGGTGGGCGCTCCCTCTCCATCAACCTGATCTGCATTGGAGAAGTGTGTGTACGTAAAAGTCTGGCTTTCTCCCCCATGCCTGCATCTATCCATAGGGTAGCAAACATATCTCGCGCCGGATGATGTTGAGGAATATTTAAGGCTTCGAAGTTGTAGTAATCCCACTCCACATCAGGCCCTTCAATTACTTGGAAGCCCATATTTTTGAAAACATCGCAAATTTCGTTAAGTATTTGGGTGGTAGGGTGAAGCCGCCCTGCCGTGAAAGGCCGACCAGGCAAAGTAACATCTAATCTCTGGGATTCCAGAGGAGAAGTCAAAAGAGCTTCTTGTAGAAATTTTTCCTTCTCGTCAAGGTTTGACTCTAAAGTTTTTTTAATTTTGTTAGCTTGGGCACCACTCTTTCGCCGTTCTTCCAGAGGCAAGGTGGCCAAAGAACGTAGAATTTGAGTTAAATTGCTTTTTTTACCCAGGTGGCGAATGCGCCATAATTCCAGCTCTCGAGGATTATTAACTTTGTTTAGCTCCTTGAGAGCTTGGGCATGAAGGTCTTTGAGTTGTTCCAGCATTGAATGCTAAGTGATGTTATCTTTGTTTAAAATTCCTAGAGGTTTCAGGCATAATGTCATTACAAGCGGGGTTAGTTAGTCTCAGTTATCGAAGCTACTAATGTAGCAAAACCTTCAGGATCTTTAACCGCCATGTCAGCTAACATCTTACGATTGATCTCTACATTTGATTTTTTTAATCCGGCTATAAACTGACTGTAAGTGAGTCCTTTAGCCCGTGTTGCAGCACTAATGCGGGTAATCCATAGCTTTCTGAAGTCACCTTTCCGTTCACGACGATGACGATAAGAATAATTTAAAGCATGAAGCATTGACTCATGAGCTGTTCTATAAAGCTTGTGTCTGGCCGCCCGGTGTCCCTTGGTCAGTTCAAGCACTTTTTTATGTCGTCTGTGGGTAACTTTTCCACTCCTGGCTCGTGGCAAGTTCTTCCTCCTTCAATCCTTGGGTATTATCTTTTCTCCTTAGAGATAAAATAAACTGCTTTCCTTCCTTACGCTATTTGTAGGGTAGAAGTCTTCCTATTCTTTGCTTATCCGCTGAAGAGGTCATGATCATTTCATCATAGAGGCGCCTGGTTCTAGGAGCCTTTTTCCGCCTAAAATGACTCTTGCCGCATTTAGTGCGCATCAGCTTGCCGCTCCCTGTTATATGAAAACGACTCTTTGCCCCTTTATGGGTTTTAAGTTTCGGCATCTGTTTCTGTCTCCTTAGATTTCTTCTGGGTAACCGGGGATAATACCAAGGCTATACTTCTCTCGGCATTAGCGGAGCTACTTACCACGGCTAATTCCTTGGAGGCTTCAGCTACTTTACGCAGCACATTCCAACCTAGTTCAGGATAAATAACTTCGCGTCCTCTAAACCTTAGCACTAACTTTACCTTATTGCCCTCCTCCAATAATTTCTTCGTGGTCTTAATTTTTGCCAGTAAATCATGCTCTTCTATCTTGGGTCTTAAACGGACCTCTCTGAGTAAGCCAACTCTTTGGCCCCTCTTCGCCTTGCGTTCCTTTTTAGTTTGCTCATACTTATATTTACCATAATCAAGAATGCGGCATACCGGCGGAGCCATGGTTGAGGCTACTTGCACCAAATCGAGGCCGCGCTCATAAGCAATTTGCAATGCTTTCTGTAGAGGCACCACGCCCAACTGCTCCCCATCTTCCCCTATGAGACGAACTTCCCTGGCTCTGATTCTCCTGTTGGTTAATAATTCTTTAACTATGCTAGTTCTACCCCCTAGAACAGTATTTAAGACTTGGCCTCTATATCTGCCTTTATTCTGCTCTTAAGTTGTGCCAGAGTTTCTAATCCCAGATCCTCGCCATTCCTTAAGCGAAGTGACACACTGGATGAAGCCACTTCTTTATCACCAACTATAAGCATATATGGGACTTTTTCCAGTTGGGCTTCCCTTACTTTCAAATTCATCCTCTCAGAGCGGTCGTCAATCCGAACTCGGATACCATCATTTTTAAAATCGCTCTCTATCTTACGTGCATAGCCAATATGACGATCTGCTATGGGAATTATTATTGTTTGAACTGGCGATAACCACACCGGGAAGGCACCACCATAATGCTCTGTAAGACAAGCTAAAAAACGCTCCATGCTACCTAAAACTGTCCGATGTATCATCACCACATTATGCTCCAAGCCATCCTCACCAATATAACAGACATTAAAGCGTTGTGGCAAATTGAAATCAACTTGGATGGTAGGACCTTGCCAAACATGCCCTAAAGCGTCCTTGAGTTTAATATCGATTTTAGGCCCGTAGAAAACCCCCTCGCCAGGGTCCACTTCATAATGCAACTCAAGTTTCTCCAGAACGTGTTTCAAAGATCCCGTGGCTTCCTCCCACATTGAAACTGTGCCAGTATATTTATCAGGACGCGTTGATAGTAACAACTCATACTCATCAAAGCCAAAGCTAGACATCATGAATTGTACCAGGTTCAGTACTCCCATAACCTCTTCTTCAACCTGGTCAGGTCTGCAAAAAATGTGAGCATCATCTTGAGTAAATCCCCTTACCCTGGCAAGACCATATAGTACACCAGTGCGCTCATATCTATACACTGTGCCTAATTCGGCATATCTCAAAGGCAAATTACGATAACTGCGCAATTTGCTTTTATAAATCAAAATATGGCCCAGACAATTCATTGGCCTCAGCATATATTGCTGTCCCTCAATTTCCATCGGTGAAAACAGATAATCCCGATAGAATTCCCAATGGCCACTAGTTTTCCACAAATCTAGTTTGGCAATGTGGGGAGTATACACAATGTCATAGCCCCGCCCGATGTGCTCCGTCTTCCAGAAGGCCTCAATGATTTGTCGAATCAAAGCACCTCTGGGGTGCCAACAAATTAAACCAGGACCAATTTCCTCGTGAGTACTGAAGAGGTCAAGTTCTCTGCCCAGCTTCCTATGGTCCCGTTTAGTGATCTCGGCTTGCCATGATAAATAATCGTCAAGCTCCTCCTGGCTTTTAAAAGCTACACCGTAAATTCTTTGTAGCATGGGTCGCTTTTCATCACCACGCCAGTATGCTCCAGCTAGATGAGTCAGTTTAAATGCTTCTACTTCACCCGTATAGGCTAGATGGGGACCACGACATAAATCGGTGAAAGAACCTTGTTTATAGATAGTTACTGTAGTGTCAAGGATCTCGTCGATAAGCTCTAATTTATAGGGCTGGGTAGCAAAGAGCTTGCGCGCTTCATCCTTACCTATTTCCTCCGTAACAAAGGGTACATTCTGACTAATAATTTCCTTCATCTTATTTTCAATTATAGTCAAGTCTTCCGGTGTTAACGGGCGTGGCAGCTCAAAGTCATAATAAAAGCCATTCTCGATGGTCGGTCCAATGCCAAATTTAGCCTCAGGAAAAAGACATTGTACTGCCTCAGCCATGATATGAGATGCAGAGTGGCGCATCCGTTCAAGCTGCTTATCCCTTGTCTCTGATTTCATCTCCAACTTTCCATTGTACATCCGGGAAATCAAACATTATTCCATCAAAAAATGGGCAGTACTGGACTTGAACCAGTGACCTCTGCGATGTCAACGCAGCGCTCTAACCACTGAGCTAACCGCCCATCTGATTATTGTAGCAAACATAGCTAAACAGGACAAACCTCTGGTAATATGGCAGAAATGGAATATTAGTCATCATTAAAGGACTGAAAAATTAAACATCGATAAAAATACAATGCCTGTTGTGGCTATTCTTTACCTCTCAACCTTACACCGCTGGTGATATGAACCTGTACAATGTGACCACAATTAGGGCAGGTTACTTCCATAACAAGAGGTCTTCCCATCACTCTTTCTATAAGTGATGTCACTATAGAATCCATATTATCCAGCCTCTCATCCAACATATCGAGGCGCTTAATCAACTGCCCCATATCTCGATCTTGCTTGACCTGTTTGCCTGGATCAGCTCTATTTTGTGAAACCAATTTATAGACTCTTTTCTACAACGCCTAATGATTCTAGCTCAGCTTTATCTTCTTTCATCAACTTGTCTATTTGTTCAGCAACGGTGCGCTCCAAATACTTACGGAAAGCTTCCAGTGCTGCTGGTGATGACCTCACCGCCTCCTTTACTTTCCGCCATTCATCCTCAATCACCTTATTCATCTGCTCAACACCTATGGGCTCTTTCCCTTGCCACAGGTCTTCTATCCTATCCAAGACCCTGCTTGTCATAGCCCTCTTAATGCGGTCGAAAGAAAGTAGCTCTTCCGCACTATATGGTTGCCCTGCTTTCCTTTCACTCATGGTATACTACCTCCGATAGATTTATTTGGCTTATTATCATAAGTATAGCAGCGCAACTTGTCAAGGTATACTGGCTAGCCATATTGTTTTCTAATTAGCAAAAGTGTATGATATCTATCTAAAAGGAGGTATTTGGAGATGGGCGAAGTGGAAATTGGTAAGGTATCGGATTTTTTTTCTAAGCCTGTAGTAGCTGGTATAGAATTAAGCGGCATATTAAAAATAGGTGATAAAATCCATATTCAGGGCAGCACTACAGATATAGAGCTAGCTGTAGAATCTATGCAGATTGATCGCGTTAACATCACCGAGGGCAAGCCCGGTGACCTTGTGGGCATAAAAGTTCCTGATAGAGTAAGGCGTGGTGACAAAGTTTATAAAATCACTGAATAGCCTTAAGCAGATTTACCATTTCAATAGCGCTCACTGCAGCAGTAAAACCTTTATTCCCCTCTTTAGCCCCCGCTCTCTGGATAGCCTGCTCTAAAGTATCAGCTGTGATTATGCCTTGTATTACTGGCAGGCCAGTATCTAGGCTCACCCTACCGATTCCCCTGTTTACCTCGGAAGCAACATACTCAGAATGGGGGGTGCCGCCACGAATCACTGCGCCAAGGCATACTATAGCATCGTACTTATTACTCTGTGCTAATTTTTTGCTTATAAGCGGGATCTCTAGACAACCTGGAGTCCAGACAATATCGATGTCATCTTCATTGGCACCGTGGCGCAACAAAGCGTCTCTCGCTCCATCAAGTAGCTTCGTGGTTATTAACTCATTAAAACGAGAAACAACCACAGCAAACTTAAGACCTTTTCCTATCAGGATACCTTCATAATGCTTAGTCATTACTTACCCTCCTGTATACCTAGAATATGTCCTAACTTCTTTTGCTTGGTTTCTAAATAGCGAATGTTATAGGGGGTAGATGGAACTATTAGAGGAACAGTCTCGACTATCTTAATCCCATAACTTTCTAGCCCAATTACCTTCTTGGGGTTATTGGTAAGCAAACGAATATTATGTAAACCTAAGTCGGCCAGAATCTGGGCACCTACTCCATAATCTCTCAAATCAGGAGCAAAACCTAAAGCTATATTAGCCTCCACAGTATCCATACCTTGATCCTGAAGAGCATAGGCACAAAGTTTATTGTGAAACCCGATTCCCCTCCCTTCTTGTCTCATATAAAGAAAAATACCTCGATCTTCTTTGGCTATACTTTCTAAAGCCATCTCTATCTGGGCCCCACAATCGCATCTCAAACTACCAAAGACGTCCCCAGTCAGGCATTCGCTGTGAACCCGCACCAACACTGGCTCATCATTTGATATATCACCTTTAACTAGAGCAACATGTTCAGCAGCATCAACAACACTTCTATAAGCCACAGCCGTAAATTCGCCATACTTAGTTGGCAGTTTAGCTTCAGTCACTCTTTGTACCAGTTTTTCATGACGAATACGGTAGGCAATCAAATCAGTAATAGTTACAATTTTTAAGGCAAACTTAGAAGCTATTTCCTCAAGCTGAGGCAGACGGGCCATTGTGCCATCTTCATCCATAATCTCACATATGACTCCAGCAGGATAAAGCCCAGCTAGTTTAGCCAGATCAATGATAGCTTCGGTGTGTCCTGCACGTACTAACACCCCACCTTCTCTGGCTCGAATAGGGAATATATGCCCTGGCTGAGCCAGGTCACTCGCCTTGGTATTAGGATCAAGCGCCGTTTTTATGGTTTGGGCTCGATCAAAGGCAGAGATGCCGGTGGTAACTTCAGTCTTTGCCTCAATAGAAACTGTGAAGGCAGTGGAGTAGCGTGAGGTATTATTGGTAACCATCAGTGGTATCCCTAATTCGTCAAGCCTTTGACCAATAATAGGAAGACAAATCAGCCCCCTACCATGCTTAGCCATAAAATTTATCGCCTCAGGAGTAATCTTCTCGGCAGCCATGGCCAGGTCCCCTTCATTTTCGCGTGACTCGTCATCAACGATAATGATGAACTTTCCTGCCTTTATATCTTCAAGTGCCTCAGAAATGCTAGCCAACATTTGTTTCCCCTACAAATCCATATTCTCTAAGGAACTCGAAGTTTAAACTTTGTCTTTTTTGCGCATTAAGATTTTCCACATATTTAGCTATGATGTCTGCTTCTAAATTAACTACATCTCTAGGTCTCTTTCTTCCTAACGTAGTATGTTCCATAGTGTAAGCTACTAGAGACACAACAAAAGAAAAATCATCAAGATCCACAACGGTGAGACTAACACCATCAACAGCGATAAAGCCTTTGTCTACAATGTAAGGTATTAGTTTAGTTGGTGCTGAAATCCTCATGACATGGGCGGCTTCCTCGCTAGTTACATCCATTACTTCTCCCGTATCATCGACATGGCCTAACACTAAATGGCCACCCAAGCGTCCTCCCAGTACCAGTGCCCTTTCCAAATTTACCTGGTCGCTATAATGAAGTTTACTGAGATTAGTGCAACGTAACGTCTCAGGCATAACATTCACACTGAAGCCGCGATTTTCCAAGGAGACAACAGTTAAGCAAACACCATTAGCAGCTATGCTGTCGCCTACTTTCGTTCCTTCAAGCACCTTATGGGCTTCAAAGGTCAAGCAGTCTCGGTTTGTTTCCTTAACTATGCCAATCTCCTCAATTATCCCTGTGAACATACTATATACATAAAAATCTACGCCTCTTGCGGCAATCGTTTCTCCACGTATCCACTAACTAATATATCATCGCCAAAATTTTTGATGTCAACTTGACTAAGGCGCAAAGCCTTAGCTATATTGTCAACGCCCTTACCCCCCACACCTACAGCTTCACAGCCGCCAATAATGATTGGTGAAATGAAAGCCAATACCTTATCCACTAAGTGGTGGTCAAAAAGTGCACCAAGAAGCTTACCACCTCCCTCCACTAGGACAGTGACAATCTCTCGCTTCCCCAACAACTTCAATAACTCCACAATATCTACTGAGCCTTCTTTGGTTGGTAATTCCAGTACTTCGGCACCCGCGTGTACAAGTTTTTCCTTCTTTACAGAGTCAAAAGGTGCTGCTACAGCGAGCAAGACCTCGCCGGGTGGCTCAAAAATATGGGCATTCAATGGCACTTTTCCTTTACTATCAACAACCAAGCGTAGAGGCTGCATTTTTCCTATGCCACCTCTACCACCACAACCTTTGGCGGTGAGGCGAGGATTATCAGCAACAATGGTGTTTACCCCTACCATTATGGCGTCGACAGTATAGCGCAGGGCATGTGCATACTTTCTTGCCTCTTCCTTAGTTATCCACTTGGAATCACCAGTTTTAGTAGCAATCTTACCGTCAAGGCTCATAGCGAATTTAGCCACAACGAATGGCAAACCCGTAGTAATGTGCTTAATATAAGCCTCGTTTATCTCGGAAGCTTCCTGTTGACACATACCTATATGGGTCTTGATGCCTCCTTCATTTAGTCCAGCGACTCCACGACTTGAAACCACCGGGTTTGGGTCAAGCAAAGCTATATAGACCTCTGAAATGCCGGCATCGATTATAGCTTGAGTGCAGGGTGGAGTACGCCCATAATGAGAGCAAGGCTCTAGGGTAACATACATGGTAGCACCTTGCGCCTTATCACCAGCCTGACGAAGTGCCATAACCTCAGCGTGCTCCGAGCCAGCGGGCTGAGTATATCCCATGCCGACAGCAAGTCCATCTTTAACAACTACTGCCCCCACTGCTGGGTTAGGACTAGTATATCCCATAGCTAACCTAGCCAAAGATAGAGCACATTCCATATACTGCTGGGGGGGCATTACCATCTACCTTTTCTGGATAAATTCCCTATAATGGGCTACTAGCTGTAGATTCACCTTGTTCCTAGTATTTGCTCTTTGAACGGAAAAGTCAAGTTTGACAAAGACATTTGTCCATTGCCATCTTAATAATACAAGGTAATTGCTAATTTGCCAAATTTGACAGCCCACGGGTAGAAGTCCTGCCACCATGCTTGGTATTGATTGTAACAACAGCGTGAGTGAAGTGCAAAAAGAGCGCGTGTAAATGGAGATGCCGCTGCTATTTTTGTATAATGGACTTATGGGAATGGAAAAGACTTTTGAAATAATTGACCATACTGCTGACGTGGGCATAATCGCCTACGGGACAGATATCGAGGAGCTTTTTTCCAACGCCGCTCTGGCCCTATTCAGTTTGATTACTGAACCTGAAAGCGTTGAAGAGAAATTACACCTCGATTTAGAAGTAAACAGCGAAGGCAGAGATAGTTTGCTCATTGAATGGCTTAATGAGCTTATTTATCTCTTTGATGTCAAACATATTTTGTTCAACCGGTTTGATATTGCAAGCTTGACTCAAAATGAACTTAAGGCTACCTGTTATGGGGAAGACTTTGACTCAATAAAACATAAGATAAAGTTAGGGGTAAAGGCAGCCACATATCATATGTTAAGGTTAGATAAAAATGATGGTGGATACGAAGCACGGGTAATCTTCGACATTTAGGAGCTAAAGACATGGCACGATGGCAAGGACAGCTTATTAAGATAGACGATTATCGCTGGAAGATTCCCGAGAATTATAAAACTGGCATGAGGGTTCCTGGCCTAATCTATGCCAGTAAGGAAATGCTGGAATCTATATGTGATGAACAAACGCCAGAGCAGGTCGCCAATGTTGCATTTCTCCCCGGTATAATAGGTTACTCCTTTGCCATGCCGGATATTCACTGGGGCTATGGCTTCCCTATAGGCGGAGTGGCGGCAATGGATATTAGAAACGGCGTTATTTCCCCGGGGGGAGTGGGTTATGATATTAATTGCGGTGTAAGGTTATTGCGTACCAGTCTTAGTGAAGCTGAAGTAAGGCCCAGAATTAATGAACTCATTAATGCACTATTTCATAATATTCCATCAGGTCTTGGCTCTGAAGGTAAGATAAAAGTGAGTCAAAAAGAGATGAACCAGTTGATGGTTAAGGGAGCTCGTTGGGCAGTGGAGCATGGCCTGGGTTCCGAGGAAGATCTAGATGTTACTGAAGAAGGTGGATGTCTCAGTGGTGCGGATCCCGGCAAGGTAAGCGATAAAGCGACAAAAAGAGGTATGCCTCAAGCAGGTACATTAGGCTCGGGAAATCATTTTCTGGAGATCCAAATAGTTAAGGAAATATTTGACGCGCACATAGCTAGCATTATGGGTATTAATGATATAGGTCAGATATTAGTCTTAATTCACACTGGCTCGCGCGGTTTTGGCCATCAAGTATGTACTGACCATCTGCGTGTCATGGAGAGTGCAGTATCGAAGTACGGAATAAGGCTCCCAGATCGGCAGCTCGCCTGCGCTCCCATAGAATCGTTGGAGGGTCAGGATTATTTAGCTGCCATGGCATGTGCTGCTAACTATGCCTGGGTTAACCGGCAGTGCATTGCCCACTGGGCTAGGGAAAGCTTTTCCAAAGTTTTCGGTAAAAGTCCTGAGGCACTTGGCATGAAACAGGTATATGATGTTGCTCATAACATAGCCAAAATAGAAGAACATACAATAGATGGTCGCAAGCTTAAGGTCTGTGTTCACCGCAAAGGAGCTACCAGAGCTTTTCCAGCGGGCCACAAGGATACCCCCAGACGCTACAAGGAGGTAGGACAACCTGTGCTCGTGCCCGGAGACATGGGACGTTGTTCTTTCATTGCTGTGGGTACCGAAAAGGCCATGGATGAGACCTTTGGCTCCACTTGTCATGGTGCCGGGAGGATGTTAAGTCGCGGTGCTGCCAAGCGGATTATGAAGGGTAGAGATATAGTTCGAGAATTAGAACACAGAGGTATTACCATCAAGGCAGGAAACATCCCCTCGCTGGCTGAGGAGGCATCCCGAGCTTACAAAGATATAACTGAAGTTATAGACGTGGTTCAGCAAGCTGGTATTTCTAGGAAAGTGGCTATGGCTATACCTATGGGCGTTATCAAGGGCTAAATGTTGCTTGTCATTCTGGAGGCAGCAAATAATCTAACATGAGGCAAAGCAAACTCCCGAAGAACTACAAGCTGGCATTTGCCACTATGAAGTAGATTCCCATTCGCTGAGTCTATACATATCAGGCGATTTAAGGCCAGATTTAGCCAGAGCAGCTATGGACGAGGAGTTTATTTTTAAAGCCCCGGTGGATATTGTCATCTGTGCCCTTTATCACAGGACTTCTCATATATATGGCAGACGCGGAGAAAGATATGTTCACATGGAAGTGGGACATGTGGGTGAAAACATCCACCTCCAAGCTGTAGCTCTGGGGTTAGCCACAGTGGAAGTCGGAGCCTTTCATGATGAAGAGGTAAGGAAAGTCCTTGGGGTAGATGAACAGATCAAACCTCTATACATAATGCCTGTGGGCAAACCAGTGTGAAGAAAGACACAGAGCGCCAAATATTTCTTTATTAGTGTCTGTCTACAGACATTCTTAGCTCGTAATTGAATTGGTCTTGGGTCCTTCTTGCCATCTCAGCAAACCTATTTGACCGGTAATTTATAAAGCTATAAAATAACCTGACCCCGTAATTGATGACTCCGAAAATTATGGAACTAGTGGAACGGATACTTAAGGGAGAAAACGTTTCCCTATCACGCGTCATCAGCCTGGTGGAAAACGAAAGTAGCCAAGTGCCCGAAATAATGAAGCTCATCGATCCACATCTTGGGAAGGCACACTGCATAGGTATAACCGGCCCACCAGGAGTAGGAAAGAGCACCCTGGTGGACAAGCTGACAGCGTTGATGCGGAAACAAGGCTTAAAAGTCGGCATAATTGCCGTAGATCCCTCAAGCCCGTTCACAGGAGGGGCAGTATTAGGTGACCGGATAAGAATGCAGCAACATTATCTTGACGATGGGGTTTTCATTCGCAGTATGGCGACTCGTGGCAGTATGGGAGGGCTACCACAAGCTACCAGTTCCGTAATCAAGTTGCTTGATGCCGCTGGTAAAAATATCATCCTGGTAGAAACCGTAGGAGTAGGGCAAAGCGAGGTAGATATTATGGAGAAGACCGATACTGTGCTTGTCATATTGTGCCCTGAATCTGGAGATGCTATCCAGACGATGAAAGCGGGACTGTTTGAGATCGCTGACATATTTGTAGTGAATAAGTCTGACCACCCCGGTGCCGATAACTTCGTCCGTGATATACAAGCTATGTTACAGCTTCGCGAGCCAAGTTGGTGGAATATACCTTTGGTAGCCACAGAAGCAGTTAACGATGTTGGCATTGAAGAACTTTGCAAACAAATTCAATTACACCACCAAGCCCTCTGTGAAGAGGGCCGACTCTCACAACATCGCCAACTACAACGAAAACAGGACTTCATAAAAACGCTAGAACGAAAACTTACTCATAAGTTGCTCATGTTAATGGAGCAAGATGGGCAACTGAGTAGCTATATTGAGAGAGTGGGAAAAGGAGAGCTCGACCCATACTCGGCAGCCGATGAAATCCTCAAATCTGGGAACCTTTCAACCGATTGGTTACGCCAATAACCCTAGAATGAATCTCAATGACCAAAAGTTATGATGTCACCATAGTCGGTGCTGGCCCCGCGGGTATATTCGCTAGCTTGGAACTATGTAACGCTGGCCTCGACGTTTTGCTTCTGGACAAGGGAGGAGAAATTGATGCTCGTGTTTGTCCCGTTCAAAACAGAAGTGGGTGCTGCGCCCTCTGCTCCCCATGCCATTTGGTAAGTGGCTTTGGAGGTGCTGGAGCCTTCAGTGATGGTAAACTGACTTTGTCCACCCAGGTAGGCGGTCGGCTCAAAGAATTGGTTGGTTTAGACCAAGCCCAAGCACTCATAGATTATGTTGATTCTATCTATCTCAAATTTGGCGCCCCTCCTAAGGTCTATGGAATGGGGGGGAATACGGCTGAACTGGAGCGAGAAGCTGCCTCGGTCGGGCTCACACTAACCCCTGTTAAATTGCGTCACTTGGGAACAGAGCTTTGTCACGAAACATTGAAGGCTATGCAAAATTATCTGTCATCCAAATTAGACATAAGGCTAGGAACAACAATTAAGAATATTGTAGTTGACGATGGTGCGGTCAAAGCTGTTGAAACCAGCAATGGTGAAATCCTAAGCTGTCGCTATTTAATCTTAGCCCCAGGGAGGGAGGGGTCAGAATGGCTATGCAATGAAGCCGAGAGGCTCAAACTAAGCCTTGCTTCTAACCCTGTAGATGTAGGTTGCCGAATCGAAGTACCGATGACAACCATGGAAAAGCTAACTTTGACATTGTATGAATCAAAACTCGAATTTTATTCAAAAAGTTTCAATGACCGGGTTAGAACATTCTGCATGTGTCCTGGAGGCGAGGTGATTATGGAATCCACAGGCGGCTCCGACCCTGTGATTACAGTCAATGGCATTGGTTATATCCAACCCAGGACAAAAAATACTAACTTTGCTATTTTAGTGAGCACCACCTTTACCGAGCCTTTCCATGAACCCATTGCCTATGGTAAGTATCTGGCGAGACTAGCTAATATCCTTAGCGGCGGTGTCTTAGTGCAGAGATTGGGAGACTTAATAGATGGTCATCGCTCTACACAAGCCCGTCTCCAGGATAGTCCCATTGAACCAAGCTTAAAAGCGGCAACTCCAGGAGATTTGAGCTTTGCCCTCCCCTATCGCTATCTCAAGAGTATAGTGGAAATGCTTCAAGCTATGGACAAACTAGTTCCGGGCGTCGCTTCTCCATATACTTTGCTTTACGGGATAGAGGTTAAATTTTACTCTAGTCAGCTAAAGTTGACTCCTTCTTTAGAGACCAAGATCAGTAATATATTCGCTGCTGGCGATGGTGCCGGTGTCAGCCGAGGCCTAGTCCAAGCTTCAGCCTCAGGTATAGTGGCAGCTAGAGAGATATTAAAACGATTAGGGAAAAAGTCTTCTCCAGTAATGTGAATTATCCCACTTTTTTTGGCATCGATTTAACCTCAACAGAAGCCAAACCTAGCGCTTTTTTAGGATTGGATAGTAAATCACAACTTGTTTACCTTGGCTTCTTAACTGAGAATAGAGATATTGTCACTCTATTAAATTTCTATTCACCCCAAGTAATAGCCATCGATGCACCCTTAAGCTTGCCATCGGGGTTATGTTGTCTTGAGGAAAGTTGCTCTTGCAAGCCAAAATTCCCAAGGAAGAACAGGCAATGTGACCAGGAATTGAGGCAACAAGGAATTCCTTGTTACCCCACTAGCAAGAAGACTTTTATCAAAGAGTTGATCTACCGTGGTATTGAACTCAAAACTAGCATTGACCGCGAGCTGAAGCAAGCTGGTCAAGTTATTGAGGTCTATCCTTTCGCTAGCAAAGTCCGCCTCTTTGGTAAAACCATGCCCCGGAAAACTACCAGACAAGGGATGAGCTTCGTTACGGATAAGCTAGAAGACATTCTACCCAGTCTTGAGCCTTATTTAGATATGTTCAACCACGACCTGTGCGATGCCGCAGTGGCAGCTTACACTGCTTTACTCCACCATCAAAATAGGGTGGATGCTTTAGGTAATAATACAGAGGGACTAATTTTCATCCCAAGTTGACGTTCAGCTTCTCTCTTGCTAAACTAACAACAGTATGGCAGGAGGTGAAATGGAATTAACTCTAAGCGTTATCAAAGCAGACATCGGCGGCTATGTCGGACATTCTTCCAGCCACCCCGATGTAATACAAAAAGCTAAGGAAAAAGTGGAACATGCCCAAGGTCAGGGGCTGCTCATAGACCATCACGTTACAGTTTGTGGTGACGACCTCCAGTTGATAATGACTCACCAGCATGGTGAGGATAGTGAAAAAATCCACAAGTTAGCCTGGGATACATTTGTGGAATGCACCAATGTAGCTAAGAAATTGAAACTACATGGTGCCGGACAGGACCTTCTATCTGATGCCTTCTCCGGTAATGTCAAGGGGATGGGGCCTGGTACGGCTGAGATGCAATTTTCCGAACGCCAGGCTGAAACCATAGTCATATTTATGGCAGATAAGACGGCGTCTGGGGCCTGGAATCTGCCGCTATATAAAATATTTGCTGACCCCTTTAACACCATCGGGCTGGTTATTGCCTCTAATATGCACTCTGGCTTCACATTTGAAGTCCACGACGTCAAAGAGCACAAAAAAATCAGTTTTAACGCTCCTGAGGAAATCTACGACATGCTAGTTTTTCTCGGCGCACCAAGCCGCTATGCCGTTAAAGCGGTGTATCATAAGGAGAGCGGTGAAATCGCTGCTGTCTCCTCTACTCAGAGATTATCTCTCATGGCCGGCAGATACATAGGCAAGGATGACCCTGTCTGCATCATTCGCTCCCAGGGAAAATTTCCCGCCGTTGGTGAAATACTGGAACCCTTTGCTTCTGTTAACATAGTAGAAGGCTGGATGAGAGGCTCGCACCATGGCCCCTTAATGCCGGTAGCTGTCAGGGAAAGCAATCCTTGCCGTTTTGACGGTCCACCACGAGTGATAGCCGCTGGTTTCCAACTTGCTAATGGCAAGCTCGTCGGGCCTCGTGACCTCTTCGATGACCCTGCTTTCGATGAGGTTCGTCATCAAGCAAACATTGTGGCGGATTTCCTGCGCCGAATGGGTCCGTTTGAACCACATCGCCTGCCGCTTGAGGAAATGGAATACACCACTATGCCCGAAGTGGCAAAGAAGCTGGCACAAAGATTTCAAGACCTTTAACGACAAAATGCCTGAGCTTCTCTTGGCTACCTCCAATGCAGGGAAAATCAGGGAATATCGCTTTCTCTTGGATGGTCTTGGTTATCAAATAACCACGCTGGCCGAAGAAGGAATAGCAAAAGCCGTCGTTGAGTCGGGGAGCAGTTACGAACAAAATGCCCGGTTAAAAGCGATTAGTTATGCCAAATTAAGCCAACTCACCGCTCTTGCCGATGACTCAGGACTGGAGGTGGATGCCCTTAACGGGGAGCCGGGTGTCAGGTCAGCGCGCTTTGCTGGTGAAGCTGCTACTGATGCTGAGAAGGTGAGATTTCTATTAGCAAAACTTAACAACGTTCCCTGGGATGGACGAACAGCCTGTTTCAAGTGCGTCATTGCTATAGCTAACCCGCAAGGCCATGCAGAGGTATGCTATGGCGAGTGTCGTGGCATAATTGCCTTCGAGGCTGTGGGGAAAAATGGTTTTGGCTATGATCCTATTTTTTTTCTTCCCGAGATGGGTAAGACTATGGCTGAACTTCCATTTGAGATTAAAAATCAAATCAGCCACCGTGCCCGAGCAAGTCAGAAGGCACGTCAGATGCTACAGCAACTACACATCTAACTTGTGTATCAAATCGTGTGATGCATCTCCTTTCCGAGTTGGAATTGATAATAATACACATAAGCAACGAGACTTTTTACAATATTTATTGAATATTTGAGGAAAAACTATTGACATTCGAGTAACGATAGCTTATCCTATAAAAAAAAGGGAGGTGAACAGATGCAAGCATACTGTATGAAATGCCGCGCCAAAAGGGAAATGAAGAACCCCAGAAGCATAATCATGAAGAACCGCAGGCCGGCAACTCAAGGTGTATGTCCCGTGTGCGGAACCAAGATGTTCAGAATAGGGAAGGCTTAAATCTAATATCGTAAGTGGCAGAACCACTGAAAGGCTGGGTATCTATATATTAGGGATACCCAGCCTTTTATTACCGACCATACCTAGGGCTGTGGTCATGTTCGTCCACAGCAAAAATTGCTTCTGCATTGCTTAGTGGAATTTAATTTAGCTACACCTGACAAACTCTGTCTCCATTTCGTTTTCATTGGATACTGATTACTCCCAAGGTTATTAAGAGCACTACAACACCAGCCACAATCACACCCAGCCCCACAGCAGGGAAGGCTTTCTTCCAATCCATGCCCACTAACCAGGCCAAAATAGTCCCAGTATATGCTCCGGTGATAGGCAAAGGTATAGCCACAAACAGGATTAATCCCCAGAAACCATATCTCTCTACTTTGGGCTTACCTCGTATTCTTAAATTATCTAGATACTTGTCGAACAACGGGATTCGGTACAGGAGCTTAGTGTAAAAGAGGCGCAACGCAAAGAACACGGGGAAAAATATCAGCATGTTAGCAATGACCGCTATGAAGAAGGTAAACAAGGGGTCTAGCCCCAAAGATATACCTAACGGAATGCCACCCCTTAATTCACTAATGGGCGCAACGGTGGCTAGCAGAGTCAGAGCTATTTCCCTTGCCATTATGTGCTTCCAAAACAGCGCTACTTATGACCAGGAAGAATAGTTTAGCATATGTTATTACATCGTGTGCTCATTGCCAATCACTTAATTCCATGCTATCCTCTATTCAATTCAGCTTAAGACAAGAAATGCACACAGGGAGACTATTTGGGACCAGTGGCATCCGGGGCGTAGTCAACCAGGACTTATCGCCTGATTTCTGTCGCCAGGTTGCCTTAGCTATAGGTACCACGCTGCCCCCAGCCTCCACAGTTTGTATAGCTACCGACACCAGAACGAGTGGAGATATGATTAAGAAGGCGGTTACTGCAGGCCTGCGCTCTTGTAGTATAAATGTAGTTAACTTGGGCATTCTACCTACCCCGGCACTGGCAGTGCTCACCCGGGAATCGGTCTTCGCCGCTGGAATTATGATAACGGCTTCCCATAATCCACCCGAGTTCAATGGAATCAAGCTCTTCACCGGGAATTCGCTGGGATATAGCCAGCCTCAAGAAGCGGAAATAGAGAAGATTTATTTTGAGCAAAAATTCCGCCAGGGGAAGAAAGGAACTTTGGGGCAGGCACAGGATATGAAACAAAGATACCTCTCCTTTATTAAGGGTAAGCTTTCTCTGCCAAGACATAATCATCAGCTAAAAATAGTCGTTGATCCTGGCAATGGCGCTGCCTCCAGATTTGCCACTGATATCTTTGTACAGATGGGCCTTGACGTAATTCCTTTAAATGATGAGCCAGATGGCCTTTTCCCGGGGAGAAGCCCCGAGCCGAAAGCGGATACTCTCCAGGGCACAATTGATTTCCTGAGACAACACAATGCTGACTTAGCTATTTGCTTTGATGGCGATGCCGACCGCGTTGTTTTCTGTGATAAAGAAGGTTTCCTCGGTTTCAACGAGCCCATCACCTTCATTTCGAGACTGGCTGTCAAGCGAACGGGAAAGAAAAAGATTGCTACCACGGTAGAAACTGGAACCCTTCTTGACCTGGCAGTGAAGGACCTCGGAGTGGAAGTAGTCAGAGGCATGGTCGGCGATGTTGCCGTGGCTCATTTAGCCCAAAAACTTGATGCCGCCTTGGGAGTGGAACAGGTAGGCGTCTACATTTTCCCCGAGCTGGGCTATTACCCTGATAGTATTTTCGCCTCACTATTTCTGTTAAGTCAGCTAAGCGATGCCCGCGAAATCAGGCAATTCTTCCAAGATACTCCCAGGCTATTCTTCGAAAAAGCAAAGGTTTTTTGCCCTAATAGACTCAAAGAGTCAGTCATAGCTCAGGTAAAGGAAAAAACTCACCTTTTAGCCCCTGATGAGGTAAATACTCTTGACGGCCTGAGGCTGGAATTTCCTAACTCCTGGATGTTAATCAGGGCTAGTGGCACTGAGCCTGTCATCCGAGTAATCTCCGAGTCAACGTCGCAGACACATACCGATGAGCTTATAAGTAAAGGCAAAAAACTTGTACAAGGTCTGCTGGAGGCTAGCAGATGAAAGCCGTATTTCTCTGCGGTGGCCGTGGCAGGAGGATGTTTCCCATTACTGAAGACAAATTCCTCATTGATTTCCTTGGCAAGTCACTGCTCGAACATCAAATAAAATTAGCCTGCGAAGCAGGTTTTAGTCATTTTGTAATCATTGGGAATCCAGAAAACATATCAAAGATAGAGCAAATAACCAAAAAAATCCCCGGGGTAAAAGTCGACCTTGCTCTGCAAAAGGAGTCATCAGGCATAGCTGACGCTCTGAAAAGCGCTGAACGCTTCCTGCGCGGGCAGCTTTTGGTAATAAATCCCAATGATGTCTTCTCTAGCTCAGCGTACACTAAAATCATCACCGAAGCTGAAAAAGCTACTGCTTCTTCCTATATTCTGGGTTATCAAGTCCAGCAATACTTCCCGGGAGGCTATCTCCAGATAAATTCTCAAAATGAGCTAGTACACATCATGGAAAAACCCAATCCCGGCGAAGAACCCAGCAACCTAGTAAACATCTTGATTCACTGCCATAACAACTCGGAAGAGCTTCTACGCTATATTGGAACTGTAAAGACTACCAGAGATGATGTCTACGAATGTTCCCTGGATAGCATGGTAAAGGGAGGACACAAGATCAACGTGGTTCACTACAACGATTTCTGGGCGCCAATAAAATATCCCTGGCATATCTTCAAAGCAATGGATTATTTTCTGAACAACGCCCAACCTTATATTGCCTCTTCAGCCCGCATCTCCGAGAAAGCTACCATCGAAGGAAAGGTTATCCTGAGCGATAACGTCAGGGTATTAGAAAATGCTGTGATTCGAGGTCCTGTGTATATCGGGGCAAACTCCATCATTGGCAATAATGCCCTGGTACGTGACTACAGCCATATAGGTTCTAACTCCGTTATTGGCTATTCCACTGAAGTAAAACACTCCTACATCGGCGATAATTGCTGGTTCCACTCCAATTATATTGGCGACTCCATAGTCGATAACAATTGTTCTTTAGGTGCCGGCACAGTGCTGGCTAACTTCCGACTCGATGAAGGGAATATACAGATAGAAGTTGGTGATAATCTGGTTGATACAGGCTATGATAAACTGGGGGCAATTGTGGGTCGAGGTTGCCGTATCGGAGTAAATGCCAGCCTGATGCCCGGCGTTCGGGTAGGTCCTGATTCTTTGGTGGGACCACAGATATGTCTGCAGCAGGACCTCGAAGCAAATAAAATAATTTTGCTTGAGTCCCGATACCAGGTAGAGGACAATAAGACAAGGCTCGACGAAGGCAAGAGAAGAGAACTGCTGGACAAGTTGAGGGGATGAAGGAGGGCAGAATCGCGAGGCAAAGCTTCCCTCTGGCTATGTTTTGATCATATTTTTCAGATTTGTGGAGGAGAATTATGACGAATGCAAAGCTAAGGACCATGGGCAAGCAATTAGGTCGCCGTTCTTGGGCAGAACCCTGGAAAATCAAGATGGTAGAGCCAATCAAAATGATCGGCGAGGATGAGCGGCGCAAGCATCTAGGAGAAGCCGGTTATAACACCTTCCTACTACGTTCGGAGGACGTCTATATCGACCTGCTTACTGACAGCGGTACAAGCGCTATGAGTGACCGACAGTGGGCTGGTATTATGTTGGGCGATGAGGCTTATGCCGGGAGCCGGAATTTCTACCATCTGGAAGAAGCGGTCCGGGATTACTATGGTTACCAGTATGTAGTACCCACCCATCAAGGCCGTGGCGCGGAGCACCTCCTCAGCCGCACGCTAATAAGGCCCGGTTATTATGTGCCCGCCAACATGTATTTCACTACGACCCGTTTGCACCAGGAATTGGCGGGCGGCACCTTCGTAGATGTCATCATCGATGAGGCACATGACCCTGCCAATGAGCACCCTTTCAAGGGTAATGTAAGTCTGGACAAGCTGGAGGCGTTAATAAAGCGCGTAGGCGCTGAGAAGATCCCCTATGTTAGTTTGGCTGGAACGGTAAACATGGCGGGTGGCCAGCCGGTGAGTATGGCTAACGCACGAGCACTGCGTGCCCTGTGCGACCGTTACGGCATTCCTATTTACCTTGACGCTACCCGAATGGTTGAGAATGCTTTCTTCATACAGGAGCGTGAGGAGGGGTTCGGAGACAAGTGTATCGCCGCCATTCTCAA
>Ga0307430_1000642_pt1 | contig 29251 bp, 23 predicted proteins | sample SalMarWE160130MG_FD_202159 | JGI IMG/M metagenome (GOLD analysis project Ga0307430, IMG submission 202159) | Salt marsh sediment microbial communities from the Plum Island Ecosystem LTER, Massachusetts, United States - WE1603-130 | ecosystem: Environmental > Aquatic > Marine > Intertidal zone >...
GTAAGCGATAAATGACAACATTCAGAAAGCTGCCGATACAACAGCCGAACGCAAAGATAAAAACGAACCAAATCCAATCCGGTACTGCCACAATGCCTCCCTAATAAGAAAATCGAAGCACGAAATCCAAAATCCAAAACAAACTCGAAATTCAAATGTTCAAAACTGACTTTTACGAGCATCCAGTATCGAAAATCAAGCCAAGCTATTTCAAGCCTAAATATTTTCTGATATGCCTTGCTAAGTTGTTATCAATCTCGATGTGCCTCGGAACGGGCTGTTTCCGGCCAGTAGATGGGTTTATGTAGATGTCGTGCTTTGCTCCAGCCCTTAATAAAGCGCAGCCATCTTTTGTGAGCTGGCGGACGAATTTCTTTCGCTTCATATTGCAATTTCTTTCATCTTGTGTTCTTCAGGCACCTCATCCATAGCCATCAATAGATACGCATCCTTAATATTCTCCTCTAATTCCCCCAGAGTTTCTCCCTGTGTCATAATTTCTGGATGCTCAAGAAGCTTTCCCAGCCAATATTTCTCACCCTTCCAGTAAATCATGGTCATTTTTATTTTCATAGCCGTTGCTCCCGTCAATCTCTAATAATCCGCTTTACTTTTGCCTTTCTTGTTAACTGCAGCGGCAACTTTTGCAGGCAGACCAAACAAACGTATAAAACCTGTTGCATCGGTTGGGTCATATTCGGTGCCCATCTTAAAGCTCGCCAGGTCGGTCAGATACAGACTATTCGGGCTTTTTATGCCCGCTGGAGTGCACCGTCCTTTGAACAGTTTCACTTTAACCTCGCCGGTAACGTTTCGTTGTGTAACATCGACAAACGCATCAAGCGCCTCACGCAGTTGACAGAACCACAGGCCGTAATAAACCAGTTCGGCATATTTTAGAGCAACCTGTTGTTTGTAATGCATAGTCTCTCTATCAAGTGTCAGACTCTCCAGAGCGCTGTGAGCCGTAACGAGAATCGTTCCGCCCGGCGTCTCATACACACCTCGCGACTTTATACCAACCAGCCGATTTTCGACAAGGTCCACCTGGCCGATGCCGTGTTTGCCGCCGAGCTTATTCAGCGTTTCAATCAACCTCACGCCGCTGGTTAGCTTGCCGTTAAACTTTACTGGGATTCCTTCAAAAAAACCTATTGTTACATAGTCCGGCTTATCAGGCGTTTTAGAAACTGGCCGGGAGATAACGAGCACATCGTCCTTTGGCTCATTGGCAGGGTCTTCGAGGTCCGCCCCTTCGTGGCTGAGGTGCCAGAGATTGCGATCGCGGGAGTATATCTTCTTCTTTGTCTGCTCAATGGGGATTTTGTGCTTTTTGGCGTAATCAACCGCCGCCTCGCGAGAAGTTAGTTCAAATTTAGGGTCTTTCCACGGTGCGACAATTTTTAGCGAAGGGTCTAATGCCATATAGGTAACTTCGAACCGCACCTGGTCGTTGCCTTTGCCTGTTGCTCCGTGCGCTACCGCCGTTGCACCTTCAGCGTGTGCGACTTCGACCTGATGCTTGGCGATTAAAGGCCGGGCTACACTTGTCCCTAACAGATACTCTTTTTCATAGACCGCACCTGCTTTGAGTATTGGCCAGAGATAACCTTCGACAAACTCTTTGCGCAGGTCTTTGACTACGCACTTAACCGCCCCGCTCGCTAATGCTTTACGTTTGATACCGGCTAATTCATCCCCCTGCCCCAGCTCAGCCGCAAACGCTATTACCTCATAGCCGTAGGTTTCCTTAAGCCACGGCAGAATCACACTCGTATCCAAACCCCCGCTATATGCCAATACTATTTTTTGAGCTTTGCTTTTACCCTTAGCCATTCAGTTTGTCCTTAATGAGTTTACGTCTTTAATCCCAGTGCATCACGGGCTGCGATACGAAATTGGCGGCAGCGACGCTGGGCGTCGATTGCTGATTCGGCGTCGGCGGATTCGCCGGGATAGCGAAAAGTCACGGCAAAGTCCGAAAGGTACGCAAGGTCTTCTCGGAAGCTCTCCCACATCGGCTTGATGTCAAGAGCCTGCTCAAGCAGAGTAACGAGGTCGTGGATTTTGCTGAATGTGATATCCGCCTCACAAAGCCGGGCCTTTAAATATTTTTCGGCGCATTGTTGTGCATGAAAACAAATACCGTCATAGTTGGGATTCTCTGTCACCTGGCACTCACGCTCCATCATAGCGAAGTCACCCTCGGCTTTGGCAACCCACTCAGCAGTCATCGGCTTCATAGAGCACCTTCCCTTCTTCAAGAATCTCCCGTATGAAATCGTCACCCATTTCCATTCGCTGGCGTACCTTATCAGAAGTGCGGACGAGCAGGTCTATGGGGAACTTGGGCTGAAGCTTCATCCGAATTTCCACCGATTTATCTACGCCTCTACCCTTAAAAGGTCCGATGACCAGCAGGTCCACGTCCGAATCCTCCGTGACAGTACCTCGCGCATAAGAACCAAATAGTATCACCCGTTCGGCACCAAACTCCAGTCCAATCCGCCTGCCAAACTCTTTTATCTTATCCATTGCCACCATTACGAAATATTTCCTATATCAGCAACTCCTTTTATGCAGCTATGATAACGCCTTCACGCCGGGCAATTTCTAAAATCGGACGGCCCTGGTCAGTTTCCCACTCCTGTTCTCCGCAGGGAATAGGCTCGATACGATTATCGCTGATGGTCGCTCGCCAGAGCGCTTTAATCAACGAGATTTCACGCGAGCCGTCAAATTCCGGAGCGATCACAACAAGGTCTATATCGCTGTATTCGTCGGCTTGTCCTTGCACATAGGAGCCAAACAATACAGCCCTACGAGCATGAATGCCCAGAGCCGGCAGCGAAGCCAGATAACGCTTTACTGATTCTATAACTGCGTCTTCAACCATATTTACCCAATAATACTAACAATCACCGCCCCAGAGCAACAATTAAATTGGACAAAGCTAATCTTAACTCCAATGACATATGTATTCTACCGGCACTTCGTCAAGACTAGAAAACACATCCTTGTTTGGGAAAGCAGCTTCTGTCAGTGGTTTCACGAGCCTTTCATCTCGCGTCAATAAACCATCAGCGCGGCTTAGAAGGCAAACATACTCAACATCCTTAAGATCGTGCTTAGCACGGTCTTCTTTTATGCTTGTTGGACCGTGGTGTCTCAAAAAACTATATTCGAGAATAACGGCAAACGTCACTCGAAAGAACTGCCAGCTTAACCATCTATCTGATAAACAATATTTTTCTGGGTGATTCGTAATACCTGCAAGGTTTTCCGTCGCCAACCTATGAATATCTTGTTGCTCAACCAATTGCACCCAAAACCTAAAACGATTAAGTCGATTATTAGAACTGGCATCGAGTTGCCTAATTGAAGCGGAAAGCTCTGGATCATTTACTTGGATCTCTTCATGAAGGATTTCTACTGGATTAAGAAAGTTCCGTATATTCTCATCAAGATATTCAGACATTTCTGACAAATTATCAAATATTCCATTTTTTTCCTTATATGCGGATCGTATCTTATCTGTGGTCTTTGGATTAACGAAAGACCCATAAGGCGATAAATTATTGGCTTCTTCATTTAATATACTTTTGATATTTGGGTAAATATGTGCCCCTACTAAGAGAACCTGTTCAAAACGATCTACCAAAACCTCTTGTTTTTCTGAGTAGTTAAACACTCGTATAACAATATCTCAGGCAGAATGAGAAAATTATTCTTTGCAAAACCGCAAAGAACATCTGTTTTCGTTGCCACAAAAACATTCTTGTCAATGATTAATTGTTTTGGTTTCATTTCTCTGGTAGATACTCACAAATTGTTTCTCGCATAAGTTCGGAGTTGGCGTTTTGGCCGGTGGAGAATGTCCCCCTTATCACACAAAATACGCTGACCGTTCCAGTTAATGAGATTTTAGCCTTCCGCTGTAGCCTTTGCTTTAGTAACTTTATCACGAAAAGTACGTATCTCTTCCGATTCGTTCGCGGTAGCGTTCAAGAAATCGACATACGAAGCGAACTCCGCCTTTCTGGCCTCGTACTCCTGTCTCAAATCCCTTTGAATGCGGTTTTTCATCTCCATGCAATCAAATGTTTTCTTCCTACTGACCATAAATTACCTCTAACGGACTTAATATAGTCAAAGTTCGATACCCGAGACTGACATTTACACTGTTGAAACCCCTGATTCGGCTGAAGTTAACAATGTGCTTAAAATTCCAGCTCAATATAAGGTCTGCTCCAGAGGCTGTTGCCGCCGCTACATGCAGAGCATCATTTTGTGAACTCGCAGCTAATACATTAGCACGAACATAGGCTTCCGCCAGTTCCTGCACATCAGCGCCAATGGGCAGAACTTCAACCAGCTCGGGTGGCAGGCTCTGCCAGACAGCCTTAATCGCATCGGGAGATTTCTCAAGTTCCCGGAGCGTTACTGTAGATAGAAGTAATACAAATTCACCTTCGTGGACCCGCTTAAAAAAACGTCGGCTTGCCTCACTAAATTCCGCGTCCCGCGTACCACCAAAAACGGATGTATCAACATAAACCCGTATTTTATGCACGACAATATCTCTCTCTTATTTATTACTTCAAACCCAGGCAGTTATTCCCAAATCCAAAACAGTATTATACAGATTACTAATGAGAAAGACAACCCAAAACCGTTTTTCGCATAAGCTCGGCGTCGCCATCAGTGTTTGTAAAGAGTTTGAATTGAGCTAAACCCTGATTGACGAACATTGAAATGCCGTCTATCGTTTTTGCCCTCTTCTTCTTTGCCTCTTTTAGCAGTAAGGTCTTGGCAGGATTATAGACCGTATCGAAAACAGCCATATCTTTTTTCAGGTATTCTTGAGGTATAGGCGTTGCATCAACGTTTGGATACATCCCGACACTGGTGCAGTTTATAAGCAATTTTGCATCGACGTTCTTTAAATCATCCAAAGGAGCAAAATCGCAATTAAACTCGGCTGCAAGTTTCTCGCCCCTTGTAACGGTGCGATTGTAAATCCTAATTTTGGCCCCTGCGTCACTCAAGCCGGCCACTATCGCCCTTGCAACACCACCCGCTCCGATAACCGCAACCGGCATAGACTTTAGATCGGCTCTGGTAATTCCCATACCGGAAGTAATTGCATCTAATGCAGCAGAATAATCGGTATTGTAAGCGCTGAGTTTGCCGCCTACACTGATAACCAGGGTATTGACCGCCCCTATCTTTTCAGCCAACGGCTCAATAAAACCCCAATTTGCTCGGGCAAAATTGAGCGCATTTTGTTTATGAGGGATTGTTACACTAAAGCCGCTAAAGTTCAGCCATTTCCTAAAAAGCGCGCTATGCAGAAACGAGTCAAATTCCTGCTGCCCGCCTTTAACCAATAACGGCAGATATAATTTGTTCATAAGCTTCTCTGCAAAGCAGGCATTATGAATTGCAGGACTCAGCGAATGCCCTACCGGCTCAGCAATCACGCCGAAAAGCTCGGTATCGGTGTTGATGTAGTCATAGCGGTACAATTTCTTAAATTGCTCGATGGTCAACTGACCTGGAGCAGTCGCGCTTTGGTCATCTATACTCGCGAAGGTAACAAAGCTGCTTAGCTTTTTCGCTATGATTCTGCTGATAAGCCCCACCTCGCCCATACAGAAAACAATTCGTTCGCCGCTTGTTTGATGCAGCAAGTCAAACGCCTCAAAGCAATCGTTTATATGATTCGCGGTATATACAAGCTTCGGTATCGCCTCTGTACATACAGCCAAGATGTCACGATATAGTTTGCCGATATTGGCAAATCTGGTTTCAAAATTATGGGCCGACAGAATCAACCGGCCCCTTGAGCTTCGTGATAGTGCCAGTCTTATTTTCTCCTGAACCTCAATGGAGAGGTAGTTGTCATATTCAAAGTCAATAAATTCTGCACCGGCTTTCAGTGAGCTGATCAATACATCAACTCGCAATTTCTGTGGATAGTCTATTACCCCCCCCTGCTGCTTGTCGCGACAGGTTACAATTATTGGCAGTTGTTTATCGCCGGCGTTTTTTACAAAGGCAATCAAATTATTAACCAAATCGACACTAAGGTTTTCGAGATAATCTGTCCGCAATTCGAGCATCTCGGCACCGCCAGTTAGCGCCGCTTTGACCTGCCCTCGAGCCTGGTCTAAATCCTTCGCTGCTATTGGAACGGCTAATTTTGTCTCCATAATCCAAACATATAGCAGCGAAAAAGCCCAAAAGCAAGACTAAAAACACGAGTATCGCACCCCTCAGCAGGAATTTGACCAGCAAACTGCGTAAACTCTTGAATCCATCACGTAAACAGGTTATATTACTCGACTTGCGTTATTAATGGAACTTAAGGTAGCGTCATCAACCTGATTTTAGGTGCTCTTGATAGTAAGATATAAATAAATTATGGTTTTCCTATAATGTTAGAGCATGAGGTTAAAATACCGGCCTCGCCGGCAACGAGTTACAGGATAACAATCGGCACAGAAGTCCTTGGCTCTTTATGGCCCCGGATAGAAGCTGATTTTAGGAATTACAACAAATTTATTGTTACCGATGAAAACCTGGTTTCAGCCGGACATTTGGAAAAGCTACTGGGCCAAAGAGATGTTCCCACTTTCATAATAAGTCCGCCCGGTGAGACTTCAAAAAATATAGATATGGTAGTTTCAATCATCGAAACCATGGAAAGGGCCTATCTCGGTAGAGATACCCTTGTTGTCGCTCTTGGCGGCGGAACGGTCGGTGACATCGCAGGATTTGCCGCTGCTGTTTTCAAAAGAGGTGTCCCTGTCTTTCAGATACCCACCACCACAGTCGCCCAGGCCGATTCCGCCGTAGGCGGCAAAACCGGAGTCGATTCGGAGCGAAGCAAAAACGCATTCGGTGCCTTCTGGCACCCAGCGGCTGTTTATATCGATGTCGCAACTTTAACTACCCTTGATGACAGACAATTCAGAGCCGGGCTCATTGAATCTGTAAAGCACGCCCTTATTGCCGATAGCCGGTATTTTGATTTCCTTGAAGATAATCTCGATGCTGTCCTCGAGCGAAGGCCGGACGTGCTGGAAACAATAGCTCATTTCAACTGCAAAATAAAGGGCAGCATCGTCGAGACCGACCCCTGTGAGCAAAACAAAAGAAGAATCCTAAATTACGGCCATACTATTGGACATGCTGTTGAGGCGGCCAGCGGGTTTGAATTACTGCACGGTGAAGCGGTCGCTATCGGTATTATCGCAGCCGGTTTAATCGAAATCGAATTAGAATTAGGCTCACAGAAAAGACTGGAGAGAATCCGGCAAATTCTCGAAAAACTGGATGTTCCGGTAAAATTACCAAAGAATTTAGCCAAAAGAGACCTGATAGACCTGATAAAGCACGACAAAAAGGCAGTTAAAAAATGGCCGAGGTTCGTGTTGATTAGTAACATAGGTCAGGTTTATTGTCCCGATGGACAGTATGCTGTCGAGGTCGCTCCTGAGCTGGTCGAAAAAATATTGAAGAAACTTTATTAGTTAAAGGACGGCAAAACAACATTCAGCCTCTCAACTTATTGAGGTGCTGTTTTCTTTTCAATAGGCAATCACGAATCACTTTTTTCTTGCCTTTTGAGTCACTTTTAGTAGATTTAATAAGTGAAGCTGAATATGAGATTGCTTCGCTGCGCTCGCAATGACAATAATTTGGAGATTTAACAATGATAGGCAAAAAGATAAGACTCGAAAGGATAATCGACCGCGATTCCCACAACACGGTAATTATTCCGATGGATCACGGCGTTACTGTCGGCCCTATCGAAGGACTGGCGGACATGAGACAGACCATCAGCAAGGTCGTCGCTGGCGGAGCGAATGCCATCCTGATGCACAAAGGGGTCGTTCGCGCAGGTCACAGAGGCGCCGGCAAGGACGTCGGACTGATTATTCACCTTTCCGGCGGCACGGCAATAAGTCCCGACCCTAATGCGAAGGAGCTGGTCTGCACTGTCGAAGAGGCAATCAAGCTCGGTGCCGACGCCGTCTCTGTCCACATAAACCTCGGCGCACAGACTGACAAAGAAATGCTCTGGCAATTGGGTCATATCAGTGAGCGATGTCTCGAATGGCAAATGCCGCTTGTTGCAATGATGTACACACGAGGCCCGAAAATCAAAGACGAATACGACGTCAATAACGTCAAGCACGCAGCGAGAGTTGGGGCTGAGTTAGGAGCCGATATTGTCAAAGTACCTTTCACGGGTGACATCAATAGTTTCAGAAAAGTTGTCGAGGGCTGCCCCGTACCGGTGGTTATTGCAGGCGGGCCGAAAATGGACAGCGATAGAGATATTTTCATAATGGTGGAGGAAGCACTTGGGGCCGGCGCTGCGGGCGTATCTATCGGCCGAAATGCATTCCAGCACAAAGACCCGACCAAAATAGTCCAGGCCCTCAGCAAAATGGTCCACAAGGGCGCAAGCGTAAAAGAAGCAATTACAGCACTGCAAAACTAAAGTACTCAAACCGACAGGCTAATACGGCAGTGTGTTCAACATGGTTTTGAGTGTCACTGATACACAAGACCATAATTAAACAGAGGTAAATTATGTCAGGAAGTATAGACCGCCGAGGCTTTCTAAAAAAATCCGCCATTGCCTCCATCCCCACTTTAGCTTTGAGTTTACAGAAGAAAGCTTCCTCGTCAGGCTCAACAGAAAAACCGGTTGCCCCTGAAGATTCTACGAAAACTTTACCAACGGGCAGTATCGGTAATGTTAAAATTAGCAGGTTAATCGCTGGCGGTAATCCATTCAGCGGCTGGTCACATAGCAGAGATTTGAAATATTTATCTGAATTATTCAAGGCCTACAGCACGGATGAAAAGATTCTCCAGACACTCGAACTATACGAAGAAAATGGAATAAATACTATTATAGCAGGTGGTGTTAGAGTTCTCGATAAATATTGGAAAGAAAGGGGCGGAAAGATACAATGGATTGCACAAACCCACCCAAAGTCAAATGACTTAACAAGTAATATAAAAAGGGCCATTGATAATGGAGCTGTCGCAGCTTATATACAGGGTGGTATTGGAGATAGTTTCGTCAAAAATGGTCGTGTTGACCTTCTCGGAAAAGCCCTTGATTTTATAAAACAAAACCTCATACCCGCCGGCATTGGTGCCCATTCAATAGAAGTCCCGATTGCATGCGAAAAAGCGGGAATAGAGCCCGATTTTTATATGAAAACTCTACATCATGGCAATTATTGGTCCGCTACCCCAAAAGAAGACCGGATCGAATGGAACGTTGATAGTTTCGGTCCCGATGACCATGATAACATCTGGTCCCTTGACCCGGAACGAACTATTGAATTTATGAAAACTGTGGACAAGCCATGGATAGCCTTTAAGGTTTTAGCTGCAGGGGCCATCCATCCCAGAGACGGTTTCAAGTATGCCTTTAACAACGGCGCCGATTTTATTTGTGCAGGAATGTTTGATTTTCAGGTTATAGAGGATGTAATTATTGCAAAAGATGTACTCTCAAAAACAGATAGACAACGTCCCTGGAGAGGGTAAAAAGCTCTATTAAAATACATAAAAATTAGAGACTGTAGCATGATTACAGAGGTATTTTTCAATCATATTTGTTGGATCTGTCCACATTTGTTGGATCTGTCCACAAAACCGCAGGATTTATCGCTTTTTTGCCAACGGCATAATCATTTTCTCTGCAGCAACTCTTCATGCCGTTGGCTTCAAAGCGGAAAATCCCAGGGTCTGGGGCAGAGCCCCAGTTTTATTTAGTTTTTATCGTTTTTTTTCTCATACTACAGATAAAATACTCTGTAATGTTACTACAGTCTCGAAAATTACAATGAAATGCTCTTTAGAACAGACCACGCGTCATTTCGACCGAAAAAAGCCGTAGCCCTGAGCGGAGCCGAAGGGGATGCATAGCATCGCGCAGTGGAGAAATCTATTAAAAAAATTTCTTTACTCGCCTTTGATATGCCTTTCCGCCATAGGCAGACTTGAAATGACATCTACAATCTTTACTACAAAGCACAATGAAATAAAACAGTAACAATAGTCCAGGCCCTGAGCAAATTCTTAAAGGAGATTACGATGAATCGCTATCCCGCAATTATCGTTTTAATCGTAGTGTTGGCTGGCGTAATTTTATTCCTCGGCTCTGCACAACCAACAACTGTCTTGTAGTTTTCTGTTTTTTTTCTTGACAATCCCGCTTCAATCGTGTAGATTTGTCATTAGAAGGTAACGATGCGAGACATCTTAGATTTATGCTGCTCAGTAATGGCTTGCGCACAGTGCACAGAAAACGAGGTGGAAGACGATTAAAGGAGGAGCTATTATGTGTGGGGTATGAAGCTGTAGTGGAAAACCTTATGCTTCACAGTGAAAATATTTTACATTTTAATTACCAATCTAAATTTATTTTTATGAAGGAGGATATGATTATTTGCAAGAAATTGATTTTTTTAGTCTCTCCCTTTTTACTGCTGATGCTGGCCGGCAATGCCGTGGCTCAGATCGACCCGACGTCTGTTACTGATGGTCATGTCTATCTGTTTGAGAATGTCGGTGGCAATGTACCAGACGATTCAGCCAATAACCATACGGCCAATCTCATTGGAAGCCCCCAAATCGTTGATGGCCTCAAGGGCAAGGCGTTACAGTTCAACGGTACAAGCGATGGTGTTCATATCCCGGATGCAGCTACGGTCAACCTTAGCACTCACCACAATCGTACAGTCATTGCAATATTCCAATGTGCTGATGTGACTAAACCGGAGAAACAGATAGTGTATGAGGAAGGCGGCACCACCCGCGGGCTCACCATATACGTCCATGAAGGTCTGGTCTATACCGGAGGATGGAACTTGAGCGATTATACACCGGAATGGACAGGTACATTTCTCTCTGCACCGATCAGTTCCAACGCATGGTATGCCGTTGCTATGGTCGTCCGAAAGGGTGGCGCAGGCCAGGAAGACGACAAGTTTGAAATGTGGATGAACGGAGAGCTGATCGGTATTGGGCCCGGCGCCGAATTTAGGAGCCGCTCGGATGACATTGGCATCGGGTATGCCAATTCACAAACTAAATTTCATGACGGTAATTTCACGGGCGGCGGAAGTTACTTCGAGGGTATGGTTGACGAGATTTGGATCATCAATGCTGCACTGACACAAGTCGAGTTGGGTGGTTTTGCGGGTGAGGTATGGCCTTATGCTTTTGGCCCCACTCCAGCCGATGGAGCCTTGTATGAGGACACCTGGGTGAGCCTTTCGTGGAGGCCGGGAGTTTATGCAGTCTCGCACGATGTGTACTTCGGCGAGAATTTTGACGATGTGAGTGCCGGCACCGGCGGCACCTTCCGGGGCAACCAAACCTCAAATCATTTTTCTGTGGGCCTGCCAGGAGATCTCTATCCGGATGGTCTCGCTGCCGAGATGACTTATTACTGGCGCATCGATGAAGTGGAGGCCGACGGTGTGACCAAACATAGAGGCACGGTCTGGAGCTTCTTCATGCCCTCCAGCAAGGCATATAATCATGTCCCGACCGACGGCGCCAAATTCGTGGCCGCGAATGTAACCCTTACATGGGTGGCCGGGCTCGGCGCCGAATTGCACACGGTATATTTCGGCGATGATCCTGATACCGTGGCCAATGCTGTGGGGGGAATACCTCAGATGCACAACCAGTATTACTCCGGCGCTCTTGAATTCGACAGGACGTATTACTGGCGCGTAGATGAGTTCGACGGCGCCGTGACGCATAAAGGTGACGTCTGGAGTTTCACTACCATGCCAGCGGATGCATTGGAGCGACCTTCAGCTGTATCGACATTTCACTGTATAGGAGTTTACTGGAGCGCTCAAGACGGCAGTAGTGATAATGTCTGTCAGGTGTACTATCGTTCTGAAGGTTCGACTGAGTGGAAGGAGGCGTTGCCTCTATGGTACGACGAGAGAGGAGTCGTCGGATACGGCGGCAGCAACTTTCCCTATCCTCCACAATATCGCGGCAGCATCGTTAATTTAGAGCCTGGAACTACCTATGAGATAGAATTGAGATTATTAAATACCGGCACTACAGAGACATTTACAGCCAGTACATGGAGTGAAGATTTTCCGATAGCTAAAACTGTATATCTTCCAGCCGGGACGACTAATCAGGCTCTTCGGATAACCGAATCCGGCTCACCTGACGGCTATATTCTTTATACCCATCCCGAAGGGGAAAGCTCAACTATTAATGTAAATAATCAGGAAGACTCCTGTATATATGTTAGCGCTTCCTATGTTATTATACGTGGCTTAACTCTGAGAGAAGCAAGTGTACACGGTATCCGCATACTAAATAATGTGCATGATGTTGTTATAGAAGGATGTGATATCAGTGGATGGGGCCGTCTACAGGAAGGTGAGTGGGGTCACGAGTTTGATGCTGCCGTTTATTCTAATTCACCAAACATTGAGAGGATTATCGTTCAGAGGAATAAACTTCATCACCCCAGGGCAGATACTAATAGCTGGAAGGAGCCCGCCAGGACTATGCCAAGAAACACGCATCATCCCCTGGGACCTCAAGCCATTGTGTTCATGCCCAGAAATGAAAGGGCGGGCAACTATGTCATACGCTACAACGAAATCTATTCGGATGAGGATCACTATTTCGAGGACAGCATGGGGGACTGGTCGAACTACAGTTATCATGGTTTTCCTATTCGCGATACAGACATATATGGTAATTATGTTGCGAACTGCTGGGACGATGGTATACAAGCCGAAGGTGCAAACTGTAATGTGAGGATATGGGGCAATTACATAACCAGGACAGCGGAAAAGATTGCAACCCAATCTGTTTCTGTAGGTCCTTTATATATATGGAGGAATGTCTTTGGCATCAGTCGAGTAGGCCCGAATGACAACTATGGATGGCGAGCCTTCAAGTCAGGTGACGATGAGGGCTACGGCGGCGGTAAAACTTACATATTCCATAATACTATCTTACAGCCCCCACCTCCAGATCATGGATCTTCAGATGGAATAAGTGCCCACGATGCTAGACTTACCAATACCTGTACCAGAAATAATATCTTCCATGTTCCTTCTGGCGGCGACAGTATCAATAGCGGCATTTCAAGTTCTACCAATGATTTTGACTATGATTTATACAACGGCTACATTTATGCCAGACCTGGCGCGGAGCTAAACGGAATCAAAGGTGTTCCAATATATGATCGACATAATGGTGTTGGGGAATTCGCGCTTGATTCATCCAGTCCGGGGTATGACGCGGGCGTGGTCATTCCGAATTTCAATGACAATTACAACGGTGCCTCGCCGGATATAGGCGCGTTTGAAGCCGGCAGTCCGCCGATGGAGTTCGGCGTCGACGCATACCAATAAAAATATACATAAAACACGGACAAAAAGCGAATTGTAAGAGAAATGTCAGGACTGTAAAAGAAATGCTATATCCTTTGGACAAGTGATGAATTAACACTTAACGAATGGCGTGCATTATCAGGGTACGATGGAGACTCCAAATAATTCTCATACTTAAATCAATTCGATGATATTACAATAGACAGCCCAAGAAAGTCCCGGATTATTTATAATACATCGCTTGATGTAATTAGCATTGATCTGGAATCAGAGAAATATTGCGATGTGCACGGCAAAAAAATATATGGGAGCGTTAGTTTACAGCCTTTTGAATCAAAAATTCTTATATTCTCCGATTATGAAATCCCGGACCCTCCTCTTGAAGGACATCTCAATAAAGACGGTAAAATTCAGTAGGATGGAATTCAGCCCTTGCTCTCTCTTACTTTTTCATATAGTTGCATTATTTGTAAAACACAGTACCATTATATTTGACATTTATGCAACATCGTATTCTTGAAGGAGTTTATTATGAATCGTCACCCGGCAATTTACGTCTTAATTACAATACTTTCCGTTGCAATCTTGTTCCTTGGCTTGGCTCAATCGACCACAGGCCAGGACAATCCGAAAATTGTAAAGGCCAAAGATGGCTCCGGCATCATAGGCTACAAAGACACCCCAATCCTGCCCTGGTGCGGCTACCACGTGCACGACCCCGACCGGCATGCACCTGAAAAAGTCACCCCCGCCCCGCCGGACACACAGGGAAAGACCGGCACCGCTCCATCCGATGCAATCGTCCTCTTCAACGGCACCGATATTTCACAATGGAAACCTTCCGATTGGAAAATCGAAAACGGCGAGCTTATCGCCGTCTCAGGTAATCTCACAACAAAACAGCCCTTTGGCGACTGTCAGTTGCACATAGAATGGATGGCCCCGGACACACCGCAGGGCCATATGTTCGACCGCGGCAACAACGGCGTAATCTTGATGGGCCTGTTCGAAATCCAAATATACGACTCATACACCGAGAAACTTTATCCCGACGGCCAGGCGGCCTCCGTTTACGCCCAGACCCCTCCAATGGTAAACGCCTGCCGCAAGCCCGGCCAGTGGCAGACATACGATATTATCTTCTACGCCCCCGTCTTCAAATCCGGCAGGCTCGAAAAGCCCGCTTATGTCACCGTCCTGCACAACGGCCTCCTCGTCCATCATAACCAGAAAATCTATGGCCCAACCGGCCATCGAATTTTACCGAAGTACGACAAGCCAATCCCCGAAAAACTGCCCCTTGCCCTCTCGGCCCACAATAATCCCGTCCGATTCCGCAACATCTGGCTCCGACCGCTGTGATAGGAACTCGGCGATAAAGGACCGCATGAACAACCGAGTTGTTGCTCCTACGGCTACTGCCTCGTTTGACCTTATCAATCAATCGCAGGAAATGTTTTTATATGTAAAGCGCATACGCGCTTTACGTATGCCACATCTGAACACAACAAAAGGACTTACGTAGTTTCGATTAGCTCTTGTGCCGAGATTGGACATTCCCCACGTCCGTCCTTCATCATTCGACATTCCTTGTTCGATATTGGATATTCGATATTCCCTCTGTCCGTCCTCTGTCGTCCTGAGCTGTCCCTAAATACGACATACTAAATAAGACATACGAAATACTCTTTATGTTTTATTAGCTCCAAATCCTCCTCCGCATTTCCTCCGCTTTCTGCTTTAGCTCCGGCCACTTAATCCATATCTCCTTGTCACACGATGGAAAATCATCACAGTGCGCACAGGTAGGCGGCCCTCTTGCTATGGCGCACTTCTTGGCATCACAATTGAAAAGTACATTCTCCGACTTACAGCCGTCGCAATAAAGCTTTTCCGCATCCATTTTCCACTGTTTTGCCACCTTGGCCCTTAACTCTCCGTCGTTGTTCTTCGTCGCAATATAGACATCGCACTTATCACACTCTAAGCAACAATAAGCCACCATAGCAAATTCATCGTTACCTAATTTGTCCTTTGCACTGCCCGAACCCCGCGGACAGCATGAAAGACCCGTCTGGCCAAGGGCAAACCCAATCCCCGCACAGGCCCCTAATCTAAGAAACCCTCTCCTGTCGTGACTGGAACATTCAACATTCACCTGTGAACATTTCTCGCTTTCCATAATGGCATCCCTTTCTATAAGTATAATGAACAAAACGGCCTGACACGCACCACTATCTAACAAGCTCTCCCTGCTGTCAAGTCCGGCCGGTCTAAAAAGGCCGGTACCGAGCCAGTAAATCTCCTTGCGGTAAATCTACAAATAAGTATAATTGTAGGCCACATTCTGCGAAAAAAAACGAACTATAAAAAAATAAATGGGCAGGTCAGGAAAATGAAAACGCATCATACTAATCTATTCGTTGTAATAGGTATAATCCTCATCGTTGCATCGTCCTCTATAATAACGGCCGCCTCAAATTCAAATAAGATGCCTAACCGGGACATCGAAGGCATTTGGATGGCTGCCGCTGAAAAATCGGATACTCCAGCCCCTCCCGTCATATTTCGGATTGCAATAAACGCAGACGGTGTCCCAAGGGCCTTCATGGAAAGCCCCGACCAGCTACACAGGACTCTCATGAATAAAGTCACCTTTGAGAACGGCCGCCTCCACATCGACGCAAAATCAATAGGAGGTGCTTATGAAGGAAAAATCGAAGCCGATGGTACGACCATCAAAGGCAACTGGAGCCAGGCAGGCCGCTTGTTTCCTCTCATGCTCAAGCGTACGGACGAGCTGCCCCGCCCGAACCGGCCGCAGGAACCGAAACGGCCATATCCTTACGATGATGAAGAAGTCGTCTATGAGAACAGCCGGGCCGCTATAAAGCTTGTCGGAACGTTGACCCTGCCCCGCACCACGGGGCCGTTCCCGGCGGTGCTGCTCCTCGGCGGTTCCGGCACCGACGACCGTGACAATGGTTTTTCACATCGGACCTTCCTCGTCCTGGCCGACTACCTGACCCGCCGCGGTATCGCCACCCTCCGTGCTGATAAACGCGGCGTCTGGAAATCGACCGGTGACTTCTACACGGCGACGACTAAGGATTTTGCGAGCGATGCACTTGCCGGCGTGGCCTACCTCAAAACCCGCAAAGAAATCAACCCCAGGCAAATAGGTATCATCGGCCACAGCGAGGGGGCAATGATTGCGTCAATGTTGGCGGCCCAATCCCCCGATATTGCATTCATCGTGATGATGGCCGGAGCTGGCGTGCCCCTCGATAAGCTCCTGGTCACTCAAAAATGCCTCTATGCCGAAGCCGAGGGAGCCGACGAACAAAAGCTTGCTCTTCTCCGCGACTGGTACGAACGTTACTACGCCATCGCAATCGGCGAAAAAGATGATGCCCTCGCCGAAAAGAAGATACGCAAAATGTACGCCGAGCTAACCGATGAGCAGAAAAAGATGCTGGATTGGTCTGAGACAAAATTGAATGACGAAATCAAGCGCGTGCTCTCGGCCTGGTGGCGGTACCTGCTGGTGTTCGACCCCAAAGCGTTCCTGACTAAGGTAAAGTGCCCCGTTCTTGCCATCAACGGCCAGAAGGATTTACAGGTCGCCCCGGACGAGAATCTCCGCGGTATTGAGCAGGTGTTGAAAGCCGGAGGAAACCGTCACTACCTCGTCAAAAAACTCCCCGGCCTTAACCACCAGTTTCAGACAGCCGACACCGGTGCCGAATCAGAATACGCCAAAATAAAAGAAACATTTGCTCCCTTTGCCATGAAAACCGTGGCGGACTGGATTCTAAAGCAAACCGGCGAACCTGCGGATGAAAGATAGACACACACCCCTCCCCTCGCCCATATCATTTAGGATGAAAAATTATCGCATTGGACACAGACTCACAGCACTTTACTATATCTGATAGTCAAACCCGTCCAATTTTTTTCAGTACAGCTCTAACAGAGTAATAAGAATCCTTCAAGCAGGCAGCGTTTGAGTCTGTATCAATCAATCTTCTTGCCGGTGACTTGGCTGGTACCTCTGGAAGTAGTACGCTCTCCCACAAGAGTCGTCCCGTCAACCTTGCCCTTGAATTCCATCGGGGCCTCGCGATCCCCGTACCTCATAATTACCTTAAAGCTCACCTGATTTCCGTCCACCTTAAGGTCCGTAACGGCTAACTCGTTGTCCCGAACGGTATATGTCGCAGTCATGTCTTCTTTGATCTTCAGCGTGCTTGTACGCGTCCCTCGTTGTGTTTCTCTCGTGAACTCCCATGTGCCGATAAGAGGTGAGGCCGCTTCGGCCTTCTTACCGACCACCTGGCTCGTACCCCTTTCTGATGTAAGCTCGCCCTTGAGGGTCTTTCCATCCAATTTGCCTTTGAAGTCCATTCTGAAGGTCTGGTCCCCGAAGCCCATCTCGATAATAAAGGTCACTTGGTCGCCTTCGAGTTTGATGTCCTTCATGGGGATCTCGCCGCCGAAGAATTCATACCTGCCGGTTAGGTCTCCATTAATCATCATCATACTCGTACGCGTACCTCTCTCTGAGGTCGTTGTCAGTTCCCACTTTCCGATCAGTGGTGCCCCTACGCGCTGGCCGGTTGCCGGCATCTCTCCTCGTTGGCTCTTGAATGCCCCGGCTAACTTGTGTCCCTTAATTGTACCCTCAAAGGTCGATTCAAACTCACGCTCGCCAAACTTGCTCTTTCGAGTATAGTTAATCTTTCCATTTTGGAATTTGACATTCGATACTGTGTGCTCTCCAAACTCAGCGTCCCATTTGCCCGCCAGCGTACCGTCCGGCTTCTCTGAAATTATCAGTCTGCCGGTGATTTCTCGATCTCCGATATTATACTTGATGTCCCACTGACCAAGAGCAGGCAGCTTGGGCTTCCTCCTTGCCCCATTGGCGGCAAACTCCCCGCGGTCGCTTGACATTGTACCCGTAATCTTACCGTCCTTTAAGGTTCCCGAGTATTCCATTATGAACTCCTGGTCGCCAAAGCTGAGTATTCGAGTAAAGGTGAGCTTTCCGTTCTCGAATTTGACATTGGTCAGCTCGCTGGAGCCCCACTTGCCTGTGAGACTGCCGTCCGCCTTCCTGGAGATGGTCATCGTGGCAAAGCTTTCTCGGCCGCCGAATTCCATCTTCATTTCCCATTCACCTGTAATGTCTTCGGCCGCCTGGACAAATGACGTCTGCAATAACAACAAAAGACAGGTAAGAATGATAGACTTGCCGATTCTCTTCTGGATTAACATTTGATTCATAATAAGCCTCCTAAAAAAGTGTTTTAAAATTAGTCAATGCACGGCTACACAAATTAACCCTCTAAAACTTCATGATATTATGGAACGTCATAAAAAACAACTGTTTTTTCAAAAATATTCGTCTCTGAATGACTTAACAACAAAAGATGTTGACAAGCCTGTGCAATCCGCGTTAAATGTTATCAAAAACCAGAAAAGCGAAGAAGTGATATGAACACAAACATAAAGCAGATAAAAGAATCAATACTTCCGATTCTCCAGCGCTACGGCATCAGCAGGGCCGCGCTGTTCGGCTCGGTTGTCAAAGACCGGATGCGAACTGACAGCGATATCGATATACTGGTCCAGATTGACAAAGATATCAGCTTGCTTGATTTTGTCGGACTAAAACTTGAACTGGAGCAGGCACTGAAAACAGATGTAGCAAAGCAGGAGATTTTTGTTCTGAGCGACGAACTCAAGAAAGTGAAAAAAGATTTAGAGACACAAAAGTAAAAAGATGAAACAAATATTCACAATTTTCACTTCGATAGCGATCTCTTGTAGTTTGCACATAGCAACCACTTTTGCCGAACCGCAAACGCCGAATCAGGAGTCTAATCAACCTTCTTATCTTAAGCCCATTACGCCAGACAAGCTCAAAGAAGACTTGGATTTTCTGTTCAAAACAATCGAAGAAGTTCACCCAAATATGCACGCATATACCAGTAAGGAAGAATTTGATCCATTGCAGAAACAATTGTACAAAAGCGTCAACCACCCAATGAACCGCATCGAATTCTATAAACTAACAGCGCCAGTAGTGGCCTCATTGAAAAATGGGCATACTTTTATAGAGGTACCACTTATGGATTTTCAAGAGTATGCCAAAAAAGGCGGCAAATACTTTCCACTCGGATTACATTGGAACGGAGAGAATGTAATTTTAAGTGATTATCATGGCCATCTTAAGTTATCTATAGGGGCTGTAGTTCTAACTATCGACAATCAGAACGCCAAAGAATTTCTCATTAAGACCGCGAAGTATTTTGCCGCAGAGGGTAAGACCTACAATTTGGCAGTGCCTCAACGCAAAGGCTGGCTTTCAATGTTCCTATGGCTTGAAAAAGGCAACGTTGAATCCCTAATGCTAAAAGTCAAAAACAATGATGGTGAAGTTAAAACGTACGATTTAAAAGCAGTGAGTTACGAAGAACTTAGAAATTATCAGAAGAAAAATGTAAAAAAAGCTGAATCTAAAACCAAATCTACATCTAAACCTGAAAATCAGTGGTATTCTTACCGTTATATACAAGAATATGATACAGGTCTAATTGAATTCAACATGTTTCACGACATGGAGAAATTCGAGAAATTTCTCAAAGAAACCTTCACGAAAATACGCGACCAAAATGTATCCAGCCTTATTATAGATATCCGAAACAATCCGGGCGGAAGCAGCAATATTGGGGACGAATTACTTAAATACTTAACTGATAAACCTTTCAGACAATTTGAAAAAATCCAAATCAGGATTTCCCGTCAGCTATTTAAGACGCAGTCCGGATTAAAAAAATTATATCCTGATGCTGCAATGGGCTCAACAGTGACAAATGAAGGAGAATTTGAGAAGCCGCAAGATAATCCTCTTAGGTTCAAAGGTCGTGTTTTTACTTTAATCGGCCCAAAAAGTGCATCATCAAGTGTGTGTTTTGCTTCGGCAGTAAAGCACTTTCAGATAGGCACCCTTATAGGCCAAGAAACTGTAGACACTCCTGTAAGTTATGGCGACTGCATTTATGAGGTACTGCCCAGCTCCGGCTTACGTTTTTCTACGGCATGTAAGCATTTTGTAAAAGCCGGCGGCAAGCCAGATGGGCGAGGTGTTATACCCGATTACGAAGCTAAGCAAAAGCCGCAAGATTCAGCAAAAGGCGTTGACACAGTGCTACAATTTACGTTAAATCTTATAAAGATCAGTGAGGCTAAAAAATGAAAAAATTGTGGGTAAATGTTATTCCATACAGTAAGGAGATTGCCATAGCTGCGCTTGAAAGCGGAGCCAAGGCTGTTGTTCTGCCGGATGGCCAAAGCGAAACCGTGCGCCAGTTCGGCAAAATAAAAACCGTCGAGAAAAACGGCGACATCAAGCCCGGTGTGGATGTCGAGTTTATAGATATAGCCGGCAAAGAAGACGAAGACAAAGCTGCTGCAGTGTCGGCGGAAAAAATTATTGTCCTTAGAATGCTCGATTGGACGATTATACCGATAGAGAACCTGTTGGCCCGGCGAGGCAAAAATATTATGGTGCAGGTGGAAAATAGCCAACAGGCCAAGCTTATGGTCGAGATACTTGAAAAAGGCGTTGACGGCGTCCTCTTAAACACTACCGACATAAACGAGATAAAGAAGTGCGCCGAAATCATTCACGGTGTAAGTGAAAAAATCGCCCTTGTAACAGCCACCATCACAGGCATCAAACAATTAGGCATGGGCGACAGGGCCTGTCTCGATACCTGCACGCAAATGACCCTGGGTGAAGGAATGCTCGTCGGCAACACCGCTGCCGGTTTCTTTTTGGTGCATTCCGAATCCATCGACAATCCTTACGTGGCATCTCGGCCGTTCCGCGTCAATGCCGGAGCTGTACACGCATATACTTTGGCACCGGGCGGTAAAACCAAATACTTAGCCGACTTAAAGGCCGGCGATGAAGTGCTGCTCGTGAACTTCCAGGGCAAAAGTCAAACCGCTTATCTGGGCAGAAACAAAATCGAAAAAAGACCTGTGATGCTCATCGAGGCCGATGCCGAAGGTCAACCGATAAGTCTGGTCTTGCAGAACGCCGAGACGATTCGACTCGTCAGCCCGGACGGCAAAGCGGCTTCGGTCACAACTTTGAAGCCGGGCGATAAAGTATTAGGCCATATCGAAAAGGCCGGAAGGCACTTCGGTATGAAGGTTGATGAGACACTGATTGAAAGGTAGAACTATGCTTTGGCCGGACGATGTTATCAGTCTAATCTTAGCTGCTTTTCTTGGAGCAGCAATAGGCCTGGAGAGGGAGCTTAGTGGCAAGTCTGCCGGCCTGCGGACGAATCTCTTAATATGCCTTGGCGCAGCGGTCTTTACCATAATCTCCAAACAAATGGATGCCGTAACCGAAGGCTCGACTACAAGGATAGCCGCCCAGATTGTTACCGGTGTAGGCTTTTTAGGTGCCGGTGCCGTCATCCAGGACAGACGTGGTGTGCATGGCTTGACTACCGCCGCGACCATCTGGCTTGTTGCAAGTATCGGAATGGCCTGCGGAGCCGGTTTTCGCAGCTTGGCAGCTATAGCGACTCTCATTGTAATTGTTGTCCTCGCGGGCCTCTCAAAGCTCGCAAAGCCTTTGGCACGCTATGTGCAAAAACACAAAACCGAAAACGAAAGCATTTCCGACGACCAGGATTAAAAAAGCCCACCTGAAGCGGAAATTGGCGCCAATCCTTCTTCAGCCTGCCTTCAGCACAGTGTCTCTTTAGGCCCACGTGAAGCAGATTTTCGCGGTAGTTCAACTTCGACTTCGCTGCGCTCGGAATGATGGGGAATTTATACTTGACGCTTTTGGGCAAAATGGGTAAAATCCGCAATGGTATGTGTCACCGTGGCGTTGTCCTTCAAATCAGGGCCTCTGACCATACCATCTTGTTTAAGCTGAGTCGTGTGAGAAAAAACGCACCTGAGTATTATGGAGGTAAAAAATGCAATCCTTAAAAAGAAAACAAACCCGCTCATGTCCGAAGACTGATAAATATCACAACCGCAACAGGAAATATCGCTGGCTAATATGGATATTTCCCATAGCTGGATTGGCGTCGCTGATATGGTTTTTGGTTCGAGTAATACCGAAGCCTTCACGGGCAACGTATCCATGTCAGCGGTTTGCTTTTCCGTTGGCTTCGGGATTTGTGGCCTGGCTTCTCGGCCTGGTTGCATCCACAATGGCATTTAGAAAGGCAAGGCTCAATTTCGCGAGTAGGCGGTTTGTGGTGGGCGCTATATGTATCGCTCTGAGCGTTGGGGCTCTATGGGTAGCTATAAGTGCTACCGGCGAGAAGTTGGTCTTGGCTGAGCCTCAACCTGCCAATGAGCCAATAGGAGTTGCCAAGGGAATTTATCCCGGCCGTGTCGTATGGGTGCACGACCCTGATGCTACCGATTGGCAAGGCCCGGGAGATGGACATTGGTGGCAAAGTAACCACACTAATCAGGCACGGGTAAACAAAATGATGTCAAGTGCAATATGTGAGCTGACCGGGACAGCGAGTGACGCAGACGCCTGGAACAAACTGTTCAGATACTTCAACAAGGCACAAGGCAGGGGAAATGTTGGATATACACCCGGCGAAAAGATTGTTATCAAGGTGAACTTTGTCGGCTTTATCTGGACTGTCAAAAGTGTCAACCCTGAAAATTACGACCTGGAACGCGGGATTGATTATATGAACACATCGCCGCAGATGATTACGGCCTTGCTGCGGCAGCTTACAAAGACAGTCGGCGTAAAGCAATCCGACATTTCGATTGGCGATAGCTTAGCGTATTTTGCCAACGAGTACTACAACATTTTCCATAAAGAGTTTCCGAACGTCCGGTTCATGGACTATAACGGCAAGTTCGGTCGAATAAAAATGAGGAAATCCTCTGTTCCCTTCTACTGGAGCTGCAATCCTCAAGACTGCCTGCAGGATTATGCACCGGCTTGCTTTGCCGAAGCTGATTACTTAATCAACCTGGCGAATCTCAAGGCCCACACGGGAGCAGGGGTAACGCTCTGCGCTAAGAACCATTACGGTTCTTTAATCAGATGGCCGGCGCAGAAGGATTATTACAATTTGCATCCAAACGTTTTTTCCAAGGAGAAGGGAATATACAGAAACCTCGTCGATCTGATGGGACATAAGCACGTCGGCGGCAAGACCCTGCTGTATCTAATTGACAGCCTTTACTCCGGAATACACCCCAGAGACAGAGCGCCGCGAAAGTGGAAGTTATATCCTTTCAACGGGGACTGGGCTTCGAGTCTTTTGGCCTCGCAGGACCCTGTGGCCATCGATTCGGTCGGCTTTGATTTCCTCCATGCTGAATACGAAAACTATCCACGTAAGGCCGGTGTGGACGACTATCTACACGAGGCGGCCCTGGCGAATAATCCGCCTTCGGGGACATTCTATGACCCGGACCACCCCGGCAATGTCAAGAGACTGCCCAGTCTTGGTGTCCACGAGCACTGGAACAATCCGAGGGATAAAAAATACTCCCGCAATTTGGGAACCGGCGAAGGTATCGAGCTTATAGCAATAACTCCGTCAAACACCGCAAAGGCGGGTATAATCGCACCGGGTGCAAAAGTGCAAAAACTTTCCGGTGGCTTTAAATTCACCGAAGGCCCTGCTGTTGACGCCCAGGGCAACGTCTTCTTCACCGACCAGCCCAATAACCGGATTCTCAAATGGTCGGTGGACGGCAAACTGTCAATCTTCCACGATAGCCCGGGAAGAGCTAATGGTCTTTACTTCGACAAGCACGGTAACCTGTTGGCCTGTGCAGACCTTAATAACGAGTTGTGGTTGATTGATACCAAAGGCAAAGTAACCGTGCTGGTCAAGGACTACAAGGGCAAGAAGCTTAATGGTCCTAACGACCTGTGGGAGGACCCCAAAGGCGGAATATACTTTACCGATCCTTTCTACAAAAGGTCTTACTGGAACAGAGGCCCTATGGAACAGGACGGCCAGCATGTTTATTATCTCAGTCCGAATCGCAAAAAACTCATCCGCGTCACTAATGACCTCGTCCAGCCCAACGGCATAATCGGTACGCCTGACGGTAAGCTGCTTTACGTAGCTGACATCGGAGCGAGAAAAACTTATGTGTACAACATCAATGCCGATGGAACGCTGTCGAACAAGAAGCTTTTCTGCTCGATGGGCTCTGACGGCATGACGATTGACAACGAGGGCAACATTTACCTGACCGGCAGAGGTGTTACGGTCTTCAATTCAGCCGGTGAAAAAATCGAGCATATTGACATCGACGCCGGCTGGACTGCAAACGTATGTTTCGGCGGGCCGGACAGACATACGCTCTTTATTACTGCTCAGACCTCGTTCTATTCACTACGTATGCGCGTCAAAGGCGTATATTAAATATAAGAATTTACAAATACAGAACGTCCTTAACTACCTTGACAGCATAATCGTTGGCTGCTATACTACTATCGGATTAGGTTAACTCAGGCTCATTTCTCACCCACAAGTAGAGGGTATTTAAACGGAGAGACGCCGATGAGCGACCCTGAGGAAAGAAACAATAACAAGCCGAGTGAGAAGGAACCTCCTCCGACTGCCAGCTTCAGCGACTCGGTAACAGGGCCGGGCAGCCAGATAGGTCCGTTCCGGATTGAGCGGGAATTAGGCCGCGGGGCTGTGGGGATCGTGTACTTGGCCCACGACACCAAGCTCGACCGCTCAGTGGCTATCAAGAGCCTGCCGGCTGAGGTGATGAGTAACCCCAAGGCCCGGTCGCGCTTCGCACGCGAGGCCCGCGTTTTAGCATCGCTGAATCACCCGAACATCGCCACTATCTACGAAGAAATGGAAGAGGCCGAGGGCGTCGGCTACCTTATTCTCGAATACGTCCCCGGCCAAACCTTAGCCGAGCGAATAGCGAAGGGCCCACTAAAGCTGGAGGAGGCATTAACAATAGCTCTGCAAATAGCCGAGGCGGTGGCTGCGGCGCATGAGCATGATGTTATCCACCGCGACCTCAAGCCCGGCAATATCAAACTAACACCTGAAGGCAAGGTGAAAGTTCTGGACTTCGGCCTGGCTAAAATAGTTGGAGGTGAAACGACAGACCAGCAGACTACTATCACCGAGCCTGGTCGCGTTATCGGCACACCGGCCTATATGTCTCCTGAACAGGCCCGCGGTAAGCCCACTGATAAGCGCAGCGATATCTGGTCATTCGGCTGTGTGTTGTACGAGATGCTGACCGGGAGGGTCCCCTTCGAGGGCAAAACAACCTCGGACACGCTGGCTGGCATCCTCGAGCGCGAGCCGGACTGGCAAGCACTGCCCCAAGCCACTACGACAAATATTAAGGTTCTGGTGCGCCGTTGTCTAGAAAAGGAACCGCAGCGACGGCTTCAACATATCGGAGATGCAATCATTGAAATCCACGAAACCCTGAACCTGCCAGCCTTTGTGCCGCCAGTGACCGTATCTTCGGCGGCTGTGGCACGACATGCAAACCAGCGGCGAGTTATACCCGTAGTAGTCGCATGTTTGGTCCTTACTGCTGTTGCTTCAAGCTTGATAACGTGGATTCTGAATCGTGAACAGCTTCTGCCGGGGGACGTAAGCCGTGTTAGCATACAACTGCCGCCAGCCAATCGCTTGGACTTCTGGGGTGGGCATTTGTCTTTGGTACTTTCACCTGATGGCAGACAACTCGTATACGTGGGCAAAGGCGACAGTGGCAAAACGCATCTCTTCGTACGTTCGATGAATGGTTTCGAAGTCAAGCCGATCTCCGGTACCGAGGGCGCCTACCTCCCATTCTTCTCACCTAACAGTCAGTGGGTGGGCTTCTTTGCAGACGACAAGCCGGGTGAGTGTAAACTCAAGAAGGTTTTAGTTAGCGGCGACGAGCCCGTGACAACGCTGGTGGACAAGAAGAAGAGATTTTTTGGAGGGAACTGGGGGGACGACAACACCATTGTCTTCAGTAGCGACGACCCAACAGAGGGAACGATGAACCTGTTTCAAGTTTCGGCTGATGGGGGCAAACCGGAACCTATTACCACAATAGATTCGACCAAGGGTGAAATCAACCATGTATTCCCACAGATATTGCCCGGAGGAAAGGCAATCCTCTTTGGTGTGATGAGCGACATGACGTTTAATAAATGTCATATTGAGTTGCTCTTGCTGGAAACGGGAAAGCGGGAAAAGCTGTTTGAAGATGTTCTTAATGTACAGTACTCACCGACAGGACATCTGGTTTTCGGGCAGGATGGGAAACTACGGGCTGCATCTTTTGATCTTAAGAAGCTCAAAACGACGGGGCCGGATGTCCAGATGCCCGGAAATATCCGAATGGGTTTTAGGGGCCGTTTCACGCCGTTCAGCATCGCGAAAAATGGCACGCTCATCTACATCCCACCTGCTGAGACCTGTACGCTGGTTTGGGTTGCCGATCAGAACGATCTGGAGCCGTTTGCAGCGATTCCCGATTTGTATCTCTGTCCCCGCTTATCACCCGATGAGGAGCAAGTAGCTGTAACGGTTGTTGACGGAAAGGGTTCCCAGGTCTGGATCTATGACCGCAATCGCAATTCCCGGAGCCAATTAACTATTGAGGGAGACAATAACGTACTTCCTTGCTGGGTGCCGCCAGAAGGTGAACGTCTGGCCTTTAGCTCCGGCCGACGAGTGAAGGGAGGTCGGCAACTTTTCTGGCAACCAGTAGGTCGTAGCGGCGAAGCGGAATCACTTTTGCAACCGAGCAAGAATGTTCATTATCCCGTGTCTTGGTCACCCAATGGCAGGTTTCTGGCCTATATGGAGTCCACGCTGGACACATGGAACATCTGGATTCTTCCGATGGGGAATGACGGCAAACCCAGCGAGCCGCGTCCCTTCCTTTGTGATGAGGGTTCTAACGAAGTCAGCCCTATGTTCCGGCCAACCGATGGCCGCTGGATTGCCTATGTGTCCAACAAAACTCGTCAAGAGGAGGTCTACATCAGAGAATTCCAGTGGGACAATCTCAGCGGGGGACTGGAAATTCCGATTTCGTCCGGCGGAGGTACGGAGCCGGTCTGGTCGCGGGACGGAAGTAAGCTTTTCTATCGCAGTTCGAAAGAGATGATGGAGGTTACGATCGATCCGGAGCCGGACATCAGGACTGGCGTGGGGGCGCCCCAGCCCCTGTTCAAAGATAATTCATACGAACGAGGTGGTGACCTTCCCGACTACGACGTCGCATCTGACGGGCGGTTCCTGATGATCCATGAATCGGCCCCTACCCGAATAGAAGTCGTGCTCAATTGGTTTGACGAGTTGATACAGCTTGTGCCGACGGGAAATAACCAATGACGCTTTCACCAGAAACACGTTTTGGTTTTTTTGAGGATGTTTGACTATTGCAGCGTTTGTAAGGGTTCTCAATGAGCAGAGCACTTCTGGAGATTAAATGAGTATTATTGGAGAAAAAATCATGCAGAAAAGAAGGGATAGTCCTAAGGACCCCTTACGGGGAAACAGCGTCTTGTTGATGATTGTTGTTCTCACAGTTGTGTTATGTCTCGTGGCGGCGAGCTTCGCAAGGCAGAGGTCGAGGACGAGACGGTCACAACGGGTACGGATGGAACAGGTACAGGTAGCCGGCCCGGATGGGAATGTTAAGTTGACAGTCCTGCCCAACGCCGAGCGTCTGACCTTCACGGTGACGCTGGGGAATACGACTGTGCTCGACCCATCCACGCTCGTTATGAATCTGGACGGCTATGACCTTTCATCGGGAGTTGTTTTCGGCAATGTGGAACGCTATGAGGTCAACGAGACTTATCCCTGGCACGGCGCCCACAGCACGGCGGTCAATCAATGCAACGGCGCCCGCATCTCGCTGCAGAACGATTTGACGTTCATCGACTACGTCCTGGAAATCCGCGTCTTCAACGACGGCGCAGCCTTCCGCCACGTCATCCCAGGCGATGAAGGCGTCACTCGCGTGCCGGATGAGTACACAGCCTTCGTAATCCCCGAAGGATCTACCGTATGGTATCACGACCTTGGCGGTCATTATGAGGCCGCATATAAAAAGGACGATATTTCCGATGTTCCGCCCGGACAATGGGCGGGTCCTCCGGTAACATTCAAGCTGCCGGGCAGTGCCGGCTACGGCTCCATCACCGAGGCCAACCTGGTCAATTACAGCGGCATGGCCCTGGAGGCTGACGGTCGTCGCGGCTTCATCACGGGCCTTGGCCACCGCCAGCCATTGAACTATCCCTATGAGCTGCGCTACGGACGAGAGGAAGCCAGGCGATTAGGCAGGCCAGCGTCGGTCAGCGCTACGATTATAACTCCCTGGCGGGTCGTGATGGTCGGCCGAGACCTTAATACACTGGTCAACAGCACTATTGTGCCTAATCTCTGCCCCCCACCTGAGACGAAGTACTTTCCCAACGGCATCAAGACCGAATGGGTCAAGCCCGGGCGGGCGGTATGGCGCTACCTTGACGGTGGAGATCGCTCATTCGAAGGCATGAAGGAGTTTTCCCTGATGGCCAGTCAATTGGGCTACGAATATCACATCCTTGAGGGCTTCTGGAGCAGGTGGAGCGACAAGCAAATCAAGGAAATCGTGGAGTACTCCAAGCAGCAAGGCGTGCGTCTGCTGTTCTGGATACACAGCAATCGACTGGGCACGCCCCAGGCCCGCGAGGAGTTTTTCACGAGATTGCACGGCTTAGGAGTCGCCGGTGCCAAGATCGACTTCCTCGA
>Ga0307430_1000643_pt1 | contig 29247 bp, 24 predicted proteins | sample SalMarWE160130MG_FD_202159 | JGI IMG/M metagenome (GOLD analysis project Ga0307430, IMG submission 202159) | Salt marsh sediment microbial communities from the Plum Island Ecosystem LTER, Massachusetts, United States - WE1603-130 | ecosystem: Environmental > Aquatic > Marine > Intertidal zone >...
TTAATGATTGAGCTTCTTGCAAAAATAATATTTTTGCAAGAAGCTCCTTAAATGGAAATTGCTAACTTATTATGGTATAAAGAATAAGTATTTTACTATCTTAATATATTTTGATTTTTGCAATTTCCTAGATTGCCTTTTTAATAAAAATAATGCATATTGAAAATTGCTGTATCAAGACAGATCGTTCCTTTACCGAAAATCAAAAAAGGGGTAAGTATGATTAACGGCGGTATTCTCACTACACTGCATGAGCTGCGTTTTGAGTTTGAAAAGAATTTCGATCAAAGTTGGTTTTTCCTTATTATAGAAACACTGCCCATCAGCCTGCGTACGATGCGTGAAATACGTGAGCTGTTTGATTTTAAAACTCTGTGCTCAAGAGATATTGAGGAAATACAGGAAAAGATACTGGAATTGGAAAAATTTATTAAAGCTGTCAGAGATTTTTTACTGCCCAGAGTAAAGGAAAAACTCAATATCTCCCATCTGGATCCTGAACATATGATTGACGATAAGGAGCAGCAGCTTTTAAGACGATTTGTGGCCGGTAATCTGCCTTTTAACATCAATCGGCTGTATGAGTTAACTCAGCGCTTAAAAAATGACATAAAGCTTTACCAGCTAAGCATTACTGCCGAAGCGGAAAGCCTTCCGGATGCCAATGTAGTATAATTTTCTGACAAAATATTGGATATCTCATTGTTTTTTACTTAAGATTATAACCAGTAATAATTATGAGCAATTCCAAAGGAGGATTATTAATGCTTAAAAAATCAATAGCAATGTTAGTTCTGGCAATTTTTTTTGTTATAGCCAGTTGTTCTGCCGGAGGGCCTTATGGCGAGCTGAAAGCAGTTTTTTCTCAACAGATCGGGGCCACGGAAAAATTAATTAGTGATCTGCAAAATGCAGACAATGCCGGTAATGTTGCCGCTGCCTACAAAGCCTATAACGATGCGATGGAAAGGCTTATACCCAAGTATAAGGAGATCGCGGAAAAATATCCCGACCTGGACGATGAAGGCATGCCTGCCGATATGGCTGCCCAAATAGACAAATTAGAGGAGATGGGCGATAAATTAGGTGCGGTGAGTGAGAAATCAGCGGAATACATGCTTGATCCGGAAGTGTCTAAAGAAATGCAGCGAACAATGGATATAATGATTAATATGATGTAGCAACTATTATAAAAAAACTGCCCTTTCTGAGGGCAGCTTTTTTATTAATTGAGTGTGCATCCTTTAAAGATAGCAAATACCATCTGACCGAATACCATGCCCTTTATTTTGACTTCTTATGCTTAAGCTCCTGCCATAATCCGAGCAGCTCTAAAAACTCAGCTCGAAAACCTGCGGAATCATCACCGTGGGCACTTTGAGCTAGGGTTCTAACCTGGTCATAGTTTGCATCCGCTTTATACTGTGAATCTCTTAACAGCAGTCCCCATTCTGCTACTGCGGCCGTAAAGCGGAAGTTATCCGAAGTGGATTCAAGCGCGATATTATCATCAAGTGCGGGCACCTCAATGAGAGTGCTCTTAATTCCGTCGGGCTGTTTATAGCGGAATTTTAGCGTCATAATTTCGGGGGATGTATAAGCTTCATCCTCAACGGTTGTAGACTGATACTTAAGGTTTTCGGGAGCCACAGGTCCGGTTTCCGGTATGATTTCATAAAGCGCTGTTACCGTATGACCGGCGCCCAGTTCACCTGCATCCTTTTTGTCATCAGCAAAGTCTTCGGATTTTAAAAGACGGTTTTCATAACCCAGCAAACGGTAGGCATGTACTCGAGCCGGATTAAATTCTACCTGGATTTTAACATCCTTGGCTATGGTGTAAAGTGTACCGCTCATTTCATAGACCAACACCTTTTTTGCTTCCATGAGTGAGTCGATATACGCATAGTTGCCATTGCCTTTGTCGGCAAGTTTTTCCATTTTAGCATCTTTGTAATTGCCTGTACCGAATCCCAAAACCGTAAGGTAGATTCCTTGATCACGTTTTTCTTCGATTAAGCGCACCAGTTCGGCGTCACTTGATGCGCCCACATTGAAATCTCCGTCCGTAGCGAGGATTACTCTGTTATTCCCACCGGTAATAAATGATTGTTTGGCCGTCTCGTAAGCCAAGAGGATACCGGCGCCGCCTGCGGTAGTTCCTCCCGCTTCAAGGCTGCCTAAGGCCTTTAAAATGGATGTTTTGTCATCACCTTGAGTGGCCGGAAGAACCAGGCCGGCCGCTCCGGCATATACTACAATCGCAATTCGGTCGCCGGGTCTAAGGTGTAGGGCCAGCAGGCCGATAGATTGTTTTAAAAGCGGCAGTTTATCGGGCATGTCCATGGACCCCGAAACATCAAGCAGAAAAACCAGATTGTTGGCCGGAGCGTTTTGCAGATTGAGCGATCGTCCACGAATCCCGATATGCAGCAGTTTATGCTGCGGATTCCAGGGGCATTCACCGATTTCCGTGAAAAAAGAAAAGGGATGCTCTCCTGTGGGTTCCTCATAGTCATAATCAAAATAATTTATAAGCTCTTCAATACGCACCGCATCGGGCGGCGGTAGCCTGCCCGCTTTGAGAAAACGGCGTACATTGGAATATGAAGCAGTGTCCACATCAATGGAAAAAGTAGAGAGAGGATTTTTTATAGCTTCTAAAAAGTCATTCTCATAAATACGGTCGTATTCTTCCGTATCATAAGGTGCTGTCTTTTCACGTTCTTCTTCACTTTTTTTAAGATCATAGGGAGTAGCCGTGGTATCGTCAAGCAGATCCATAATTGAATCAGTGTCTTCTGTTATTAAGGGTTCATGACCCTCAGCAACAGAAGCACCGCCTCTGCTGCCTAAATCTTCATAAGGAGGCGGTACCTGGCCTTCTAATCCTGGAGCTGCCTCAGGTTTATAATCACGACCGCGATAATCTCCCTTTTCCGGGGAAGTACTCTCCGATAAATCTTTTTCGAGCAGAAGCTCTTCATAATTATAGAGAGTTTTATCAGCTTCCTCAGCTTTAGTGACCGAAGAAGGAGTTTCTTTATCACTCAATTTAAGCTTATCTATAGTTCTCTCAAGTGTTGTTGATTTATCACTACTCACTATTTTAGACGCAGTTTCGCCGGCAGCAACTTCTTCCGCTCTATCGGCTATCTGCTCCCTGCTTTCTTTCTTGGTTTTGGGAGGAATAGTATTTATTGTAGATTCAGCTTCCTGCTTTAAGCTCAAACCCTTGTCCGTTATGGCAATATCTTTTGCCTGGTAGGTCATGAACAGAGGAAGGAAAATGACGGCTGCGATCAACAATAATGAAAATACCGAGGCCGCAGCTGCCAACCTTAAGCGCTGGCCGGCGAACCAGTTAAAAAATCCCTGTCTGGGTCGAATTATCCTGCCGAACGAGCGGGTTTTTCCGCTCTGCTCAAATATCCGGGTTCTTAGACTGTTTTTAAACTCCTTATCCATTTCTTCGTGAGGTTTGGATTTTAAAAGGAGACGGACTATGTTTTCCAATTCCTTTTCCTTTAGACTCGGATCGATTGTTTTTATGTCCTTTACCATTTGCTGGATTTTATGTTTCATAACGACCTCCTCATAAAACCTAAGAATTCCCCAGAAAGAACACTATAATGAAAACCAGTGCCACATGACCTTTAAGACGGGCGATGGTTCGGGAATACATCATTTTTAAGCTGGCTTCGCTCTTTCCCATAATAAGGGCGATTTCTTTGTAAGGGAGTTCCTGCCATACCCGCATAATGATGATATCCCGCTGTTCTACGGGCAGACCTTTCAGCACTGAGTGTATCTGCTCCAGCCGGACCCTATTTTGCACATCAACCTCTACATCCTCTTCGCTGGCCAGATCCCAGATGTCATGCACACTTACCATATGACGTTTGGTCCTATAGTGATCAATTACCAGATTGCGTGCGATCTGATAAAGCCAGGTACTCATGGTACCCCGGGCAGGGTCAAAGCGGCCCAGGTTTTCAAAGGCCTTTAAGAAGGTGTGGCTGGTCAGGTCTTCAGCGGTTTCCCTATGGTAGGTCTTGTAATAAATGAATTGATAAATCCGTTCGGCATAGCTGTCGTATACTTCAGCAAACCAATGTTCATCTGTCCGGCGAGCAGTGCTTGCTTTTGTGGTAACTTGAGTCCGCATGGTCTTTGTTCCTCACTTGCCTTGAAGGTTTATAAACTACACACTCTGTTATTATTGTATACGATAATCCGGACGTATGGTAACAAAAATCTGATAAAGAATATGGTGTCGCCGGCTTGTCCGGGCTTTTTATACCTCTTTCCTGTTGACTTTGCCGCATTTTTTGATAAATATAGTGGAATTACCTAAAAAAGGCTATATACTATTATTGGCATAATTTTTGTTATTTTACAAAAATAATGCCAATAATAAATTGCGGTTTACCGCAATGGGATTGATCATACATAAAAAAGTATAAGGAGTGAGGAAATTGCAAAAATTAAAATATATTAAATTAGTAAAATATTTATTCTCTATTCCATAATAATTTAGCAATTTCCATTTAAGGAGCTTATTGTAAAAATGATATTTTTACAATAAGCTCTAGTGATAGAAAATTATAAATCGGAGAGGTAAACTACAATGAAGAGATTAACGATAATCGGCATATTTTTTTGCATGGTGCTCTTTCAGCTGCTCGCAGTGGAATATCCGGAGGGCTGCCCCCAATTTTCATCTACCTCAGGGGAGAAGGTTCTTTTTCGCTATAAGTTTACGGCAGACCAAAAGGTTACCGTGAAGATGTCTATGGATACGTTTATGAAAACCGTATCCGAGATGGGCGCTATGGAGATGCCCTTCACTATGACCTTTGAAGCCTATTACACCGTGAAAAAAGTTAATGCCAAAGAAAATGCAGAGGCCACATTAGTGATATCACGTATGACTATGGAGGCTGAAGGACCCATCGATATCTCCTACGATTCCGCTGATCCGGAAACTGCGTCCGATCCACAGTTTGAGGGAGCGAATCTCATGATCAATGTACCCATCCCCATAGTAATTTCTCCTCGGGGAGAGCTCTTAAATCTGGATGCCAATCCTCTTTTAGAGGCTGCCAAAAAGATGGGCACTCAAGTAGATCCGGAAAATTTCAAGCAGCAGATAAAAGAACTCACGGAAAGTTCGTTTGTACAACTCAGCCCGGATCCGCTCAAAGCCGGAGATATCTATGATGCGGGCACAATATCATCGTCTTTCGGCCAGATGAGCTCTATGGAAGCCGAGATTAAATATCAGGTTATAGCGGTATCGGGCGATAAGAAACAGGCGATTTTAAAACCCATGGTCATCTTTAGCTTTCCCGGAATGACTTTAAAGCAGAGTGATTTTAAAGGTTGGATTCTGTTCGATCTTAAAAAAGGAAATATTGTTGAATCGTACGGCAAGCAGTTGTTGGAAATAGAAACCGTGGAAGCTGGAAAGACCAACAGTTTATTAATGGATATGACGGTTGTTTTTAAAACGGATATTTAACTAAGAAATCTAACCACCACCTGTAATGCCGGTTAGATATCTCTATTAATTGAGCTTCTTGCAAAAATAACATTTTTGCAAGAAGCTCCTAAAATGGAAATTGCTAACTTATTATGGTATAAAGAATAAGTATTTTACTAACTTAATATATTTTGAGTTTTGCAATTTCCTCAATTTTATGTCTTAAGCGTTTACATCGGTGCTGTAAAGCTTTACGGATCTGTAGCGGGTGGGGAGGTGCGGAAACAAGCAGTTCCTCTACTAAGGAGAGAGCTTTGCGGTACTGTCTTTTTTTATGTTCCCAGTATTTGGCCAGTTCTAAGCCGGCAGATATATTTTTATTACGGGTATAGAGTCCCTGCCAGAGTTTTAATGCCTCCCCCCAGCTCTCCTGTTTTTTATAATGCATGCTCAGTATGTGAGTGCAGCGGGGATCACCTCTGTCACATGCTTTTTTGAGCAGAGCTTCAGCCTGCGGATGCTGCTGCTCTAACAGCATACTGCCCAAAGCAGAATTATCGACGTCTTGGGCGCAAAGCGGGCTTGAGAAAATGTGCTGCAGTTTAAAGTAGAGGTGAATAAGGGAGAGAATATCCTGTTTGTTGTGAGAAAAAACGAGTTCAAGGTGTACCGGATTACCTGTACATAAGTATTCAAAATACAGAGCCGGTATTTCCGAACCCGGAACATCACGCTCCCGTGTAATATTGAGGACCTGCTCTTCAACATGGTGTAAACTGCAGGGCCCGATAAGCGGTTTCCATAAGCGCCTCGCCGGATAGAGCAGGTCCAGCTGCTGTGGTAAGCTCTTCTGCATTCCGTGCATTATATAACGTGTCCGCAAAATATGTCGATCAAAGGCACTGCCGTTGTATGAAACATACGTATGGTCGTCGTGGAGCTTTGCACAAAGCAAAGAGAGATACTCCTGCTCTCCGGGGAAATCCGCTAGAAAGTACTGTTCAAACAGCAGCTCCTGTTTATTAATCCAGCCCAAACCCAAAAGAAAGACCACATTTCCCGCTCCGCCTGATAATCCTGTGGTTTCGGTGTCATAGAAACAGAGAGTGGATTTTAAACTGCCGTACTTAGCGGAGAATAAAGGCTCGTTTTTTTGATCCTTGTAGGGGTTGGGAAGCGTAAGAGAGCGGGTGTATACAAACTCGGCAATCTGCTGCCACTCCGGAAGTTTAAGGGTACTGCCGTGAGCGGGCTTACTGATATGCGGTTGGTTCTCTTTTTCCGGCCCGGGGATTTTTTGCCCTGTGCCGTTTGATTTAGTCTTAAATCTAATAAAACGCTTAAAGCGTTCGTAGAGCAAAGGGTCGGATTTCACGTCCCGTCCTTTAACCAGACCTTTAAAAAAGTGTGCAGAGCAATTTTGGCGTTAATTTTATTATCAGCCGTCGCCTCCACAGCTCCAATGCAGGAAGGGCAGCCCGTTTTACAGGAGCAGAGCTCAACCCTCTCCAGAGCAGCACGGAAGATGGAATGCGCACGCTCTGTAAAGCCCTCGGACAGTCCGGTACCTCCCGGATAGGAATCGTAAATATAGAGACAGGGACAGGCAAAATGGGTGTCTTTTAGCCTTTCTGCAATACCGATATCACGGGGATCACAGAGCAGAAATACGGGTGACACATTCTTTATAAGATATCCCAGACGAGCGATAACGGGGATTTTTTCCGCATCATCTAAATTGCTGAAGGCAGTGCCCGCGGGGGTGTGTTCTGCGAAAAGTACCACAACACTGCGAGTGTGCATTTCTTCTTCCGGCAGGTGGATGTCGCCGTAACCGATATTTTCATGGGTGTTAAACTTGAGTTTTTTGAATTTGGCCGCCTGGGTGCGTACCAGGATATCGCCCACCACAAGCCGGATGTTGGCTATATCGTAGCGCGTGTCTTCATGCAGCAGTTTAATATCGGTTTTAACAATAGAATCGGTATAGTAATTGACGTCCGTTTCTTCGACATAACAGCGCTTATTTTCCATATCGAGCGAAGTAACCACATACTGCTCCCCCCGGTGCATATATATGGCATTATCATACAACAGTTCTTTGGCAGACGGCCTGTCCATTTCACCGATGACTTCCTGTTTGCCTTTACTGGTGTTGACAATAACAACATTTTCCGAAGTGGCACTGCGCAGAGAGATCTGTTCGGCAGGGTAGGAGCGGTCGGCCCAGTAGTAACTGTCTACACTGCGGTGGATCACACCGTTTTCTTCGAGATAGTCCAAGAGCTCCTTAACAGGGCCGGGAAATCCTTCGGACTGTTTAAAGGGGAGCTCAAAGACGGCGCACTTGAGGTGATCAAGCAGGATATACATGTTGTTGGCATCTATCCAGCCCGATTCCGGAGATTTTTCTAAAAAATATTCCGGATGGTTAATAATGTACTGGTTTAAGGGAGAGGCACTGGCAATAATTACTGCCAAGGAGACCGTTGTGCTTCTGCCGGCACGTCCCGCCTGCTGCCAGGATGAGGCGATGCTGCCGGGAAAACCCGCCAATATGGCCGCATCCAGACCGCCGATATCAATACCCAGTTCCAGGGCGTTTGTGGATACCACTCCTTGAACTGTCCCCTGTCGCAAGCCCTGTTCAATGCTGCGCCGCTCGTTGGGAAGGTACCCGCCGCGGTAGGATTCCACACGGATGCGCTGGTTGTCTGTGTAGACATTAGCGAGCGATTTATTTATATAAGAGGCGATAAGCTCGGTACGCACGCGGGAGCGGGCAAACACAATGATTTTTATACCTGTTTTTAAAAACCATACAGCCAGTTTTTGGGCTTCCTTTACCACACCGCGGCGAATTCCCTGTACCGGATCGACAAGCGGAGGATTGTAAAATATCAGATGCTTGCTTCCGCTTGGAGCACCGCTTTTATCGATAAGCTGTGCCTGTTCTTCGATTACGGCCTGGGAAAGCTCAAGCGGATTGCCGATGGTAGCGGAGCAGCAGATGAATAAAGGTTTGGTGTTGTAGAAGCGCAGGATACGCTTAAGGCGGCGTATCAGATTGGTCATATGCGAACCGAATACACCGCGGTAGGTGTGAACTTCGTCTATTACCACAAAACGCAGATTTTGTAAAAATTTTATCCATTTGGGATGGTTGGGTAAAATGCCCGTATGAAGCATATCGGGATTGGAGATAACAATGCGCCCTGTTTCCCTGGCTGATACGCGAACTGAACCGGGGGTATCACTGTCATAGGTATATATTTTAACGGGCATTTCTCCGCCCAGTACAACCTCGTTCAGCTCCGCCTGCTGATCCTGAGAAAGGGCTTTGGTGGGAAACAGATAGAGCGCCTTGGCAGTGGGATACTCAAGCAGGGACTGAAGTATGGGTAAATTGTAACATAATGTTTTTCCCGAGGCGGTCGGAGTTACCACCGTAATGTTTTTACCGGCGCGTACATGCTGATAACACAGAGCTTGATGGGTGTAGAGCCTGCTAATACCCCTTTTTTTTAAGGCAGCGGATAGAGCAGGATGTAGTTCGGAAGGAAGATCGCTATATTGGCCCTGACGAGCGGGGATCTTCTCCCAGCGGGTAACACAGGAGAGAAAGGCCTTATCGTTTTCTAATTGAGCTATAAGCTGTTCTATACCTTGAACTTTATCCGTCATGTTGTACTCTACTTTACGCAGTTTGTGCGGAGTATTCAAGAGGTAAATGTAAAACCATTTTTATTAAAGCGGATGCATTATCTTAAAAATTGCCTGTTTTCCAGCAGATAAATTCGATTTTCGGGACTTTCCATTTTTATATTTCTTTTATATAATAAAATCCACCTTGCAATTAATCCCTCATTATAATCTGCTGCAAGAGGAGGAATATAATGGCCGTTAAAAGATCAATAATAGCACTCATTTCAATCCTGGCCGGTGGTTTTCTGTTATTATTCAGCTCTTGCGAGCCTTACAATCCGACCAAACAGGGAACGGATGTTACCCCGGACAATTTCCCTGTGCTTCTGAAAGAGCAGGCGGATATAGTCATTGACGGTGAATGCGGAGAATGGCCGCTGGTTATTCCCGCCATCATTGAGAGTAATTCACAGGTGGTTATAGGCTCCAGGGATGATACTCGCTATTACGCCGGTGAGGTTCGGATATTTTTCGACAAACAGAATTTCTATATTTACGCGGATATTAAGGATACCACTCCTTTTTGCAATAATTACAAAAAGGACAGTATCTGGGATGGGGACAGCCTTGAAATATACCTTGGTTTTCACGATGGCGCGCACAGATCAATTGATGATGGTGATTTCCAGGTTGGTATTTCACTTGTGGAACACGATCAAACGGTATGGAACTGGCCCAAGGCACAGGAAGTAGAGGAACGGGAACTGGCTTTAGAAAAGAGTGACCAGGGCTGCCGTCTGGAAGCTAAAATTCCTTTAACACATTTCGGTGATTTTTCTCTTAACACGGGTGATCCGCTTTGGATCGATTTCGGTATAAATAATGCCGATAGTCCTACGGGTAAGCGCAGCGGGCAGATGATATGGTACGGCAGTTCCAATAATTACAGGCAACCCAACCTGTGGCTTAAAGCCGTGCTGGTAAGTGATATTAGTGCTGTCACAAATCCCATTGTTACCGGTTCTGCGGTAATAAACTTTGATCAGGAATACAAGGCGCACATTTTTTACAGAGGAGAATATTGGGAAGGGGATGTTACGGTAAACAATGAAAATCTGGAAATAGACGGACAGGCGGGTATAAAAATTTTATTGGAAGAGGAAGACCAGGCCTTACTTTATTTTGAAATTGACGATATTGTCTATTATAAAAGGATTTTCACCAACAGGCAGTTATTAAAGGAGTTCTACAGCGCGTCCTCGAAACCAAAACAGGATCTTCCTCCTGTTCCGGCCGACGCCCCTTACAAGAATCCCAAGCTGGCCATAGAGAAAAGGGTGGACAACCTGCTTTCCTATATGAGCCTTTCGGAAAAAATCGGTCAGATGACGCAGGTGGAAAGGAAATTTCTCCTTTCTACCAAAGACCTGGCGGAATATACGATAGGATCCCTTTTAAGCGGCGGCGGATCGGCCCCGGGCAGTAATAATCCCAAGGGCTGGCTTAGAATGTATAACGAGTATCAGGAAGCCGCCCTTAAATCCAGATTGGGTATTCCCATTATTTACGGGGTAGACGCGGTGCACGGGCATAATAATGTCAAGGGAGCGGTCATCTTCCCACACCATATCGGGCTGGGAGCAACGGGTGATCCGGAACTGGTGGAGCGGATTGCCCGTATCACGGCAATTGAAATCAGTGCCACAGGTGTTGACTGGAGTTTTGCTCCCTGTATTGCGGTTCCGCGGGATGAGCGCTGGGGGCGGACATACGAAGGATTCAGCGAAGATCCCGGGCTGACCGCACTGCTCGGTGTCGCGGAAATCAGAGGATTTCAGGGTACGAATCTGAAAGATCCCACGACCATCCTGGCTACGGCCAAGCACTTTGCGGGCGATGGAGGAACTCTGGACGGTATAGATCAGGGAGATGCCATAATGGATGAGGGGTCATTTATGGCCATCCATCTCAAGCCTTACGAAAAAGCAATAGAGCAAGGTGTTGATTGCGTAATGATTTCCTTCAGCAGCTTTAACGGGCAAAAGCTGCACGGCAATAAACATCTGATAACCGATGTGCTTAAAAATCAGATGAACTTCAGGGGATTCGTGGTATCGGATTGGGCCGGTGTGTATCAGCTTCCCGGTAAGATTGATGATCAGATAGCAGCCGCCATAAACGCGGGCATTGATATGGTTATGGTCCCGGATGAATATATTGATTTTATTGATGTCCTTACCGCGCTGGTTAAAGAGAACAAAGTGCCCGAAGCAAGAATTGACGATGCGGTGCGCAGAATATTGACGGTGAAATTTAAACTGGGTCTGTTTGAGACACCGTTGGCCGACGATTCACTGCTCGAGAAGGTTGGCAGCGCGGAACATCGGGAGGTGGCCAGGGAAGCTGTAAGAAAATCCCTGGTGCTTTTAAAGAACCGGAACCTGCTTCCTTTAAGCAAAACAGTAAAGTATATTCATGTAGCGGGCACCATGGCCAAAGACATCGGAGCACAATGCGGCGGCTGGACCATAGAATGGCAGGGTGGAAACGGAAACATTACCACGGGAACAACCATTTTTGATGCCGTCACCAATACGGTATCTGCCGGCACAAAAGTAACTTTCTCTGGAGACGCTGCCGATGTGGGTGACGCGGACGTTATAATCGTTGTTGTGGGGGAGGTGCCGTACGCGGAAATGGAAGGAGATAAAGACGATCTTTCGCTCTCAAAATACTCAAAAATCCTTATTGAAAACGCCAGTAAATCAGGTATCCCCTTTGTGGTGATTCTGTTAAGCGGAAGGCCTCTGATCATTACTCAGGAGATTGCCGCGGCGAATGCCTTTATCGCGGCCTGGCTTCCGGGAACCGAAGCGCAGGGAATCGCGGATGTTCTTTTCGGCGACTATAAACCTACGGGAAAACTGGCCTTCACCTGGCCCAGAAGTAACTCCCAAATTCCCATAAATAAAGGGGATGGTAAGACTAATCCCTTATTTCCGTTCGGATATGGTTTGAGTTATTAAGGTGCGGTAAACCCCAGTATATCCCAGCTGCAGTAGAACTGTTCCGGGGTTATATTAAATGTCAGCATAAAGATTGCGCAATGTTCTATGGCGAACAATGGCAGCCACTCCCTGTGGCCCAGTGTGCTCTTGATAATCCACTGCATAATCCCCGAATGCGTAACAGCCACAATATTTTTGCTGCCATTGCTCGCTCGTTTAAAAATATGTTCCCAGAAACTATTGGCTCTTTGTAAAAGTGCGGTGCTGCGCTCGGCCTGAGGTACTCCTTCCCAGCTTTTCTGTTTAAAGCGCCGCCAGGCTTGGGGAAATTTGTGTTCCGCTTCAGATACGGATAATCCCGAGAAAATACCTGTTTCAAGCTCTATAAGCTCCGGGAGTTTATCAATCTGAGTTATTCCGCAGTGTTGAGCGATCAGCTTTGCTGTTTCCGCTGCCCGTTTGAGTGGTGAGCAGAGCAGGGTTTGAATATTTCTGGTTTTAAACCACCTGCCTGTTTTTGAAGCCTGGATGCGGCCTTGGCGGGACAGCGGAAAGTCCTGCCTTCCTTTTATAATACGTTTGGTGCAGCCGGTACTTTCGCCGTGCCGTACCAGATAGATGTTGCCTTTACCCTGGAGTTTGTGTAGATTTACCACTGCTTTTATTTCTCCGCCCTCTAAAACAAGAGCTCAACCACCTGGTCCATAGTATCTACCGGATAAAAGCTAATGCCCTTTTTTATATTCTCCGGTATTTCTTCGAGATCCTTCTTATTCTGCGCAGGTATAATGATGCGTTTGATCTTATGACGGCGGGCGGCGATTACCTTCTCTTTAAGACCGCCGATAGGCAGTACTGTGCCCACGAGGGAGAGTTCTCCGGTCATGGCCAGTGATTTGCGGACTGTTTTTTTGGTAGCCAGTGAGAGCAGGGCCGAGGCCATGGTAATACCTGCGGAAGGACCGTCCTTGGGGGTAGCTCCGGACGGAATATGCAGGTGAATGAGGTTTTTCTCAAAATAATCCGCAGGAACATTAAAGCGTTCGGCAATATGGCGTATGTAGGAATAGGCTATATTGGCGGATTCCTGCATCACCTCACCCATCTGACCGGTGAGTCTGAAGTCCTCTTTACCGGGATTGGCAATAGCCTCAATGGTGAGAGTGGCGCCGCCCAACTGTGTCCAGGCCAGACCGGTTGTCATGCCGGGCATCTCGTTTTTTTGCAGCTCTTCTTCCTTAAAAATGGGCTGACCCAGGTATTCGTTTAAGCTCTCTTCGGTAATTGTAACGGGAAACTTAATTTCTGAAAGTACGCTTTTTCTGGCGATCTTTCTGTGGATTTTATTAAGCGCCTTTTCAAAGTTACGCATACCCGCTTCGCGGGCATAGTCTTCTGCAATTCGTAAAAGCATGGTTTTATTATAGATTACCTGGTCTTTTTTTAAGCCGTGTTTTTCAAGTGATTTGGGAACAAGATATTTTTTGGCAATAATTATTTTTTCCTGATCTATATAACCGGAAAGGCGGATGACTTCCATGCGGTCAAGCAGGGGACGGGGAATGGTATCGGTTGTATTGGCTGTGGTAATAAAAAGTACTGTTGATATGTCAAAGGGAAGATCCAAATAATGATCCCTGAATGCTACGTTTTGTTCCGGATCCAAAACCTCCAAGAGGGCTGAAGAGGGATCTCCCTGATATGATGCGCCTAATTTATCGATTTCATCTATCATGAAAACGGGAGCTTTTGTTTTTACATATTTCAGGCCCTGAATTATTTTACCGGGCATGGCGCCTACATAGGTGCGGCGGTGACCTTTTATTTCAGCTTCGTCCCGCATACCGCCCACCGAGAAGCGGAAGAATTTTTTATTAAGGGCCGCGGCAATTGATTTGCCGACCGAGGTTTTGCCCACACCGGGCGGGCCTACCAGGCAGATGATGGATCCTTTACTGTCCTGCTTGATTTTACTGACTGCAAGATATTCCAGAATACGTTCCTTTACATCTTCCAGTCCGTAGTGGTCGGATTCCAAAATGCGCTGCGCCTTTTTAAAGTCAAAATCGCCCGCAGGCGGATTGTTCCAGGGTAGAGAGGTAATGGTATCCAGGTAATTACGGGTGACTATGAATTCCGACGAGTTGGGATCCATAAGGGAAAACTTTTCCAGTTCATTCTCTACCTGTTCCTTAATATCATCTTCGAAATTGAACTTTTCGATCATTTCCTTGAATCTGCGGTGCTCCGATGATTTGGCATCCACATCCATGCCCAGCTCTTTTTTTATGGCTTTAAGCTGTTCTTTTAAGAAATATTCGCGCTGGCTTGTGGTTATTTTTTCGTTAATCTGCCTTTGGATTTTTTTCTGGATTTTTAAAAGCTCCTGTTCCTTTTTTATAAAAAGCAGCACGTACTCCATGCGCTTCTTTACATCGGTCATCTCGAGGACCTTCTGCTGCTCCATACGGTCTATATTGAGAATCGAAGTGATAAAGTCGGCGATCTTGCCCGGATGATCAATGTTGACCATGTTGAGGCGCATCTCTTCGGAAAACAGGGGATTGTTCTCGGAGATCTGTTTCATCTCGCTTAAAAGCGAGCGGGTGAGAGCCTTTACTTCCGTGGATTCAAAATTGATATCATCCAAATATTCCACAGCGGCCGTAATGGGAAACTCTTTGTTAAGGGTTTTTTTAATCTTAAAACGTTTAAGAGTGGAAATAAAAATGTTGATACCGCCATCCGGCAGGTTTATCTTTTTTACAATTTTTACTACCGTACCCACCCTGTAGAGATCTTCCTCACTGAGGGTTTCATTGTCTTCGTCTTTGGTAAGGATAAGTCCTAAAAAACTGTCTCCTTTTAAGGAACGCTCTACGATATTAATGTCCTCTTCCGAACCCAGCATAACAGGGGTAAAAATACCGGGGAAGATCGGTTTTCCGTAAAGCGGAATGATATACAATTTATTGGGAAGTATTTGATCGGCCGGAAGCATGTCTTTCTGATTCATGGCTCTCCTAAGTTACCTTTATTTTATAAAATCAAATTAGTATGTGATACTCCTTAAGTCAAGGGGTTTTTGATTATCAAAGCGTAAAAATGATATTGATCATAGCAATCATTGAATTATAATTATACTATAAAAATATATGAAGCTCGGTTCTCTCAAAGCAAAACGTGATATACTGCGATCTCCCTTGCGGAAATTTAAATTTATGACGTGCTGGACACTTAAGCTCATTCTAATTGTGTTCGGGCATCTGATTTATATTGACCGTCCCGAAAGGCTAAAAAGCTGCCCCTGGCCTGCGATATTTGCCTTAAATCATAATAATTACTCGGAGAGCGTTCTTGTACCCTGTATCCTGATCTATCTCTGTGGCGGAAAAAAAGTAAGTTTTCTTGTGCACTGGGTGTTTAAACTTTTTCCTTTTTTGAACTGGATGCTGAAACAGATTAATCCGATCTGGATTTATAACAGGCGTACGCGTGTCGGCTGGATAAATAAGTTAAAACCCTTAAGGCAACAGGATATTTTTAAACAAGCTCTGCTGAGATTTAAAAACGGGCAGAGTGTAGGGATATTTCCTGAGGGTAGTAGAAATAATAATCCATATACACTTAAGCGCGGCCGCATGGGTCTGGGAAGGATGGTGCTTGAATCCGCTGTGCCTGTTCTGCCCATTGGGATTGATTTCCCTTTAAGAATTAAATGCGGGAAAATACCCTTTTTGGGCAGGATGATTTTAAGGATTGGCAAGCCGCTTTATTTCAGCGCTGAACGAAATAAATACCGCCGAGTGCACATCGGTGTGCGTGAGACCAAAGTGGGGAAGGGCGAGATGCAGGCGACACGGACAAGGAAAAATGTCACAAAGGCAGGTCAAGCCCGGGGCCGGAGACAACTGCTTGCCTTATATGCCGAAGTTTCACACAGGATTATGAAAGAGATTTCTATATTGTCTGGGAAGAGGTATCCTTATAATAAGTAAGCATATCGCAGCATAGCCTTAGAATCAAATATTAAAAATAATTTCTCACAGAGCTCACAAAGTTTGCAAAGAATTTTCTTTAAAGATTTTATATTACTTATTTCAGTTTTCAATGAAAAAAACCTATTTAAAAGCGTACCTTGAAGAAAAATCTTATAGAAATTCACTACCAGGCTGGTCTTTGTTTACTATAATAATCTGTAGTAAATTATTATAAGAACAATTACAAGAGCTTCTTGCAAAAATGTTATTTTTGCAAGAAGCTCTTGTATCTTGTACGGTCTTATGAACGAATTTATTTAAATTGTGTTTATAGGCGTAGACAAAAAAACAGATATTCAATTATTCGGGATGCGGGGGGTGTATTTGATGAGGAGTCCGGTGAACTAATTTTTGAAACTAACAATAATTTAACTTTTATTCCAGAAACTGATAAACGACTTACAGCATACATGAGTGATGATGAAATCTATAGATATATTGAAACAAAGACAACATTTAAAGTATGGATGAAAAAGGATGATCCTGATTTAATTATATTTCACTCCGACAAATTAGTGCTGGTTAATAAAAATAAAAAAAAGATAAAAGTGGGTATGTATGAAGGCAAGGATTTCGTACAAGCTTTGAAAGAGTTGAGTGATGATGGTGTACAGTATGGTTTTAGGGTAGATTTAACTGATGACAAGGGAGAACAGGGCGGTGTTATAGCATGGCAATTCCCAGATCCGCCTTCTACTATTGACGAATACGATTATTTATCACTGGCTATGACAAAACCAGACAATATTCCAGAGGGTAAGGTTTTCGGTCTTTTTAAAGCGAAACTACCTAAATTCATCACACATAAAAAAGTCGAAGTGATCGCCGTTTCCGGTGAGAACCGTACTACTTTAATGTCCATGATGCACCCGGGCGGGGAGTTGTCCATACCCTATATTCTTGATGAAAACGCGGAAATAGTGGTTTTGGTGGACGGCAAGCAAAAATTAAAAGAGAAGGCTGAGGCGTATTAGTTTTTACTTTTACGGCATATGGTATAAGCGAATCTCGTCCTTCAATGAAAAATCGTCGCCTCCGGAACGCAAAGCATAGCCATCCACTTTGCCGTAAACCGTTAATTTTCCCTCGTTGCTTACTATACTCATATCCAGTCTGGCAATGGGTAATGAGATTTTAGCAAAGTTCTGCGCTATCTGCCCCATACGTTCGAGTGCATATGTGTCTTCTATATCCATCTTAGTCAGCGTTTCCCAGTACACCTGCACGATGCAGTAATCTTTCAGGAACATGGGGTAGGCAGCGCAATTACAACGGCCGGTTTCTCTACAGAGGATCTGTTGAATGGATCTGCGGAAATCTTTCCACGCGGGTATACTGAGGATGTCTGCATGGTCTTTTGTTTGCGGAGGAACGGTACGGCGGTAGCTGTATTTCATGGTTCTTCTGGTTACGGATTGTACAAGCTCCTCATCAGAAGGATTTTGACCTGCAAGCAGGTTTTGCATGGGAATAATGTCTCTGTACCAGCAGTTGTATTTTCGGTCCACGATCATGGGATTAATGGCATTAAACAGCTCGCGTACACAGGGAATCCTCGAGGCTATGGTATGACAGATTCTGATTCCCTTTACAAAGGCCAATCGGCTGTTGGCGTCAACCTCTGCTTTGGGCGCGTAAGGATCAAGCTCCGGCATAACCAGCCAGATAGAGAGCACGAATTGATTGCGGATAATAAGGTAGTGTGATTCGAAGGTAAAGCCGGCCAGCAGCATATCTACCTGGGTAAGAATGTCGGCAGCTTCACACATATCGGCCGAAACGGTATTGAGGCATGGTTCTGCGGGAGGAAGATCGCTTGGCGGCCGGTTGTTGTCTGCCGAACAGCTTGGAAAAAAGAATATAGAGAATATGATTATGGTTAGAACTAACTGATGTCTCACTTCACCTGGCTCTCTATTTAAAGTGCGCACATTTTAGATTATGTGGCAAAAACAATCAAGTTCTTGATTAAATAATCACTGCACTTTATACTGTGACAGTTCTAGTTTAAAGGAGGAAACCGCAATTTTTCCCTTAATACCCTTTCACCTACCATGGCTTGAACCGTTACACAACTACGCCCCGCTTATCTGGTTGAGCGGTTTGGTTTTTCTGGGACTCACCCGCTTTACCCATCAATTGGCAGGGCGTTGGGGCAGGTTTTATTATATTGTTTCTACGATAATAAGACCGCTTGGAATAATATTGATTGTGCTCGGCTGGATGGCTGTGAATTAAATTAAGCCCGCTTTCAACCTTTTAGACACGGATCTTGATTACTGGCTCTTGTATTTGGGCTGGAATAAATCCAGCGGGCCGGAAATAATGTTTTGGATTAATATAATGAGTATACTGGGATTGCTGCTCTCCTTGGGATTCGGCCTATGGGCTATAATTTCCCTGGGCCTGCGCAAATCCTATATGTATCGCAAGTTAAAGGATTCGCTTATCACCGGCGGACCCTATGGCATCGTACGCCACCCACAGTTTCTCTCTGCTATCGGCATTACTTTTTTTTCTTCCGTGCTGTTTCCGGCGGCGCAGTGGGGAACGGGGACTATCCAGACATGGAATCCTGCTGTAGCTTTGGCCAACTGGGTTATGTTTACCATAGCTCTCTGGATACTGGCAATAATTGAGGACAAGGAACTGGCGCTTCATTTTGGGGAAGAGTATAAGGCATATGTCGGCCAGGTTCCTCGCTTATTCCCTAACTGAAAGCTGATATAAACAATGGAAAAAAAGATGAGTGGAGATGCGGGTAACGGTATAGCATCAAAAAACGCGGATTGGAAATTTAACGGGCAAACCGCTAAGCACTTCCAAGAGCATATTGTAAAATCTATCCCCTTCTATAATGAAGGCCACAAACTGGTAGTAGCCCTCAGTGATTTTTTTATTAAAGATGATTCGATCTGTTATGATTTGGGATCATCTGTGGGAACCCTAACGCACAGCCTGGCGGAGCACCATCAATTTAGAAAAGCAAAATTTGTAGGAATAGAAATAGAAAGTGAAATGGTGCAGGAAGCAAAGAAAAATTATAAACTGCCAAATCTAAGTTTTGTATGCGACGATGTTAAGGCTTTTGAATTTGAAGAAACGGACCTTGTAATCGCTTACTATACTGTACAATTCATCAGGCCGAGCCAGAGACAACAGCTTATTAATAAAATATTTAAGGCATTGAAGTGGGGTGGCGCTTTTATCTTATTCGAGAAAGTGAGGGCTTGCGACGCCAGATTCCAGGATTACATGACCGCTCTGTATGAAGATTATAAATTGGAACAGGGGTATACTCCCGCTGAAATAATCAATAAGAAGAGAAGCCTTAAAGGCGTGTTGGAACCTTTTTCCGCACAGGCTAATATCGATATGTTAAAGAGGGCCGGTTTTGTCGATATACTGCCGGTAATGAAATACATTTGCTTCGAGGGGTTTCTGGCAATAAAATAACAAAAATAATTTTACACATTTTAATAACGTACATAGATTAGTATTACATACCGCTTTATTCTTTCAAATTTACCTGCTATGCTCTAAGCATGTTCCGTAATCAGCGATTGGATGCACTTGTCTTGAAAACACAGCGCATTGGAGAAATACACCGTCTTGTTACCCTGTTTAATCCCAAAGAGGGCATTATCAGGGCCACAGCCTACGGAGCCTTTAAAACAAAGGGCAGGCTGCGCTCGGATACTGAAAGCTTCAATTACATAAAAGCATATCTTTACCTGGAGCCCGTGAAAAAAAGCTATAAGATTACGGAAACCGAATGTCATCTTGCCTTTTTCGGTATAAGGCAGAGTGTAGAAAGGTTGTTCACGGCTTCACTCTGCGTGGAAATCGTGCTTAAGTCATTCGGAGGAGGTGAGAGCGGAGCCCGTGTTTTTAGCTTGCTGCTGGATTCGTTTAAACAGATAAACGAGGGTACAGAAGATTTGCTCTCATATATTGCCATTCAGTTTATCTGGCGTTTTTTAGCGGTTACGGGTTTTAACCTGGATATCGATACCTGCGGTCTCTGTCATAATACCTTGAACAGCTTGCAGCCGTTTTATTTTCTGCTTAACAGCGCTCTTTTCGTATGTAAGAACTGCTGTAAAAGCAGCAGGATCGAGTTGATGCCGGGAGTTCGCAGCTATTTTAACAAAACTGAAAAGTTGTCCTTCGGCCAAGCTGCAAAAATAACCATGCAGACAGATACTATGCGTTCGCTTAAAATTGTGTTATACACATGCGTGCAGGCTCTGCTTAACACGGAGCTCGTCAGCTTAAAAACAGGAGAAGGTATAATATGAGAATCTTTGCAGCCTTGCCTTTGTCCTCTGCTTTATGCGATTTTGTGCATGAAAGCGGGCAATTAATTAAGAAGCAATATCATGGAATTCGTCTGGTCAAGCATACAGCAATGCATATTACGCTTTATTTTTTTGGTGAGATGCTTAAGGAGCGGATTAATATATTAGCTAACCTTATGGAGGATCGGATATTAAAGCGGCCGCGGTTCAGTATTTATCTGGGGAACTTAAATCAGTTTCCTCCGCGAGGAAGACCCCGGGTGCTTTTTTATGATATTACCGAGGGCAAAGAAGAGGTGTGTAACATATTTTCTCTGTTTCGAGGGCTTATTGCAGAGAACGGCTGGCGCGTGCAGGTGGAGGAAAGGCCTTTTACACCCCACATTACGCTTGCCAGGAACAAGTTTGAGCAGATAGATTTGAGTTCACTTAAAGATATTCCGGCCGCAGCGGGCAGTTTTGAAATAGACCGCTTAGTTTTATTTCAATCAATTTTAAAACCGAGCGGTGCGGAGTATGTCGCGATAAAGGAAGTTGTATTTGATCTAATATGATTTTTATAATATTATTAACACTGTTTTCTGTTAACGCTTTCTCGGATATAAATAACCAATTAATTGATGCAATCAAATACAATAATCTTTACAGAATTGAAGAGTTAATAAGGCAGGGCGCCGATATAGGAGGTAAAGGATCGTTTGGAGAAACCCTTTTAATGTTTTCAGCAAGCAGCGGAGATTTTGCTACGGTAAAATACTTAATTAAAAAGGGTGTTGAGATAAACAAAGCAGATAGGATTGGGCGGACTGCTTTAATATTTGCTTCCAGGAATGGTCATATAAAAATAGTAAAACACCTGTTGGATAATGCTGCCGATCTGCATGTAAAAGATGAAGGATTGGAATCCGCAGGAGGAATGACGGCGCTTCACTGGGCTGCGCATGACGGTCATATAGATGTTGTAAAGCTCTTAATAGACAGGGGGGCTAACATAAATGAAAAAGACGAGTTTAATAATACTCCGCTTATTTATTCTGTTATAAAAGAACATAAAGATGTTGTGGAGTATTTAATTAAAAAAGGTGTACAAATAAATAAAAAAAATAATGATAACAAATCTGCAATTATATTTGCTTTTGAATATGGTTATTTTGATATTGCTAAATTACTTTTAGATCATAACGCAATAGTAGAGGAAAATATATTAAACAAATATTCTTTATTCTACAGTTCATATCATGGTGATATTGAAAAGCTAAAAAAGTTAATCAATAACGGATTAAATATAAATAAAAAAATGTATGATGGATCAACAGCTATAATCTATGCTGCCAAGGGCGGGCAGTTAGAAGTAGTAAAATATTTATTAGATAATAATGCTGATCCAAATATAAAAGAAAATGGATTTCAAGAACTTGATGGGATGAATGCATTCCACTGGGCTTCTTGTATGGGGCATTCTGAAATCGTAAAACTGCTTGTAAATAACAAGGTAGACGTAAATGAAAAAAATGATTATGGTCTGACCGCTCTGCATTGGGCGGTCAAAGAAGAACATATAAATGTAATTGAATTGTTGATAATGTTAAATGCAGATATCAATTGTGGAGATAAATACGGAGAAATACCATTAATTTATGCTATAATGAATGGTAATTTAACTTTAGCGAAATTACTAATTGAAAATGGCACTGTTCTAAATCCTTTAAATGAAAAGTTTAAAAAACCTGTTGTTTATGCGGCGAGATATGGGGAGCTGGAGATACTAAAATATCTTGTAAAAAATAAAGCTGATCCTGATACACCTATAAAATATGGAATGACGCCTTTAATGTCAGCCAGTGAAAATGGTCACATAGAAGTAGTTAAATACTTAATTGAATTGGGTGTTGATAAAACTAAAAAAGATTTTAGAGGATATACTGCTTTAGATTTAGCAAAAAAATATAATCATAAAGATATTATAAGGGAATTAGAAAAACCTTGAATAGAAGAGCTTCTTGCAAAAATAATATTTTTGCAAGAAGCTCTTAAAATGGAAATTGCTAACTTATTATAGTATAAAGAATAAGTATTTTACTAACTTAATATATTTTGAGTTTTGCAATTTCCTCAGAAAATTATTTTTTATTTGTGTGATAACAAAATAAAACGAATCTTTTTTTAAATATTTTTTCTAATGCGATAACAAAGCAAAACGCTTTAGCGGTGAGTTATAAAGAATTATATTAAAGGATACAAACAGTGCGTGCTGTGGATGTGATAGTAAAAAAGAGACAGGGTCAAGAGCTTACCCGGGAAGAGATCGAGTTTCTGATTAACGGGTATATAAAGCAGGAGATTCCCGATTATCAGCTTTCAGCATTTCTAATGGCGGTTTTTTTTAAGGGTATGAGTTTTCAGGAAACCGGCCTGCTTACCAGGGCAATGCTCAATTCGGGGAGCTCACTTGATCTCACAGGGATTCCCGGGCCGTTTATCGATAAGCATTCCACGGGGGGCGTGGGCGACAAGATATCACTTGTGCTTGCTCCGCTGGCAGCAGCCTGCGGTCTTAAGGTGCCTATGATGTGCGGCAGAGGATTAGGCCATACGGGCGGTACCATCGATAAGCTTGAATCAATCCCGGGTTACCGGACTCAGCTTACTACACTTGAGGTGAAAAAGATATTGGTGAACACCGGATATGTGATTATGAGCCAGACCGCTGAGCTCGTGCCCGCGGATAGAAAGCTGTACGCACTGCGCGATGTAACGGGTACCGTGGAATCCATTCCGCTGATTACCGCCAGCATCCTTTCAAAAAAATGTGCTACCGGAGCCGAGGGTTTTGTGTTTGATGTAAAGTGCGGCTTCGGCGCTTTTATGAAAGACAGTATGCAGGCTAAGGAATTAGCACTTTCTTTGGTAAAAACCGCCGCGAGTCTTGACAGGAAAGCATTGGCGCTTATAACCGATATGAACTATCCGTTGGGCAAGATGGTCGGCAATATGTTGGAAGTCTTGGAAGCCGTAGCCTGCTTGCGGGGAAAAGGACCTGCGGATGTGATGGAGGTTACCCTGCGGCTTGCGGCGCATATGCTGGTTTTGGGTAAGATATGTTCCGGTATGGAACAGGCGGAAGAGCTTGCCGCCCGGCGGATTGCCGACGGTACTGCTCTGGATAAGTTTTTACAAAACATTCAAAGCCAGGGGGGAAATCCTGAAAGTGTGATGAATAGTTCAAAGCAAAAACAAACTTGTACTAAAACAGCTTTACTATCCCCGCAGGATGGTTATATTAGGGTATGCGATGCCTATAAAACCGGTTTGGCGGCTGTTATTATCGGTGCCGGCAGAGCCAGGAAAGAAGATCCCGTGCTTCCCCATGTTGGTATTGAATTTAAAAAGATCGTCGGCGACCAGGTTGAAAAAGGAGAAGAACTCCTCTTGTTATATACGGAAGGAAATCGGGGAAAAGAGCAGGCGCTCAAGCTGCTGAAAACTGCATATGATATTAGTCCGCAGCAGATTATTACACAATCACGAATAATAGATGAGCTTAACCACGTATGAACTGGATAAAAAAGGAACTGGATAAACAACAGGTAAAAGATCTCGCTTCCCGGTACAACCTCGATATGCTTACCGCTTCTATTTTCATACGACGAGGTATAAGCCGGCCGGAAGAGCTGTTATTTTATCTTGAAGATGATATCCGATTCTTACATAATCCTTTTTACTTTAAAGAGATGCCTAAAGTAATCGAGCGTATTACACAAGCAGTAGCAAGCGGTGAAAAAATCTTTATTTATGGCGACAGAGATGTGGACGGCATCACTTCTACCGTGTTGATCGTCGACTGCCTGCGCTCGCTGGGTGCAGATGTGGAATGGAATGTCCCCTTAGGCGATGATGATTACGGTCTGTCTTTTTCCGATATCGATAACGTACATAAGCGGGGCGGAACATTACTGATTACGGTCGACTGTGGTATTTCCAATCACAAAGAGGTTGAATACGCTTTGACAAAAAATATCCACACCATAATAATCGACCATCATAATCCCCAAAAGGAGCTTCCGCAGGCCCATGCCATCATTAATCCCAAACTGTCTGATTCCGGATACCCTTTCCGGGATCTTTCGGGATGCGGAGTGGTATTTAAAGTTGACTGGGCTTTGCACTTTTCGCAGAGCGATCTTTTCAACAAAGAGTACTGTCTGCTCCATATAAAACCGGGTCATGAATCATACTCTATCGAGGGAATCAAGCTTAAAAACTTTCTTAGAGTCGATCGCTTTAGGGAGAACATTGTCCCTGGTGTAGTGAGTCTGGAAAAATCAGCTCTGGGTAAATTTATCGCGGGTGCGGAGGTTTTTGTATTTAATCAGGAGGAACAGCAAAAACTTTTGGCCAAGGCTTTTCCTGAGACAGAGGATTTAATCAGGGGAGTTGATTTCCAGCCTGTTTTGGTGAAGTTGTTTCCGGAGTTTAACAACAAAAGCCTGCTTAAAATCAGAGAAACAGGTAAGTTTGTACGCTATCAAAACAAGCCAGCGTCCGAAATCGAGCTGTTCGGAACCTTGTTTGCTTTTGTCATGATAAAAAACATAGAACCTGTACTAGATAAATGCCTTAAACGTCTGGACCTGGTAACCTTGGGAACGATAGCGGACATGATGCCTCTGCTTAATGAGAATCGTATTATTGTGAAAAACGGACTGCGTCTCATTAATAATTTTGACAGAGAGGGCTTACGCGAGTTGTTTTTTAAGAAAAAACTGCATGGGAAAACCATTTCAACCTGGGACATCGCCTGGCAGATTTCTCCTCTGATCAACGCTTCCGGCAGACTGGGTGAGCCGGATAAGGCGGTAGAGCTGCTGCTCACCTCGGTGGAGAACGAAAAGCATATACTGGTGGATTATCTGTTCAAACTGAATAAAAAACGTAAGAGTTTAAGTGATGCTGTGTGGGACAAAATACTTCGCGAGGCACAAGAATGCTACGAACAAACAGAAGCTAAGGGGGTGTTGATTGTTTCCGGTTCGATTCATAGAGGAATTACGGGTATTATAGCCGCGCGACTGGTTAATTACTTCAAAGTGCCGGCCGTTATTATTACACAGTTGGAAGAAAGGGCGGCCGGTTCGGTAAGAAGTATTCCCTCTTTCAAACTCCAAGAATTCTTACATGAATTCCAGGATTTGTTTTCCGATTATGGCGGTCATGATTTTGCCGCAGGTTTCAGTATGCCCCTGGATCGGGTGGATCGCTTTAAAGAGCGTTATTTTCAGGTGGTACGGAAGCTCAAGCTCCCCCAAACAAGTGAAGAGAAGCTTATTGTTGATGCTGAAATCCCCTGCCGCTACTTAAAGCCGGAGCTTTTCAATATACTGGATCTTTTTAAACCGTTTGGTGAAGCTCATCCGGCGCTGCTTCTGCTTTCTCGCGGTTTGACGGTGGATGCTTGTGAAGTCGTAGGGAAGAAAGAACAGGTACACCTAAAGTTGTTACTCAATACCGGCAGCTATAAATTTCCCGCTATGCTCTGGAACGGAGTGGATCTTTATAAAACACGTTTTAACATTCATGAGAAGGTCGATATTATCTACCGGATGAGGATAAACTATTTTATGAATTCGGAAATTCTGCAGCTTATTGTTCAGGATATCTATCGTCATAACGAAAAACAGATCCTTTCTGAATAGGAAACAAAGTCAAAAATAAGCCCTTTATGCGTTGGCAGCTTAAAAAATTATCATATACGATTGACAAAATGTGTTTTTTTTATCATTGTACATACCCACTGGCAGCGATTCTCATTTTAACAAATGAGAATCGCTGTACTGTCCTTTTGATGTATTGCCAAAGGAGGGAGGTGATTGGTATCGCACATGTAGAAGTAAACAGCGAAGAGCCTCTGGAAAAGGCTCTAAAACGATTTAAACGTGAAGTAGAAAAGGAAGGAATTATCCGCGAATGGAAAAAGCGAGAATTCTTTGAAAAACCCTCCGTCATACGCAATAGAAAGAAGAAAGCACTGCGGCGCAAACAGGAAAAGAAAGTCAGAAAAACAGGTACATCAAAAAGATACTAGGAATTGATACCTGCGTTTAATATAAACAAGGCATAAAAAAAGGGTTATCAAAAAAATACTTTTTGATAACCCTGGCTGCCGCCGATCAGAATCGAACTGATGACACGAGGATTTTCAGTCCTCTGCTCTACCGACTGAGCTACAGCGGCAATGCGAGACAAAAACTACCAGACATTTTTTTTCTTGTCAATAGTAAATATAAAAAACTTTTATTTTATCCTCTGATACTTGATAGAGTCTGTCTCCTGCTGTTATTATAATCATATAATGGCTGGAAAAAAAGAGACTAAACCACCAACTCCGGAAGAACAGGGTTTTTTAAAAAAAATTGACAGGGAAAAAGGCTATAAAAAAGCAGCCAAGTTTCTTATTCTTTTAGGCAAAGAAGAAGCAGCAAAAGTACTGGCCCACCTCACCCAGGAAGAGATAGAAAATCTTACCAAAGAGATTGCTGCTATTGATACCATCAAGAGCAAGCAAGCCAAAAAAGTGTTGAAGGAGTTTGGTTATATAATTGAGAAGCAGACTAAGGGAGAGCTTAATCTGCTTGGGGGTGCAGAAAAAGCCGAAGAAATGCTCACCGCTGCTTTCGGAGAAAAAAAAGCTCGGGAGTTTGTGGCAAAAATAGATAAAGGCCGTACAGGTTCACAGTTTTCCTTCTTAAAGGATATAGATGCCGATCAGATTGTAGAGTTAATAAAAGAAGAATCCCCTCCTGTTTTAGCAGTTATCCTTTCGCATATTGAACCCCGCTATGCAGCGGGGGTGGTGGCCAAACTTCCCGATGAGCTAAAAAAGCAGGTGGTAGCACGAATTGCACATATGAAACAGATCAATCCTGAAATCGTACAAAAAACGGCAGATACCATAAAGAAAAAACTCTATCTTACCGGTAAAATTACAACACAGAAGGTTGACGGGAAGTCCGTGCTTATGAATATATTGAAAAACATGGATTACAGTCAGGACAAAATTATTCTGGATAGTATTGCAGATGAAAGCCCTGAATTAGCTTCGGAGCTTGCTAAAAAGCTTTTTACTACGGATATCCTTTTTAATATTCCGAAACGTCAGCTGCAGCTTGTCTTTAGGGCTTTTAATGATAAACAGATTGCATTACTGCTAAAGGGAAAACGGGAAGAGCTTAAAGCCCTTGTATTGGACAGTGTGTCGGGACGGCGCCGTATCTTAATTATGGAAGAATATAATCTGTTGGGAGAAATTCTGAAATCCGAGGTTGACAGCGCGACGGACGACTTTCTTACGTTTTTACAGACAAAAATAGAACAGGGAGAGATTACCGTATTTGATGAAGGTGATAAAATTATAGAATGAACAATCATACTGTAAAAATACTTGAGTTCCTTACCTGAATATGCTATTAATAGAACAAGGAAGTGTATAATTAAAAAGTAACTTCCTCATAGGTGTTATAAAGATAGAAAATTGTATTTAATAATCTGTTGAAAATTGAAAAAGGTTCATATACATTGATAAAGAGGAAAAATTCAAGCGGAGGTGCAACAGTATATGTCTTTTTATAAGTTGGATGGTGCGAAGTTTCCTTCTCTGGATGAACTAAAAGATGCTCTATGGCCGGTTCATCAAGATAAAATGTCAAGAGAGGAATTCGATAAATATGTTGAAGAAAAAGTTGAAGTTACCGAATAATTGCATTTTTACATATATGAGGAAATTGCAAAACTCAAAATATATTAAGTTAGTAAAATACTTATTCTTTATACCATAATAATTTAGCAATTTCCATTTTAGGAGCTTCTTGCAAAAATGTTATTTTTGCAAGAAGCTCATATAAGAATGATTTTTTTAAATTGGAGTAAATTAAAGCAAATTAAGTACTAAAGGTACATAATTTAATACGCTTTCCTGTTGATTAAAGAGTTCAGATGAAACTATCAAATATGATAACAATGTCTAGAATAATCCTGTCTCCCGTTTTTATTTTTGTTTTTTTTGCCGTAGATTCAGCGTCTGAGAGCAAGACTTTATTAATTATTATTTTATGGATCATATTTTTTATGATCGAGATATCGGACTTTGTTGACGGTATGGTTGCGCGTATGCTGTCTCAAGTAACAGATACGGGTAAGCTTCTGGATCCTTTTGCCGATTCTTTAAGCAGACTAAGCTATTTTTTATGTTTCATGGTAGCGGGCATCATGCCGCTTTGGATCTTTGTGCTCGTGCTCTACAGAGACTTGTGGCTAGGTTTTTTAAGGCTTTTATTAATGAAAAGGGGAATTGCTTTAGGGTCGCGTTTGCTGGGTAAAATAAAAGCATGGGTATATGCTTTTGCCGGTATTTATGGATTGTTTGTTTTTTCTGAAACAAGACTCTTGATATTTAATCTAGATTCTGGTATAGTAAACATCTTCGATTTTGTAATATATTCTTTGGTTGTCGTTATTGCATTTGGCACTATAGTTGATTATACAGTTCACGTTATGAGAGAAAAAAGTTAAGAATGTATTGACGAACTACCGAATTTGTTACTATCTTATGAGACGCTCATTAATGATTTAATATCGGAAATGAAGCGAATGATCTTTGACAAAGAAGAGGGAAGGAAGAAAAGAAGAAGAGTGAGGTAAGGAAATTTGAGAAGCACAGGCGGCTGTGAATGCGCGCAAGCGAATGAGCAGTAAGACTGTGTAATTAAACTAAG
>Ga0307430_1000644_pt1 | contig 29195 bp, 31 predicted proteins | sample SalMarWE160130MG_FD_202159 | JGI IMG/M metagenome (GOLD analysis project Ga0307430, IMG submission 202159) | Salt marsh sediment microbial communities from the Plum Island Ecosystem LTER, Massachusetts, United States - WE1603-130 | ecosystem: Environmental > Aquatic > Marine > Intertidal zone >...
TTAGTTTTACCAGGATATCCATTTGCATTGCTACAGGATGAGCAGAAATATAGCCTCCTAAAAGTTCCTTCTCCCAATTCAAGTAATTCCTGGGAATTGGTTTGCGATCGACTTCTTGCGGGATGTCTGTTTCCATCATCTCAGACATATTGCTGAACAGCGTTAGTTGACCCTCCGTAATATATTGTTGTTTTCCGTTGGACGATTGAAGTATTTTCTTCACTCGCCCGAGAAGTGTTGCGCGATCACCTAATATGTCCAGCGCCCCTGCTTTTATCAGAGATTCCAAAGCACGCTTTCCAACTTTCCTTTTCAGATCGACCCTTAGAGAGAAATCATCCAGGTTAGTAAAGTCCTTTCCTTTTCCCCTTCCCCTTGAGATTGCGGATGCAGTTCCATCTCCTACATTCTTAATCGCTCCCAGACCATATCGGATTCCTTCATCTCCTTCGGAATTCATATCGATCTTGAAATTTACAGAGCTGCGATTTACATCTGGCTTCAGTACGGGTATTCCCATTCTTCTGCATTCAGTAATGAAGTTGGCCACCTTTTCCTGGTTTCCCCTGAATGCACATAGCATTGCTGTCATGTACTCGATCGGATATTTTGCCTTTAGATACGCAGTCTTGACCGCAAGTGCACCATAAGCGGCCGCATGCGCGCGATTGAATCCATACCTGGCAAAATTCTCCCAGTCTTCGAAGATATCTCTAGCTACCTGCTCATCTATCCCATTGCTTAGAGCGCCTTCTACGAATTTTTCTCTGTGTTTTAGCAGCTCTTTTGCCTTCTTTTTCGATATCGCCTTTCTAAGGAGATCTGCCTCGCTTGCTTTATATCCGCCCAGCTCTACTGCGGCCTTTATGATCTGTTCCTGATAAACAGGTATCCCGTATGTTTCTCCAAAGATGCTTTTTAGACTTGGATGCCTGTATTCAACAGGTTCCTCCCCATGCATTCTTTTTATATAGGAAGGAATGAACTCCATTGGGCCAGGTCTGTACAAGGCTACCATCGCAATTACATGCTCTAACATCGATGGTTTTATCTCCATCAGATAGCGTCTCATTCCAGCGCTTTCCAATTGGAAGATACCTGCGACCTCCCCCTTTCCCAGAAGCTCATACGCCTCCGGATCGTCCAGGGGGATGTTTGATAGATCAAGACACACATCATGGCGTTCATGGATCATTTCACAAGCTTTGGTCATCGCTGTTAGTGTTGACAGGCCCAGGAAATCCACCTTCAACATCCCGAGTGCGTCCAGCGCCGCCATTTCGAACTGCGTGAGCGCTTCAATCTTTCCCCCATCATCATTTTTTGTAGGCCTGTGCAAGGGTATGTAATCGGTCAATGGTCCTGGCGTGATCACCACACCAGCAGCATGGGTGCCTGCATTGCGGCGAATTCCTTCCATCTCCGCTGCAATGTCGATCATCTCCCGAATATCTGGTTTTTCATCGTATTCTTCCTTTAATGATGTGTTCTGATCAACTGCCTCCTTAATGGATACATTTTCATTTGACCACGGCAGCTTTTTTGCTATTCGGTCCACATCATTAAGCTCGACGTCCATCACTCTGCCAATATCACGAATTGCACCTCGAGCGCCCAACCTACCAAACGTGATGATCTGTGCAACGTGATCATCACCATACTTGTTGGCCACGTAGTTGATCATCTCCTGCCTACGATTGTCTGGAAAATCGAGGTCGATATCCGGCATTGAGACCCTATCCGGGTTGAGGAAACGTTCAAACATCAGATCGTATTTCAAGGGATCGATCGACGTAATTCCAAGACAGTAGGCTACGATCGAACCTGCAGCTGAACCTCGTGTGTTACTCCAGATACCTTTCTGGTCAGCGTACTTGCAGATATCCCAAACGATCAGGAAGTATGCATCAAAGCCCATCTGGTGAATAATCTTGAGTTCATGGTTCAGCCTCTTGCGCACTTCATATTTTTTGCTTTCGTCCCCGTACCTTATCTGCAGCCCTATTTCACACTCATTCCGGAGGAATTCCTCGGCCGTCAACCCTTCCGGAACATCGAAATTAGGAAGCTGATACTTCGAGAAATCGAGCTGCACGTTGCATCGATCGCCAATCCAGACCGTATTGTCAATCGCCCCCGGGATCTCGCCAAATAGTTCCATCATTTCTTCTGGGGTCCGCAGATGATAGGTCGTATCGGTCATGCGCATTCTGTCGGGATCGTTTCTGTGTGAACCTGTTTGAATGCACAAAAGGATATCCTGAAGATCCTTATCATCCTGTTTCAGGTAATGCACATCATTGGTGGCCACGAACTTCGCATCATAGTGCGGAGCCAATTCTACAAGCGCCTTGTTTATCGCCCGGAGTTCTGGGATATCGTGGTCTTGCAGCTCAAAGAAATAGCGTTCATTTCCGAACACATCGAAGTACCAATCTAAAAGTTTTCGTGCTTTCTCCTGGTCTCCTTTGGCAAGAGCTCTGGGTACCTCTCCGGAGAGACATCCTGTGGTACAGATCAACCCGGCGTTATTCGCTTCTAGAAAACCATGATCGATCCTTGGGCGATAGTAAAAACCATCCAGCTGCGATGCTGTCGCAATCTTCATCAGATTACGATATCCCTCGTCCGTCTCGGCAAGCAGCAATTGATGAAAGGATCGAGAATCCAAACCGGGATCTCGATCCGTCATCGTTCTTGCCGCCATATAGGTTTCTATTCCGAGAATTGGCTTAATGCCTGCATTCATTGCTTTCTGGTAGAAATCAACTACACCGAACATCACACCGTGATCGGTTAGCGCTACGGCCGGCATTTCCAGCTCTTTCACCCTGTTTACCAGCTCGCTTATACGACAGAATCCATCCAGGAGAGAGTACTCCGAATGGACATGAAGATGCACAAATGTATTTGAATTATTGGCAGCCATCGGGCCTCCATTATGAGAATATCACTGAGTGTGTTTCAACTGGCGGGACATTACCGTCACCTAAACGGGACATAGACGTCCCTTCATTTCTTGGGAGTAGCTAGTCTGCGAACCCGTTCTCCTCGACCGTCAACCCATTTTCTTCCCCCGCATAGATCACACGGCCAAGCATCCTGTCGTACTGGGTCCATGTCTTCCCGCTCTCCCTCAGAGGAGAAACGAGTAGCTTGAATCGGTTTACCTGGGCATCGAGATTGTCAAGTAAATGCAGCGCCATGGCTTCAAGAGATTTTGGTCTTCGAGGAGCTCCCCACTCAAATCTCCCGTGATGAGAGATGATCATGTGGATCAATTCCATCGCCTTTTTTGGAGGAAAGCCTGGGGTCTGCTCTATCGCTTCAGAAACCATCCTCTCGGACAGAACCACGTGTCCTATGAGCCTGCCGGCGTCCGTTACATCCACATCATATTCGTACTCGTATTCCTCGAGTTTCCCGATGTCATGAAGCAGAATGCCTGTCGTTAGCATATCCCTGTCGATCTCCGGGTAGAGCTGCATCAGTGTTTCTGATAACACCAGCAACTCAAAACAATGCTCCAGCAACCCTCCGTTATAGGAATGGTGAACTACCTTCGCAGCCGGGATCTCCTTGAACCTAGATGCAATTTCCTCGTTTCGGAAGAATCTCTCCAGAACACCTCTTAGGTATGGCGTGCTCGTATTTTCTATCGCTGCGAGGATTTTCCCCCACATCAAATCTGGGTTGCGATGCGTGGTGGCCAGCAGCCGTTCTGGATTTATTTCATCTTCCCTGGCCACCCTAAACCTTCTTATTCGTACCTGTGGGTTTTCTCTAAATATTTCAACAACTCCGTCTATCTTTATAGGATCGCCAACCTTGATTTCTTCTGCAGCTTCCTGGCCATCCTCCCAGATCCTGGCAGCTATCGTTCCTGATCGATCACGTAATTGAAGGGATACGTATTGCCCCCTTGTTTTGTCTTTGAAATCTCCTACGCTAATGTTTCTGGGTAAATAGATGCCGATAAACTCCTCTCCTGCCCGCATTTCCGAGATTAGCGGACCATGATCAATTTCGTTTTCGATTACCTCGTCACTTGCAGCAACTTTCCCATTTCCGCCCATCAGACTACCCTCCGATTACATGAACCTTCACACCCAGGGATGCCTGTTTCATTTCATCCGCCAGGTCACGCGGTTCACCATTCATAAAGAACTTTGCTCCACCCTCTACTACAATTTCGGTTTCATCCGTTATCTGCATTCCCATGAAGCTGTAAATAGCTCCGGCCAGTATCGGTCTTTTTTGCTCGTCAGCATCTGCGCCGATCTCCTCCAAATGTCTTCGTAGATCGCCGGCCATTCCAATCCAACCCATGACAGTCTTCTCCTTTTCTTCCTGATCGAGATCAATCCTTCTCATGTCTGAGAGACTTCCTTGCAGAAAACAAAAACGGCGCCCAATCTGGCGCCCTGTCTCATTACTTACAACCAGTTGGAATTGCTTTAGTTGGCATATATCCTTCTTTCATGATTTCCTTCTGTTGCAAACATCATCGCTCCGGCAGTTGCAATCAACTCATCCAGTGCTTTTTTGATATTTGCCTGCTCGTTTACCGGGAAACGATTTACCCTTTCCAAGATAGTCCTGTATCTTGATTGCACGTCATCTCCAAATTGCAGCATCATTGAACTGCTGGGGATATTTCCTCTAAATATTACATAGTGCCACCATTCTGTATTGGCAATCGTTTCCATCAATCTCCGCTGCTTTAGGGAGTGCATTGGAATCCAGTTGTAGAAATTGCTTGCCAACCATTTCTTCTGTTCAGGGAACATCACACTTACCAACAGCACGGGGCATTCCTTTGTGTAATAGAGCAATAACCTTTGTTCAATTTCGTCCGACGTCACTCTTTCGAATTGGCCGATTTTCAGAAGCACTGTCGGAACAACCAGGTCATCAATCGTCGACGCCATTAATTCAAACGACCTCGCCTGCATTCTCTCAATGGTAGATCCATACAAAGACTTCAATCCCACTTGGTTTTCTTCGAACATTTCATCCATCCTTTTAATACGAAAGATCGCCTTACGGCGATCTCTAAACTAACTAGATTTGGATCTGAATATTTGAACTTTACGCAGGCATCAACACTTCATCCATGATTTCTGCTGCTTCAATTTTCACTTTCTCTCGCTTCAAGCCGCTGTATCTGTCGATGTGATATTGGCAAATTGGCAACGTGACCATTTCCATGCTCTGCAAGTTCATCCATGTGAGAAAGTGTTTTAAATTGCTTTCGAGAAAATTCCGCAAGTATTCTCCAGCCATACATGCCATGAAACGGTTCACGTATAGACCCTGCGCTTCTCTTTCTAACGCCTCACTGCACGAGAGCATTTCAACTTCTTCATCGCCAAGAAGCTCTGGTAATGCCAGGGATGGATATGGCAGGTAGTGTGCAATATTTACGTCAGGATCTACACTTTTCTTCAACTCCTTCTTTGAAAAAGTGTTGCCGATCGTGATTTGGCCACGATCGTATCCATTGCCGCAATCCATCCAAACAATATTCTCTTCTCTTTCTTTTATGATGTGCTTGATATCCCTGCGAGCTTTTCCAGTGTCAACCCCTCCAATTACCATTGTTCTCGATTGGGATGTTTCTCTCTTCGGTAACATATCTTTTTTGAAGAAGTCGCCGATCCATTCGATGTTTAAACCGAAAGCGAGATTATATCTGAATGCCAATGTCTGAGCCTTGTTGTAACAAATGTCTGCTGGCGCAAAATTCTGCCTTCCAATATTCCTCTCTTCCACATCGTCTGGATCGATGAACACAATCCGATCGATTTTCTCGCTGAAACCCATTTTCGAAGCCTTTGCCTGCGCTAAAGCATGCGCGATAAAGCTTCCTGTACCTCCACACCCCACAAGGAATATGCTCCAGGTTGTCCTTTCGCTGATTCCCCCTCTGTGATACGGATAAAAAACTCCTATACGCCTATCTACAGCTGAAGACATGATTTACCTCCAGTGGAAGCCAGTATCCATTTATTCCTATCCTGAATAATGCTTGAGGGACCTCCTTATCAAAAGAACCTATTACACCGTAAATAAGGAAACCCTTTTCGTCTCTGTTGTCATGTGTACTGAAGAATGGTCGCATATGCCCGTGAGAATGGATCTGAATAACACCACCTTCAGGCAAAGCGTCATGTGTTTTGACGCTACCTCTTGTTGCTTCTTGTTTGGGAAATCCCACTTTCCACTCCGATCCGCTCCAATACAGATTGACGATCGCTTCTTTGGGATGATCGCCTCCATTAAGCATGCACCTAAAGAATGGAAGCACTTTCATTTTTAGTAGGCTGATTGGAGGTCTAGCGATCTTCCACTCAAATTCCATGTACTCATCATCTAATCCTGGAATCTTCGGATGTACGATACTTACTGGCACCCTTGCCTTGAACTCGTCTCTTTCTGCTTCAAGCAGTATCAGGGACTTCGTAAGGACGAAACAACCTAACTGAGCATGTCTATTCCCATCACCCGCTAAACGAACATCGATATATCTCATCCTCAATCCATCCATCTTTCTAATAACGCTTCCAGTCTTATTCCCCTTGTTGAGATTAGCTCATTTCCTGGGAAAGCCTTTGCCTTATCTTCATGTAGTTTGAGTAAAAGAAACCTTACGTCATCTGGGTACGATACACACTTATTTACAGCCACATGCGAATTGAAAGTTGATCTGACGTATGTTTTCCATACTGCTTCAAAGCTATCCGCCGTTACGTTCCTGGGTAATCTCGCACTTCCCATGCAAACCTTTCCCATAAAATCATTGTATGTATTTGGTAGAGGCGTTCTGTAAACCTTTGAATCCTTAGTCGGCCGGGAATCCCCTTTTACTGCCACAACTCCTAATGCAAATCCGTTGCAGATAACAACCAAACCCGGTAAAGGGACTGTCCATGAATTAACCTTTTCATCAACCTCAACCATGATGGTCTCTATACCAGGGGGCCTCCACCAGGCACAACTAACTCGAGAAAGACTTTCAGAATAACAAAGCGCGTTTTCTGGCAAAACAGGTGTTCGGTTGCTGATATCTCCTATTGCTTCCTGTAAATCTCTGGGGTCTACGGGATACTCTACTCGTATACCGTCATCCCTTTTCTTTGAGAGGATGACACCTCCCGTATAGAAAGTTAAACTGAGAATTGGATCTGTTTCTGTTTTTTCACTCATTAGAACCTCTGACCGCACAAAATTTATGGATACTATTTTTCTACTGCAGCGTTCAATCTCTAGTATGGGATTTCCTTATCCTCCAGTTGTCTTCTGCAGGCATCACAGATATTTCCGTCAATAATCCCTTCGCGAACTCCATTAGAGCACGTGCATTCTTCTTCGATCAATGCGCCAAAATTTGTGTCTTCATCCACGGAAATTTCACCATGTATGGTTATAGTTTCCTCTCTCAGGTCTTCGATTTGCACTGCATTTTCAGGTTCCATGATCGACTCCTTCATGTTTGAAAGAAAAAGAGGCACACCTTTTTGGGTGTGCCTCCTTCTCATTACTCGAGATTTTCTTTTCTATCTAATTAGATCAAGCAATCCCGCTTTTCTCCCCACCCTGTTAACCCACATCCGAAGGAATTTATTGCAAACCTTAATCATCCATTTACTAATTTTGATAAATGGTACGATCAGATATATCGCACTGTCTCCTTCATTGCCAGATCGGTCACCATAGTGCCTTGCGTAATCAATAAATCTCATTTCGAGTTTAATCAATTTCAACTTAATCTCAGTAATCTTCTCCAGCATCATTCTGGATTTATAGTATCGGATCCTTTCACGAAGGAAATCTGGCTCATATGCACTTGTAACATCTAATGTGAGTGTCTTTTTTGCTTCATAGTGATCAAAGAATGGTTCTCCATCTTCCCAACGGCACCACTCATCATTAATTTCTTCCCTGTCTGATACGCACGCCATTTGACCCGCAAAATTTACAAATCTCCAGCTTTTATGCAAATCCCTGATGAATTCGTTTGCTGTTCCTGCATATAGAATGACCTGGTCTTTAAAATGATCTCGTTCATTCTTATTCAGCCAGGGCACATCATCAAGTTTTTCATTGATTAATAAATATGGCATATTCCCGAATCCATTGATACTTATCTCATCCGCCAAGGCAATATAGGGCGAAAGTTCTGCATTTCCTCTAAACCCTTTAATTCTCAGATCCGGGTCTTTCCCATCTTTTGCTTGGGATACGCTTTTACCAATCGTGTTCAGCGACATGTTAATGTATTCCGATGCAACGATCGGTACGTTTTTGTCATAAATTTCTATCGGGTATTCGTCTACAATAAGGTATTCTCCACACCCTTCATCCATATATGAAAAGCATGTGTCTTCTGGATCCGAATAGGATACCCGTTTCCAACCCATCAATTGAAGCAGTATCTCTTTTATTCGTGATCTCCTGAACCATGATGCATTTTCTGGTATTTCTGGTTCTTCACTATTTCTGTTTGCCCTGAAGCGATCTGGCCAATCTGCAGTAATATCTTTAGCCTGTTCAAGAATGTAATCTACCATCGCATTAACAATTTCTCTGCAAGCCTTTTCTAGAGCTTGATCATCCAGGATTTCATTCCTGTCTGGCAGTTTTGGCCTTACTTCACACGATGGATCGATATACCACCGATACGTACAGGGATCGTCAAATACCTCATTGGCCAATTTAGAATATTCATGGTCTCTTGCAGCTTTTTTCAATGCCCTGGCCACTGTATCGCTTTCCAATGTCCTGTATTCCCAGACCGTGTTTCGTTTATTTATAGGTGCTTCGTAATAGCGATTAGATCTCCACTCAAACTTTCCCACTTCAAGATCAAGCGTAATTTCCGGCTCCCAGTTCTTTTTAGGATGGATTTCAAGATCACATCCATCCTCATCGATGAACCGAAATCTAAACGGATAGAAAGCTCTTGCTTGTTCCATAGAGTAGTATAGATTATCCGGTAAGTAATCATCGGCAAAATGCAGGGTTACAGATAGCCCGGTTTTTCCGTTGGAGTGAAGTTCTTTTAGCACGGCCGCCCCTCCATTAAGCACATCTTGCTTGACGATCATTCTCCAACTTTTCTTGCCATGCGACTCATATTCCACTTGTTTCACAAACTCTGGTCTCAGCGCTGCGAACGCCCCCATCCCTGCAGGATCTATTACCCTATCTTCGTCCCAACCAGTGTCTCCCACTGACAGTAGACTTTGCGGATCTTCCACTCCAATACCATTGTCCTGAATAGTCAGTAATCTTTCTCCGATGTTTATTTCCGCTTCAACTTCAGTAGCTCCTGCACGATAGGCATTTTGCATTAGTTCGGTTAATATCGCGTTGAAAGAGCCGAAAAATCGTGGGATTTCGGGAAGGAACCTTTCGATATTTACAGTTGCATTAATTAGCCTCTCGGCCATCATTGCCTTCCTTTCATGTTTCACTATCTAAAAAAAAACCGTAACGAGGAGTATAGTTGTCCACTCCTCGTTACTTCTCAAATATCAGTATGTTCTTTCTTTTTCGCTACATTCTATTCTTCAATATTCAACTTACAGATCACTCTTCTAAAGAATCATCTTCAATGCAATGTTTTCTCAAGTCATTTCTCAATTCGCCAGTCCACTTTACCAACCCGCAAATTGGATCATCTCCCTTGAACATATACCCACAATACTCGCCCCTAATCCTTAGCAACTCGTCAGCATCTTTCATTGCTTCCATCAGTAGGTTGAGCCGATCCCAGGAGACACTCAACATATCGCATCTTAAATCGATCAATGCGTTGCCGGTTGATGCATCGTAAGTGAGTAATGCTCTCCAGGATTTGCTATCTCTTGGGATGCTCTCCAGGGGACTTTCTTCGAATATCAACCCGCCCTGGCTTATGGCCACTGATAGCGCAACAGTAAGCCAATCTGGTTTATCGTCATCGTAATCATCATAAGGATAGACTACCTCCTCATCCATTTCCCAACCCAAAATAGCTCTGGCGATAATCCAGTCGGCCGATAACTCAAACGTACTCACTTCATCTGCTGATACATCCCAGGTGGTGATGCTGATAGGGCTGACCATTTCATCCAGAAGTACAACAGTATGGCCATCACTTCGGTAAATCCAGTCATACTCCATCATGTCAATAAAGTTAACATACCCTCCCGTTGGGTCTTCTCTCTCTAACCTACCTAATACATCAACTGCCAGCTGGATGATTACTTCAGGATTCGCATCATCATCTTTCACTTTCTCAATGATGTCAGGGAACGCTTCTCCTATTCCTTTTACCATTTGTGTTACATCTTTTACCTTTTGATATGCCCTGTTTATCTTTTTAGCTTGGCCAAGCGTTTTCCCTAAAGCGCTCCTGGTGTCATGTGCCATGGGTGTGGGGATATTTGCTTGATACGCTCTACTATCTTCCATGTTTCATGTTCCCAACTATACGCATCATCTACTATCTCTCCGATCCCATTTATTTCCGCAAGGGAGCCAATCGTTGCCCCCTCAATGATTGGCTTTCCCCTTATTTGGTCTGAAGCCAAATTCGTATCCAGCTTTTCATATGGAACTTCAGCTGGCTCCAGATCTGATATCGCTTCAACGATCGTACTAACCTTTTCTAGTGACTTCTTTAACGAACTTGACTGTTCTGTTCCCGTCGTCATCGGTCTCGTCCTTATCCACCTTGGATAGTGCGATCTCCGGCGCCGATCCTCTCAACGCCTTTTGAATTGTTTCCACATCTGCGTCTGCTAGCTCTGGTGCAAGATCGACCTTACGGTTATCCGGAAGGATTACCGTGAGCTTCTTGGGTTTAACAGCGTTCTCTTCTTTGGCAGTTTTTACATTTTCTTCTGTCACTTCAGTTGCTCCTTAGATTTACAATCTCAAGCTAAAACAAAATGTCACTGAAGAGGTCTTTTTGTCCAACCTCTTCTGCTGCTGAAGAATCTTCGTTTTCTGCATCTACTTCTTCTGAAACCCCTTCTCCGTCATCGTCATCCTCAGCGTCACCGTCTTCTTCCGATCCAATATCTGTTTCATCAGAATCAGGATCTTCTTGATCATCTTCATCATCAAGCAGCTTGTCGCTTTCATAATTAACGTCTTCGATAACTTCACCGGCGACAATTTCTGAATCGTCCTGATCTTCTTTTGCCTGAGATGGCTTTTCTTCTTTAGAATCTTCTATGGGATCCTTCTCATCCTGCTTCTTCGTTTCATCTTCCTTTGCAGCTTTTGCAGTTGAAGTCGAGCTCGATGAAGTGGTTTTCCTTCTACTTGACTTCTTTTTCTTCGAATTCTTCTGATCCCATTTCTCCAGCCAGGCTTTACCGAAATCATCTTTCAGCTCTTCATTCATTTCAACGATCTTCTGCGATATCTCATCGATCGATACCATTGCTGACACAGGATCAACCTTCAGATCCTTGTAAGGAATATCTGCCGGCGTGTCGATAGACCCAACCATGATTACTTTCTTCCCATTGCCGCTCAATGGAACCACGATCGAGAACACCGCTTCCGATCCCTCAAACGCTTCTACGGCTTCCTTTGGAAGAAATCCTGTAGCTTCCAGGCCTAGTGGATTTGAATTATCTTGTGACATTATCCTTTACTCCTTTCTCATCAAATTTGTGATGGAGAGATCCCCTGCAGATTATGCACGCCATCCACTGCTGATTTTATAAGGATTGGTGCACCCGGATTTGAGGGGAACACAAATTGACAGGAAGATGCCCCATTGCTCTGCAGCGCACTTATCGCATCCATCAGGAATTTTATTCCTAGATGTGTAACCGTTTTTTCGCTTCCGTTATCAAACACGGGTTTCAGTGTTGATTTCCCCGATCCGGTTTCGTCCTGAGAACAATCCATGATCATCTTTCCCGATGATGGGTCCAGATTCAGCGTAACAAAACCCGCTTCCTTGGATTTTGTTACTTTCAACGTTGCCATCAAACGTTTGCATGCCACCAGGAGCTCGTCTGTTTTTGCCATGATCATGCATTTTGAATCATTCGAGATGGCACCCTTTACATCTGGGAAATCCCCACTAAATTGACCGGCGAACCAGCAAAACTCTTTCGTATAGATCAGCACTTTTTTGTCAGGCGTAACTCCGATTGTTACCTTTCCGTCTCCGGCATTTTTTACAGGAGAACGCAGCGTGTCCGCACAATCTCCTGGCACTAATACGTCCATGTCTTCCTCGAAAGCGATCGTTTTCCCACGGAGGGTTGCAATCGAGAAACGATATCCGTCCGCTGCAATAGCTGTGATCGCATCATTCGCCGGCATGAACTTCAACAAAATTGATGCTAGGGGAGTTTCATCTTTGTTGCTGACTGCAAACGTGGTTAATCCCAGAATTGCAGTCAGTTCATTTGCAGAAATCTCTGCTTTATCTATCGCTCTTCCTGGATCCGGGATCCTGGGAAAATCATCTGGTCCCAATATCTGAAAATTACCCGTGTATCCGTCTGAGGTTAATTTCAGCGAAGTCTTGTTAAGTTTTAGAGATACATCTCCGTTACATGTTTTCAGGATATCTCCTATGGTTCCATCCACAACAAGAGAACCTTTTTCAGATACCTCCGCATTTACTTTGGTTGCGATACCGGTGGCCAGATTTGTCCCGCTCACTCTTATCGAACTGTTAACAGTCTCGAGAAGGACATTCCTTACCTCTGGTATCTGTGATTTCTTATCGGTAAAGCTCTGTGCCTCGCTGAGAGCCGAGGCAAGTTGTGCCGCCGATGCTTTCGCCTTCATATTGGCCTCCATTAAGTGAAAGACCAGGCAGCATAGCTGCCTGGTTCAATCTTCGATAGACTTATGCTAATGATCCGGATTTACAAATTTATTGTTATCCGGTCACCTCCTTCATCGAGTTTGATATCCCCTGCTCTTCCATCGATGTAGATGGCCAGATTCTTTTCTCCCTGTGCTGCTGCGGAAGGATATATTATCCCAACATATCCTTGTTTTCTTAGCTTGTCTGCCAGTTTCCTGCACTTTTCCAGGTCTTTTGGTGTATTTCCGGTTAACCAGGGTTCTGCAGGATCTACAGGCGATACTTCTGGATTCGTCAAATCCATTACCGGCGTCAGTTCAACTTTAAGCGAAACCAGGTCCCTTTGGTTATCCTGTTCATCTGCTTGGGAATCTGTATCGTTCAGCATTTTATGAATCTCAGCAATGGCACCTGATTTACTTAAAGATGTGTATAAACAGCCATACTCTTTTATACGGTTCCAGCGACCGCCCGCTCGCAGGATATGTTTGAGATGTAGAGGCTGCCCCCCAACTGGAAGATGACGCCAGACTTTACCCTTATGTGTGTGCACCGGTAGCGAATATAGCAAGGTCGTTTTTGACCTTCGCTAATCTGTTCCGGATTATGAGGTCAATTGGACGGTTCCCTTGCATATGCTTCTTCGGTCTGTATAACCACCTGCGTGCAGCATCTTCTGATGGGAAAGCATCATTGATCAGTTCGATTAGCATTTCCATTTTTGCTAATCGATCCATTACTGCCTTACTAGGAGTGGATGTTTCTTTTCGGTATCGAAATAGTGTCTTCCGATCAACCCTCAGAATAGATGCGATCTGGTTATAACTAATCTCCATAATGCGATATGCATTTTCGATTACTTCGCGTGCATATTCGCGCTGGGAATTATCTTTTACCGATTTTTGTCTTTCGGCTTTCATAGTTCTGGTTGCGACTGCCATAAAACCCCTTCTCACATGAGTTGTCGGAAAATATTTTTCCATGTGTCCTCCATATGATACTTCGAAATTGTTCCCCTGTCAATGACCCTTAATATGGTACATGTTACGCCCCATATAGTGCCACGCACCAAATTATAAGTAATCTCGAGGATGCATTCTCTTTTTCTGTTACCTAAAGCATAAGTTGGCCGAACGGCCAACTTATGCTTTATTCTGCGGCCATAATATCCTTTAAGTGACATTTTCTTAAAAATTCCTTTCTTCTTACTCCTTTCCCTCAATCATCTTTTCTTTCATTTCGATATCACTAAACAGCATCTGTTGTCGTATAGTGGTTACCCCACTGCTATTCTCGGCATCAACAAAAGACGTTCGTTCCGCATCCTTTACTTCAGGTAGCTTTTCCACATTCTTTCCATACGTCAAGATCAATATTTCTTCTAGCTTTCTGATCATCCTCCTTACATCCCTCGTCGCTCTCGCTTCCGCCCGGTGGCGAATATGCTGCGCCAACCATCCATCACTACTTATCTTGCTGCCATCCAACAGAATTTGTTCTGCCTGTTTACGTACCCAATCATCCGCAGCATAAATCGCTCTTTGACGTTCTATTGCAAAATTTAGCCTTTGTTCTCTTGCCATTTGATCGAGCTCGTCAAAAGGAAGTAATGAGTTTCCCAAACAATAAGACTGTGTGAACCACGGCGCATATAAAGCAAGCTGTGCTCTTCCTGCCTCCATAATCGTTGAGTTCACATCCCAAAATGGCCCCCCTCGCCATAACTTATTGGATGCAGCCAGAATCATATCCGCCGTCCCCGCGCAAGGCTCCGAAAAATTTTCACAAAGCTTATCCTTACGCTGAGCGATTTCTTCTTCGCTGTCGCCTCCTTGATCATCATTTCCCCTACTCCCAATTAACATTTCCGTCATCATTTTTGTCACCCCCATCGGAGTAACAAAGAAGCCTGATCCTTTTCCAATTCCCGCCTCGCCCATCACATGACCGAGATAGCTTGCCGGCCAGCGCAATAGGAGATCTACATCGAAGCTGCGATAAAGGAACTCCCAGGTATCCCTTTTTGCATTCAGTGGAGGCTCCGACTTGAAACCCAACGCATACAGGATGTATGTCGCCATGATCCCAAATGCGTCGTGTCCGATTCCTTGATAATTTAGTTCTCTTTCAATGTTTTGGATGTGACGTATGGCTTTCCCTACACCACCTTCTGATGACGGGTGTGCATGTTGGAAATTCAGCTTAGGAATCGGGTAATACTTCGGATCTGGCACTTTTTCCATCGCATCGAACCACCATGCCCAGCGATTACCTACCCGCATCCATGCCACCATTCTTTCCAGTTCAGGCAGCCGTTTCGATCTGGGCGTGTCACCCAGGCTCCTGTCTTTGAGGATGCCCGACCGCATCTCATACAAGATGTCTCTTTTGAGTAATTCTTCCAGCAGATGAATTGCTTGTTCATCTTCAATCCAATTAATTTCCCCCAAGAATTGATTCCATGTGTAATTAGAATACGCCCACTTCGAGAAGTTATCCCCCTTCTCCTTTCGTACTTTCAAGCAACTTTGTCTGTCCCATGACTTTTTCCCAAGGATTCCTTTGTAGGACCATTTCAGCAAATCGACCCGGTAAAAGCCCGGGGGTTGAATGCTCAACGGGATCTCCGGTATTCCATACTTCTCTTCGATGAACTGCCGCGATAAATCTACCCCAGCTTTACTGGGATTTTCTGACATTATTTGCTCCTTGTATTGATTTATTGAGGAGAATTACTTTTCGAGGGATCCTGAGCTAATCATTACTACTAAAGTTTTATAGCTTCAGTGTTTATTCTTTCACAGAGTTCATCAATGCCATCATCGTTGAGCGAAATTACATCCCCGCCATTCGTCGCCAACTCATGAATATCGTCCGAACGATTTTCCGGATCTCCACACCCCATACTTTGATAGAGGCGTAAAGCTGCGATTATCGTGTGTAATTCTTCATTCCATACGACAGGCATCATAGCTCCCCTATTAAGATATTTATGTGGTATTAGAAAGCATATTTCTGTCCATTCTTCTTTTTCAGATGCTGCATTTTTCACTTTAGGAGAAGAACTCACGATTTCCCCGGTTTCTTCATCAATGATTCCTATCAATTTCAATACGGGTAAATCACAAATCAATTTTCCTGCATGCTTCAACCAGGAATCATCAATTTCAATATAACCCTCTCTTCGATTTCCTTCTTTATCTTCCTGACTATATAATTCAATTAACTCGTCCATAGTAACTTCGCGATTCCCAAGATCTATCTCAACTGCAATTTTTGTCATCTTATCCTCGCATTCACATTATGTTCTTGATTTCACCTGCTAGAATCGCTGCATATTACAAACTCCTGTTTTTCATACCTGCCATCAATCAGACTATCGAAAAGGTCGGCTGCAGCCCCCAGTTCCTCACTTGATGTATTTTCCAGATCCTTGCCTGTCGGGCATGTCATTTTATGCGTTTCTCCCTTCCAAACGTCACACTTACAGAACGGGCATTTTGAGTCACTCATTGTTAACCCTCGATCTCATTCAATTTCAAAAACAGAGGACCGTCCACAAAAATCGGTTCCTCTATTGCGTCACCGTGGTATTCCACAATCTCACAATCTGGATACCTTCGTTCAGCTTCTTCCTTGCTGAGGAACACACCAAATGAGGGTAGATCATCGGGCAACGGATCAGGCTGATAGTACACATCAGGCATATCCATTAGCCGTTTCTGGTTTTCAAAATCAAAATCATGGTACTGGCCGGCTTTTTCAAGCGCCTTTTCACAAATCTCCATTACCTTTCGAGTATCCTCTCTACTCAAACACGAATCGGCTCCCAAGGCATCTCCGGCAATTTCTGCAACATCCAATAAAGCGTTTCGCAATCCGTTATGGTTATTACGCTTCTTTAGTGCATTGACTACAAGATGAGCATCTTCTTTCGTCAAATTGCTGGCTATCATTTTGTACCCAGCAAACACTGACCACCCTTCGCTGCCCATCTGTTCAGCCTTTACTTCCTTATCATCTCTTATGCTCACATTATTCCCTCTCAATCCTTCCCTTTTTCTATCTTCATTAGTGCATTAGCAGCTAGATCAACATCCCCTAATACGATTTTGTTCTCGCACATCGGGCACTTCACTTCATCATTTACTTGATCTATGAATGAAGAATCTATTCCCAATACCCCATTACATTGATTGCATCGATGAATTTCAACGGTCTCACCTGATGACAATTCATGTTCAGCCAAATAAGACATCTTTACCTTTCTCCGATTCATTTGATAATTGTTACGCTAACTCTGCCATTCAGATTTCATGAACGTAATCATTCCCTTAGAAATCGCTTTCTCATCTCTTCCTTCCAGGAGCATCATCACGTGTTCTGTTTCCTCAGGCTCCCAAGTTCCATCCCGGTTTACTTCAAACTTAAGTTGCCCATTTCCATCTTCTGATATATTTTCTTCCATTCCCAAAACACCTTTCACTTATGAGGATCGATCGTCCTACCCCATTGACCTCTTTGTCTTTTTTGATCTTTTTCCATTTCTACCTGCGTTTGGATCGAGCGATATGTTCTGCTCCAATCGCACCAAGAATTCAGTAAGTGGGCATGTACGGCAAATAACGCTGACATTGTTAATTGCGCATAGCTCGCAGGTTGTGTCTGCGCTGTGGCTGATGAAAGACCATGCCGGCTCTGCGCTATCCTTCATATTGTCCTGTTTAAGATCACAAGCTTCACAAGCCAATCGCAGGCTCTCCCTGACCTGTGTCCAATCTTCAAGTTCCTTCTCCCCCAACGATCCTTTACTAAGTCTTGCAGCCGCGTGAGCCATGCTTGGTGACATGCCATCCATCATCAGCTCGTCAGCAAGTTCGTTATGACTTTTCTCTTCCATCTTCTCATTGAATCGCTCGCATTCCCCGACAATCTTCCTTATGGTTGCCTTTCTTTTTGCTAATTTATCCGCCATTGCCAAGCGATCTGACACATCTTTGATGCTTAACAACGCATCTACCACACGGCGATCGGAAGGGAGTCTCTTTTTTGAAATATGTTCCTGGATTGGTTCTTCCATATCAATCAACTTTAGTAAATTACATACTGTGATATTGGAAGTCCCCAGCATCCTTCCGATTTCAATTTGAGACACTCCTTCTTCAACATGTAGCTTATAGAACAGCTTGGCTCTCTCAATTGGGTTTTTCGGATAGTAGTGCTCAGACGTCCTCCCCATGATCAGGAGCTTTTCTTTTCGGCTCAAACCCTCTTTCACTTCACACTTTACAAGCGGTGCATTCTTACCCAGCATTCTCACTGCTTCCAGGCGAAAATTCCCGTCTGTAACCATGAATTTTGGGCGCCCATCTTCCAATGTTCCACTCGGCGTCACCAGTAAAGCCTGATCTACTCCAGCTCCTGACAGAATGGATTCGGCGCACTCCTTCAATTTATCCTGGGGATAATCATCTCTCGGGTTGTCCGGATCGTGTTCTAACTGATCGTGATGTACCAATAATGTTTTGTTCATGTCCAATACCTTTACCAGTCCGACCCCATAAAAGTATTCGGGCCTCTGACAAATCATGAAGCTTCATACCGATCTCACGTATTTCACTACGGGTGTTACTCTTTGCTCCTGCAGCGGCAAGTCGCGCTCCAGGATCCAATATGTGTTCGTATAGCTTTGCTTCCATCAAGAAGCTCTCTGTCTCCTTCTCGCTCCATTTCATTTGATTGGCCAGCTCGTTCAGTAGCGTTATCCGTATCCGGTCTTCATTCACCTGCCATTCATCTTGATTATTCCGATATATGCACCATTGCAGATTCTCGACACCCCATTCTGTCAACAGCCATGCGTATATCATCATCAGATTCGGTGAGTTCCATAACAGCTTTCTTATTTCATCGAAGCTGTCAAACTTGAAAGCCATGAATGGCTTATCTGGGCATCCCATTTCTTCCCCATCAAATATAAAGTGCTCATCTCCTGGCGTGACCACTGCCCACGGCAGCTGCAGCTTCCCCATGGCGATCTCTCTACAAGGTATGACGATTTGCACTCCTTCTGAGTTGAGGTAATTACCCACGATTTGATAGCCAGCCGCGGTATCAATCGTAGAAAACATATCCAGCTCGGCTTTTTTCCCGCACCCTTTTGCATAAAATGATGATGCGATCTGGAATCCCCCTGTTCCCATGATTGCTGCAGTCATTTTGCTTATTTCCGCACCCACATAAGCCCGTCTGCTGAAGTGGGAAATAGTTGCATCATGTGCTCCTACCCCATCTTTTGTCACATACCAAACCACATTCGTAATTGGGGCATATCCAATCATTGACGCGAACTCTATTGTTCGGATTCTGTCAGGATCACCTTTCTCATTACATCTTTCGACATAGAGCTCTTCCACTTTGCTAACATTCAGTTCAGGTTTCCTAAATGTTTTCTGCTTTGTTTCTTCGATCAATATAGATCGAGCTGCTTCCAATCCACTTCCATATATTTCTCTAGAGACTTCTTCTTCCTCTGCTGCGATGAATACACCACGAGGATGTTCTGCGCTTACTTTTCTGCATACACCGGATCCATCTGACACATATTGCCCTTCTAGAAATGAGTTCAGAATCAACATTCCATCCGGCGACGTTGTTTCTACAGACATCCAGACTTTGGATTGATCATCAAACTCAGGAAGAACCTTCCCCTGGAACTTGACACGTACCGGGAATAATCCCCTCGCAATCCGAACTGCCTTGATGATGTTTTCGATTTCCTCCCCGATCGTAAATACAATCGTCATTCCTTGTGCCTTTACGCTCGCCGGCTTGAATTTCGCATCACCAAAATCATGCGGATCTACCCAATCAGTTGACCATGCTCGACCTTTTGATCGAGATACAATCTGCAGTTTCTCGACGCTCATCAAGCGAAATTCTCTTATTACTTCCCTTATCGGAAATTCATTTCTGAAGGCTTTCTGCGTCCACCCCTGTCCGTTATCCGAAACAGTTACAGCGTTCCCAAAGGCACCGATTGACACATCTTTCGCACCGCTCCTTACCGCTGCACCAATCAGCAACTCAATGGCTCTTATGAATACACGATCTTGTTCTGAGGGATAACCATCCATTTTGATTTTCCCCTTCCTTGAACCTTCGTCCTGTTACTCTCCCCTTCCATATTTGATGGCCAGTTTCCTGTGAAATAACCAGTTTTCTATGACCCGGTGCCAGATATGAAAGAAATCCCGCAAACAGCATCAGCACTGTGTCCATAAACAATCAAGACAAAGTAAGCAGTGGCCATCCGGTACAACAGAAGCGCTTCCACATTCCGGGCATATGTCCAGCTCGAAATGTTGTTCATGCAGCCGTATTTCTTTCGCCGGCATCTCTCGATCCTCGTCAATTACAGGTAATGGATTTCCCGATATCGCATCCAGGTGCTCTTCAAACACCTTTGCTATTGCATCCGGGAATGAACGCACGCGATTCGGACCGAACCCCTCGGAGCGAGCTCCGCCGATTCCCCATAACTGTCGGTACACTTCCTGGAGTCTGCTTTTCGGATCTGTTGTGGATACCATCCGGAGAATATAGGAAATCATCCTGCCAAGCGCTTCAGAGAACGCCGCTACATCCGATCCTGATTTAGAAGTATTGATAAATACCTCAAATGGATTCCCTTCTCCGTTGTGATTAATTGTTACAAATGCCTCTCCAACCGGAGTGGATCTCTTGTACGTCCTTCCACCCAGCACACCTGGCCGTTGTTTCTTCAAAACGGCAACTTCTTCGTCATCTCCCGAATCTTTATCTTTCTCCTGACTGCTTTTTGTCTCGAGCACGACATTCTTGCGGGATCCACTCACATATACCGTTACCCCTTTGCATCCCAGGCGCCATGCCATTCGATAGATTTTTTCAACGTCCTGGACTGTTGCTGACTGCGGAAGGTTTACTGTTTTGGAAATTGAACTGTCAACGAACGCCTGTAGAGCCGCCTGCATCAGAACGTGCTCTTCGGCTTTGATGTCCTGGGATACTACAAAAACTTCTTTTATTCCCCCGGGTACTCCTTCAACGCTCTGACACGAACCGCTCTCCCGCACTTGATCTGCGATCGCTTCGATCTCTTCATTTCCCCTGCCAGCTGAGCGTAGTGCATTCTCGAATAATGGGCTGGTGTATTCCAGGACTTCATTTCTTCCATCAACCACCACGTTTCGCTGATACACAAGCGCAAACACCGGCTCGCATCCATATCCCTCACAGCCGGCGATCGTCGACGTCGTGCCTGTTGGCGCAATGGTCAGAATAGCAGCATTACGGATGCCATGTTTCTTGACACTGTTGACGACCTTCTTCCAATCCACTGCCGGCGCAAATCCTGCTTCAACCGCCTCATCAATTGCTTCTGGGGGCTGCCATCTAAAATCATTTGGATCAAAGACGCTTCCCTTAATCTCCGGGAACGATCCACGCGATTTGGCCAAATCGATACTTGCCATCATTGCGTGATAGCGTATGAACTCCATGATCCTGCTTGCAATTACCAACGAATCATCTTCACCATACCTGACATTACTTCGATACATCACATCAGCAAGCCCCAAAATACCCAAACCTATTCTCCGAGCATTTCGAGCTGCCTGTTCTACCTGGGGCACACCATTCACAAACTGGTTAGCATCAACCACATCATCCAGAAACCGAACGCAAATCTTTACTGTCTCCTCCAATTTCTTCCAATCAATCTCCCCACTCCCTGCGATGTGTTCTGCCAGATTGATAGACCCAAGACAGCATGACTCGTATGGTCCAAGTGGCTGCTCTCCACAAGGATTGGTCGCTTCGATCTCATAGCGATGGTTGATCGGATTTGTTCGGTTCATTGTGCTAAGGAACAGTACACCGGGCTCTCCATTCATGTGAGCATGCTTTACGATCTTGTCCCAGATCTCTCTCGCCTTGATTTGTTTGTATACTTTTATGGGTATACCTTGCTCTTTTGCGTCATTAATCGTTCCATCGAATTCACGATATTCTGGAACTGTCACATCCGGAAAGCGTAAATCCCACCATCCACCTGTTTCGACAGCCTTCATAAACTCGTCTGTTATTCCTACCGATATATTGAAGTTCGTTATCGCATCCTCGCTTCTCTTGCACGAGATAAATTCCAAGATATCCGGGTGATCAACTCTCAAAACTGCCATGTTAGCACCACGGCGAGTACCACCCTGGGCAATCTCACTCGAAGCTCTGTCATACACTCTCAGGAATCCCACGGGGCCTGTTGCCTTTCCTGCCGACGATTTAACTATCGCTCCACTTGGCCGAAGCCGGCTGAAGGAGAAACCGTTTCCCCCTCCTGATTGCTGTATTAATGAAGCATTACGCAGTGTCTGGAATATTCCTGAAGGTGTTCTCCCCATTTCATCTGAAATCGGCAGCACAAAGCATGCAGCCAGTTGACCCAGGGGCGTTCCTGCTCCAGTGAAAGTTGGCGTGTTGGGCAGTAATAACTTACTGCTCAGAATTCGGTAATATTCCTCTGCTATCGTTTGGACATCTCCATTCCAATTTGATTCAACGCTGGCCACACTGTACGCGACTCTCCACAACATTTCATCTGGAGTTTCGATCGTTTGACCGCTATCGTCTTTACGGAGATATCTCAGCGTCATCACTCGTAGAGAGTTATCTGATAAATTTATCCCGCCTATACCCTCAGGGGCAGGCGGGATTTTGTTTTTGGTGACCATCTCATTCTCCTTGGTCACGAGATTTGGTTTTTTTGAGTGGCGAAGGAGGCCGGCCGCTGGCGCTAATTCTCAAGAGGTGTCTCATTTTGGAGGTTGAGCTGGCGGTGATAAAACCTTTCTGCCAGTGCCGGCCTCTTGCCAGTTCCCCCACTCAGGGGTCCGCCTAATACCTACCCAGATACCGTCCCAGTTACCTGCTTCAATCTCATCCGAATTTTTACCTGCCCATTCCCGTTACCTTGAAAACAACTTCGACAATCCACATCTTCTACCGACACAGGGTTTTCTTCCAGGCTGCGAAGACGATTCTCGATTTCTACCTCATACACACTCTGCTGTACTTCACCATTGAAATCGCTTACCAACTCATCCATAATCTGATTTACGCCGTCTCCGGTCAGCATCAGTACTGCCATTTTGGGAGCTGCTTGTACTGCGTTCATCTCGTCAACCTCCGATAATTTCTTGTCCATAATCTGATTACACTGTAGCACTCCTTGTATTGATTTGTTCGGGACATAGATGTCCTTTAGACGGGACATACGCGTCCCTCGGAAAAACGGGAATCTCACTTCATTTTCTTGGGATCCATTGGGGGGTAAATGATTTCTGCAAACTCCACTTGCATTGATCCGCTGCAAAAATAAGCTACCCATATATCTTCCAAGGTTTCACCTTCTCCATATAAAGTGAAACCCAGTTGAGGAAATTGTTTGCTCACTTCTTTCAGAACATCATCGTGAGAACTCCACACTGATGAATCTCTACACTATCCCTGGCACTCCCCTTAGAGATTTTTCTTAAATAATTAAGCCATCACTAATAACTGTGATGGCTTTTACTTACTTCCTAATTTTTGCTGCTATTCTCAGGATACTTTTTCCTGATTTTTCTAATTCCTACCTGAAGGATTCCTCTACCCTTGCTTTCATATCCTTGGCTATTTCATCAGCAAGTTCTTCACCCTCTGCCCGCGGCTCTTCCTCTTCTTCTTCGATCAATACGTCTTTAAATTCACTGAAGTATTCTTCAATCACTTCGTCAACGTCTTCAAATGTTCTTTGCTCTTCTGGCGCAATCATCTCAATCTCCCAAGTATCGACTTGTCCAAGTCGGATTTATTTCCGCAGGGAAATAATGTTTTCGCTTTATCCAGACAAAGCCGTCTCCTCTAGATATTACAGCAACATCTATAGGCTCTGCAACTGTCTCTTCTTGTACGCTTACACGCCTTTTGAATGATGTAAGACTTACTAAGGCTTCTGCTACTCCTGCCAATTCGTCTTTTGGTAAAGCTCCTATCATAGTTAAGATTGGATCTACATGCTTTTTCCGTCTATACGCATTCAACCCATCATTTATCTTTTGAATGTGTTCATCACATAGTTTTCCGGCTTTTTCCTTGTACTCATTAATTTTATCACTGGGAATATCAGAAATCGCATCAATTACTTGCTCTGCATACGCTCTGAACAACCCATCAACAGTCCCTATAATGAATTCAGAGTATTTAGGATCTACTCCTTCCATAAATGTGTTGACCATCTCACGTTGAGCAAAAGGAATTATCATTGCGTCGTTATCGCGTGTTACTACTCCTGTTCTTAAGTGCAGGAGCCCAATCTTGTTTGCTGCGATTCCTTTTAGGTTATACTCATGCGCCTCCGGGTATACATCTTTATCGCCAAGGCCCATGATTACCAGGCCACTGATCCGATCTACTCTCCATATCGCTCTGTAAAATAGTTCTCCAATGATCTTACGTACATCTTCGAAGGAAACATTAGAAAGAGGCAGATCCTTGAATACTTGATTTATAGCCTTAGAAATTTCCTCTTTATACCGTGTCATTATTGTTCTTGGATACTTTGAAGAAAGCCCACTGAACGTATCATGTTTCTGAAGACCTTCAAGTCTTTCTTTTATCAATACTCCCAAGCAACTTGATACTTGATCCTCAGTTATCTCAGCTTTTTCCTTGAAATGTTCTTTAACCTTTTTTTCTAATTCTTTTCCGAATCCGTACAAATAAGAAGTCGTCTCAATAACAACAAACCTCTTTTGAGCATCATCAGAGAACATAACTCTGTTTTGTTCAAGATACTTCAAGAAATGCTCGACGTATTCACCAACATTTGAAAACGATTTTCTTCCCAGCTCATCACGATATGTCTTTACAATTGTCTCCCAGGGTACTTCCATGAAATCAGCCGCACCATAAACCATGATCCCTATTGGGGCATATTTCGATAATGCAAACAACTTGTTTGCAGACTGATAAATCTTTTGGCCAATAGGTGTTCTTATTGTTACTGCACTATCTGTCGCTGCAGCAATGGCGACTTTATTCATCACAATTACTTCGGCAGTCATATCTCACTCTCATTTTCCCCGAATCATTACAAGTATATTCTGGATTCTTATCACCTGCATAATAATGCTTTTTCTTATGTACAGTTTTCTGACACTCCCCAGGGCTAAAGCCCGGGGGTTCTGCCGATCTATCGAGCTCGCTCGGGCTCTCCCGCTGCCATTGATGACATCGGTACATCATCCCCAGCCTCACTTGGATCCCAGATAAATTAATGAGCTCATTCACCATACTGGTGTTGAGCCCAAAAAATTCCAATCCCATTGCTTCTAATGTATTCCAACCTGGTCTGTATAGCTCTCTATCTTTTACCAGATCTGGGGTTACGATCCTAAAAGGAAGCCTGAAAAATTGATGTAGAATATTTCCATTATGGAGGTCTATCCAAATCCCGGTGTCAGTTACCAATATTGACGAAGGATTGCTCGACATCACTTAGAACCTCTGGCACAGCACCTCCCACAGGAACTTCTAACAATTCCTCAGCTCTCGAGCGAGAAATGTAGCCCTCTGAAAGCGCTCGATATACAAGTCGCTCAAAACGACGTGGAACTTCAGCCTCTATCTGTGAGCCTGGTTCTTCACGACGCCAGCCTTTCTTGCTGAATTCCTCAAACAATTCAGACTTGAGATTATTACTAATAATCCCAAGATTGTTCGCACGATAGATCCATGCCTGCATGCTCATCCCATATTTAAGTTTCAGGTAGTACAATTCGTGAAGGCTTAGCTTGCTTCTCTCTTCACCAATTCCCTGAATCATTGACACTGCCGGCACCAGAAATGCACCCGCAAATCGATAGGCTGCCTTCTCTTCTATATCCTTGTTTTCTATCCGCAGAACAATGTGTCCTAATTCATGCGCCAGATTGAATCGCTGCCTGTCGCCTGGAATATCATTTCTTATGGCAATCACCGGATTATCGTTAGCCTTGAAAGTGCAGGCATCGAAGCCATCAACTCCATCGACTAACGATATCTTTACCCCGTTATCTTCGAACAGCTCAGTGATGTTTTCAATAGGATCTATCCCCAACATCCAATGCATTCGAAGCTCATCTGCAGCCTTTTCTGCATCTTCAACGATCGAAATCTTGAACTCAAAATCTATACTGCTTTGTTCCTCTGGAAACAGGCTCTCAACCTCAAGGTACTTCTCAATATCTTTTTCTATGCGCGCCATAACAGCGGCTTCATCCTTCACACCCATGCTGGACTGGCACCTGTAAACAGGTTTTGATACCTGCACACTTTTTGGCCTGAAGAAGTATTCAACCTTAACATCAAGAGCACTCGCAAGCTCAAGTAATATATCTGAGCTTGGAGTGATATCATCGCGTTCGTACTTTGAAATTGCCATGGCGCTTACACTTACCTCTTTCGCCAGGTTTCTCAAGCTCATTTTCGCAGCTTTTCTCGCCTGCCGAATCCGATATCCTATTGCCATGATGTCCTCTCTCTCCTGTTTACATTATAGCTATTTGTGTGGTATTTTGTAAACCTTGCTAAATCTCTTCATTCTTCCCCTTTTCTCCGCTTCTAATTCTTGTACAATACTCTAAGCGAGAGGGAGCTATGATTAAGAATATTCGAATGCCGGCGCTCTTTACATTTGTTTTGATCTTTACGATCATGCCCTGGTCTTTTGATGGCAATCTCCATCAATCTCCATCTGTTCTCACTCAGAACGATTCTGATCCAATGGGGCCATACGATATTGCCATCCTTCCACTTGAAGATGTCCCGGATCCAGGCGAAGACGTTTATCACATTGCATTTAATGACTATCGAGGAGTTAATGCTTCCGCAGAGGTACTTCGCGTTCTCAAGGATCCACGCGATATCCCCCTTGAACGATTTCTTTACTTTATATATCCAAAGACTTCTGTACCTCACATAACTTACACTGACCCCCAATTTCAACAGGTTTTTGACGAAAGAGCCGAGCTTTACGGCCAGGTAGTTTCATACCCTGACACCGATGAAATTTTGCAGCGCTTCACTGGTCGTTCGCACAGCGCAATCGCAGTTTATATTCGGACTACTGGTGCTATTTACTACGATTCTTATACAACCTCTGAAGAAACTCCCATGGTTGATCAACTGCCTCAAGTAGACCCATTCTATGTTCGGAACCCAATTCGTGACTACGAAATAGAACAGGATTGGAACTATTTAGAGGACAAGCCAGGACCTCCTTATTACAATGATTGGGCGCCCTGGAGCTATCTTGCTGTTTCCGATACCGAAAGCTCCCTCATGTTTCCTTGCATGCCACAGTGGGTTGATGATTTTGCAAAACCTTTTGAGAGCCCTTTTCGAGACGCAACGATCGACCCTTCATCCTATCTTCCTCCCAAGCCCTGGTACACATCATCTTCACTTGAGATACAGGATGGTGAAGTCAGAGAAGGCTGGATGCTCTGCCTTGCTCCGGATGTTCCTGTTGATGAAATTGAGTTTGTAAGACTTCAGGGATACACCCCCGCCGATGAGGTCACATTTTCTTATACGCCAACGGAGATTGTTTGGACTTACCCGAATTACAAACAATCCGGCGATTGGCATCTTATGACAGACATAGAAGTTATTGGATGGAATAATGCCCCACTCACACAGCCACAACCAGCTGTTGAACCAGAACCAGTGGAGGTTCACAAAGGTGATGTCTGGGTGTCAATGACTTCAGCGATGTCATATTATTCTAGCCCCGAATCCCAGGATATATTACATGCTGCAGTTGGTCTTCAAATTTATTTTGAGGGTTTGGATCAGGCATTGTCTGATTGGGACAATTTAGCCATTCAGGATTTTCCTGGCATCGATTTCTGTACAGATAAAACTCTTTCAACGTGCAGCGCAGGCAAACTTGTTGGGAAATATTTCTATCTTTCTGAACCCATTTACAAGGTTCCGATCTCGTGGATAGAGATACCTGATTATTTACTCGAAACATATAACCTTTCAAACTCTGTGTTTTACGGATACCTTGATTTCCTTTACGACGTAAATCAAAAAGATATATTAATTGAACGTGATTACTCAGGGCAAATTCGTGGCTGGCAGCTTGAAGCACAAGATTTCACCATACCCGAACTAACAACACATGCGATTTGTGAGCTTGAAGAAGTAGAGTGTTTGCCAGAGGATATCGCATACGTTGAGTATCATCGTGGCCATAACACTTTTGACGGTCCTTTGCCAATTATTCCATTTGGCCAATCGGCAAATGGTATACGTGTTATAGATACACATATCGTTGACGATCCTGTCCTTTTCTTGGGTAGCCCCCATGATCTTGACTTAAAATCATATGAAGCAGGAGAACTTACATACCAAGACGAGATTTACTTTATTGTTGATCTTGAAATGCAAGGTTCCCCCTCCGATCTTCTTATATATCAAATTGATAATAATGGCATTTTCACCCCTGAAGGTGGTTCTGAAATGATAATATTTTCAAATACTGGACCATTTCTCGCGATTGGATATCGGTTGTCCACCGAATTCATTAGCGGTTCTAGCAATATTGGCTCAGTTGGTTCACCTCCTCGAGGAACATCAATTAATCAATTAATACTCATGATACTTAATTCTAATGGTGGTGGTCCTGCATACGCTCTCCATTAACCACCTCTTCATCATGAAAAAGCCCCCGCAAAATGCGGGGGCTCACTTGTTACTTTATCCTCTCATTCATGGCGCTGTCAATAGCGGCTGAGCCTGTATTACAACCAACTCCAAAGCGTCCTCGTATCTCCACCCATACCCATCATCATATAGCACAGTGTTGCCATAAAAGAAACTGTGCCCGCTTTGGTCTTTTACTTGTGTCCACCATTCTTTTACCGGTGGCAAGCCATATTCATTCAGACACTCTCCAAGCGCGCATTTGTCTTTCCATGTCCAGGTATAGGTATATACGTACTTGCAATAAACTGGATTCGGCCAATTACCCATATCTATGAAATCGTAGCCCGAATAATAATATTCCCATTCACAACTTACGCTTGTGTGCTTCTCTTGCTCATATACCTGATGCTTGTCCCATATTACTCTTGCTTCCACGGTTACATATGTGCTGATATCGATTTGATATGCTGGAGACCCATTTACGCTACCTCCACCATCGATCGATGCATACTCACTCACAGCTCCAAAAATTCGTGGATAACCTTCTAGAGATCCTCCCACCCAATTTTGATATCTACCCTCT